>Ga0070699_100002678_pt1 | contig 15919 bp, 12 predicted proteins | sample KBSK1503metaG_FD_65473 | JGI IMG/M metagenome (GOLD analysis project Ga0070699, IMG submission 65473) | Corn, switchgrass and miscanthus rhizosphere microbial communities from Kellogg Biological Station, Michigan, USA - KBS K1-50-3 metaG | ecosystem: Host-associated > Plants > Roots >...
ATCCGATCACCATCGACGCCGAAGCCCGGGTGCTGCGCGTCGAGGTCTCGGACGCGGAGCTGCAGCGCCGCCGTGCCGAGTGGCGGCCGCCACCGCAGCGTTACCCCGCGGGGGTGCTGGCCAAATACACCCGCCTCGTGAGCAGCAGCAGCCTGGGCGCCGTGACAGACCTGCCGGCATAGCTCCTGGACAAACCGGGGCCGGGCGCTTGACAGGCCCCCCGCCCCTTAGTATCCTACCGACCGTTCGGATGCTTAGCTTGGCTCGAGTGCCGATCGCCGGTCCCTCCCAGGCCCACCTCTCCGTCCTGCTGCGGGTCCTGGTCCTGCGGTCCATTAGACCGCCCGGGGGATCTGGGATCTAGCCGCAGCCGAGCAAGATCCAAAGGCCCCCGGGAAAGAAAGACCCCGGGGGTTTTTGTTTTTGGGGGCGAAACGCGATGGGACAGATGCTCACTGGCGCCCAGATCCTCTGGGAATGCCTGTTGCGGGAGAAAGTCGAGACCGTCTTCGGGTACCCCGGAGGCGCGATTCTTCCCGCCTACGACGCCATGCTGGAGTACCCGATACGCCACGTCCTCGTCCGGCACGAGCAGGGCGCGGCCCACATGGCCGACGGCTACGCGCGGGCCAGCGGCAAGGTCGGAGTCGCCATCGCCACTTCGGGCCCGGGCGCCACCAATCTCACCACCGGCATCGCCACCGCCATGATGGACTCCATCCCCACGGTCTTCATCACCGGGCAGGTCTCCTCGAAGTTCCTGGGCACCGATGCCTTCCAGGAGACCGACGTCACCGGCATCACGCTGCCGATCACCAAGCACAACGCCCTCGTCACGGACGTGCGCCACATCGCGACCGCGATCCGCGAGGCCTTCCTCATCGCGAAGTCGGGCCGGCCGGGGCCGGTCCTCGTGGACATCTGCAAGGACGCCCAGCAGGCCAAGACCGAGTTCCTGTGGCCGGAGACGGTGGATCTGCCGGGGCTCGAGGAAGCGGCGCCCCCCGATCCGAAGGCCCTCGCCCGCGCGGCGGAGCTGATCGCGGCCGCCGAGCGGCCCCTGATCCTCGCCGGCCACGGCGTCCTGAAGTCCGGCGCCTCCGAAGCGCTGCGCGCGTTCGCGGAGAAGACCGGCACCCCGGTCGCGCTCACGCTGCTCGGCCTCGGCGGCTTCCCCGCCAGCCACCCGCTGAGCCTGGGCATGATGGGCATGCACGGGGAGGCCTACGTCAACCAGGCCATCCAGCGCGCCGACCTGCTGCTCGCCTTCGGCATGCGCTTCGACGACCGGGTCACCGGCAACCTCGCCACCTACGCGAAGCTGGCGAAGAAGATCCACGTCGAGATCGATCCTTCCGAGGTGGGCAAGAACGTATCCGTGGACGTGGCTCTCGTGTCCGACCTCCGCGCCGCGATCATCGCGCTGCTTCCCCTGGTGCCGGAAGCCCGGCACGACGCCTGGCGGGAAGAGATCGGGCGCGGACGCGATGAGACCCGGGGCCGCGACATCCTGCACCAGCCCGACGGGGGCCGGCTCTACGCGGCGCACGTCATCCATGACCTCTGGAAGGCCACCCGCGGCGAGGCGATCGTGGTGACCGACGTGGGCCAGCACCAGATGTGGGAGGCGCAGTACTACGCGCACGAGCGCCCCCGCAGCCTCATCACCTCCGGCGGCCTGGGGACCATGGGCTTCGCGCTGCCCGCCGCCATCGGAGCCAAGATGGCGCGCCCCGACGCCGAGGTGTGGGTGGTGGCCGGCGACGGCGGGTTCCAAATGACGTCGTGCGAGCTGGCCACGCTGCAGCAGGAGCAGCTCGACATCAAGATCGCGGTCATCAACAACGGCTACCTGGGAATGGTCCGGCAGTGGCAGGAGTTCTTCTACGACAAGCGCTACGCCGCCACCCCGATGCTGTCGCCCGACTTCGTGCTCCTCGCCGGCGCCTACGGCGTCGCCGCCCATCGTGTGAGCCGGCGCGAGGACGTGGCCCCGGCGGTGGAGGCCGCGCGGCGCTCGGGCAAGGCCGCCCTCTTCGACTTCCGCGTGGAGAAGGAGGAGAGCGTGTATCCCATGGTGCCCGCGGGGGCCAACCTCGACGCCATGGTCCGCCGGCCGGCCGGCGAGGAGGTGCAGGCTTGAAGCACACCCTGATCGCCCGCGTGCAGGATCAGCCCGGCGTGCTGAACCGGGTGGCGAGCCTGTTCCGGCGCCGCGCCTTCAACATCGAGAGCCTTACCGTCGGCGGCAGCGAGACGCCCGCCTACTCGCGCATGACGATCGTGGTCGACACCGCCCGCGTGCCCGCGCACCTCGTGGCCGCCAACCTCCGGAAGCTGGTGCCGGTGACGGAGGTGCGCGACGTCACCCACGTCCCCACCGTGGAGCGCGACCTCGCCCTCATCCGCGTGCGGTGCGATCCCGCGACGCGGGCCGAGCTGTCGGGGCTGGTGTCGATCTTCCGGGCGCGGATCGTCGACGTGAGCGTCGACTCGGTGATCGTCGAGATCGCCGGGGACAAGGAGAAGGTCGACGGCCTCGTGGATCTGTTGCGCCCGCGGGGAATCGTCGAGATGGTGCGGACGGGCAAGATCGCAATGGTTCGCGGAGGATCGGAGAGCGCGGAACCGGTCAACGGAGCGCGCGCAGAAAACGCAGAGAGGGTGTCATAGCCATGGCCAAGATCTATTACGACAAGGATGCAGACCTCGAGGACCTCGGCGGGCGGCGGATCGCCATCCTCGGCTACGGCAGCCAGGGGCACGCCCACGCCCTGAACCTCCGCGACAGCGGCCAGCAGGTCGTGGTGGGTCTTCCCGAGGGAAGCCGCTCGCGCGCGCGGGCCCAGGCCGAGGGACTGCGGGTCGTCACCCCCGCCGCCGCGGCGGCGGAGGCCGACATCATCATGATCCTGACCCCCGACACCGGCCAGCCGAAGCTCTACCGCGAGGCGGTGCAGCCGGCGCTCCGCCCAGGGAAGACCCTGATGTTCGCGCATGGCTTCAACATCCGCTTCGGCACGATCGACCCGCCGAAGGACGTGGACGTCTCGATGATCGCGCCCAAGGCCCCCGGCCATCGCGTCCGCGAGGTCTTCATGGAGGGCCAGGGCACCCCGGGGCTGCTCGCCGTCCACCAGGACGCGAGCGGGAAGGCGCGGCCGACCGCGCTCGCCTACGCCAAGGGCATCGGCTGCACGCGCGCCGGCGTCATCGAGACGACGTTCGCGGAAGAGACCGAGACCGACCTGTTCGGCGAGCAGGCGGTGCTCTGCGGCGGCGTGTCGGCCCTGGTCAAGAGCGGGTTCGAGACGCTCGTCGAGGCCGGCTACCAGCCCGAGATCGCGTACTTCGAGTGCCTGCACGAGCTGAAGCTGATCGTGGACCTGATGTACCGCGGCGGGCTCAGCTACATGCGCCACTCCATCTCCGACACCGCCGAGCACGGCGACTACACCGGCGGCCCCCGCCTCATCACCGACGAGACGCGCCGCGAGATGGTGCGGATGCTCGCCGAGATCCGCAGCGGCGCCTATGCGAAGAAGTGGATCGCCGAGAACGAGGCCGGCCGCCCCTGGTTCGACGCCCAACGCAAGCGGGAGCGCGCCCACATCATCGAGGAGGTGGGGGCCCGGCTGCGGGGCCTGATGTCGTTCCTGGACCCGGTCAAGGTCACTCCGGAGGGCGAGGTCAAGCCGGCTCGCGAAGAGGCACGGCCGGCGGAGGTGGCGCGATGAATCCCCGAATTACCATCTTCGATACCACGCTGCGCGACGGCGAGCAGTCGCCGGGCTGCAGCATGACCCCGGGCGAGAAGATCCGCCTGGCCCGCCAGATCGAGCGGCTGGGAGCGGACATCATCGAGGCCGGCTTTCCCATCGCCTCCGCGGGCGAGGTCGACTCGGTGCGCGCGGTCGCGGAGGAGATCCGCAGCGTGAAGATCGCCGCGCTGGCGCGGGCGAAGGAGCCGGACATCCTGGCCGCGGGGAAGGCGCTGCGCGAGGCCGCGCGGCCCGTGCTCCACATGTTCCTCGCCACTTCCGGGATCCACCTGAAGTGGAAGCTCAAGCTCACGCCCGAGGAAGCGCTCAAGCAGGCGGTGGAGGGGATCAAGCTCGCCAAGTCGCTCGTCCCCGAGGTCGAGTTCTCGGCCGAGGACGCCACCCGCACCGACTACGGCTACCTCCGCGAGGTGCTCCAGGCCACGTTCGAGGCCGGCGCCACGACCCTGAACGTCCCCGATACGGTCGGCTACTCGCTCCCCCAGGAGTACGCGGAGCTCATCGGCCGGCTCGTGCACGACATCCCCGGGGCCATCATCTCCGTTCACTGCCACAACGACCTCGGCGTGGCGGTGGCCAACTCGCTCGCCGCGGTGCAGGCGGGGGCACGGCAGGTGGAGTGCACGATCAACGGGATCGGCGAGCGCGCGGGGAATGCCTCCCTCGAAGAGATCGTGATGGCGCTCAAGGTGCGGGGGGGCACGATCGGCGCCGAGACGGGCGTGAAGTCGGAGCTGCTCGCCCCCACGAGCGCGATGCTGTCCAGCGTCACCGGCATCTGGCCGCAGCCCAACAAGGCGGTGGTGGGCCGTAACGCCTTCGCCCACGAGGCGGGCATCCACCAGCACGGCATCCTGGCCAACCCGCTCACGTACGAGATCATGACGCCGGCCAGCGTGGGCGTGAAGGAGACGCTGCTCGTCCTCGGCAAGCACTCCGGCAAGCACGCCGTGGAGTCCCGCCTGCGCGCGCTCGGCGTGCGCCTGCCCGCCGAGGAGGTGGAGGCAGTGACGGCGCGCGTGAAGCAGCTCGCCGACACGCAGAAGTACGTCTACGACGACGACCTGCTCAACCTCGTCGGCAGCAGCCTGGCCCGCAGCGTGCGGCTGGTGCGCTTCCAGGCATTCTCCGGCAGCCAGGTGCTCCCCACCGCCACCGTCGAAGTGGAGGTGGACGGCGAGACGCGCTCGGCTTCGGCCGTCGGCAACGGCCCCCTGGACGCCGCGCTCAAGGCGGCCGACGCCGCCCTCGGCCTCGAGCTGGAGCTTCTGGAGCTGACCACCCGGGCGGTGACGGGCGGCAAGGACGCGATGGCCGAGGTCCTGGTGCGGGTGCGGCACGATGGCGCCGAATCGTCGGGGCAGGGCGCGAGCACGGACACGATCGAGGCCGCCCTCAAGGCGTACCTGTCTGCAGTGGCGACGGCCCGCGCCGCCCACGAGCAGCCTTCGCTCGCCGAGGAGTCCGCCTGATGGGCCAGGCCGGCCCCCGCACGCTCTTCGACAAGGTGTGGGAGTCGCACCTCGTGGTTGCCGCGACCGCCGATGCCCCCGCCGTCCTCTACGTCGACCTCCACCTCGTCCACGAGGTGACCTCCCCGCAGGCGTTCGCGCTCCTGCGCGAGCGCGGGCTGCGCGTGCGCCGGCCCGACCGTACGGTGGCGACGATGGACCACTCGACGCCCACGGCGCCCCGCCGGCCGGGGGTGCCGATCCAGATCCCCGACGCGCAGGCAGCGGCGCAGGTGAAGGCACTCGAGGCGAACTGCCGCGACTTCGGGATTCCCCTCCACGCCCTCGGCAGCGATAGACAGGGAATCGTCCACGTCATCGGGCCCGAGCTGGGCCTGACGCATCCCGGGATGACCATCGTGTGCGGCGACAGCCACACGAGCACCCATGGCGCCTTCGGGGCCCTCGCCTTCGGCATCGGCACGAGCGAGGTCGGCCACGTGCTGGCCACGCAGTGCCTGCTGCAGAGCCGGCCGCGCACGCTCGCGGTCGAGATGGACGGCCGCCTTCCCCGAGGGGTCACGGCCAAGGACCTGATCCTCGCGCTCATCGCCCGCCTCGGCATCGGCGGCGCCAACGGCCACGTGATCGAGTACCGCGGCACCGCGATCCGCGCGCTCTCGATGGAAGAGCGCATGACCGTCTGCAACATGTCGATCGAGGCGGGGGCGCGGGCGGGTATGGTCGCGCCCGACGACACGACGTTCGAGTGGGTCGCCGGCCGTCCGCATGCGCCGAAGGGCACGGCGTGGGACGCGGCGGTCCGGTCCTGGCGCGCCCTGCCGTCCGACGACGGCGCCGCCTTCGATGGCACCGTGCGTCTCGACGCCTCCGCGCTGGAGCCGATGATCACGTACGGCACCAACCCCGGCATGGGCATGCCCATCCGCGGCACCGTTCCCGATCCCGCCGGCAACGCGACGCTGCAGCGCGCGCTCACGTACATGGGCCTGCAGCCGGGCCAGAAGCTGCTGGGGCGGCCGATAGACGTCGTCTTCATCGGCAGCTGTACCAACTCGCGCCTGTCCGACCTGCGCCAGGCCGCGACCATCTTCGCCGGCCGGAAGGTGGCACCGGGCGTGAGGGTCCTGGTGGTGCCGGGCTCGCAGCAGGTCAAGCGCCAGGCGGAGGCGGAAGGCCTGGACCGGATCTTCCGCGACGCCGGGGCGGACTGGCGCGAGTCGGGCTGCTCGCTGTGCATCGCCATGAACGGCGACCGGCTCGAGGCCGGCCAGTACGCCGTGAGCACCAGCAACCGGAACTTCGAAGGCCGGCAGGGCGCCGGCGGCCGTACGTTCCTGGCCAGCCCGCTCACCGCCGCCGCCGCCGCCGTCACCGGGCGCATCGCCGACGCCCGCGAGGTGCTCGGCTAGCCATGGAGCGCATCACGCGGTTCACCTCGCCCACAGTCGTCTGGACGGCCGATGACGTCGACACCGATCAGGTCATCCCCGCCCGCTTCCTGAAGGGCACGTCGCGCAGCGGATGGGGCGAGCACCTCTTCGCGGACCGCCGCTACGACGCCGAGGGGCGCCCCCGTCCCGAGTTCCCCCTCAACCGGCCGGAGGCGAAGGGGGCGCGCGTGCTCGTGGCCGGCCGCAACTTCGGCTGCGGTTCCTCGCGGGAGCACGCGGTGTGGGCGCTGCAGGGCTTCGGCTTCCAGGCGGTGGTCGCTCTGTCCTTCGCCGACATCTTCCGCGGCAACGCGCTCAAGAACGGCCTCCTGCCGGTCGTGGTGGACGAGCAGGTCCATTCGCGGCTCGTCTCCGCGCCCGGGTCCAACGTCACCGTGGACCTCGAAGCGCAGAAGATCACGCTGGCCGACCGCACGGAGGCGGCCTTCCCCATCGACCCCTTCGCACGCTACTGCCTGCTGAACGGCATCGACGAGCTGCAGTTCCTCCTCGGCCAGGAGGAAGCCGTCGCTGACTACGAGAGGCGCACGGGTTCCCTTTTCGGAGGCTCGACGTCATGACCCACACGATCGCGGTCCTCAGGGGCGACGGCATCGGTCCGGAGGTGACCGAGGCCGCCCTTTCCGTCCTCGGCGCGTGTGTGCCCCTGAAGGTGCGCGAGGGCGTCATCGGCGGCGCCGCCATCGACGCCACCGGCGACCCGCTGCCGCCGGCCACGCTCGAGACGTGCCTGCGCAGCGAGGCGGTCCTGCTGGGGGCCGTGGGCGGGCCGCGCTGGGAGGGACCCGTCCGCGCCGAGGAGGGCCTGCTCCGGCTGCGGCAGAGCCTGGGTCTCTTCGCCAACCTGCGTCCGGCGCGGTTCATGGGCCTGCCGACACCCCTGCGGGAGGCGCTGGCGCGCCACGCGGACATCCTGGTCGTGCGCGAGCTCTCCGGCGGCGTCTATTTCGGCGAGCCTCGAGGCGGGGACAGCAACGATGCGTTCAACACCTGGCGCCAGTCGGCGGCCCAGGTCCGGCGGGTGGCCCACGTCGCGTTCCGGGCCGCGCGCCGGCGGCGCCGTCGCGTCGCGTCGGTGGACAAGGCCAACGTCCTCGAGACGTCGCGCCTGTGGCGCCGGGTGGTGACCGAGGTCGCCCGCGAGTATCCGGACGTGGAGCTGGAGCACCGCTACGTCGACGCGGCCGCCTTCGAGCTGCTGAAGGCGCCGCACCGCTTCGACGTGGTCCTCACCGAGAACCTCTTCGGCGACATCCTCAGCGACGAGGTCGGCGCGGTCGTGGGTTCGATCGGCCTGCTGCCCTCGGCCTCCCTGGGCGAGGGGCCGTCGCTCTACGAGCCGGTGCACGGCTCCGCTCCCGACCTGGCCGGCCACGACACCGCCAACCCGGTGGGAGCGATCCTGTCCGCGGCGATGATGCTCGAGCTGTCCTTCGACCGCGCGGAGCTGGCCCGGTCCGTGGAGGCCGCGGTCATGGCCACGCTGCGCGAGGTGCGGACCCCCGATCTCGGCGGCCGCGCCACCACGACGGAGTTCACGGCCGCCGTGCGGCGCAACCTGGACTGGCTGCGCTGGTCGCATCCCTCCCCCGAGGACGAGGCGTCCTACGAGTGGGGCGTGTGATGCGCTCGAAGCAGGTCTGGATGAACGGGCGCCTGGTGCCGACGGAAGAAGCCACGGTGCCGTTCCTCAACACCGGCCTGCACTACGGCCTGGCGGTCTTCGAAGGGATCCGCGCGTACCGCACCGCGCGCGGCCCCGCCGTCTTCCGGCTGCGCGAGCACGTCGGGAGGCTCATGGGCTCGGCGCAGGTCCTCGCGTTGCCGGCCATCCCCTGGTCGGAGGCCGAGATCGTCGAGGCGGTGCGCGAGGTGGTGGCGGCCAACGGGTTCGAGGAGTGCTACGTGCGCCCGCTCATCTACGTTTCGGAGGGCGCGTGGAACCTGGACGTCGGCAATGGGAAGGCGAGCCTCGGCATCGCGGTATGGGAGTGGGGGCCATATCTGGGGGCGGAGGCGCGGGAGATGGGCGTGCGGGCCAACGTGTCCTCCTTCACCCGCCACCATCCCAACGTGATGATGACCAAGGCCAAGATCTCGGGGAACTACGCGAACAGCGCCCTCGCCAAGACCGAGTCGGTCCGCCTCGGCTTCGACGAGGCCATCATGCTCGACCCGTCCGGCTTCGTGGCCGAGTGCACGGGCGAGAACCTCTTCCTCGTCCGCGACGACGCCCTCGTGACGACGCCCACCGCGACGATCCTGGAGGGCATCACGCGTGACAGCATCATCACGCTCGCCCGCGACCTCGGCCGCGAGGTGCGCGAGGAGCCGGTGAGCCGCGACCAGCTGTACCTGGCCGACGAGGCCTTCGTGTGCGGCACCGCGGCGGAGCTGGTGGCCCTGCGCGAGATCGACGGCCGCAGGATCGGGTCCGGCCGCACGGGACCCATCACGCGCGGCCTGCAGCAGGCGTTCCACGAGGCCGTCCGCGGCGAGAACCCCCGCTACGACCGCTGGCTCACCTACGTGCAGGGCCGCTCGAAAGAAAGGGCGCTGGCGTAGCGCTACTTCGCGCGCTTCATCTTGACCAGGAGCTCGCGGCTCGCGGGGTTCGGGCCGCCGTCGGACGTCACGCCGCGGGTGGTCAGCTCACCCTCGTCCTTGCCGGTCAGCTTGAGGACCATCGCCACCGTCTCGCCCTTGGGGTTCTTGATCTTGAACTCGAGGCGCTCGCCCTCGAGACGCGGCTCCCGCATCTCCACCACGTCCTTGCCCTCTACGCTTGGGCCCTGGGGTCCGACGCGGACGGCATAGAAGGTCACCCACCCCGAGAGGTGCTTGTCCTTCTCGCCGATCTTGAGGTCCACCGCCGGCAGGTCCCCCATCTCCTCGACGCGTCCGGTCCACGAGCCGACGACGTCGGCGGCGGCGGCGCCCGCCTCGACCCCGACGGCCAAGGAGGAGGCGGCGGCCGACGCGGTGGCGAGCAGCAGCGCGGCGGCGAGGCTGGGAAGGGCTCCCGCCTTCCGGCGGGCACGACCGCTGATGAGGCTCATGACACGCTCCTCCAGGATCCCGGCGTCGGCGACGCCGAGGGTAAAGGCGGGGGCCGGCGCCAGCGAACGGGCCAGCGCCGCCAGCGCCCGGGCATACGCGCGCGGTTCGAGGACGCGCTCCGCCACCAGCGCGTCGCAGGCCAGCTCGCGGGCCTGACGGATGCGTCCGAGCAGCCAGGCCGCCGCGGGATGGAAGGCGATCGGCATCGCGGCCAGATCGGCGGCCGCGTTCCACGCGAAATCGCGCCGCCTGACGTGGGCCATCTCGTGGCCGAGGGCCGCCGCGAGCTCCTCGCGCTTCCAGGACGACACCAGACCCGTCGGGAGCAATATCAGCGCCCGCCCCGCGCCGAGCGTGACCGGCGAGGCCACGGCCGGCGACAGCCTGACGGAGACTTCCCCGAGGCCGAGACGCCGACGACAGCGCTCCGCTTCCGTCCCGACGGCCTGCGGCAGCGGAGTTGCGAGCGCGGAGCGACGCAAGGCCACCGCGCGGCGCCAGGAGCGCCCCCGACGCGCCGCCGCCAGGATGAGGCTTGCGAGATAGAGGGCCCCGACGGCGTTGGCCACCCGAGGCGACGGAGCCAGCGATCGCGACGACGCCTGGCCGAGGCGGCTCGCTGTGGCCGCGCCATCCGAGCGGCCCGCCGGCGCGGACCCTGCCGCCGCGACCGCTGAGGGATGCCCCCTGCTCGAGCCGAAGCTCCCCGCGGCCGGCAGGACGAGGCTCGCGGCCAGCCCCGCGAGGAGCAGGCGATGGCGGGCGGCCGAGGGAAGCAGGCGACCGCCGGCCGCGGCGGCCAGCGCCACGAGCGGCACCTGCCAGGCGGCGTTCAGGACGAAGGCGATGGCGAAGCGGCTAGCGGTCTCCATCGGCGTCTTTCTCCGCGCGTCCGAGGGCGCGGGTGAGCCGGGCCAGCGCCTCCGGCGTGAGGTGGCGGCTCTCGACCAGGCTGACGACGAGGCTCTCCGCCGAGCCGCCGAAGAGGCGGTCCACCATGTCCCCCACCGCGTGGCGCAGGGCGCGCCGGCGCGTGAGGACGGCGTGGTAGACGTACGCGCGGTCCTTCAGCGTGCGCCGCACCCGGCCCTTCCTCCACAGCACGTTCAGCATGGTCTGGACGGTCGTGTAGGCCAGCTTCCGCCGCGGGGCCAGCGCGTCGCGTACGGCCTGGACGCCGCCGGGGCCGGCGGCCCACAGCACCTTCATGATCTCCAGCTCGAGGGGGGTCAGGCCGTCCGTGCTCCGCGGGGCCATGCGTGCTCCTAATCAATTAGGACTATGGGCCGCGCCGGGCCGGCTGTCAACTAAATTCTTAGGAGGCGACCGCGAGCCCGCGCAGCCGCTCCGGTCGGTCGGCGGCGCGATCGAGGTGGAGGAGCAGCAGGGCGCCGGGCAAGGCGACGAGCGCCAACAGGGGCCAGAAGGCACGATCGCCGAGCCGGGCGTAGAGCGGCAGGAACAGGATCGGGTTCACCGCCGTGGCCAGGCTCCAGGTGGCCTGGATCAGGCTCAGGTAGCGGCCGCGCGACTCGGCCGGCGACCAGTCCGCGATGAAGGCGAGCTTCTGCGGCGTGGAGAGGATCTCGCCCGCCGTCCACAGCACGACCGTGAAGAGGAACCACGCCCAGTGCGCCACGAAGCCGGTGATGCCGTAGCCGAGCCCGACGAGCAGCATGCCCACCGCGGCCACGCGCAGCCTCCGGAAGCGCCGCAGGGCCTCGGTGGCCGGGATCTCGAACAGCACGATCAGCAGGCCGTTGAGACCCACCAGGCCGCCGTAGACCGGTGCCGGATAACCGGCAGTCACGGTGATGGTCAGGGGCAACGCCGTCACGTTGGTGTGGAAGGCGAGGGCGAATGCGAAGGAGACGGCCGCGAGCTGGAGGCAGACGGGGTCGCGCCACGGGCTGGGGCCCGTCTCGGGGTGGGCGGCGGGGCGCGGGGCGGGCCGAGTCTCCGGAACGAAGAAGTAGATGATCAGGCCGTAGAGGATCGTGGTGGCGCCGTCGCCGAGGAACATCACCCGCCAGCTCCAGTCGGCAAGGAGCCCGCCCATCGCCATCCCCACCGCGAAGCCCAGGTTGATCGCCGTGCGCAGGGCCGCGAAGCCGACCGCGCGCTGGGCGGGCGGCAGCAGGTCCCCGATGACGGACGAAGCCGCGGGCCGGTAGAGGTCGGCCACGAAGCCGAAGATCACGAGCAGGGGTATGAACACCCGGATGGACGGCGCGAGGCCCATCAGGCAGGCGAGCCCGCCGCCCCCGAAGAGGCTGCCCATCATGGCCAGACGCCGGCCGAGCCGGTCCGCCACCACCCCGCCGATCAGGACGGAAACCAGCGAGCCCGCGCCGTAGCACGTCAAGAGGAGGCCGACCTCCGAGGGGGAGAGGCGGAACTCCCTCCGGAGGACGATGGCCAGATAGGGCACGATGAAGCCGCCGAGCCGGTTGACGAGCGCCCCCGTGATGAGCAGGCGGACGGCGGGCGGAAGCCGCCGAAGCAGCGTCAGGGGGCTCGCGAGCATCCGCGCACTCTAGAGGAATTCGTGGCACCATGCGAAGGTGGATGCTGTTCGCCGCCGCGCCGCCGGACTGCTCCTCTTGGCCGTCTTCGCGACCGGCGCCTGCTCCAACGCGCTCAACTATGCCGACCCGTCCGGGCCGCGCTACGAGGGCCGCTTCGCCGGGATCGACGCCGATCCCGCCCTCCGCATCGTTACGTTCAACATCAAGTTCTCCCGCGAGATCGACCGCGCGATCGAGCTGTTCCAGAAGAACCACGACCTCCAGAACCCGGACATCATCGCCCTCCAGGAGATGAACAGCGCCGGCGTCGATCGCATCGCCCGCGCCCTCGGCATGAGCTACGTCTATTACCCCGCGGCCTTCCGTCCCCACGGTTCGGGCGACTTCGGCAACGCCTTGCTCGTCAAGGGAACGATCGAGTCGGACCACAAGGTGATCCTCCCGCATACCAGCCGCCTCCGGCACATGCTGAGGGAGGCGGTGGCCGCCGACGTCGTCGTGGACGGGATACGGCTGCGCGCCTACAGCGTCCACCTCGAGACGCCTTTCCAGATCTCGGCGTCGGACCGCCGCGACCAGGCCCGCACCATCGTGCAGGACGCGGCCCGTTACCCGGGGCCGGTGGTGATCGCCGGCGACTTCAACAACCGTGACATCGTGGGAGACGTCTTCGGCGGCGCCGGGTTCCAGTGGGTGACCCGCGACGCCGGCCACACGATCAGCTTCTTCGCCTGGGACCACGTCTTCGTGCGGGGCCTGGCCCTGAAAGCGCCTCCGCGGAAGGGCATCGTCCTCAACAACAACGGCGCCAGCGACCACCTGCCGGTGTGGGCGGAGCTGCTTCCCCAGGGCGTGGTGGTCCCCGTCGTCACGAACCCCTGACGAGACGAGGCAACCGAACGGCGACGGACGGGAACGGGGCACGTTCACGGCCAGAGGGAATAGCAGCGCTGTCATAGCCATGGCAGGGCTAGCCGCGGCGGCGGGCGGTCGCCGCGCGGAAGCCGAGGATCGTGAGACCCGCGAGAACCAGGAAGACGAACACCGTGGTGCTACCCGTCCACCGCCCCACCTCCGGCGTCAGCGGCAGGTTCACGAGATTGTGCACCACATAGATGCTCGTGATGGCGGCCAGCAGGCCGAATCGCAGAAGCACGACGGTGGGAATCGCGAGCGCGGCGGCGTTGAGGGTCAAGGTGAGGGCGAGAGGCAAGTCCGAGCTCAGCGAGTCCGGAACGCTCGTGATGAGCACAAGCATCACGACCGCCAGCCATTCCGGGATCGCCATCCGCAACAACAAGAGCAGCAGCAATACACCCATGCCGATGGCGGCGGCATCGAGCTGGCCGAGGATCATCTGCGCGGCCACGCACCGGACCCCGAGTAGCGCGTCGAGCCCGACCCACGACGGCTCCGGGGTCGGCTGGCCGAGCGGAGCCGTAACCCGGTACAACAGAGCGAGGATGACGGCCATCGCTACCCCGGCGGCCACGCCGACGAGAACATCGCCGCCCACCCGGGCGTCCCCCGGGTTTCCGCCCAGCAATCGCGTCCAGGCAATCAGGGTGTGCGGCCAGCGACGGCGCACGTACGGCTCGACGGCGAGATAGAGGATCCAGACCACCAGCGCCAAGACCAGGACGGCCCCCAAGCCCCGCCCGGCCAGCCCGGCTTCGGCGAAGAAGTCCGGCACATGGTCGGCATACAGCACCCATCCGGCGAGTCCGGAGGCCACCGCGTACGCGGCGAGACGGAATGCGCCCGCTCGGTCTCCCCGGCCCGCCCGGAGGTGCCGGTGGGCGAGGAAGGCGCTCGCGACGAGCACCGACAGGAAGAGAGACCCCCCGAAGACGGCAGAGGCGCGCATCCCCGCGGAAGGCCGGAACGGCTGCATCCGGTCGGGACGCGTCCAGGGGGCCACGATCTGGAACCAGACCGGGCGACCACGATAGGCCGCCGCCTCGAGCCGAATGGGAATGTCCGGCCGATCGGGGTAGGTGCCTTCCCATGCCGCGCGCACGTCGCAATAGAAGGAAGGAGTCCACGCCGGCTCCGCGACCCGGAAGCGCGCGGGATCAAGTCGCGCCTGTGAGAAGAGCAGATTCCAATCCGGCGCCGGCGCCTGTCCCGGCGGGGCCTCCACTTGCGGGGGCACGAAGTAGAAGCTGAGGAGCCGTCCCTGCATGTCGAACCGCGCGCCCGCCATGCCCGATTCCAGGACCGGCGGGTTGGTCGAGAACACGTGCCCCGTTACGTGGCTGGACACGAGCGGGCGCGGACTCTGCCGGTACCAGAACTGCAGAACGGGCGGTTGTCCGGCCGCCAGCGCATCCCACCGATGCGGCGAGCGGTCGTGCTCGGCCACGTATTGCATGTATTCGGCATCGACCGCGAAGCCCGTCCGGATGTCAGCGGGAGAATCGGCGTAGCCGAGTCTCTGGACGAGGTCGCGGGCCCGGTCCTCGAGGGCGGCCGGGCTCTTCTCGACGGGCACGAGACGGAAGAGCATCATCGGCCGCGACAGCACGGCGAAGAGGGCAATGCCGGCTACGGAGGCCAGAAGGCACACCCAGGCCACCCGCTTCGACAGGCCCTCCGCTTGCCCCGCCGCCGCCACCAGCTCCGGAGACGGCGTCTCGCCCGCTGCCAGCGCGGCCGCCAGCGGATCGCCGCCGGGCAGCGCCGCCGCGACGGCCAGCGCGGAGGCGGGTCGCATCCGCGGATCCTTCTCCAGGCAGCGCAGGATGCACCGCTCCACGGCGGGGTCGAGGTCGTCGATGAGTGTCGACGGGCGCGCCGGATCCTCCTCCTGATGCTGGCGCGCCAGCTGCACCGCGCTCTTCCCCCCGAAGGCGCGACGTCCGGTGAACAGCTCGTAGAGCACGAGGCCCAGCGCGTAGACGTCACTGCGGACGGTGGCCTCGCGTCCGGCGAGCTGCTCGGGCGACATGTAGGCGGGCGTGCCCGAGCGCACGTCGTCGCCGCGCAGCGACTCCGCCAGCATCGCCAGCCCGAAGTCGGTGATGCGCACCTTGCCGCGGCCGTCGAGCATCACGTTCTCGGGCTTGAGGTCGCGGTGCAGGACGTCCCGGTCGTGGGCGGCCGCGAGCCCTGCGCAGAGCTGACGGGCGATCTCGAGCGCCTTGTCGCGCGGCAGGCGGCCGATGCGCCGCAGCAGCGAGGCGAGGTCTTCGCCGTCGACGTACTCCATCGACAGGAACGGCTGACCGTCCGCCTCGCCCACGTCGTACACGCGGCACACCGCGGGATGGGAGACCTGCCGCGCCAGGCGCACCTCGCCGAAGAGCCGCTCACGGCGATCGGGATCGTCCTGAAGCTGCTCGGGCAGGAACTTCAGGGCCACCGGCTGGCCGAGCCTGAGGTCGTCGGCGCGGTAGACCTCACCCATCCCGCCGCGGCCCAGGGGGCCCACGATGCGGTAGCGGCCGGCGAAGAGCGTGCCGGTGACGAAGCGGCTCGGCCGGACCGAGGGGACAGGCGATTCGCGAGGGCTGGCGGGCGGGGGAGACGGCGAGCCGCGTCGCGGGGGCGTCCCGGTGCGCGTCGCGTACGACTCGACGGAGGTGCCGCAGCCCGGACAGATGCTGCTCGACCCCGCGATC
>Ga0070699_100002679_pt1 | contig 15914 bp, 13 predicted proteins | sample KBSK1503metaG_FD_65473 | JGI IMG/M metagenome (GOLD analysis project Ga0070699, IMG submission 65473) | Corn, switchgrass and miscanthus rhizosphere microbial communities from Kellogg Biological Station, Michigan, USA - KBS K1-50-3 metaG | ecosystem: Host-associated > Plants > Roots >...
CCGGCTTGTCCGTCTTCCGATGCTCCGAAGACGGACAAGCCGGTGCGTCACTGATGGGGAACGTCGTGCTCCGCGCCGACAAGCTCTCGAAGCGATACACGCTCGCGGCGGGACAACCCCCGTACAAGACGCTGCGCGACGACTTGGCCGCGCTCTTCACCTGGCCGTTTCGCCGCCACCACCGCGCGGCCGTGGAGGGCGCTGAGTTCTGGGCGCTCAAGGACGCATCGCTGGAGATCGAGCAGGGCGAGATCGTCGGCATCATCGGGCTCAACGGCGCCGGAAAGAGCACACTGCTCAAGATCTTCTCCCGCGTCACCGAACCGACGAGCGGATTGGCGGAAATCTACGGCCGTGTCGGCTCCTTGCTGGAGGTCGGCGTGGGTTTTCATGGTGAGCTGACTGGACGCGAGAACATTTACCTCAGCGGGGCGATCCTGGGCATGAAGCGGGCGGAGATCGCCCGCAAGTTCGACGAGATCGTCAGCTTTGCCGAGGTCGAGAAGTTCATCGATACCCCCGCCAAGCACTACTCGAGTGGCATGTATGTCCGTCTGGCGTTCGCGGTTGCCGCCCACCTCGAGCCAGAGATTCTCTTGATTGACGAGGTGCTGGCGGTCGGCGACGTCGCGTTCCAGAAGAAGTGTCTCGGCAAGATGGACGACGTGGCGAAGCAGGGCCGGACGATCCTGTTCGTCAGCCACTACATGGCCGCGATCGAAAGCCTGTGCACTCTCGCCTGCCGTCTCGACGGCGGTCGCCTGGTCCAGATCGGAAAGACCCGAGAAGTCGTCGACGCCTATCTCTCAGCCTTGCCGATGGTCGACAACACATCGATACGCCTGCGAAAGGACCGTCGAGGCACTGGGAAGCTACGATTCACCGACATCGACTTCGCCGCTGCCGACGGTTCATCCGCGAGCGTGATCCAGTGCGGCCAGGACGTCGAATTTTCGGTCGGCTACACCAGCGACGGCGCCGATCTGAAGAACGTCTACATGGCCATCGACATCTTCGCCTTGAGCGGCCAGTGCATGCTCTCGCTCAACAACGAAATGGCCGGGGTTGAGTTTGGCGCCACTCCGAGCAGCGGCCGACTTTGCTGCCGCATCGAGCGCTTTCCGCTCGCGCCCGGGCAGTACCACGTCACGCTCTTTTGTCGCGTCAACGGCACGATTGCGGACTGGCTCACGCAAGCGGCGGTCCTCACCGTCGAAGCTGGCGACTTCTTCGGAACGGGACGCTTGCCGCCGTCGACGCATGGAGGGTTCCTGGTCCCTCAGGGTTGGCGCCTAGAGAGCCAGCAGACAGGGCATCAATGAGGAACGGCAACGCATGAGATTGACCTGGAATCGTATACGCGGCCTGATCCGTCGCGGGCGACCGGCGAAGTGGGGGAACGATCGCTTCAGCTATCAGCAGCGGTACGTCGAATTCGAGATCGAGCCGGGTCAACGCGTGTTGGATATCGGCAGTGGCGGCTATCCGCTTCCCTATGCCACTCTTCTAACCGATCGATTCGTAGACAACGCACCTAACCGCCGTGAACAGCTCGTCACGATGAATAAGCCGTTCGTCGTATCCGACGTTCACGAGCTCCCTTTCTCCGACAAACGCTTCGATTTCGTGTATTGCTCTCACGTGCTCGAGTCCGTCAAAGATCCGCTCACGGCGTGTCGCGAGATCATGCGGGTGGGAAAGCGCGGCTATATCGAGACGCCGACGCTCGGCAAGGATACGTTGTTCGCCTGGGCGCGAGGAGTTCAAACGTGGCACGTCGTAGCGATCGGGCACCATCTGTGCTTCTTCGAATATTCCGACCGCCAGCTCGACGGCATTCGATCATCATTGTGGCGTGACCGCGTCTTCAGCAAGTGGCACGACCCGCTGCAGCAAATCTTCTACGACAACCAGGACATCTTCAACGTCATGTTCCCCTGGAAGGACGAGTTCTCAGTGTTCGTGTTCCGTCTGGATGGCACGATCAACGCGCTCAATGCGCAGGTCGAGCCCGCCTAGAGGTGTTTCTGGACGAGGCTCACCAACTCCTGCATTCGCTGATGGTAGGTATGGTCGCGTAACGTACGCCGCTGTCCAGCCGCGGCGACCGCGCGTCTCTCTTCTTCGTGATCCAGGTAATACCGGACCCGCTCGACGCACTCTTCGGGCGTGCGATACGTGATGACCTCCTTGCCGGGCTCGAACATCTCGTGGAGATTTTTCTTCCAGTCGGTCACGAGCAGCGTGCCGACGCCGGTCGCCTCGAACAGTCTCAGATTTCCAGCATACGCTTCCGCCACATCGATGTGATGGTTCAGGGTCATCGACGATTGGTGTACGACCTCGTACATCTCGAGTCCCCAGGCGGCCCCATGGCGACGGCGAGTGATCGCCGACTTTTCGGGCAGTCCTTGTGTCGACGGGATCCAGACCTGGACGGACACGCGGCCGCAGACGTGCTCCAGCCACCGGACTCGCGAGGCATGAGACGCCGAGACGTTGCCGACAAATGAAACCGGTATCGTGGGTGCCGTCCCGCTGAGCCGCTCTAGCACCGAGGGCTCGAAGGCGAACCGAAGACGCTCACTTCGAAGCCCGAGGCTTCGGAAATGCTCGACGAAGTTGTCGACGCAGGACAGCATCAGATCGTAGACGTCTGGATCCCACGCCGCCGGCAACGGAGCCGCGTGTAACCCGATCAGCAGGCGCACGTAAGGCCGAATCTCGCGAAACACCTCGCGGCTCCAGTGAATCGACCCATTGACGAGCACGTCGGGCTTGTAGTGTCTGACCTGCGCAGCCAGGAGTCGATCCAGGCGACGCTGGGTAGTTCTCCGGGACATCCACGGGACGAATCCGCGTCGAAGCCGGAACTCCCAGTCTCGATCCGTCTCGCCATGCTCCCGCGCCCAGGCCGCCTGGATGAACGCATTGTTCGCGTGAATGCTGAGAGCCTCGTGCCCGAGTATTCGCAGATTCTCGGACAGAAACTCCGTTTGGCCGAACGCGCTCGCGGCTCGGACTTGCATTTGTTCATCGAAGGATCGATGTTGTAAGCCCTTGTGCTTCGAATAGAGCCACTCGAGGAACGCAGGATAGTCCGTGTCGACGATCAAGAAGCGCATGGCGTAAACGCCTCGACCAAATTGGGCTACGGTTCTAGCGCCTCGATCACCACTCTGCCGATCGCGTCGATCTGATCCGGTGAAAGCTCGGGATACATGGGCAGGCTCAGAATTTCCGCCGCCACCCGATTCGTCACCGGCAAGGCTTCGTCCGGGATCGCCAGATGCTTGTACGCGGGCTGACGATGCAGGGGAAGAGGATAGTGGACACCGACGCCGACGCCCTGCTGCTGGAGCTTGACGCGGACTCGATCGCGGTCGCGCACTTTGATGACAAAGAGGTGCCACACGGGTTCCGCGTCGAGCCGCACCGCGGGAAGCACGACGCCGCTGCCTCGTAGCACCTCCATGTATCGCGCCGCATGCTGCTGCCGCGCCGCGTTCCAGGCATCGAGGTGACGCAGCTTCACGCGCAACACCGCCGCGTTCAAGCCGTCGAGGCGGCTGCTGATGCCTTCCATCTCATGGACATACTTGTCCAACCGGCCGTGATTGGCCCGCATCCGGACTCTGCGAATCACATCCTCGTCCCGACTCACGACCGCCCCGGCATCGCCGTACGCGCCGAGGTTCTTGCCTGGATAAAAACTGAAGCACGCCGCATGTCCGAAGGAGCCCACGCGCGTTCCGCGCCACGTCGCGCCATGCGCCTGGGCGGCATCCTCGATCACTTTCAGATCGTGCCGGCGAGCGATCTCCAGAATGGCATCCATGTCGCAGGCCTGGCCGTAGAGATGCACGGGAAGGATGGCGCGAGTGTTCGGGGTAATGGCGGCTTCGATTTGTTTGGGATCGATGACGAACGTGTCTTCCTCGATGTCGACAAAGACGGGCTTGGCACCAGTCGAGGAAATAGCTTCCGCGGTCGCAATGAACGTGTGGGCGGTCGTGATGACTTCGTCCCCGGGTCCGAGGCCGAGCGCATGCAATGCTAGGCACAGCGCGTCGGTTCCGTTCCCGCAGCTTGCGCAATACAGGTTCGCCGCGGCACCCGAGGTGCCCTCCCGTTGCCCGCAGTAGCGGGCAAACTCGACCTCGAACTCCCGGACGTCCTCGCCGCCAATGAACGAGCTCCGCGTGATGACGCGCTCGATCGCGGAATCGATGTCGTGTCTGATGCTCAGATACTGAGCATAGAGATCGACGAGCGGAATATTCATTGGCGTTTACTCCTCCCCGTTCAATCTGACGAGTCGTCCGCCCTCGCGCAACGACCGCTGGCCGGCCTCCAGAATCGAGACGACACGGCGGCCGTGCGCGGGGCCAGTCAGCGGCGTCTGTCCGGTGCGTAAGCATTCCAGGAAGTGGCCGGTCTCGACCTTGAGGGGCTCCTCGAAGTTGATCCGCGGCAGGAGGACGTCGCCGGCGCGCTGGCGAAGCTGATAGTTGGTGGAGTGATCGTAGTCCATGCGCTCGCCGGCTCTCGGCACGCGGTCGATACCCTTGTCCAGCACGGCGATCTTGTCGTCGCTCACGTCGTCGTACACGACCATCCGGCGGCTCCCCACCAGGGTCACCTTCCGTGTCTTGCCCGGATCCAGCCAGCTCACGTGGACGTGCGCGGTCACCTGATCCGCCCACGTCAGCGTCGCGAACACAACGTCCTCGACGTCGGGCTGAAGATACGCGACGCCGTGCGCCGACACCGACACCGGAAGCTGTCCGTCCATCAAGTAGAGCAGGATGCTCACGTCGTGCGGCGCCAGATTCCACCACGCGTTCACATCGCTGCGGACCTGGCCGAGATTCAGTCGTTGACTGTAGATGTAGTAGATGCGTCCTACTTCGCCGTCGGCGAGAAGGCGCCTGATGTAGCGCACGGCCGCGTTGTAGAGGAATGTATCGCCGCTCATCAGTATCCGCGTCTTGGCGTTCGCGACGGCCGCCAGATCGTCGGCTTCCCGGACGCGCATCGCCAGCGGTTTTTCGACGAAGACGTGTTTCCCGGCTTCGAGCGCCGCCTTCGCCAAGTCATAGTGCGTGGAGGCCGGGGTGGCGACAACAACCGCATCGACGTCGGGATCCGAGACGGCCGCTCGCCAGTCGGGAGTCGTCATCGTCTTCGGAAAATTCGCCTCGACGTACTCGCGGCGTTTGCGGTCCTGGTCCGCGACCCACTTCACGTGACATCCGGGCTGGGACGAGAAGTTTCGCAGTAGATTCGGACCCCAGTAGCCGCAGCCGAGCTGAGCAATCGTGATCATCTCGAGCCTCCGTGAACCCGCGAGCGCAGCGGAATCCAGCGATCGAGCAGGTTGCCCGCTGCGGCAAGAATCGAATCGTCTGCGCGATCGCCACCCACAATCGTGCGTGCCGCCCTCGAAGCCGCGGCGAACACGCGCTCTTGGGTGTCGCTCGAGAACGGGGAGGGCCGGTGGTACACCCGGTGGGCGGCCGCCGCCTCGTATCCGCCCTCGCGAAGCGCCTTCGGCGTACAGAGGTATCCGACACAGTCGTTGGTGTAACCGCAGACGAGCACGCGATCGGATGGAATACCGAGCCGGCGCGACCATTGCCGGCCGAGTTCCGTGCTGTACGCGGTGAACGGCTCACCGGGCATTCCGACGAACCACACGGACGCCGCGTCGCTCGGAGCACGTCTTGACGCCGGACCAAGTCGCACGACCTGGGTCTCCGTTCGTTCGTCTCCCGGACAATCACGAAATGACAAACGCAGAGGTTCCACAGCGGTGTCAACGGTTTCGGCAGCCATCTCGGCGGACCGTTCACTCGCCGCGAGCGCAGCGGCCGCGACAACACGCCCGAGGACCTGACTTTGGAGTGCGGTGCTCTCGCCGTAGTGTTGAGGCCAGGTCTTTCGGTCTCGGCCGACACGATGCGTTACATCGCCGGTGCAGCCTTGCAGAAAGCAAACGACGGGCGCGTCGCCGGCCTGAGCATAGATCCGTTCGAGAGCCTTCCTCATAACTCCCGGCCAATCGGCGCTGATTTTCGAAAGTCCACCGGACGAAGTGGCATGACATGCATAGTGGACGACAAGTGCCAACGGCGGCGCTTCGGGTGCCGCGCCAGCTCGATCGATTCGAACGACGCGAACCCGGCTGTCGACGACTCCACGCAGGTTCACACCCAGTTCGGTCCGGCCCGCCCTTCGGAGCCGTCGGTTCACGTTTTCTTGCAGCGACTCGACTCCGAAGCGCCACCGCGCAGGCTCGAGGTTTTTCGCCGCCGCCTCGGCAACCCCGATGAGGCGGTCCTCGAGGAATGCAAGGTACGCACCGTCGGCGTGGACGGCCCTGAGCCGATGCAGCGTCGCCGGCCCCGAATGCGTGTGAGAGCATGCAACCGTGATCCTCGTGGCTGCCACATCGAAACGCCGAGCGACGGCGGCGCGGACCCGCGCGGTGAATTCGCGATCCAGCCCAATGCAGTCGACACACAAAAGCAGCCACGCGACCCGATCCGCACCCTCGACGAGCAACGCACTGGCCCAGAGCGGATCGGTTATGGCTTCTGCGTACCGCAGCTCGTAGCCCTGCATCGCGACACCCGCTGGTGGGGTGATGACGACTGACGACCGACCTACGCGCAGTGAGTCAGCGGCGTGGCAGGTCATCTCGGCTTTCCCGAAAGCTCGTCATCGTCGTCGAGAAGTGCGTTGAGGCCCTGACGCATACGATTCGCGGGTCACCCACTCGACTCGTCGGGCGGTGCTATTGGAAGACGCGTCATCAACGATAATGAGTTCCAGGTTTCGAAGGTCTGACCCCGCGGAGAAGCCGGCAACGGTCGTGGGTGGGAATGATTCAACTCACCGACGGCATGGTTACGCCGCGCTTAGTATGCATTCCCGTGTGCGTCTGCGAAACGCCTCTCGACTCCCACACTCAGTCCCTGTCGTCTCGCGCGCGGCCGAGCAAGTCCGTGTCGGCGTCCACCATGAGCGCCACGAGCTCCTTGAAACCCAGTGAGGGTGCCCACCCTAGCACATTTCGAGCTTTGCTCGCGTCGCCGATCAGCAGGTCGACCTCGGTTGGTCGGTAGTATCGTGGATCGATCTTGACGTATGGTTGCCAGTCAAGGCCGACGTATGAGAATGCGGCCTCGAGGAATTCGCGCACCGAGTGTGTCTCGCCGGTGGCAACGACGTAGTCGTCTGGTGTCGGCTGCTGGAGCATCAGCCACATCGCGCGAACGTAGTCCGGAGCGAAACCCCAGTCGCGGCGCGCCTCAAGGTTACCCAGGTGAAGGACGTCTTGCCTGCCCGCCTTGATGGCCGCCACCGCACGAGTAATCTTCCGGGTCACGAACGTCTCACCGCGGCGGGGCGACTCGTGATTGAATAGAATGCCATTGCAGGCGAAGAGGTTGTGAGCTTCTCGGTAGTTGACCGTTACCCAGTAGGCATAGAGCTTCGCCGCCGCATACGGGCTGCGCGGCCGGAACGGCGTTCCTTCTGTCTGCGGCACTTCTGCAGCGTCGCCATACATCTCAGAGCTACTAGCCTGGTAAAACCGTGCGGGAATCTGCGTCTCACGAATGGCCTCAAGAATACGGATCGTCCCGAGTGCGGTCACATTCCCAGTGTACTCGGGGATATCGAAGCTCACACGGACGTGACTCTGCGCCGCCAGGTGATAGATTTCGTCCGGCTGAATACGGTAGAGCAACTTAATGAGATTAGTTGAATCCGCAATATCTCCGTAGTGCAGGAACAATCTGACGTCGTTGACATGCGGGTCGCGGTACAGTTTGTCGATACGGCTCGTATTGAACGTGGACGCACGTCGGATGATGCCGTGGACCTCGTAGCCCTTTTCGAGCAGCAACTCGGCCAGGTATGAACCATCCTGCCCCGTGATACCGGTAATCAGCGCCGTTCGTGCCGACACCCTCTCATCTCCTTGCCTCATCCGCGCTCAGCAGACGCAACGACCACGCTCAGCCACGAACCAGCTCGCCGTACACGCAATAACCTTCGCGCAATCGCACAGACGGCTTGAAACCAAACAGCGCCTCCGCCGGTCCCACATCGAGACAACGTCGTGGCTGTCCGTTCGGCTTCGTTTCGCGCGAGAATTACAGGATACGAGGGCACCCAGCCGGCGCCAATATAGCTGTCGATCTAGATAGATATAGACGGCTCTCACCAATCGCTGTCAATCGCCGCTGTAGGAGTTTGCGGGCCCTGTGCGCAGGGCCGCTCCGGCGCAGGTCGAAATTCGATTCTGACAGTGGCCGGCCCGCTTATGTGCGGCCGCTGCCAACCGATCTATCTCCCACGAGTCTTAGAACCACGCGCACAAGGGGCTTCAGCGCCGGTTGCTGTCGAATGCTTCTCCAGATGTAAAACCGGCAGACTCGAAGTTTGTAGTACACGTACGACTTCCAGTACGGCAGGCGATAGCCTAGCCCTTGGCTTCGGCCATATCCGAGGCTCACGCGATATCGCTCTGGCGCGAAATACGGGTTTTGACTTATGGTCTTGGATTGCGAATGCATCCTGCAATTCGCTATCACTGCATCGACGTAGCTGAAGGAGTACTTCTTGGCGATCCTCATCCACAACTCGTAATCCATCACGTATCGCAGACTCTCGTCAAGGAACCCGACTTCCTCAAGAACGTGGCGGCGAAAGAAAATTGCGGGCTGGGGCGGCGTCGACTCCGGTACCACCCAAAATCGAAGCAGACTATCGAACGTGACCTTCGGCGGTATGACGACACGGGAGCGCCTCCCATGCTCATCGATGATGTTCGCACTGCCGTAGACGACGGCCGAATTTCGGTCGAGCATATGGTGCACGGCAGTTTCAATTGCGCCGGGTTCATACGTATCGTCCGAGTTCAACCAGGCGACGATGTCTCCTCGTGCGCGCTCGAATCCCTTGTTGATGGCGTGGGTCTGTCCACGGTCCGGCTCGCTTACCCAGTAGTCAATCCATGACTCGTACTTCTTAATCACATCAATCGTGGAATCCGTACTGCCGCCATCGATTATCAAATATTCGAGATTCGGATAACCCTGGAGCAGAACGGATCGAATCGTTTCCTCGATGAATCCGCCCTGATTAAACGACGGCGTGACGATACTGACCAACGGCCACGAACAGCCATCCGGGAGCTGAGGTCGACGTGGTCGATACGGCGCAGTCCACGGCCACTGCGTTTCGTCCGCCGGTGGCGGTGGCAGTTCGAGGGAGGGTCGGATGTTCATCTCCTCATCTTCCGTTGGCCTTCACATACCGTCTTGAGATGACCGCACCCCACTACGTACTCCCACGCATGTTCGGTGCGACCATGCCTGGACGGCCTGCGATGTGGCGTACGTCAATCAGGCGTACCTGTATCTGTCGCGCCGTTGCGACAAGCGGCCCGGCCCTATACTCGTCCCACCTGAGGTAACCTAAAGCCGCAGTATGCGTCGCTCAATATACGTTAGGGTATACGATGGTAAATGGTCCTTCAGCAAGGGAACACCTGGTGCACGCCTCGATGAAAATATGCTACGTGATCGGCGGGTTGGACGTCGGCGGAGCCGAACGCCAACTGTTGTATCTGGTAGAGGCGATCGCTCGGAGGGTACCAGTGATGATCGTCTCGCTCTCAGACTCGTACACAAAACTCGTACCGGCATTTCGGCAACTGCCAGGAGTCGACGTGTGTACGGTCCGAAAAGTCGGGCGCGTAGATCCGACGTTACTCATGCGGCTCGTACAGCTGTACCGGCGTGAAAGGCCACAAATCGTCCACACATTTCTTCGGACAGCTAATTATTGGGGTAGAGTGGCGGCCTTCCTCGCCGGCGTCCCTATCACTATCGCCAGCGAGCGAAATATCGAGAAAGAACGTGGGCGCGTTGCGAACGCTCTCGACACAGCCCTCAGTTTCTATACGACTCGAGTAGTGGTTAACGCCGCCGCGATCAAAGACTCGCTGACGATGCGGGGGGTACCCGAAAGAAAGATCCACGTAATACGGAACGGCGTTCCGCGCGCTGGCGCCCTTTTGGATTCAGAACGACAACAGATCCAGCAGGACCTCGGAGTCGATAACTCGGATGCCCTTGTCGTCTTCATCGGCCGCTTGTTCCCGCAAAAGAACCCAATGCTTTTTATCGACATGGCGCAACGAGTATTGACCGCTGGTGCGCGATGCAAGTTTGCGATCGTTGGCGAAGGGCCGCTGCGCTCGATCATTGAGTCCTCGATTGCAGCCCGAGGAATGACACGGTCCATAATGGTAACGGGCTTTCGTCAGGACGTCGTTCGTATCCTATCGGCGGCCGACGTGTTGGTCTTGACCTCGGATTGGGAAGGGATGCCGAACGTGATTCTCGAAGCGCTGTCGAGCGGCACCCCCGCGGTGGCGACCGACGTCGGCGGCGTGCGCGAATTGATAGTCGACGGCTCGAACGGCTATGTCGTGCCTCGTGGAGACGTCGAGCGCCTCTCAGCGTGCGTGCTAAGCATGTTGCAGAACCCAGAGATACGCGACCGTTTCGGTCGCTGTGGTCGCGAATATGTTCAGAAGCATTTTTCGATTGACAGAATGGTCGATGAGACAGCGGCGTTGTACAACGCGCTTCTGTACGAGAAGAGACTCTCCCCGCTTCCTGGCGAGGCCGCGTAGGCGTCCTGTGTTGCTACGACGTGCGGGACCGCGATGCGTGACAATTTATGAACAATCCTCGGCGTTCCGTTCAGCAGGCACGGTCCGTCCCTACGATTCTCGTACGTTACGATCACGGAGCGGGGCAGATGCGACTCAATACGAAACTCCTCGCCTCATGATCTCAGATGACGACGTGGTCGTCAGAGCGGCCTACATTGCGACTATTCAATTGTGCGGACACGACTCAATGCAGGCGAGGCCGCGCAAGCGCTGCTGGGGTTGAGGAGCCGCTTGAGTCAAAATGTCGCCACGCTAACAGGGGCTTGGGTTCATTGCTAAGCCACCACGTCACCCGATCCCTTATCAAAATGCTCTCACCGCAACGTAACGCGGTCACCGTTGCTGAAGGCAGCGATGAGATCGCCGCTATCACGGCCCGCTATGAACGGCGTGGTCCGCACTCGCAGCGCTATTCCATGCTGAGTCCGTCTGTCTACATGGCGGAACAAGAAAAAGAACGTGCATACATTCGCTGGATCACCACGTGCCGGCTGATGCCTATTTCGGAAAAGCGACTGTTGGAGATCGGGTGTGGTTATGGCGGCAATGTCTTGCAGTTGCTGCGCCTAGGTTTCGCGCCGAATAATATCGTCGCAAACGAGCTTCTCGAAGAGCGCGCCGCCACGGCGCGTCAGCGCCTTCCCGCACAAGTTTCAGTATTGGTCGGTGACGCAAGCCAGCTGGACCTGCCATCCGCCTCGTTCGATATTGTCCTTCAATCAACGACTTTCAGTTCCATTCTCGACAAATGCTTCCAAGAGCGTCTGGCGGCTCGTCTGTGGAGTCTCATACGTCCCGGCGGCGGTTTCTTGTGGTATGACTTCATATACGATAATCCGTGGAATCCTGACGTTCGGGGCGTGTCACTCCACAGAATTCGCGAGCTCTTTCCAGATGCCGACATGACCTATTGGCCTATAACACTCGCACCGCCCATCAGCCGGCTCGTTACTCGCATCCATCCTGAGCTATATCGTTGGTTTGCAGCCGTGCGGTTCCTTCGTACTCACGTCTTATGCTGGATTCGGCGTACGAACTCGACGCCAAGGGACGCCGGCCGCTGACGCGGAGCGCAACGGGCCCAGGCCTCAGTCACGGTGAGGGGTTCTGGTTTTTTGGGTCCAGGGTGAGCTCGGCGGCGAGCTCACCCTCGTAGCGGACAAAAACCCGGGACCCACCATGTGCCGCAGACCTCGCGCTCAGAGTGGACCGAAAACCCGGGCCCCTTCAACGGCGCTCTATACCGACCCATACATTGGAAGCCGAAGACTTAACCTTTTACTGTCTATGCAGTACATGATCATTCAAGACTAGTTCTTGATGGGACAAACGTTACATATGAGGGTCTCGAGATCACCTACCGAAGTAACCCGTCCACCTTGGCCACGAAATTTCGACTCGTCAATATTGAGATCAAGAACACGCCAGGGCAAGGCGTGCTCGCGTATGGGGAATCAATGTACCGAAGTTAAGGGTCACAACAATGGTCCGTCGAGCGGGAACCGCTGGCACGGGTTGTTATTAACAGGCAACGCCAACATCGTCGACGGCCGCGGCATCTATAACTCAACGGAGCCCGTCACGAATACTATTATCCGTCGCTGCCATGTCCACAATAACAATGCTAACGAAATTATCGTCTCATCCGAGCACGGCATCTGATAGGAGAGGATTACGATTTGTATTTACGTGTGGCCCGCTGTCGCCGGGCAGAGAGCGGCCCAACTGGCGAGATGGCCCGAGCTCTGGCACATGCCCTGTCCACGCCGATCTTGGCGAGGATCACTTCGGCGGTCCGCTGCTTGACTTCCGGGATGGTGCTCAGGCGCTCCATTTCAGCACTAAAGGGCGCGATCAGCGGACCGATCTGCGCTTACGCTCTCGATGGCGTCCTCAACGTAGTCCGCGTGCGCGAGAATCTGGCTCCGCAGGCACGCGCGATGCGGACCGAACCGGCTCGCGAGTGTTTACCCGGAGCGCGGGAGCTTCTTGCGCAGCGCGCCCAGATTGACGAGATGGTCTTAGAAGCTGTGATGGGATGGTGTCAGAGCACTGAGAGTAGCCAATGAAGGAGTCATTATTGGCGATCATTGTGTGCCCGCGTTGTCATAAGCCTCTTCGAGTGTCCGCAGACAGGGAACAAGGCGGCAAGGAAATCATCGCAGGCACTCTGCAATGCGAAGTGTGCCTGAGTGTCTTTCCGATTATTCGTGGTGTGCCGCGCTTCGTTGCTTCAGAGCAATATGCTGTAAGCTTTGGGTTTCAATGGAACCGCTTTAGGGCGGTCCAGCTCGACTCGCGAACTGGAACAGGTGAATCGAGGCGCACGCTAACCGAGACGACTGGGTGGGACGCCAAAAGATACAAGGGCAAACTCGTGCTTGACGTAGGAGTTGGTGCTGGGCGGTTTGCCGAGATTGCCGCCGCCGACGGCGCTGATGTTGTCGGCATTGATCTGACAACTGCTGTAGATGCAGCGGTAACGAACATTGGGCATCTCGAAAATGTCCACTTGATACAGGCAGATTTATTTCAAATGCCCTTCAGACCCGAGACGTTCGATATGGTCTATTCGATAGGAGTAATCCATCACACACCGAGCCCAGAGAATGCATTTAAACGGCTCGCTGCTGTTGCCAAGTCTGGCGGCACGCTTGCGATATTTGTGTATTCTCAATATAATGCGAGTCATCGATTTTCGGATCGGATACGCTTCCTGACAACGAGGCTGCCTGCGAGATTGATGTTTTGGCTCACGGCAGTCGCAGTGCCGCTATACTACCTCTATAGAGTCCCTATCCTCGGTCATGCGCTACGCCTTCTATTCCCGATTTCGATGCATGCGAACTGGAGGTGGCGATGGCTAGATACGTTCGATTGGTACACGCCAAGGTACCAATGGAAATGCACCTACCCTCAAGTGTACGGATGGTTTCGAGCAAATGGTTTTTCGCAGATCGACATCTTTGAAGGGGCAATTAGGATGTGCGGTGTCAAAGTCTTTCCTTCAAAAAGTGTATAAATGAGATCCGGCGGCAGCCTTCTTCTCCCCTCGGTTGCTCGATCGCGGCTGGAACCGGATGGTGACCTTCTATACCTTCCCGCGCGAGCACTGGACCCATCTGCGGACGCTCGCCTCAGGCGCTCGGCCCTCCCGTTCCGGCGGTGGTTTATTGTGGTATCACTTTATATACGAGATCCGTTATATGCGAGAATCCGTGGAACCCTGACGTTCGGGGCGTGTCACTCCACAGAAGTCGCGAGCTCTCTTCAGATGCCGACACGAACTATTGGCCTATAACACTCGCACCGCCCATCACCGGCTCGTTACCCGCATCCATCCTCAGCTATATCGTTGGTTGGTTCCCTCGTACTCACGTCAAGTGCTGGATTCGGAGGGACGATTGAGATGGTCCCCCCAACTCGACGCCGAGGGACACCGGCCCCTGACGCGGACCGCAACCGGCCAGGCCGCAGTCACGACGATCTATACCGACCCATACATTGGAAGCCGTCACTTGATCCTTTACCTTCTACGCGTGAAACCATTCACGAAAGCGATGAGTCTTGACCAGTGATTGCACGACGTAGGCAGGACGAGTGATGCTCGGGATAGGACGAACGGTATCCCCGTCTGGCATCAAACCAGAGCCTGCGCGGCCTTTAGCAATCGTCGTGGTGACGGTAGTGGCGTTACGGAAATTTGTGGCTCGTCCCGGCAAATAGCGCGCACAACATGTATGTTTCAGTGTTCGCTGAAACAGGACTCCGAGGTCTCGTGACATTCGCGACGCTCCTATCAGTCGCGTTCTGGACGGCGCGCCGAAGAGCGATCGAAGATCCGTACTCGCCCGCCGGCGCCGTTGCGCGAGGCTCCGAGTTGGTTATTTTATCCGTTGCCAAAGCGGCCGAAGGCGCCGCCCCGCCCGCGGGTCCGCTGGCGACGGGGCCTGGCCGAAAGTAGATCACCGGCATGTGCGGCATCGGCGGGTACTGGAACGGGGACTTCCCGAACGTCAGGCCCGAATCCCTCCGGCACGTGCTTGAGGCCTTGGCCCATCGGGGGCCCGACGGCTCCGGAGTCTGGAGCGGGAAGGACGTCGGCCTGGCTCATACGAGGTTGGCCGTCATCGATCTCGCCGGAGGCCAGCAGCCGATGCACTGCCACAACGGCCGCTACGTCATCTCCTTCAACGGCGAGATCTACAATCACCGCGAACTGAGGGCCGTGCTGGAGAAGGCGGGCTATGCGTTCAAGACCCGCTCCGATACAGAGATCATTCCGGCTGCGGTCGATCATTGGGGGATCGAAGACGCGCTCACCCGCTTTCGCGGGATGTTCGCCTTTGCCCTCTACGATGGGGTCCGGGACGAACTCCTGCTGGCCCGGGATCTGTTCGGGATCAAGCCCCTCTACTTCATGGAGCGATCCGGGTCGCTGCTCTTTGCCTCCGAGATGAAGGCCCTTCTGCAGTTGGCCCCCGATCGGAGGCGGGCCGATCCGGGCGGCCTTGCGGAATTCTTCAGGCTGGGCTACACCGTGGCGCCCTTGACCTGCTGGGCGGACGTGAAAGAGATGGAGCCCGGGACCTGGTTCCGACTGGGGAGATCCGGACGTTCATCTGGCAAGTTTGGAGCGAGCGGGATTACGCTCAGCCCCTCCGAGGTGGGACTGGAGGAAGCCGTCGAGAAGTTCAGGCACGCGATGGTCGATTCTCTGGGACATCACCTGGAGTCCGACGTGCCGCTCGCCGCGTTCCTCTCGGGCGGGATCGATTCGTCGATCCTGGTGACGCTGATCTGCAAGGCGCTCGGCCGGCCGATCCAGAGTCACACGGCCCAGTTTGAGGACGCCGACTACGACGAGACGCCCGCCGCGCGCAAAGTCGCCGCGGCGGCCGGATCGGAGCATTCCGTGATGCTCATGGGATCCTCTCGTTTTACCGCCGATTTCGTTTCTCAAGTTCTCAATCAGTACGACCAGCCTTTCGGGGATTCCTCCTGTCTTCCGACCTGGGCCATCTGTCGGGAGATGAAGAAGCGCGTCAAGGTGGCGATCGCGGGGGACGGAGGGGATGAGCTGTTTGCCGGTTACAACCGCTACCTGACGGCCCGAAGGCTCGCGGCCTTGAGCGGAAGCCGGCTGCTGAGAAGC
>Ga0070699_100002680_pt1 | contig 15909 bp, 10 predicted proteins | sample KBSK1503metaG_FD_65473 | JGI IMG/M metagenome (GOLD analysis project Ga0070699, IMG submission 65473) | Corn, switchgrass and miscanthus rhizosphere microbial communities from Kellogg Biological Station, Michigan, USA - KBS K1-50-3 metaG | ecosystem: Host-associated > Plants > Roots >...
CGCGGATTCGGGCCTCGATCGAGGACCACGCCCTGCACGTCGAGAGGTACCTCTCGCGGTACTTCTCCCCGAATACCCACCTGACGGGCGAGGCGCTCGGCCTCTTCTACGCGGGAACCGTGTTCGTCGACCTGGGCCGGGCCGGACAGTGGCGGGAGCGCGGCGCGCGGATCCTCGCGGACGAGATGACGCGGCAGGTGCTGTCGGATGGAGTCTATTTCGAGCAGTCGACCTGCTATCAGCGCTACACGGTCGAGATGCTCCTGCACTTCCTGATCCTGTGCGCCCGCAACGGCCGGCCGGTGCCCGAAGCCGTGCGCGACCGCGTGCAGGCGATGCTCGATTTCCTCCTGGCCGTCCGTTCTCCCCAGGGTGGCGCTCCCGCCATCGGCGACGCCGACGGGGGTTGGCTGCTGCCGCTGGTCCGCCGGGAACCCGACGACCTGCGGGGTGTCTTCGGCACGGCCGCCGCGCTGTTCGAGCGGCCCGACTACGCCTGGGCCGCCTCCGGAGCCGCGCCCGAGATCGGGTGGCTGCTGGGGACGGCGGGTCTGGCGGCCTTCGACGCTCTTCGCCCGGCGCCTCCTGCCGGTCCGGCCTCGCGCCTGTTCGCGGAGGGCGGATACGCTTCGATGCGAAGCGGATGGGAGCCGCACGCCCATCACCTGCTCTTCGACGTGGGTCCGCTCGGTTGCCCCGTGAGTGGAGGACACGGCCACGCGGACCTGCTGAGTGTCCAATGCTGGGCGTTCGGCGAGCCGTTCCTTGCCGATGCCGGGACGGGAAGCTATGCGGATCCGGCCTGGCGTAGCTTCTTCCGCAGCACGGCCGCTCACAGCACCGTGATGGTGGACGGCGAGAGCCAGGCCGTGCCCGCGGGCCCGTTCTCCTGGCGCCAGCGGCCGCGCGCTCGGCTGCGCTCATGGCTCTCGACCGAGGCGTTCGACTACGCGGATGCGGAGCACGACGCCTACCGCCGTCTGCCCGATCCGGTGCGCCACCGGCGGCGGGTTCTGTTCGTGAAGCCCCGATACTGGGTCCTCGTGGACGACATCGAGGGTACGGGCCGGCACCTGGTCGAGCTGCGGTTCCAGTTCGGGCCGGCGGAGGTCAGGCTCGGACCGGGCCTGTGGGCTGCGGCCGCGGGGGCCGGCCGCGGCCTGCTCCTCTGCCCGTTCGCCTCCGCGCCGCTCCAGTCGCGGCTTCGTCTGGGCGGGCGGGAGCCGGCCGAGGGCTGGATGTCGCCGGACTACGGCCAGCGGCGGCCGGCGCCGGTCGTCGTCTACTCGGCGGCGGTGCGCCTGCCCCTGCGCGTGATCACGCTGCTGCTGCCTGCGGCCGAGCCGTGGGCGCCTCCTCCGCGGGTATCCGCCGTGGAGCGCGACGGAGAGGGGCCAACGGGACTGCGGCTCGGCGCGGGGGAGGAGGCCGTCACGATCAGGGAGAGCGACGGCCTTCTGGTGCACTGGCGCCGCGAGGATCGCTCGGCGACGGACAGGACCAACGAAGGAACCATCACGAGGGAGGAAGCATGAGCCATCTCGCGCCGCAACTCTCGACGGAGGGCGTGAGCCGCCGGGCCGAGCTGAGCGGCCTGCCGCCCAGACTCTGCCTTGCGCTGGCGCGCGCCTTCACGAATGGGCCCCTGAACAGGTTCGGCCTCCGGCAGCGAGGGCCCGGCGACCGCTTCGCCAGCCAGGAGAACTACGTCGCGGATCGCGTCTCCAGCGTGGAGGCGTTGCAGAGGCTCTTTTCGCCCTTTTCCACGTTCGCCGGCAAGACCGTGCTCGAGCTCGGCTGCTCGTCCGGCTACGTGATGGCGGAGTTCCTGGCCCGCGAATCCTTCCACGCCCTGGGCGCGGACATCGACCCCGCCGCGCTCGCCCGCGGGCGGTCCACCCACGGCGACCGGATCACCTTCGTGCAGTCCAGCGCCTCGTCCATTCCGGTGCCGGACGCCAGCGTCGACGTGATCTACACCGTGGACACCGTGGAGCACCTCAGCCGGCCGCGGGACATTCTCGATGACTGCTACCGCATCCTGAGGCCGGGAGGAAGGCTCCTCATCCACTTCACGCCGTGGCTCGGACCCTGGGGAGCGCACCTCGAGGACATCGTCCCGTTCCCGTGGCCGCACGTCGTCTTCTCGATGGATACGCTGCTGAGCGTGGCCGCGCACCTGTATGACTCCGACGAGTACACGCCCGCCTGCTACTGGTTCGATGCCGAGACGGGCGCGCGGCGGCCCAATCCCTATCTCGACCGACAGCATTGGCATGAGTTCCTCAACCACATCACGATCCGCCAGTTCACGCGCATCGTGCGGACGCTGCCGTTCCGGCAGGTTCACCTGCGCCGGCTGGGATTCGGCGGGAGAAAGTTCGGGTGGACGCGCGCCCTGAAGGGAATGGCGCACGTGCCCCTCCTCGACGAGCTCTTCTGCAACGCCATCTTCTGCGTGCTCGAGAAGCCGCGCTGAGCGCGGCGCCCTCTCGGACCGCGTTCATCTGAGGCTCAAACGATGTGCGGAATCGCCGGAGTCGTCCAGAGGACCCCGGACGACGTTGTCGACGAGGCGCGCCTCAAGCGGATGCGGGACTCCTTGCGCCACCGCGGACCCGATGGCCAGGGTCTGCTGATCGACGGGCCGGTGGGCCTGGCCCACCGCCGGTTGGCGATCGTGGACGTGGCCAGCGGCCACCAGCCGATGGCCAACGAGGACGGCTCGATCTGGATCGTCTTCAACGGCGAGATCTACAATCACGCGGCGATGCGGCCGGGGCTGGAGGCCCGCGGCCACCGCTACCGCACCCGCAGCGACACCGAGACGATCCTCCACCTGTACGAGGAGGAAGGCGAGCGCTGCGTGGAGCGCCTGCAGGGGATGTTCGCCTTCGCGCTCTGGGACCGTGGGCGGCAGCGGCTTCTGCTCGCCCGCGACCGGCTCGGCATCAAGCCCCTCTACTACACGCTCACCGACCGGGAGCTGCTCTTCGCCTCCGAGATCAAGGCACTGCTGGCCGCCGGCTGGCCGGCCCGGCTCGACGAGGCCGCCCTTCCCGAGTACCTCGCCGCACGCTTCGTTTCGGGCGAGCAGACGCTCTTCCGGGGAGTGAAGCCGCTGCCGCCGGCGACGACGCTGTCCTGGTCGCCGGGTCAGGAGCCTCGCCTGCGGCGCTACTGGCGGCTGCCCGCGCCCGGCGGAGATCGCGGCCCGGGCCTCGCGGAGCGGGCGGATGAGGTTCGACGCCGGCTGACCACGGCCGTGCGCAGCCATCTGATGAGCGACGTCCCCCTCGGCCTGTTTCTCTCGGGCGGCATCGACTCGAGCGGCCTGCTGGCGCTCATGGCCCCCATGGTGAAAGAGCCCGTGCGCACGTTTGCCGTGGGCTTCTCCGAGCGCGAGGCGAACGAGCTGTCTTACGCGCGGCTGGCCGCTCGCGCGGCCGGCGCGGAGCACCGGGAGGTGGTGGTCTCGCCCGGGGAGTTCTTCGAGGCGCTGCCCGGCCTGATCTGGCACGAGGACGAGCCGATCGCGTTCCCTTCGAGCGTGCCCCTGTACTTCGTGTCGCGCCTGGCCCAGGACCACGTGAAGGTCGTGCTGACGGGCGAAGGCGCGGACGAGCTGTTCCTGGGCTACAACCGCTACAGGGTCACGGCCTGGAACGAGCGGTTGGGCCGGCTCTACTGGGCGGCGGCCCCCGCCCGGCTGCGGTCCAGCGTGCGCCGCCTCTCGCGCCGGCTGCCGCCACGCGTCCGTCGATACGCGGTCCGGAGCTTCCTCGGCCTCGAGCCGGGCCCGCGTGGCGTCTTCTACGAGAACTTCTCCGTGTTCCCGGAGACGCTCCGCCACCAGGTGCTGGCCGACTCGGCCCTGAACCTCACGCGCGATGCACACGCGCCGTCTCTGGGTTGCTACGAGGGCGCCGAGGGCGCCGCCCTGGACCGGATGAGCCGGGCCGACTTGCAGACCTACCTGGTCCGCCTGCTGATGAAGCAGGACCGGATGAGCATGGCCGCCTCGATCGAGAGCCGGGTGCCGTTCCTGGATCACGAGCTCGTGGAGCACGTCGTGGCCATGCCGGCGCGCTTCAAGCTCCGCGGGTGGCGGACCAAGGCCGTGCTCCGGGCGGCCCTGCAGGGCCTGGTGCCGCCGGCGATCCTGGGCCGGCGGAAGATGGGCTTTCCGGTGCCGGTGGGCGCCTGGCTGCGGGGACCCTTCTGGCCGCTCGTGGAGGAGTTCCTGCTCGGCCCGCGTGCTCTCGCCCGGGGGTTGTTCGATCCCGCCGCCCTCCGGTGCCTGGCCGAAGAGCACCGGCGCGGACGGGGCGCGCACGGGGACCGGCTCTGGCTCCTCCTGAACCTCGAGATCTGGCAGCGCGTCTTCGTGGACGGCGAAGACGCGGCGGCCGTCATGAAGGCGGCCTGAGGGCGTGATGCGCATCCTCTGGGTGAAGCCCGGCGGCCTGTGGCCGCTCGACACCGGCGGCCGCCTGCGGAGCTTTCACACGATCTCCGAGCTGGCGCGCCGACATCGGGTCGTGCTGCTGACCACGCACGGGCCGCACGAGGATCCGCGCGAGCTGGCCGCTCGGCTTCCGCACTGCGAGCGCGTGGCGTCGTTCCCGCACCGCCCACCCAAGCAGGGCAGCGTGGGGCTGGCCGCCGCCCTGGTCGGGTCGTGGTTCTCCGAGCTGCCGGTGGACGTCTGGAAATGGCGTGCGCCGCGGCTGCGAGCCGAGGCCGCGCGGCTCGTCGATCGCGGCGAGGTGGACCTTTGTGTGGCCGACTTCCTCACCGCCGTGCCGAACGTCCCCCTGGAAAGCGGGGTGCCGGTCGTCCTGTTCGAGCACAACGTCGAGCACGTGATCTGGAAACGGTTGGCGGCGGCGGAGCCGTGGCCCTGGCGGAAGCTCATCCTCGAGCTCGAGTGGCGCAAGATGCGCCGCTTCGAGGCGAAGGCCTGCGCCCGGGTCGACCTCACGCTGGCGGTCTCGGAGAAGGACCGCGCGGTGCTCGTGGAAAACGCGCCGGGGGCGCGGGTGAGCGCGATTCCCACCGGGGTGGACACGTCATTCTTCATCCCGAACGGGCATGAGGAAGCTCCGGCCGGCCTGGTCTTCACGGGTTCGATGAACTGGTACCCCAACGAGGACGGCGTGCTGCACTTCGTGGACGAGATGCTGCCGCTGATTCGGCGGGAGGAACCCGGAGCCACGCTCACCGTCGTGGGGCGGGATCCCTCGCCGCGGCTGAGGCAGGCCGCCGCGCCTGCCGGCGTGCGGGTCACGGGAGGCGTCGACGACATCCGGCCCTACGTGGCGGAAGGGGCCGTCTACGTCGTGCCGCTGCGGGTGGGCGGAGGGACTCGCCTCAAGATCTTCGAGGCGCTGGCCATGGGGAAGGCGGTGGTGTCCACGACGGTGGGCGCCGAGGGGCTGTCGCTCGTTCCGGGAGAGCATCTCCTCGTCGCCGACGACCCCGTCTCGTTCGCCCGGGCCGTCGTCTCGCTGCTCCGGGATCCGGCCCGACGCCGGGCGCTGGGCGCGGCCGGCCGGCGGCTGGTCGAGCAGCGCTACGCCTGGCCCCAGGTGGCGCGGGAGTTCGAATCCCGCTTGGGGGGCGTGACGCGGTGAGCAGATCAGGGAAACGCTGAGACCAGATTCAGGGAAACGCTGAGGCCGATTTAGGTCTCTGCCGGCTTGTCCCCTGCCCTCTGGTTCCTATCTTCCAGATGGGCACCGTCGTCGTTCGGTCGGCCGGTCTTCACAAGGCCGCTGATGAGAATCCTGATACTCGACGGCAACACGAATCAGGCCGTTGCCAGCGTGCGTTCGCTCTCGCGCGCCGGGCACACGGTGGTGGTCGGCGCCTCCACACGCTGGTCGAAGGCCGGCTGGTCCCGCTACTGCCGAGGCCGGTTCACGTATCCGGCGCCGCAGGTGGACGGGGCCGCGTTCGTCCGCCGCGTGGCCGAGGAGACGCGGCGTGAGCCGGGCACCCTGGTCCTGCCGATGACGGAGGCGACCACGCTCCCGCTTTCGGCCCGTCGCGATGCCCTCGCGGAGGTGGGAGGCTCGGTGGTGCTGCCACCTCACGCGACGGTCCTGGGCACCTTCGACAAGGAGCACACGACGGCGCTGGCGCGATCGCTCGGTCTGGCCGTGCCCTGCACCGCCGTCGTCGGGGATGAGACGCAGGCCAGGCAGATGGCGCTCTCCGCGCCCTATCCGGTCGTGCTCAAGCCGCGCTTCTCGGAGGAGCCGGGCCTCAACGGGAACGTCCGTACGACCTGCGCTCCCGCCTACGCACGGACGCCGGCGCAGTTCCTGGAGGCGTATGAGCGGCTCGCTCGCCGCTGCCGATCGGTCCTGGTCCAGGAGTTCGTGTCGGGGAGCGGGGCCGGCTACTTCGCCTTGATGCGCCACGGCGAGCTGCGGGCGGAGTTCGCCCACCGCCGGATCCGGGAGGTCAGGCCCACGGGCTCGGGGAGCGCCGTCCGGCAGAGCACGCCCGCCTCTCCGCAGATGCGGGAGGCCGCGCTCGCGATGCTGAAGGCGCTGGACTGGCACGGCGTGGCGATGGTGGAGTTTCGCGTCCGCGAGGACGGGACGCTGGTCTTCCTGGAGGTGAACGGCCGATTCTGGAACTCCCTCGCGCTGGCCGTGCGCTCCGGCGTCGACTTCCCGCGCCTCCTGGTCGAGATGGCCGAGAAGGGCGACACCGCGTCCGTCCCGGTCTGCCGTCCCGCGGTCCGGTGCCGCTGGCTGCTCGGCGACCTCCGTCATCTGGTCGAGGTCTGGCGAGGTGCCCCTGACGGCTACCCGGGGCGGTTCCCCGGGCGGCTGCGCACGCTCGTCGACTTCCTCACACCGGTGCGGGGCACGTTCCACGACAACTTCCAGCTCGACGACCCCCTTCCCGAGCTGGGCGACTGGCTCGACTTCGCGCTGCGCCGCGTCCCGGCGGCCGTGCCGATTCGAGATCGGGTCCGGCGGCAACCCCATGTACAACGGCGCTATTCACATCCATAGCACGTACTCGGACGGCGAGTTCACCCTCGCCGAGCTGCGCGACGCTTGCGTCGCCGCCGGCTGCGCGTTCGCCTGCATGACCGACCACGCGGAGTTCTTCGACGCGGACCGGTTGTTGCGCTACGTGGCCGAGTGCTCCGCGCTGTCCGACGACGGCTTCTGCTTCGTGCCCGGCCTCGAGTTCCGGTGCCCGCAGAAGCTGCACATCCTCGGCCTCGGCGTCACCTCGCTCCTGCAGAGCGAGGATCCGCGGGCGGTGATCGCCCACATCGAGGCGAGCGGGGGAGTCTCCATCATCGCCCATCCTCGGGACGAGGCCTTCGCCTCGATCGAGGCGTTCGACCTCCTGCCTGACGGCATCGAGACGTGGAATTCCAAGTACGACGGGCGATACGCTCCCCGCCTCGGCCCCTTCGATCTGCTCGCCCGCCTACAGCGGCGCCGGCCCGACATGCGCGCCTTCTACGGCCAGGACCTCCACTGGAAGCGCCAGTCCCGAGGGCTGCGGCTCGAGGTCGATGCGGATGGGAGCACCCGCGCCGACATTCTGCGCGCGCTCGGCCGCGGCGACTACATGGGCCGGAGCGGGGATCTGAAGTTGCCTTCGCACGGCCGCCTGCCGGAGGCGGTACGCCAGCGGCTCCGCGCCGTCCGTCAACGATCCGACTTCATCCGCCGGCTCGGAAGCGGGGCCAAGAAGCTGGCCGACCGCTTCGGCGTTCCCGTGCCGACTCCACTCAAGGCGCGGCTGCGCGGGATCTTCTGATGGCCGGTACGGCGTTCCTGATGTACCACGAGATCGAGCGGCCCGGTCGGGCCACTCGGGAGTCGGGCCGAGGCTACCGGCGATACGTCGTGGCGGAAGCGGACTTCAGGGAGCAGATGGCCACGCTGCGCCGCTTCGGCTGGCGGGCCACGTCCGTGGGCGACGCGCGGGCCGGCGGGCGGGATCACGGCCGGCGGCTCGTGCTGACCTTCGATGATGGCACCGTCACGGACCGCCTGGTCGCCGCTCCTCTTCTCGCGGAGCACGGCTTCGGCGCGACCTTCTACGTCGTGGCCGGCTTCCTGGGCCGGCCCGGCTGCCTGAGCGTCGCGCAACTCCGGGACCTTGCCGGTCTGGGCTTCGAGATCGGGTCGCACTCGATGACCCATCGCCTGCTCCCGGACCTCGATGCCGGTGCGTTGCGCCACGAGATCGTGGATTCCAAGGACCGTCTCCAGCAGCTCCTCGGCGGTCCGGTCCATCACTTCGCCTGTCCAGGCGGACGCGTCAGCCGGGCGGCCGTGCAGCTCGCCAGGGAAGCGGGCTATCGCTCGCTGGCGACCAGCCAGGCGGGTTTGAACGGGGTCGATGACGATCCGTTCCGGCTCCGGCGAATCGCGATCCATCGCGGCGCGACCGCGGAGCAACTCCTGCGGCTCTGCGAAGGTCGGGGCCTGGCCGTTCGCCGCGTGCAGGAGAGTGTGCTGGGGGCCGCCAAGGCGCTGATGGGAAACAGACGCTACGAGAGGGTCCGGACGATGCTGCTGGATGCCGGGAGGTAGAGCAATGTCCATGAGGGTGAGCGTCTTCGGAGCGGGCTACGTAGGATCGGTCACCGCCGCCTGCCTGGCCCGGGCGGGCCACGAGGTCGTGGCCGTGGACGTCAACCCCCAGAAGGTCGACCTGATCAACGCGGGGGCGTCGCCGGTGGTCGAGCGGGGCCTGGGCGAGCTGCTTGCCCGTGTCGTCGGCGCGGGGCGGCTCCGCGCGACGACGTCCGGTGGGGAAGCCATCGAGCATTCGGACCTGGCCCTGATCTGCGTGGGGACGCCGGGCCGACCCAACGGCCGCCTGGACGTGGACGCCGTGGCCGGCGTGGCCCGGGAGATCGGCCGTGCGCTGCGGGGCCGGCGCCGACCCTACACGGTCGTGCTCCGCAGCACCGTGCTGCCGGGCACCACGGAGGAGGTCCTGCTTCCCGCCCTGCAGTCCGGCCTGGGCGGGGCGACGGCCCCGGCGCTCCAGGTGGCCGTCAACCCGGAGTTCATGCGCGAAGGCTCGTCGCTCGAGGACTTCGCGCGGCCGCCGCTCACGCTGGTCGGCAGCGCCGGCTCGGAGGCCGCCTCGCTGCTGCGCTCCCTCTACGCAGACGTCGAAGCGCCCTTCGTCCACGCCACGATCCGCACGGCGGAGATGGCGAAGTACGTGGCCAACGCCTTCCACGCGCTCAAGGTCTGCTTCGCCAACGAGATCGCCGACGTGTGCGACGCGCTGGGAGCCGACGCCCAGCAGGTCATGCAGGTCTTCCTCATGGATCGCAAGCTCAGCGTCTCGGAGGCGTACCTGCGGCCGGGCTTCGCCTTCGGCGGCTCCTGCCTGCCCAAGGACGTGCGGGCCCTGCTTTACGGGGCCCGCTCGGCCGACGTCCTGCCCCCGCTGCTCGGCGCCATCCTCCCCTCCAACGAGGCCCAGGTCCGGCGGGGCGTGGAGGCGGTCCTGGCCGCCGGCAAGCGGCGGGTGGGCGTCGTGGGCCTGTCGTTCAAGGACGGGACCGACGACCTGCGGGAGAGTCCGCTCGTCACGCTGGTGGAATGCCTGATCGGCAAGGGCTGTGACGTCAGCGTCCTCGACCGAAGCGTGTCCCTCGCCCGTCTGGTGGGCGCGAACCGCCGCTACATCGAAGAGCAGATTCCTCACATCGCCTCGCTGATGTGCGACGACCTCGAGGCCCTCCTCGATCATGCCGAGATCCTGGTGATCGGCAACGCCGGCGAGGACGCGGTGAAGGCCCTGGCCGCGATCCGGCCCGATCAGGTGCTGGTGGACCTCACTCGGGGTCGGCTGGACGCACGGCTGCGAGCGCGCCCCGCGACCGAGCCCGACGCGACGGCCGCTGCGAACGGCTCTCTTCCTACCCTCTCGGCCGCGGTGGCGGGCCTCATGCCGGCGGTGCCCTGAGGCGCGCGGCGGCGGCATCGGTAGCCGATGCGGCGCATCGCTAGAAGAAGACGCGTGCCGGGCACGGTGTTCGGTCTCTGTGCGCTCGTCGCCGCCGGAGCCGCTGGTTTGAGCCTCCGGCCGTTCCGCCGGGCCGCCGCGGCCTCGCAGCTACCCCCGCCCGGGGCCGAGACGCGGCCCCCCGGCAGCCCGCCTGAGCTGCCCCGTGTACCCGTCGAGCGGCCGCCCGAGGCCGCCGCGGGACCGGTGCGGGTCCTCGCGGCGGGAGAGGATCTCCAGGCGGCGCTCGAGGCGGCCATGCCGGGGGACGTCATTGCCATCGACCCCGGCACCGTCGTGACCGGCCCCATCCGCCTGCCCAGGAAGCCCGGCAACGACTGGATCACCATCCGGACCCGGGTGGCGGACGGTCTCTTCCCGGCGGCGGGCACGCGCGTGGGCCCTGCGGACGCGGCGCGTATGCCGAAGATCGAGTCGAGCTCGGACTCGGCCATCACCGCCGCCCCCGGGGCCCATCACTTCCGGTTCATCGGAATCGAGATCCGGCCCCGGGCCGGCGCCTTCCTCTACAACCTGATCGCGCTCGGCGGCAGCGAGCGGTCCGTGGAGGATCTGCCGCACCACATCGTGTTCGAGCGGTGCTATGTGCACGCCGATCCGGTCGTCGGCGGCCGGCGCGGCATCGCCGTCAACTCCAGGCATACGGCCGTCATCGACTCCTACCTCTCGGACTTCAAGGAGCAGGGGGCGGATTCGCAGGCCATCGCCGGCTGGAACGGCCTGGGCCCGTTTGCCATCGTGAACAATTACCTGGAAGGGGCCGGCGAGAACCTCATCTTCGGGGGCACGGACCCGGCCATCGCCAACCTGGTCCCCTCCGACATCGAAGTCCGTGGCAACCACTTCGCCAAGCCTCTCGCCTGGAAGCAGGGTGAGTCGGGTTACCAGGCCACGGACTGGACGATCAAGAACCTCTTCGAGCTGAAGAACGCCCGCCGGGTGCTGGTCGATGGCAACGCCTTCGAGAACAACTGGGTGCAAGCCCAGGCCGGCTTCGCCATCTTGTTCACGGTGCGCAACCAGGACGGGACCGCCCCCTGGTCGATAGTGGAAGACGTGACCTTCACCAACAACATCGTGCGGCATGCCGCCTCCGGCGTGAACGTCCTCGGGCGTGACGACCTCAAGGTCAGCCAGGAGGCGCAACGGATCCTGATCCGGAACAACCTCTTCGAGGACATCGGTGGGCCCCGGTGGGGCGCAGACGGAAGGCTGTTCCAGATCCTGGCGGAGACGGCGGACGTGGTCATCGACCACAACACGGCGTTCCATACCGGCAACATCATCACGACCGATAGGGGACCCCACACCGGGTTCATCTACCGGAACAACATCGCGCCTCACAACGAGTACGGCATCATCGGCAACGACAGCGCGCCCGGCAACCGCACGATCGCGACCTATTTCCCCGGCGCCGTGATACGCCGCAACGTGATCGCGGGCGGCCAGGCCGCCATCTACCCCGGGGACAACTTCTTCCCGGCGTCCCTGGCCCAGGTCGGCTTCGTAGACCTTGCGCAGGGCAACTACCGCCTGGCGCCCACCAGCGCCTACAAGGGAGCCGGCACCGACGGGAAGGATGTCGGCGCCGATTTCGACGAGCTCTCCGCTCCGGCGGCAGTTGTCGGAGGGCGGGTCGGATCGTCAGGGACGCCCTGAGGGCGGATTCAGCGAGACCCCGAGACTGTTTTCCGCCCGCGCCTGATTGTCATTCCGGCGACTGGTTTCTACCTTCCAAGAAGATGCTGAGGACCGCTCTGGGCGGCAGCACCGAGGATTCATCCATCTATTTCCGTATGGGAACTCTCAGATCGCATCTGCACGGGAAGCGAAGGGGAGGGCGCAATGAGCCGGAGAACTAAGGCATCGCGCGCGCGAATTGCTCTCGCCGCCACTCTGTTGGCGTTTCTTGGCTGGGCTTGGGTTTCGCCGACTCCGGCTTCGGCGCAGCTGCTCGGCAGCTTGGTCGTGACCGTGACGTCCCCGACAAACGGGTCGACCGTCGGCGGCACGATACCGGTCAACGCGACCGTGAGCATCATCGGCCTCCTCACCGTCCAGCGCGTCCAGTTCCAGCTCGACGACGCCAACCTCGGCGCGGCCGTCGAAACGGCTCCGTACTCGGTCTCCTGGAACACGTTTCCCGCCAGCAACGGTTCGCATACGCTGAGGGCCGTCGCGCAGGACGCTCTCGGCGTCTGGTGGCCCTCCCAGCCGGTCACGGTCACGGTCTTCAACGACCACACGCCACCGACGGTGGCGATCACCTCCCCGAGCGCCGGGGCGACGGTCACCGGGACCATCACCGTCTCCGCCGATGCCTCGGATAACGTCGGCGTCGTCGGCGTCCAGTTCCAGCTCGACGGTGCCCCCCTTGGCGCGGAAGACACCACGGCTCCGTACTCGGCCACGTGGAACACCGCCACCGCCTCCATCGGCACCCACACACTGAGCGCGGTCGCCCGCGACGCCGCCAACAACGTCGGGACCTCGGCTTCGGTGACCGTGACCGTGCCCGACACCACGCCCCCGACGGTGAGCATCACGTCCCCGAGCTCCGGGGCGACGGTCTCTGGCCCCGTCACCGTCTCCGCCACCGCCTCGGACAACGTCGGTGTGGCCGGCGTCAGGTTCCAGCTCGATGGCGCTCCTCTCGGTGCGGAAGCCACCACGCCTCCGTACTCCGTCACGTGGGACAGCTCGTCCGCCGTCCCGGGCTCCCACACCTTGCGGGCGATCGCCCGCGACGCGGCGAACAACACCACCACTTCCGCCGCCGTCAGCGTGACCGTCCGTGACACGACGCCGCCGACGGTCGCCGTAACGTCCCCCAGCGCGGGTGCGACCGTCTCGGGCACGACCACGGTGTCCGCGAGCGCCTCGGACAACGTGGGCGTCGCGGGGGTTCAGTTCCTGCTCGACGGCGCTGCGCTCGGGGCGGAGGCCACCGCCGCTCCGTACTCGGTCACGTGGAATACCACCGTCGCCGCTGACGGTAGCCACAGCCTCAGCGCCGTCGCGCGCGACGCGGCCGGTAACACGGCCACATCCTCTTCCGTGGCGGTGACCGTCTCGAACGACCATACGCCGCCCACGGTGAGCATCACGTCTCCCAGCCCGGGCGCGTCGGTCGCGGGCGTCGTCACCGTCACCGCCACCGCCTCGGACAACGTGGCCGTTGCGGGGGTGCAGTTCCAGCTCGACGGCGCCAATCTCGGCGCGGAGGATACCACCGCCCCGTACTCGGTCACGTGGGACACCGGCACCGCTACTCCCGGCACCCATAGCCTGACGGCCATCGCGCGCGATGCGGCCAACAACACCGCAACCTCATCCGCGGTCAGCGTCACCGTCCTGCCCTCGGGTGCGGGGGACGTCTTCGTGGCGTTCCTCAACGGCAACGTGCAGTGGCACAATCCGGACGGGACACTGAAACAGCTCCTGCCTGCCTTCTCGGACGGGCAAGCGAGCAGCGTGGCCTTCGACGCCGCGGGGAACATCTATGTGCCCCATTGGTGGAACCACGCCTTCGGGACGCCCGGCAACACGGTGGCGCGATACGATGCCAGCGGCGCCCTGCTCGGAGCGTTCGGGAGCGGTTACAACAGCGATCCCTCGTCCATCGCCTTCGACGCCCAGGGGAACATGTACGTCGGCCAGGCCGACGACACGGGGGACATCCTCAAGATCGACCCGGCCGGAAACCTCGTCGCGTCCTTCAACCCCGCCGTAGGGGTACGGGGTACGGACCACATCGATCTCGGCCTTGACGGCTGCACGATCTTCTACGCCTCGCGAACCCAGGACGTTCTGCGGTTCAACGTCTGCACCAACACCCAGCTTCCCAACTTCAACACCCAACCGCTGCCCGGGTACGCGGCGTACCACGTGCGCGTGCTCCCCGACGGCGGCGTCCTCGTGGCCGACACCCAGGTGATCGTGCGGCTGGATGCCTCCGGCAACCAGATCCAGCTCTACACCGCCCCCGGAGAACAGAACTACTGGGGCGGCGTGGACATCACGGGCGACGGCACGTTCTGGGCGTCCAACGCAGCCACCGACAACATCTACAAGTTCGATCTGCAGTCGGGGGCGGTACTGGCCAGCTTCAACACGGGGACGGGTGGCGGCACCGCGGCCGGCCTGGGGGTGAGACCGATCCGACACTGAGCCGAAGGACCCGGCCGGCTCGTTAGTTCAGCAGGTGGCGGTCCTGGATCAGCGTCCAGAGCTGCTGCGCAACGAACCGGTGGCCGGCCGGGTTCCAGTGGGCGTCTCGCGGAATGAGCATGCTGGTGCTGTCGTAGCCCGGGGCGTGGTCGATGTCGAGCGTCAGGATTCCTCGCTGGCGGATCCCGGCGACGAGTTGCTCGTAAGGGAACTCGGGGGACGGGGCGTATCGCGAGGTCGTGACCACCACGAGCCGGGCGTCGATGCCGCGCACGACATGGGCGATGCCGTCGACCAGGGCCAGCGTCAAGGGAAACCCTCCCGCGGGGTCGGCTCTCTTCGGATGCCTGAACCGGTCGACGATGCCGGACTTGACCTGGAAAGCGAGAGCGGAGTGCGTGAGGATCCAATGCTTCAGCCGCAGGGCGCGTGAGGGCGGGGGCACGGGCACGCCCGTGAGGGTCAGCTCGCCGCCGTCGGCCTGCCTGAACCGCGGCTTGTGGTACACGTTGTAGACGAGATCGCTGTTGTTCTCGTCGTCATCGTTCCCGCACATCACGAGGATCACCAAGTCGGGCCGGTAACGGACGCCCTCGGAGCGGAGCCAGAGCAGCTCCTGGTCGGTGCCATATCCGGCCACCCCCGCATTGATGACGTCGACCTGCGGCAGCCGCGCCTCGAGGACCTTGGGGAACGTTTCCTGCTGCTCGACCCCGTAGCCCCAGACGAAGGAGTCGCCGATCACGAGGATCCGCCCCGTGCCCGGTCGCCTTTCGTACGAGTACTCGCGGTCGCGAAGACCCTTCGAGTTGATGTGGACGCCCATCCGGAACTGCGGGTGATCGAACACTCCGTCCGCCCCGGGGGAGTTGCTCCAGCCGAGGAGAGAGTCATGGCGCCAGAAGTTCCCCGGGACGGGGTTGACGTGAAGGGGGCCGCGACCAACCACCCGGAGCACGGCCTCCGCGAGAATCAGGGACACGAGGGCCGACGCGGCGAGCAGCCCGATTTCCAGACCGCGGCGGCTTGACACGGTGATTACCCGCGGGAGGTCCTGGTTGTTATCGTAGCCACGCGGGCGGACATAGAAGCTTCTATTTTAGCGGCGCCGCGGCGGCCGGGGGGAGGGATCCCCGGCAATGCGCGCGAGCGCCCGACGGGGCCGGCGGTGCGGCAGACCAGGCGGCGGCCTTGACGCGGCGATTCCCTCCCCAGCAGCTGCTTTCTGAGCTTCAGGAGCCGCTGCGACGCGCGCTCGAGCGGCTGGCGCCGGCTTTTCCGGAAGTCCAATCCAGCTGGCGGGCCGGCCTCGCCCGCCTCGTGCGTCGTCGCGACGAGTACGACGCGGTGAGCAGCCTTGCGCTGGACCGTTACCAGCCGCTGCTGAACAGCGGCGACTTCGAGGCCTTCGCCGCCGAGCTGGAGCACCAGGGCCAGGCGCTGGCCGGCCGCGGCGTCGCCGAGGAGCACGCCTCGCTCGCCGTCGCCCTCTACCTGGAGCATTGCCTGCCGCTGCTGGGCCGCGCGGCCCCCGGCGAGCCGGAGCTGGCCGTGGCCCTCGCTCGCCTCGCCTCCGTGGCGCAGCTCTTCCTCCATGCCGGCTACGCCAACGCGCGCGCCGTGGGCTGGCGCGCGCTCGACGAGCAGGACCGCCGGCGACTGGCCCGCGACCTCCACGACGAGATCGGGCACAGCCTCGTG
>Ga0070699_100002681_pt1 | contig 15908 bp, 12 predicted proteins | sample KBSK1503metaG_FD_65473 | JGI IMG/M metagenome (GOLD analysis project Ga0070699, IMG submission 65473) | Corn, switchgrass and miscanthus rhizosphere microbial communities from Kellogg Biological Station, Michigan, USA - KBS K1-50-3 metaG | ecosystem: Host-associated > Plants > Roots >...
CGCGTTGGAGAGCAGGTTCAGCAGCACCTGTCGCAGACGGGTCACGTCGCCCACCACGCCGGCGGGCGCCCCGTCGCCGACCAGGTAGGCGAGGTCGAGGCCCTTCTCGGCCGCGCGGGTCGCCACCAGGTCGAGCGCGCCCTCGACGCACTCGCGCAGATCGAAGGGCTGGGCCTCCAGCTCGAGCTTGCCCGCCTCGATCTTGGAGAAGTCGAGGATGTCGTTGATGACGGTGAGGAGGGTGTCGCCGCTCTGCCGGATCACCTCCGCGTAGTCGCGCTGCTCCTCGGAGAGGCGGGTGTTCAGCAGGAGCCCGCTCATCCCGATCACCGCGTTCATCGGGGTGCGGATCTCGTGGCTCATGGTGGCGAGGAACGCGCTCTTGGCCTCGTTGGCGGTCTCCGCCTCCTGCCGGGCGCGCAGCAGCTCGGTGATGTCGTGGTAGATCCCGATCATCCCCACCTTGGCCCCGTCGACCAGCACCGGCATCGAGGAGATCTCGACGTCGACCATGGTGCCGTCTTTCCGGGCCCGCCGGCCGATGGCGCGGATCCACTCGCCCGCGAGCGTGTCCCGGATGTTGGCGGCCACCTCGGCGCGCAGCTCGGGCGTGGCGATGAGCTCTTCCATGCGGTGGCCGAGGGCCTCGGCGGGCGGATAACCGAAGAGCCGCTCCGCGCCCGGGTTCCAGCCGATGACCGCCCCGTCCAGGTTCATGGTCACGATGGCGACCGGGCTCGTCTCGACGAGCGAGTCCGCGTACTGCTTCTGACGCTGGATCTCCAGGAAGAGGCGGGCGTTGTGGATCGCCAGCACCGACTGGGTGGCGAAGGTCTGGAGCATGGCCACCACCTCGGGCGAGAACGCGCCTCGCTGGCGGCGGATGATCACGAGGCCGCCCAGGATCCGGTCCTCGCGCACGAGCGGCACCGCGAGCAGAGAGCCCATGCCCTGCCGGATGAGCTGCTCGCGGGCCTGCGCGGCCACCAGCTGCGAGTCCTTCTGGATGTCGACGACCTCGACCGGCTGCCGGGTGATCGCGGCCCGCCCGATCGCGCCCTCCCCGACGCGGATGGGGGCCGTCTCCATCACCTGGCGGTACTCCGCGGTCATCCCGTGCGTGGCCCGCTGGTGGAACGTCTGGCTCGCGTCGTCGAACTCGTAGATGACGCCCAGGTCGCTGCCCGAGAGCCGGACCGCGCGGTCGACGATGGTCTCCAGCACCGCGTCCAGGTCGAGAGTGGAGCCGACCGCCTGGCTCACCTCGCCGAGGGCGCGCAGCTCGCCCACCGAGCGGGTGAGGGCGCCGGTGCGGGTCTCCAGCTCCTGGAACAGCCGCACGTTCTCGATGGCGATCACCGCCTGGTCCGCGAAGGTCTTCAGGAGGTCGATCTGGCGGTCGGAGAAGCGCCCCGGCTCGACCCGGGCGACCGCGATCGCCCCCACCGCGCGACCCTCCCGCATCATGGGCACCGCCACGATGCCGCGGAAGTCCATGGCCCGGGCTACCGACCCCAGATCGTACTCGGGATCGGCGTGCACGTCGGGGATGTGGGCCACTGCCCCGTGCAGGATGGCGCGGCCGGCCGCGCTGCCCGGATCGGCCGGTCGGGGAAACGCGCGCCGCGCGACCTCCACCGCTACCGCGGAGCGCCCGCTCGCGGCCACGAAGTGGACCTGGCCGTCCTCGTACCGGAACACCTGGCAGGACTGTCCGTCGCAGAGGCGCATCGCGCTCTCCGCGATCGTGTCGAACACCGGCTGGACGTCGGTGGGCGAGCTCGAGATCACCCGGAGGATCTCGCCGGTGGCGGTCTGCTGCTCGAGCGTCTCGGTCAGGTCCTGGTTGCGGGCCTCCAGCTCCTTGAACAGGTGCACGTTCTGGATCGCGATCACCGCCTGGTCCGCGAACGTCTCGAGCAGCGCGATCTGGTTCTCCGAGAACGGCCGCGGCGTGCTCCAGGTGTGGAGCACGATCACCCCGACTGGGGAACCGTCCCGCAGCATCGGGACGCCCAGCACCGTGCGCACGCCGGCGCCGAGCACCCCGGTGAGGTTGAAGTCGCGATCGGCCTGGGCGTCCTGGATGTGGACCGGCCGGCCCTGCAGGATGACCCGCCCGGTTGCGTGCCCCTCGGTGACCGGTAGTGGGTAAGAAAGACGGAGCGCGTCCGCGCCCGCATAGCCCACGTTGTCCAGGGCCTCCAGATGGATCAGCGTGCCGTCGTAGGTGAATACCGCGGCCGAGTCCGCCTCGCACAGTCGTCGCGCGTTGCGCGCGATCATGTCGAAAACCGGCTGGGTGTCGGTCGGAGAGCTGGAGATCGTGCGCAGGATCTCGCCGGTCGCGGTCTGCTGCTCGAGGCTCTCGGTGAGCTGGCGGTTGCGCGCCTCCAGCTCGGCGAACAGGCGTACGTTCTCGATCGCGATCACCGCCTGGTCTGCGAAGGTCTGAAGGAGGGCGATGTGTCGCTCCGTGAAGGGATGGACCTCCGTCCGGCGGAGCTGGATGCCACCGATGGCGACCCCGTCTCGCATGAGCGGAACGCTGAGGATCGTGTGGAAGCCGAACCGGCGCGCGTTGTCGACGCCGTCGGGGAACTCGTGTGCCTCGGCCTGTAGATCGGCGACCTGGACGGTGCGCCCCTCGAGTACCGAGCGACCGCCGACCGTCCCCCGGACGAGCGGGAGCGAGAAGTCGCGGTGGCCCTGGGCGATGGGCCCGTGGTGGCCGACGAAGACGATCCGGCCGCCGTCGACCCGGAAGATCGACGCGTCGAAGGCCTCGCACAGCATGGCCGCGCTGCGCGCCATCGTGGCGAACACGGGCTGGATGTCGGTCGGTGAGCTCGAGATGACACGCAGGATGTCGCTGGTCGCGGTCTGCTGCTGGAGCGATTCGGTGAGGGCGTGGTTGCGTTCCTGCACCTCGGTGAACAGGCGTACGTTCTCGATCGCGATCACCGCCTGGTCCGCGAAGGTCTTCAGCAGCTCGACCCGCTGATCGCTGAAGCGCCCCGTGGCCGCTCGGCCCACGAAGATGACCCCGATGACCTGCCCGTCCCGCATCATGGGCGCGGCGAGCCCGACCCGCCAGCCCGCGGTCAGCGCCTCGGACTTCATCGGGTAGCGGGGATCGGCCAGCACGTCCCCGACATGCACCACCGCGCGCTCCCGGAAGGTGCGGGCGGTGAGGGTGTCGGCGTCGAGGGGCATCGGAAAGACGCCCCGCACCGCCTCGACGCCCTCCCGGGAAGTCCCGTGGATGGCGGCCAGCTGCAGCGCCCCGCCGTCGAAGCGAGAGACCACGCTGACCTCGGCCCCGCAGAGTCGCACCGCCCGCTCCGCGATGATGTCGAACACCGGCTGGACGTCGGTGGGGGACCTCGAGATCACCCGCAGGATGTCGCTGGTCGCGGTCTGCTGGTCGAGCGACTCGGTGAGATCGCGGTTGCGCACCTGCAGCTCCCGGAACAGGCGCGCGTTCTCGATGGCGATCACCGCCTGGTCGGTGAAGGTCTGCAGCAACCCGACCTGCCGGTCGGTGAAGCGCTGGGGGCTGGTGCGGCGCAGCTGGATCGTGCCGAGCGCGACGCCGTTGCGCAGCAGAGGGACGCAGAGGATGGTGCGGAAGCCCATGCGCTGCGCGTTCGTGCTGCTCTCGGGAAACTCGGCCGCCTCCGCCCGCATGTCGGTCACGTGGACGGTGGCCGCGTCGAACACCGCGCGTCCGGCGGCGTTCCCTCGGTCCACCGGCAGGGAGAACTCGCCCACCGTTCCGATCGGGATCGGCCCGTGATGCGCCATGAGCAGGAGGCGGTCGTCGTGCCGCCGCCACAGCACCGCGTCGAAGGATTCGCACAGGCGCGCGGCGCTCTCGACGAGGGAATCGAATACCGGCTGCACGTCGATGGGCGAGGCGGAGATGACGCGCAGGATCTCGCTGGTGGCGGTTTGCTGCTCGAGGGTCTCGGTGAGATCGCGGTTGCGAAGCGCCAGCTCCTGGAACAACCGCACGTTCTCGATGGCGATCGCCGCCTGGTCCGCGAACGTCTGAACCAGCTCGAGCTGGCGGCCCGAGAACGGAAGCGCCTCCGTCCGGAACAGCACGATGGCGCCCAGCGCCGTGCCCTCGCGCAGGAGCGGAGTGGCCAGGATCGTGCGGTGGCCGTAGCGCCGCTGGAGGTCGCGGCCCACCGGGAACTCGTCCTCGGGCTCCGCGGCGAGGTCGGGGACGTGGACGCTGCGGCGCTCGAGCACCGCGCGCCCACTCACCGAGCCCGCGGTGAGCGGCACTTGGAGCGCCTCGATGCCGCCGCTGCGGGAGGCCATCTCCTCGCCGAACGGCCCGATCGCGGCGGCGCCCCGCAGCGCGGCGCCCTCCAGGCGAAGGATTGCCACGTCCGGCGCGCCGCAGAAGCGGGCCGCGGCACGCACCACCGTCTCCAGCACCGGCCGGAGGTCGGTGGGCGAGCTCGAGATCGCGCGCAGGATCTCCGCGGTGGCGGTCTGCTGCTCGAGGGCCTCCGTCAGGTCGCGGTTGCGAGCCTGCACCGCCTGGAACAGGCGCGCGTTCTCGATGGCGATCACCGCCTGATCCGCGAAGGTCTGGAGCAGCGCGACCTGCCGCTCGGGGAAGGGTGTCGCCTCGGCCCCGAAGACCACGATCGCGCCAATCGCGGCGCCGTCGTGGAGCATGGGCACCGCGAGCGCCCGGTTGAACCCCACCGCCCGCATGCTGTCGGTGAGCTCGTACTCGCGGTCGCGCGTGATGTCGGGGATCTGCACCACCGCGCGGGCGAGCACCGCCCGGGCCCCCGCGGTGCCGCGCCCGGGGGCCATGGGGTAGGCGCGCCGGAGCGCCTCGTCGAAGGCGGGATTGACCGGCGTGTAGGCGGCGACCTCGAGGAGGCGGCCGTCGAACCGCATGACCCCGCCGTGCAGCGCCCCACAGAGCCGCATCGCGCGCTCCGCGATCATGTCGAATACCGGCTGGGCGTCGCCGGGCGACCGACGGATGACCCGCAGGATCTCGCTGGTGGCCTCTTGCTGCTCCAGGGCCTCGGCCAGCGTAGCCGCGGGCGCGGTGGGCGCCGGTTTGGCGGTGGCGGCGCGAGTCCGGCGGGGAAGGGCGCGCGCGGTCTCGACCTTGCCCTTCGTGCGCTTCGCTCCGCGCGGCATCGACCCTCCTGGCCTCGGAGCCGGTCCGGCGACCGGCGAGAAGCTGCCGGGTAGGCTAAGCGATGGCGCGCTCGTGGACAAGGGCTATGCGGGTCGGGCTCGGCTTGACGCGGTCGGACCCTGCCCCGATACTCGGGTGCGTAGTCATCCCATCTTCGTGACGACGGTCCGGCGCGACCTCCGCGCCCGGGCAGGAAGGGACGATCGCATCATGGCTTCCAAGCTCCTGGGCGCGCATGTCAAGCGGAAGGAAGACCCGCGGCTCATCACCGGCACCTCGCAGTACGTAGGCGACATCGCGATGCCGGGACTCCAGCACGTGGCCTTCGTGCGCAGCCCGCACGCCCACGCGCGGGTGCGCGCGGTCCGGCCCGGCGCGGCGCTGAAGCGGCCGGGGGTGGTGGCGGTGGTGACCGGGCAGGAGCTCAAGCCGCACGTCATCCCGATTCCGATCGCGCAGGCCTCGGCGGAGGGCGGGGAGGTGGCGGAGGCGCAGGTCGGCCGCCAGCACTACCCGCTCTCGGTGGACCGGGTGCGCTACGTGGGGGAGCCGGTCGCGGCGGTGATCGCGATGACCGCGGAGGCCGCTTCCGACGGGGTCGCGGACGTGGAGGTCGACTGGGAGCCGCTGCCCGGGGTGTCGGACTCGTTCGAGGCCATGGCCGACGGGGCGCCACTGCTCTTCGACGACGCGCCCAGGAACATCGAGCACGAAAACACCATCAAGGCGGGCGATCCCGACGCCGCGTTCAAGGCCGCCCACAAGGTGGTCAAGCAGCGCATGAACAGTCAGCGGCTCTCTGGCATCCCGATGGAGACGCGGGCGGTGATGGCCGCGCCCGACTTCGCGAGCGGCGGGCTCACGGTGTGGTCGACCCACCAGGCCCCGCACGTGCTGCGCGGCAGCCTCGCCTCCGCGCTCAAGATGCCCCAGAACCAGATGCGGGTGATCGCGCCCGAGGTGGGCGGCGGCTTCGGGGTGAAGTTCGGCACCTACCCCGAGGACGTGGTGGTGGCGGCCCTGGCCCGGCTGCGGCGCACGCCGCTGCGCTGGGTCGAGAGCCGGGTCGAGCACATGACCGGCACCACTCACGGCCGCGCGCAGATGACCGACCTGGAGGCCGCGGTGGACGCGGAGGGCCGGATCCAGGGGCTCCGGATGCACGTGGTGGCCAACATCGGGGCGTACCCCGTCTTCACGTTCATCCCCGACCTCACCCTGATGATGGGCGTCGGCGTCTACCACGTGAAGAACGTGGAGCTCAAGAGCACGTGCGTGTTCACGAACACCACCTCGGTGGCGGCCTACCGCGGGGCGGGCCGTCCCGAGGCCGCGTACTATCTCGAGCGGCTCGTCGACTGCATCGCGCTCGAGCTGGGCAAGCCGCCGGAGGAGATCCGGCGGGTGAACTTCATTCCCCCGAGCGCGTTCCCGTACGCGGCGCCCACCGGGCAGAACTACGACAGCGGCGAGTACGCGAAGGCGCTCGCCAAGAGCCTCGAGGTGTCGAAGTACACCGCGCTCCGCGCCGAGCAGCGCCAGCGCATCGAGAAGCAGGATCGGACACTGCTCGGCATCGGCATGGCCTGCTACGTGGAGATGTGCGGCTTCGGCCCCTACGAGAGCGCGATGATCCGGGTCGAGCCGAGCGGGACGGTGACCGCCTTCACCGGCGCTTCCGCCCACGGGCAGGGGCACGAGACCACCTTCGCCCAGCTCATCGCCGACTACCTGGGCGTGGATTTCGACCAGGTGGTGGTGCGGCACGGCGACACCTCGAGCGCGCCGATGGGCTTCGGCACCGGCGGCAGCCGCAGCCTCGTGGTCGGCGGCTCGGCGATGGTGAAGGCGGCCGAGAAGGTACAGGAGCGCGCGCGGCGCATCGCGGCCTCGATGCTGGAGGCCGCCTTCGAGGACGTGGTGGTGACCGACGGCAAGTATCACGTCAAGGGCGCGCCGGCGAAGAGCCTGGCCCTGGCCCAGATCGCGGAGAAGGCCTACGGGGAGGGGCTCCCCGCCGGCATGGAGCCCGGGCTCGAAGCCACCGAGTACTTCCGCCCACCGCAGCTCGTGTATCCGTTCGGCGCCCACGTGGCGGTGGTCGAGGTGGAGCGCGACACCGGCCGGGTCCACCTGCGCGACTACGTCTCGGTGGACGACTGCGGCACCCGCGTGAGCCCCACGCTGGTCGACGGGCAGGTGCACGGCGGCATCGCGCAGGGGGTGGCCCAGTCGATGCTGGAGGAGGTGGTCTACGACCGGGACGGCCAGCTCGTCACCGGCTCCCTGATGGACTACGCGATCCCGCGCGCCGAGGATCTGCCCTTCTTCGTGACCGACCAGACGGTGACCACGTCGCCGTTCAATCCGCTCGGGGCCAAGGGCATCGGGGAAGCGGCCACCATCGGCTCGACCCCGGCCCTCGTCAACGCGGTGGTCGACGCGCTGAAGCCGTTCGGGGTGCGCCACCTCGACATGCCGCTCCGCCCGGAGCGGGTGTGGCGCGCGATGCAGAACGGCAAGTAGCCCTACCGCACCGGCGCGACCCGCCGCACCGGAGGCTCTTTGGTCGGGTCGATCTCGACCCGGGTGAGGAGCGGTCGGATGTTCCGGCCCTCGGCGAGGATCTCGGCCACGAACGGGCGAGCGTCGTTGATCGCGCCGACCGCGCTCTGCACCGCGAGGGTGTAGGGCTCTCGCACCGTGCCGAACATCAGGTGGAAGTGGTGGTGGCCCGACCGGTTCGACGTGTTGATCGACCGGCCGACCGGGCCCTCGCCGTACCACGAGAGCTCGAGCTTCCCCAGGTTGGGGCCGGGCGTGACCGAGGCCAGGTACACGTGGACGTCCTCGGCGGTCTGCCCCTTGTTCCAGACCCCGAGGCTCACCTGGACCCCGGATTCGTCGTAGCAGCCGTCACAGTGCGGGTCGAAGACGATCGCCAGGTTCGGCTCGGCGGCGGTCCGGTGGGCGAGCGCGCGGTCGCGGCGGCCGATGGCCTCGTCCCGCTCGCGGATCGATCGGTAGGCGCCCTCCAGCACGAGCACGATGAAGAGCGCGAGCCACCCGATCGCCCACTCCCGCCAGGTGAGCGGGGGAAGGCTCGGGAGATGCCAGCGCTCCGCCACGTCGGCCGGCAGCTCGGCCCGGATGCGCAGGTAGAGCGGCAGGAGCGCGAACGCGACCACCAGCACGACACTCCACGGGCGCCAGAGGACGTCGACCCAGGCGCGCAGGCGTGACGTGGCGCCAGCCATGGTGTCCTAGCCTAGCCCCGGATCGCGTCGGGCGCTATCGAGGGGGCGGAATCACCGGCGGCCGCCGGTAAAACCGGCGCGGTCACTCCCGCCCGGCCATCGCGTGTTGCACCGCCTCCGAACCTGCGCCAGAATGCCGCGATGGCTGAGACCCCGCGCGTCCCCCTGCGCCGACGGCTCTTCCTCCTGGCCGCCGCGGGCCTCGTGCCGGTGATCATCATGTCGGGGCTGCTCGCGCCGCTCGTCGCGACGGCGCAGTCGGAGAAGGTGTGGCAGGTGGGGTTCCTCACCGGAGGAGCGCGCCCGCCCGACGGGCTCCCGCCCCTGGCCCTGCGCCAGGCCCTCCAGGAGCTCGGCTACGCCGAGCACCGGAACGTCGCGTACGTGGTGCGCTGGGCCGACGCCCGGCAGGAACGGCTCCCCGCCCTCGCGGCCGAGCTGGTCGCGCTCAACGTGCACGCGATCGTGACGGTCGGCGGCCCGGCGACCGAGGCGGCCCGGCAGGCCACATCCTCGATCCCGATCGTGATGGGGCTCGTCGGTGATGCGGTGGCCCTCGGGCTGATCAACAGCCTCGCCCGGCCGGGCGGCAACGTCACCGGGGTGACCGACGAGTCGGTGGCCCTGAGCGCCAAGCGCCTCGAGCTCCTGAAGGAAGCGGTACCGAAGGCGGCGCGGATGGCGATCCTCTACAACGCAGACGATCGGGGGATGACCCGGCGCTACCGGGAGGTCGAGCGCGCGGCCCAGGTGCTGCACGTCACCGTGCTCTCGCTCGGGATGCGGGAGCCGGACGACTTCGATGCCGCGTTCCAGGCGATGGTGCAGCACCGGCCCGATGCGCTCTTCCTCGTGACCGACGCGCTCACGCTCCTCAATCGTAGGCGGGTCATCGAGTTCGCCGAGAAGCACCGGATCCCCGCGATGTTCGAGGTCGACAGCCTGGTCCGCGACGGAGGGTTGATGTCGTACGGGGCGAGCCCCGACGACAACTTTCGTCGGGCCGCGGTCTACCTGGATCGGCTCTTCAAGGGCGCCGCCCCGAGCACCCTGCCGGTCGAGCGGCCGAGCCGTTACTACCTGGCCGTCAACCTCAAGACCGCGCGGGGCCTAGGCCTCACGCTGCCGCCCTCGCTCCTGCAGCGGGCGGATCAGGTGCTGGAGTGACGCGAGGGCCCGGGTGGAGCGTCGCGACGGGCGAAGGCCGAGGGCCGGGCGAGCGTCTCGCGCACGCGCTTGGCCAGCCCGTCGATGCTGAAGGGCTTGGCGAGGAACGCGCGGCCCGAGGGGGCGATGTCCGCGGTCTGGTAGCCCGACATCAGGAGAATCTTCGTCGACGGGCTCGCTTCCTGCACCCGGTCGGCCAGTTCGGTGCCCTTCATCAGCGGCATCACCACGTCGGTGAGCAGGAGATCGACCGACCGCTCCTTGACGATCCATATGGCCTTCTGCGGATCTCCGGTCTCGATCGTGAGGTAGCCGAGCCCGGTCAGCGCCACCTGCGCGACCGTCCGGATGTCGGCGTCGTCATCGACGATGAGAATCGTCTGGGGCATGGGTGTCCTTCGGTGAGAGCCTAGCGCCGCAGTAGTGGCAGCACGCCCCGCAGGCGCTGCCAGTCCGTCGCGCAGGGGACGTGGAACCGGAGGGTGCGGCCGTCGGGAAGGCCGAGGTCCTGCTGCGCCTCACTCGGCAGGATGGGCAGATCGCAGCCGTCACACGGCAGGCCGATGCCGAAGCCCTCCCAGATCCGGACCGGATCGGCGATCGCGGGCAGCAGGCGCGCCGCGATCTTCTCGGCGATGCGTCGGGAAGCGGTCTTCATCGGGCCCGGCGGAAGACGTGGAGGATCGTCACGAGGATCCCGGTGCCGATCAGCAAGAGGCCGAGCGCGGGCAGCCAGAACTCGACCTCATCGACGACTTCGGAGAGGAGGCGCGCGAGGCGGCGCATGGCATCTACCGGCCGGGCCCGCGATCGAGATCGGTCTGCTTCAGCCACTCGAGGTTCGTCCTGGTCCGCTTGCTGTCCTCCTCCAGCCGCTGCACGCGCAGGCTGTAGCGGCGGGCCTCGTCCTCGCGCACCAGGAGATCGGTGAGCGTGGCCTGCCAGGCGCGGGCCTCGGCGTCCCAGCGGCTGCGCGGATACTCGCTCAGCAGCCGGGTGAAGGTGTCGCGCGCGGCCCGGTAGTCACGGAGACCGCTGGTCGGGTCGGCCTGGAGGAGACCGAGGCGATAGAGCGCCTCGGCGCGCTCGCTCCGTGCGTCGCGCTCGGGCGTGCTCGCCGCGGCTCGGGCCGGGACCGCCTCGACCTGCCGCGCCTCCTTCGACGATTGCGAGAGCGGCATCCAGGCCGGCCAAGCCCCGGTGCTGCACGCCGAGCAGGCGCCGAGGAGGCCCACGCCGAGGAGTGCACGCGCGATGGTCGCGCTCATCGCGCGGCCAGGAGGCGGGCGACCGCCCCGTGCAGATCGTCCAGCGTGAACGGCTTGACCAGCATCGGCACGTCGAGCGGCGCCACGATGGACTCGCCGGGCGCATCGGTCTGCCCGGAGACGAAGAGGACGCGCGGACCGTCGTGGGGCCAGCGCGCCACGATCTCGCGGTGCAGGGCGGGCCCGTCGATCTCGGGCATCCGCAGATCGGCGATGAGGAGATCGCACGACTCCTCTTCGAGGAAGCGCAGGGCCTCGAGGCCGCTGGCGGTGGATCGAACCGAGTGGCCCGCCCCGGTGAGCACCATCTCGGTCACCTCCCGCACGTACTCGTCGTCGTCGACGATCACGATGCGGGCGGGCGCTGATGGTGACGGCGAGCGGCTCATTTCCGGCTCCTCCGATATGGGCTGGCGATATGGTCCGGCGGCCCCGACCCTAGTGGCTAGCGGCATCGAGGATGAGCAACCGGAGTGCCAGCGGCCAAGGCCCGGTAAAATCGGCTTATTCGGTAGGTTCTAGGAGGGATTTCCGTCTCCCCTTGGGCTGCTCCTTGCCGCGGATTGTCAAGCGGCCGCCCAGCCGGGGCGGGCTGGCGGCATCCGCACGCGGGCCCTTGTCAGGAGCGGCCGGCCGGTAAACTATGGGCGGCATGACCGAGCCCATCTCCGCCGCCGACCCGCATCCCCGCCGCCGGGCCCGCGTGCTCGACACCGAGCTGGCCTACGTCGACGTGGGGGCCGGCGACCCGGTGGTCTTCCTCCACGGCAACCCGACCTCGTCCTATCTCTGGCGCAACGTGATCCCGCACGTACAGGACGCCGCGCGCTGCCTGGCGCCGGACCTCGTCGGCATGGGCGACTCGGGCAAGGCTCCCGCCGGCTCGTACCGCTTCGCGGACCACGCGCGCTATCTCGACGCGTGGTTCGACGCCCTGGCGCTCCGCCGCGTGACGCTGGTCGTGCACGACTGGGGGTCGGCGCTCGGTTTCCACTGGGCGCGGCGCCACCCCGATCGGGTGCGCGGGCTCGCCTACATGGAGGCGCTCGTCCGGCCGGTGACCTGGGAGGAGTGGCCCGACGTCGCGCGCAAGGTCTTCCAGGCGATGCGCTCCCCGGGCGGCGAGGAGATGGTGCTGCAGAAGAACGTGTTCGTCGAGCGGATCCTGCCCGCGAGCGTGCTCCGCGGGCTCGGCGAGGCCGAGATGGCGGTCTACCGTCGGCCCTATCTCGAGCCCGGCGAGTCGCGCCGCCCGACGCTCACGTGGCCCCGGGAGATCCCCATCGCGGGCGAGCCCGCCGACGTGGTCGCGGTCGCGGAGGACTACGCTCGATGGCTGGCCACCAGCCCGCTGCCCAAGCTGTTCGTCAACGCCGATCCGGGGACGATTCTCACCGGGGCCCAGCGCGAGTTCTGCCGCACGTGGCCCAATCAGACCGAGGTCACGGTGAAGGGGACCCACTTCATCCAGGAGGATTCGCCGCACGAGATCGGCCGGGCGGTGGCCGCGTTCGTGGGACGGCTGCCCGCGTGACGCCGGGCTAGGCGAGGAAGCCGCGGACGATGCGGAGGAACTCGTCGAGCCGGTCGTGGTGCAGCCAGTGCCCGGCGCGGTCGATGCCGATCACGGTGGCGTCGCGGAAGGGCTCGGCGCGCCCGTCCTCGGCCGGATTGCCGGAGCGGCTCTCCTTGCCGTAGAGCAGCAGGGTCGGGCACGCGATGCGTGACCAGAGGTCCTTGATGTCCTGCCCCCGCATGTCGTAGGGCGGGAACACCCGCACGTAGTTGTCGAACTTCCAGCTGTAGGTGCCGTCCTCGTTCTGGTTCACCCCGTGCACGGTGAGGTGCCGCGCCTGCTCCGCGGAGAGGTGCGGGTTCTCTTCCTGCATGCGGCGGAACGCGTCCTCGATGGAGGCGTAGCGGCGGGGCAGCCGGCCGGCCAGCCCGCGCTGCTCTCGGATCCACTCGTCCAGGCGCTGCGCGATCGTCCGGGAGGCGCGCTCCGCCCACGCCTGCGGCGAGGGCCCCAGGCCCTCGATGGCCACGAGCCGGGCCACGGTCTCGGGATAGAGGCCGGCGTAGCGAAGCGCCACGTTGCCGCCGAGCGAGTGGGCGATGACGCTGACCGGGGCGAGGCGCTGGCCGTGGATGAGCTGGGCGAGGTCGTAGATGTACCCGGTCATTGCATAGTTGCCGTCGGCGGACCACTGGCTGTCGCCGTGGCCGCGGAGGTCCGGCGCGATGATGTGCCAGTCGTCGCGCAGCGCGGCGGCGGCCCAGTCCCAGTTGCGACAGTGGTCACGCCCGCCGTGGAGCATGAGGAGCGGCGGCTTGTCGGGGTTGCCCCAGTCGACGTAGTGCAGCCGCAGGCGCTGTGAGAAGAAGGTGTGCGAGGCGGGGCCGGGCATGGCATCGGTCATCGGCGGGTCACCAGGTAGTCGACGGCGTGTCGGTGGCTCTCGAGGAGACCGGCGAGCCGCGCGGGCTCTCCGCGGCCCCAGCCGCACTCGGTGGCCACTCCGAAGACGGGCACCGCGTCGCGCGCCACGTCGATGCGCCGCCGGTCGCCGTCGCGGTCGTCGTGGTGGAGCAGGCCCAGGTAGAGGCGCAGGTGAGCGGGCAGGGCGAGGTCGCGCAGCGGCGCGAAGTAGGCCGCGTCGTCGCGCTCGCGCGGCACCGGCAGGTGGAGGAAGTCGACGCGACGCTGCACCCCGGTCACGATGGCCCGCGCCAGCTCGGCGAGGATCGCGGTGTCCTTCGGCATCACCAGGTGCTGGTCGGCCGGGCTGCCGTAGCAGAGGTGGTAGCCCAGCTCCACGCCCGCGGGCACCGCGTCGCCCAGGCGGGCGAGCAGGGCGAAGATCCGCTCGCGGTGGTCGGCGGGGCGCGACGGGAAGTAGCCCTCGAGCACCAGCACCTCCTGGCAGATGTCCCACTGGATCGAGAGATCGGCCGGCGGGATGCCCGCCACGATCCGGTCCAGGTCGCGGCGCAGCGAGCGCTCGTAGGCGCGCTGGTAGTCATCGTGGGCCCGCGGGCTCACGTACATGAACGCGCTCGACATCGGGGTGGGCAGGCAGACCTGGAAGCGCAGGTCCGCGGGGAGCGCGCCCTCCCGGCGCAGCCGCTCGAAGAGCGCCCACGACTGGAGCGCCGCGTCCGCGTAGCCGATGGGGAAGTCGACGCCCTCCGGGTCGACGCCGGGGCGGAAGCGCAGCAGGTCGGTCCGGCGCAGCAGCGAGCCGTCCCACTGGCGCAGCTCGAGCAGCCCCGCGTCGCCGTCCACCTCCATGGCCGGGTGGCGCTCGAGCATGGTGCGCTGCCAGTAGATCCAGCGGCGCCGCTCGCCGGTCTCGCCGTCGGGCATCCGAGCGAGCACCGGGCCGAGCGTCGCGCCGAGGCGGCGGAAGACCGCCTCGGTGGTGGGCAGCGGCACGCTGCCGATCAGGTGGGCGAGCCCGCGGGTGCTCACGAGATCACCGCGCCGCGCTCGAGCCGGGCCACCCGGTCCGCCACCGCCTTGGCGACCGTCGGCTCGCGCTCGGTCAGGAGGATGCTCACGCCCTGCGCGCGCACGTCGCCGATGAGGCGAGCCGCGGCGGCTCGGTCGTCCGCCGGCAGGCGGCCGAGGGGCTCGTCCAGCAGGAGCAGCCGCGGCCGCAGGGCCAGCGCCTCGGCGAGCGCGAGCCGCCCCATCGCGGCGGCGGGCAGGCCGTCGCGCCGGCGCCGCGCCTCCGCGGAGAGGCCGACCCGGTCGAGCAGCGCCGCGACCCGCGTGCGGGCGCGCGCGCTGGGCCACGCGGCCAGGATGGCGGCGACGGTGCCGAGCCGCGGCCAGCGCAGCGCGAGCGCCACCGCCTGCGCAACGGTGAGCGGCCACGGCGGCCGGGGCAGCTCGCCCGCGCGCACCAAGCCCTGCTGGGCCAGCTCGCGGGGCCCGAGCCCGGTGATCTCGCGGCCGTCGAAGATGAGCCGGCCCGATTCCGCGGGCAGTGCGCCGCCGAGGCAGCGCAGGCACGCGGTCTTACCCGCCCCGGCCGGACCGCACAGGGCCAGGATCTCGCCTTCCTCGAGGGTGAACGAGAGCGCGTCGAGGATGGGCGTGGTCCCCGCGTGACAGGTGAGCCCGACGACCTCGAGGATCTTCACGCGTCCCTCACGCGGGTCGGCCAGAGACGCATCACGCCGGCATCTTAGCCCGTGGCTACGGTCTGTGCCAGCCTCCGGCGGGGCCGCGGCCTAGTAGCGGTTGGCGATCGGCAGCTCGTCGGCGGGGAAGAGGGTGATGATCTGCGCGCCCTTGGGAGTGACGATCACCTCTTCCTCGATGCGGGCCGCCGAGGTGCCGTCGGTGGCCGGGCAGTACGTCTCGACCGCGAAGACCATGCCGGCCCGCAGCTCCATCGGATCGTCGAAGGAGTTGAGCCGCGAGATGATCGGCCGCTCGTGGAGCCCGAGGCCGAGGCCGTGGCAGAAGTTGAGCCCGAAGGCGGCCATCTCGCTCTCGAAGCCGATGTCCTGCGCGCGCGGAAAGGCGCGCGCGATGCGGTCGGTGCCCACCCCCGGCTTGATCAGGGCGATGGCCGAGTCCATCCACTCCCGCGCGCGCTTGTAGGCGGTCTGCTGCGGCGCGGTGGCGCGTCCCACGCTGAAGGTGCGGTAGTAGCACGTGCGGTAGCCCACGAAGGACTGGATGATGTCGAAGAAGGCCTGGTCGCCGGGGCGGATGATGCGGTCGGTGAAGTTGTGCGGGTGCGGCGAGCAGCGCTCGCCCGAGATCGCGTTGATGGCCTCCACGCAGTCCGACCCCATCTCGTAGAGCCGCTTGTTGGCGAGGGCCACGATGTCGTTCTCGCGCACCCCGGGCTTGAGGGCCTCGAAGATGTCCTGGTAGACCCCGTCGCCCATGGCCGCGGCCATGTTGAGCAGGGTGAGCTCGTCGGCGTTCTTGATCACGCGCGCCTCCAGCATGACCTGCTGGCCGTCGCGCACGACGATCCCTTCCTTCTGGAGCGCGAAGAGAAAGGGCGGCTC
>Ga0070699_100002683_pt1 | contig 15905 bp, 19 predicted proteins | sample KBSK1503metaG_FD_65473 | JGI IMG/M metagenome (GOLD analysis project Ga0070699, IMG submission 65473) | Corn, switchgrass and miscanthus rhizosphere microbial communities from Kellogg Biological Station, Michigan, USA - KBS K1-50-3 metaG | ecosystem: Host-associated > Plants > Roots >...
AGTGCCCAGTAGCGCACCGCCGACCTCAGACCAGGTTCTCTCAGTTCTCGCCGCCATCCAGGACCCTGACCTCGGCCGCGACGTCGTCAGCCTGGGCATGATCAAGGACCTTGTCGTCGGAGGCGACGGCAGGGTCAGCTTCACCTTCGAGCTGACGACGCCGGCCTGCCCGGTTCGGGACCGCTTCCAGACGATGGCGCACAGGCTGGTCAGCGACCTGCCGGGTGTGACCGCAGTCGACCTGAAGATGACCGCCAACGTGCGATCAGCCTTCAATCGGCCGCAGCCGAACCAGGTCATCCCCGGCGTCAAACAGGCCATCGCGGTCGCCTCAGGAAAGGGCGGCGTGGGCAAGTCCACCGTGGCGATCAACCTGGCCTGCGCGCTTGGCATCAGCGGCGCCAAGGTGGGGCTGCTCGACGCCGACATCTACGGTCCTTCGGTGCCGGGCATGATGGGCGTCCAGGACCAGCCCAGGGTCGTCGACCAGAAGCTGGTGCCGCTCGAGGCTTTCGGCATCACTCTCATGTCGATCGGATTCCTGGCCGGCGCCGACAAGGCGATGGTCTGGCGGGGACCGATGGTGTCGCGGGCCATCGAGCAGATGCTCGGCGACGTTCACTGGGGCTCGCTCGACTATCTCGTCATCGATCTCCCTCCAGGCACCGGCGATGCCTCTTTGACGCTTGCGCAGGCGGTCCCGCTGGCGGGCGTGGCGATCGTCTGCACCCCACAGGCCGCGGCGCTGTCGATCGCGGTCAAGGCGCTCCAGATGTTCCGCGGCCTCAATGTGACGCCGCTCGGGCTGGTGGAGAACATGAGCTGGTTCGTCTGCGGCCGGTGCAGCGAGGAGCACTACATCTTCGACCACGGTGGGGCGGAACGGGCGGCCCGTCGCCTGGGCGTTCCTTACCTCGGCGGTATTCCGCTCGAGAAGGCGATTCGCGAAGAGGCCGACGCAGGCGCGCCCGTGGTCGTCTCGCGACCGGACACCGCCGGCGCGAGGGCGTTTCGGGAGGTCGCCTCGGCGGTCGCCGCGCGTGTCTCGGTGCAGAGCTTCCGGCAGCTGCCGGTGATCAACGTTCGCTAGGCCCTGGGTTCTCCTTTTCCAGCTCAAGCCTGACCTCGTTGACGAAGGCCGCCGCGGCGGCATCGTCGAGTCCGCCGTTCGCCACGCGCAGGCGTTCGGCCGCGACCCCCGCCATGTAGCACGACAGCGGTGCGAATCGGCGCTCCTGGGTGTGGGCGGCCACCCGCGCCAGCTCCAGCAGCTCCAGCGCCACCCGCGCATCCAGCGCCGGCGCCTCGATTCTTGCCGAGCGGCGCTCCGCCGCCGCCACCCACCGCTCACCCAGGTCGTCGAAGAAGCGATTCATGGCGTCACCTATAGCACGCCCCTGTACGGAACGCCGGACTACAGGCGACCCGCCCGGGCATCCGCGTGCCGGCGCAGCGAATCGCACACCCAATCGCAGACGTGGGGCAGGTTCTCGTCATCGCTTCGGTAGAAGACGGTGGAACCCTCGCGCCGCCGGGCTACCAGCCCTCCCAGCGCCAACCGATTGAGATGCGCCGAGGTGTTGAAGCGCGAGGCGCCCGCGGCTGCGGCGATTGCTCCCACCGACATCTCCCCATGCTCCATGACAGTGCGCAGGATGCGCAGGCGCGTCGGATCTCCGAGCAACGCAAACCGGTGCGCCGCCTCCTCGATGAGGTCCGCCGTCATCTGCACACGAGCACCGTAGCTCTGTAACTGCTCAATCACACAGGGCCATGTGGCCCTATGCGCTCGGGACCCTCGCCTCTGCTCCGGGCGGCCCGGCGCACGGAGACTCGTGGCAGAGGAGATTGATATGGACGAGCAAGAAAAACCCCTTTCGCTGGTGATGTTCTCGGGAACCGATGACAAGCTGACCGCCGCGGCCGTGCTGGCGGTGGGCGCGGCGTCGATGGGCCGGCCGGTCAACCTGTTCCTGCAGTACTACGCGCTGGACGCTTTTCGAGCCGGCAAGGTCGGTGTCGACCACGCCCTGTCGCCGGAGGCGACCGCTGCCCAGGCGCCGGTGATTCGCTCGCACAAGGGCCAGCACTGGAGCGAGCTGCTGAAGCAGGCCAAAGACGTCGGCGAGGTGAGCATCCAGGCCTGCGCCCTCTCCATGGACATGTTCGGCATCGGCCGCGAGGACCTGGACCCGATCGTTGACGGCATCGAGGGAGTCGCAGCTTTCATGGCCTCGGCCTCGGACGGCCAGGTCGTATTCATCTGAGGTGATTCGACATGAGCACAATCCAGGTTGACAAGACGATCGATGCGAGGGGGATGGCCTGCCCGGGGCCCCTCATGGCTCTCATCGGGGCGATCCGGCAGGGTCAGGTCGGGGAGCGCTTCGAGGTGCTCTCGAGCGACGAAGGCTCCAAGACCGACATCCCGGCGTGGGTGGCCAAGGCCAAGCAGGAGCTGGTCGAGGTCGTCCCGGACGACGGTTACTCGCGCTTCATCGTGCGGAAGGCGAGGTGAGACATGGCTGCTGAAGTCGTGATCCTGGGCGGCGGAGTCGGGGGGACGATCGTCGCCAACCTCGTCGCCAAGCAGAGCGCGGGCAGAGCCCACGTCACAGTCGTCGACGCGACCGGAATTCACGTCTACCAGCCGGGCTTCCTTTACGTCGCGGTGGGCCAGGAAAAGCCATCGGCCCTGCAGCGCCCCGAAAGGCAGCTGCTCCGCCATGACGTGTCGCTGGTCGTCGACCGCGCCACCCGGGTCGACCCGGTCGGCCGCCAGGTTCAGCTCGAATCAGGTGCGACACTGCCCTACGACCAGCTGCTGCTGGCCACCGGCAGCCGCACCGTGATGAGCGAGGTGCCGGGCGGCGTGGCAGCCCACGACTTCTACACGATGGCCGGCGCCGGCCGGCTGTTCAAGGCCCTCGAGGCTTTCCAGGAAGGCACGATCGTCATCGGCGTGGCCGGCATCCCGTACAAGTGCCCGCCGGCGCCGGTCGAGTTCGTGTTCTTGCTCGACGACTACCTGAGGGGTCGCGGCATCAGGGACAAGGTGCAGATCAAGCTCCTGTCGCCCCTCAACCGCGCGTTCACCATCGAGGCGACCTCGAAGCTGGTGCAGCCTATCCTCGCCGAGCGTGGGATCGAGCTGACCGGCTTCTTCAACGTCGAGTCGGTCGACCCGGTCGGCCGGACGGTCACCTCGCTCGAAGGCGAGACCGTCTCATACGACCTGCTGGTGCTCGTGCCGCCCCACCGCGGCCAGAAGGTGATCGAGGACTCTAGCTTGGGCGACGAGCGCGGCTGGGTCCCCGTCGACAAGAACACCTTGAAGCACACGAAGTTCGAGCGCATCTGGGCCATCGGGGACACGACCAGCATCCCGATCTCCAAGAGCGGCTCGGTCGCCCACTACGAGGCGTCGGTGGCTGCGGCGGAGATCTCGGCGGCTCTGAACGGAGAGGCGCCCCCCGCGCATGTCTACGACGGCAAGGTCATGTGCTTCCTGGAGACCGGCCAGGGGCAGGCCACGACGATCCGCTTCGACTACGACCACCCGCCGGTCTCGCCCTCGCCGGCGCGCCGCTGGCACTGGGCCAAAGCGCTGTTCAACAAGACCTACTGGCACACCGTCCCGCAGGGACGGCTGCCCTGACGAAGGAGATTCGAATGAGCATCACGATCGCGACGAGCCTCGATCTGAAGGGACTTTCGTGTCCGCTTCCGATCATCAAGACCGCGAAGGCCATGAAGGAGCTGGCGCCCGGCCAGCTGCTCGAGGCGTTCGCCACCGACCCCGGCTCCGTGTCCGACTTCAAAGCATGGGCGAAGGTCACCGGCAACCCGCTGGTCGAAGCCGGAGAGGACGGCGGGGTCTATCGATTCGTGCTGAGAAAGAAGGAGGCGTGAAATGAGCGTCACACTCGACCGACCGCTGACTGAAACCACAACCGACGAGCCCGTCGAGAAGAAGCCTGAGCAGACGGATAAGCTCATCATCTTCGCCTGGAGCGGCGAGCTGGACAAGATCTGGCCGACGTTGATCCTGGCCACGACCGGTGCGGCGATGGGCAAGGAGACGACCATCTTCTTCACGTTCTGGGGTCTGTTTCCGCTCGTCAAGAACGAGATCCGCGTCACCGGCGAGAACTGGATGCAGAAGATGCTCGCGGTCATGAACCGCGGCGGCGACGAGCACCTGAAGCTGTCGAAGATGAACTTCGCCGGCGCCGGGCCGGCGATGATGAAGCACCTGGCCAAGGAGCACCACGTGGCCAGCCCCGACGAGCTGCTCACGATCGCCAAAGAGCTCGGCGTGCACCTGATCCCATGCCAGATGACGATGGACATGATGGGACTCAAGCGCGAGGACCTCATCGACGGCCTGGAGGAGCCGGCGGGCGCGACCAAGGCGCTTGCCGACGCACAAGGGGCGATCACCCTTTTCATCTGATGGATGCTTCCAACAGGACCATTCGCGTCGAACACCAGGGTGGGGATCGCCTGCTCATCAAGACGCGCGGTCATGAGATCCGCTCGGACCAACCGGTCGAGGATGGGGGCGAGGACACAGCCCCCACCCCGACCGAGCTCTTTCTGGCCGGCCTTGCCGGCTGCGTCGCCTTCTATGCCGGGAGGTTCCTGCAGCGGAACAACCTGACAACCGACGGTCTTGCGGTCATCTGCCGCTATGAGTGGGCCGAAAGCCCGCACCGGGTCGGCGAAATAATTCTCGACGTTGAGGCCAAGGGCCTCATCCCGCAGAGGCTGGAGGCGTTCTTGCGTGTGATCGAGCACTGCACCGTGCACAACACCCTGCATCAACCACCGGCGGTGCGAATCAACGTGGCGCCGCTGCAGGTCGCCGCTGCTCGATCGGGAGCATAGGTCTTGGCGCTCGTTTGAGACGGCCGCGTATATAGTGCCGAGGTGAATCCGGCCGAGGCTCCCGTCGGATATGGCATCGACTTCGGGACCAGCAACAGCGCGATCTCCGTCGCGTATGCCGACCGGGTCGAGGTGCTCGCGCTGGGACGGTCGCGATCGGCGATGACGCTGCCATCGTTCGTGTACCTCCACCGCAGCGGCAGACGAGGCGCCGGCGACGAGGCGGTGAGGACGTTCCTCCAGTCCGGACACGAAAAGACCGACTGCTGGAACTGCCCCCTGGCGCCATATGGCTGGGACACCGACTGCCGGCAGTACCGCAAGGGCGGCGGGTGCAACGACGCGCGGCTGCTGTCCGGCGTCAAGCACGAGCTGGCGAAGCTGGGCTTCGCAGCCACCAACTCGTGGGCGACCGACTTCACCGTGGGATCGCTGGTCGCCGTGGTGCTCAGGCGCTTGAAGAGCGAGGCTGACGCCGTCAGTCCAGGCACGCAGCGCGTCGTCGTCGGGCATCCTGTGGTCTTCGCCGGCGCCGATGCCGGCAATCGCGCCGCCTCGGATGCGGAGGCGTTCAGCCGCCTGGAGCAAGCCGCACTCGAGGCAGGGTTCGGCGAGGTGGCCTTTCTGCCCGAGCCGACGGCGGCTGTCATCGGCGTGCCGGTTCACCACGGAGTCGAGGTCGCGGTGGACTTTGGCGGCGGCACTTTCGACGTCGCAGTGATGGACTCGCGCGATGGGGAGCCCCGAATCGCCGGCATGTCGGGCGTCGCGGTTGGCGGCGAGGTGCTGGACGGCGTGCTCTTCGAGACCTGCGTCGGCCCCGCGCTCGGGTTGGAGGCGCTGCCGGGCTGCCTGTTCAACGAGCTGCGGACGGCGAGCTCGGTCCGGCTGCTCATGGCCGACCCCGGCATCCCGGCGATCCTGGCGAGGGTCGGGGGAAGAGTCTGCGAGCTCGCCCACGCCCTGCTCTACGAGGGGCACACGTATGAGTTCTACAAATCGATCGAGGCGGCGAAGATCGCCCTGTCCAGCTCCGAGGTCACAGAGCTGGCCTTCTCACCGCTTGGTCTTCGAGTGACGGTGCACCGCTCGGCCTTCGAGTCGATGATCCGGCCTGAGCTCGACCTGGTCCGCCAGGCGATCAAGCAGGCGCTGGACGTCGCCGGCATCGAAGCGGGCGACGTCGACCGGGTCCTGCTGACCGGTGGCTCCGCCTACATCCCCGCGTTTCGCGCCGACCTCGCGGAGACGTTTGGCGAAGATCGCCTGGAGCAGCGGGACGCCTTCACGGCCGTGGTTCACGGGCTGGGCGTGCGGGCCCAGCAGCTCTGGGGCTCGTTCGCCCGTCTCTGAAGGCTATGCCGACCGGCGCTCGCGCCGCGCGGGGGCGGCGGCAGCCGCGGCCGCCTCATCCAGCGCCCTCAACGCTGCCCGTATCCGATCGATCGGCATCGGCAGAGCGCCTTCGATTCGCTTCCTCACCACCTCCCAGTGGCCGTGCGCTCGCCGATGCGCCCTCACTCCGGCGCGGTTGAGACGCAGCTGCAGCGCCCGGCCGTCGGTCGGGTGCGGAACCCGGTGCAGGTGCCCAGCGGAGCTCATCGCCTTGAGATAGTCGAGAACCGTCGTCAGGGGCATGCCCATCGCATCCGACATCTCGGTCGCGGTCAACGGCCACTGCTCGAACAGGAGGCTGTACACGGCGTACTCGTCCGGGCGCATGCCCGACTCCGCCATAGCATCCGACAGCACGCGGCGAACGCGCTGCGCGGTCACAAAGAGGTCGAACAGCAGTGAGATGTCGGGGCGGGCGCTCACGAGCCGACTGTATCCGATTGCCACGGATCCGTGCTAAATACCACGGATCCGTGCTAGTCTTCGCCGGTGCGGCTTGGGGTGGCGGCCGTGCTCGTGCTGTCCCTCGTGTCCTCATGCGCACCTGCAGGCGGACCCAGCCCGGTTGCGTCGCCCTCGGTCCCTCCGACACCGGCGACGATTGCCGCCCTATCGCCGTATTTCGGCAGCTATCGAACCGATGACGGAGACATCATCGTCATCGCGAGAATGGGTTGGTTCTTCGACATGAGGGACAGCGCCTACCGAACGATCTATGCAAGCTCGTCGCCCAACCGCTTCTCGATCGGGTTTCGGTTCCTCGTGCCACTGCCAAAGTTCGCGGATCTCGTCTTCGATCGAGGGGCGCTCTCGGTTGTCGCCTCGAACCACGTCGTCGCCGGCCACCGCATCCATTACGTGCAGACCGACGTCACGATTCCCGCTGCAGGCGCCCAGCTGGCCGGGACGATAACCGAGCCTGCAGGACCCGGACCGCACCCGGGCATCGTCATCGTCCATGGCGCGGAGCGGGGCCAGCGCTACTTCTACGACTTCTGGGTTGGCATCTACGCCAGCATGGGGCTCGCGGTCCTCGCATACGACAAGCGGGGAGGCGGCTCGTCCACCGGTCAGTATCCTGGCGAGTTCCCAACCGACAGAGCTCTTGCTGTTTACGCGGACGACGCGGACGACGCTCTTGCCTTCCTCGCCCGATGGCCGCGGATCGACCCCTTGCGCGTCGGGTTCCATGGCGGCAGCCAGGGTGGATGGACAGTGCCGCTCGCGACCATGCGACACCCGCAGGCGAGCTTCGATGTGCTGGTCTCCGCGCCGGCGACCACAGTCGATCAGACCGACCTGTGGTCGTCATTCAGCAACGGGGGCGAGACGCTGCCGACGGACTCGATCGCCGCGATGCAGGCCGCTGTCCGCGCCAACCATTCCGGGTACGACCCGGCGCCCGCGCTTCGCGCGCTGGCAGCGCCGACGCTCTGGCTCCTGGGCAGCAACGACCGTACCGTCCCGACGGCGATCTGCGTCGAGATCCTGACCGCGATGGGCAAGCCCAACTTCACGGTCAAGCTGCTGCCCACCGGGCACGGTTTGCTCGTCAATTCGACCGGGCTCGCGGCCGATGACGAGCGCTCGCCCGGCCTGGCGCCCGAGCTGGTCCCGGCGCTAAGGGCCTGGTTGAAGACCACGGCCGGCGATTGACGCTCCCAGGCCGGGGAAGAGCCGAGGAAATTGGACAAGCGGAACGCTGTTTAGGGTCGTTGGAGCCACTAATCTCTTTGCGTGCCGATGACCGACGACGGCGTTCGGTTCGAAGACGGCGAGCTGCGCCGGAAGGACGGCCGAACCCTGGCCTGGCGCTGGTGGGGTGAACCCGGCGGCACCCCGATCCTTCGCCTGCAGGGCACGCCAGGGTCCAGGCTCTACCGGCACCCCAACCCGGCCATCCAGCGCGACCTTGCCGTGCGCTACCTGATGGCCGATCGTCCCGGCTTCGGAGGCTCTACTCGTCTTCCCGGCAGGGGCATTGCAGCGGTTGCGGACGACCTCGCGGTTCTTCTCGACCATCACGAGCTGGATCACGTTCCGGTCATGGGCACCAGCGGCGGCGGACCGCACGCGCTCGCCGTCGCGGCGAAACATCCGAAGCGGATCAGTGCCGTCTCGGTGATCGTGGGCGCATCGCCCCTGGAGGCCGACGAGGTCAGCGGGCTCGTGGGCGTCAACGCCGCCGGGTATGTGGCCGCCGAGAAGGGATGGGAGGATCTGCACCACCTGCTGGTGGAGTTTCGCGAACGCATCCTCGGCGATGAGGGCATGGCAGGCGTGCTCTCCGATGCGCCGCCCGAGGACCGCGCCATCATGCAGGACCCCGCCTGGCAGCGGCTGGCCCGAGCCAACAACGGGGAGGCGCTGCGGCAGGGCGCCGAAGGTTGGACCGACGAGTCCATGGCGCTGCACTTCCCCTGGGATTTCGAACCGCGAGCAGTGCGGGCCTCGGTCACCTGGTGGCACGGCGACAACGACATGAACGCGCCGCTCACGGCGGCCCGGCGCGCGGCTGAGCGCCTGCCCCAGGTGGACCTGCGCGTTTGGCACCATGAAGGCCATTTCGCCTCGTTGACGCACGAGGCCGAGATCGTGCGCGAGCTGCTGAGCCGAGCAGGAACCTGACGCCGGCATCGAGGATGATTTCAGCGTGAAGGCGCTGGTCTGGCACGGCCCGGGATCCATGAGCGTCGACGACATAGCCGAACCGCGACCCAAAGCCGGCGAGGTCTTGGTGGCCAGCGAGGCCGCCGGGATCTGCGGCTCCGAGGTCGAGGGCTATCTCGGGAGGATGCCGAATCGCGTGCCCCCGCTGGTCATGGGCCACGAGTTCGCCGGCACGGTGGCCGAGGTCGGCGAGGGAGTGGACCCGTCGTGGGCCGGCAAGCGCGTGGCCATCGACCCGATCGTCGGCTGCGGCCGCTGCCGTTACTGCGCTCGCGGAGACCGCAACCTGTGCCCAGACCGCTACCTGGTCGGGATCGCGGTCCCGGGCGGTTTCTCGGCCAGGGTCGCGGTCGCCGAGCGGTGCCTGTTCGAGATTCCCGCGGACATGGACGCGCGGCTGGGCGCCCTGGTCGAGCCGCTCGCCAACGGCGTCCATGCGATCCGCAGCGCGGCGCCCGACGGTGTGGCGCATGCGGTGGTCATCGGCGCGGGGACCATCGGCCTCGCGTGCATGCAGGCGGCGCTGCTGCACGGAATCGCGGAGGTTGGAGTCGTCGAGCGCCACCCGGCCCGCCGCGGCCACGCCCTCCGCCTCGGCGCGCGGAACGCCCACGCCTCTGGCAGCGAGGTGAAGCCGGGTGTCGACCTCGTGATCGACGCCGTCGGCGCAGATGCCACCAGGCTCCTCGCCATCGACCTGTTGGGCCCGGCGGGCACCGCCGTATTCATCGGCCTGCACGACGACGAGACTGCGCTGCCCTGGCGCCGCATCGTCCGCGGCAACCACACCATCAAGGGCGTGTTCGGCTATTCGGATTCGGACTTTCAGCAAGCGCTCGACTGGCTGGCGGAAGGACGTGCTGGCATCGGCGACCTGGGGGCCCTGGTTCCACTCGACGACGGACCTAGGCGTTCGAGACCCTGGCCAAGGGTCCCACCGACGACATCAAGGTCTTCCTCAGTGCGTGAGTCGCTGGCCGGAAAGGTCGCCATCGTCACCGGCGGTGGCACCGGCATCGGCGGGGCGGTCGTCGATGCCCTGACGCGAGCCGGGGTCACGTGCCACGCGATTGGCCGCCGCGGGCCGGTCAAGCTCGACGTCTCCGATCAGCGGGCGGTGCAGGCGTTTGTCGATTCGGTCGACCGCCTCGACATCCTGGTGTGCAGTGCCGCCGACCAGGTGCAGGGACGGCGCCTGGAACAGATCGGACCCGCCGAGTGGGACCATCTCATCGCCGTCAACCTGAGCGGCGCCTTCTATTTCATCAACGCGGGCCTCGCAAAGCTGCGCGAGGCGCGAGGCGACGTTGTCTTGATCGGCAGTGTTTCCGGCTCGTGGCCGGACTTCAGCGGGCCGGCCTACCAGGCGAGCAAGGCGGGGCTGATCGCACTGTCGCGGGCCGCCGGGTTCGAGGAACACAGGCATGGGGTCCGCTTCTCAGTCATCAACCCGGGCCTCACCGACACGCCGATCATGCTCAAGCGGCCGGTGCCGGTGCCGCCCGAGGTCACCGCGGCGATGCTCCATCCGGAAGATGTCGCCGAGGCCTGTCTCATGATGCTCACCCTCCCGCGTCGAGCGCACATCCCAGAGCTCACCATCCTGCCGACCACGATCCAGGCGCTCGGGAACACGTCCACGCCCAACCCCAAACCACCCGGGGATTAGAAGACGGGGGCGACGATGCGTCGATATGTGGTGGCGCTCGATGTGGGCAGCTCGTCAGTCCGGGCGCTGCTGTTCGACCTGCGCATGCATGAGGTGCGCGGCGCCGAGGTCCACCATCGCTACAGGCCGCTGACCCGGTCAGATGGAACCGCGGAGGTCGACCCCGACGTTCTGATCCGATTGGTCGGGCGCTGCCTGAGCGATCTTCTGCGCCTGGCCGGCCCAAGGCGCGCCGCGAGCATCGCCGGAGTTGGCGTTTCGACCTTCTGGCATGGGCTCGTCGGCGCCGATGATTCCGCCCGCGCGCTCACGCCGCTCTACCTCTGGGCGGACAGCCGGAGCTGGTCGGCGGTGGCTCGGTTGGAGGACCGGCTCGACGTCGAAGCGGTCCGGCAGCGGACCGGCTGTCCGATCCATCCCAGCTATTGGCCCGCCAAGCTCGCGTGGCTGAAACAGTCACGGCCGAATCTGTGGAAGCAGCCCGTGAGGTGGCTCAGCTTCGGCGACCTCCTGTACTGGCGGTGGTTCGGCCGTCTGGGAACCAGCCTCTCGATGGCATCGGGCACTGGCCTGTTCCGCCTCGAGGACTGCCGCTGGGACGAGGAGCTGATGTCCCTGCTGGGGATCCGGCCCGACAACCTGCCGCCGATCGCGGAGGTCGCACAGGGATTGACAGTTGGGCGCCACCGCCGGCAGGCGCTGGCCGGCATCCCCTGGATGCACGCAACAGGTGACGGTGCGCTGGCGAACCTCGGCAGCGGATGCCTCACCCCTGCAAGACGATCACTCACCATCGGCACCTCGGGGGCCCTGCGTGTCATGCATCCGGCTCCCGGACCGGCACTGCCGCGCGGCTTGTGGACCTACCGGCTGGACCGGCAGCGGCTGGTGACCGGGGGCGCGCTCTCCAACGGAGGCAACCTGTGGGCATGGCTGCGGCACGTTCTTCGAGTCGAGGACGCGGGACTCGAGAGCCGCCTGCGCGCGATGACTCCCGCCGCTCACGGCCTGACGTTTCTTCCACATCTGGCCGGCGAGCGCAGCCTCGGCTATGACGCGCATGCTTTCGGCGCCATCGCGGGCCTGACGTCGGCGACCACCGCTGAGGACATCGTCCGCGCCGGGCTGGAGGCGGTGGCGATCGAGTTTGCGCGAGTGGATCAGCGCCTGGATGAGGTGCTTCCGAGGCCGAGGCTGCTCGTTGCCAGCGGAGCAGCGCTGCTCAGCTCGCCGGCCTGGATGCAGATGATGGCCGATGCCACCGGGCGTTCCGTGGCCGCAAGTCAGTCGAGGGAGGCCTCGAGCTCCGGCGCGGCCGTGTTCGCGATCGAGTCGCTCGGGCTCGGCGATCCGGCGAAGCTGGCGGCGGGAGCCGGCCGCACATTCCGGCCCCGCACGCGCGCGGCCACCGCCTACCGGAAAGCCACGTCACGACAGGAGGCGCTGTACGGAGCGCTGATCACCGATCGCCTGCTCAACCTTTAGGTGACTGCGCGCGCCAAGGCCGCGGTCTGACCTTCTGCCGGCTGGGCGGCATACTGGTCGATGATGAGCAAGGGCTTCCGCGGGCCTGATTTCGCGCAGGTCGAGACCGACCGGGCCACGAGCGAGACGATCCATCGGATCCTCGAGCAGGATGCGGTCCAGGCAGAGCATGCGCGCGCTCGGCTCGCAGAGGGCGGCTACGGCGTCTGCGAGGACTGCTCGCAGAAAATCGCGCCAGAACGCCTCGAAGCGCTGCCGGACGCCACCCGATGCGTGCGCTGCCAGTCGGCCTGGGACCAGGGCAACCGGCACCAGTAACCAGGGCATGGGCTGGGAGCGCTTCGAGGTCCGGACCGAACGGAGGGTGCAGCTGGTCGACGTGACGACCAGGGTCGCTCATCTTGTCGAAAGCTCACCCGTCTCGGATGGCGTCTGCCATGTGTTCGTGCCGCACACGACGGCCGGCGTGACGATCAACGAGGGCGACGATCCCGATGTTGCTCGCGACATCGAAGCGCAGCTCGGAAAGATCGTCCCCAAGGAATCCGGCTATCGCCACGCCGAGGGCAACGCCGACTCGCACATCAAGACCGCGCTGGTCGGACCAAGCACCGCAGCTCCTGTGCGCGGCGGGAAACTGAGCCTCGGCACGTGGCAAGCGATCTTTCTCTGCGAATGGGACGGACCACGCACGAGGACGGTAGAGGTCGCGGTGGTCGCATCGTAACCGGATGTCGGAGGAATACAGCGTGAGTAAGGGGAGAGCATGAGCACACTCGAGAACCGGCCGAACACAGCACTCCTCGTCATCGACGTGCAGAACGGTGTCGTCGAGGCGGCTCACGAGCGCGACGCGGTCGTCGCGAACGTCGGCAGCCTTGTCGAGAAGGCGCGGCGGGAACGCGTCCCCGTGGTCTGGGTCCAGCACTCCGATGAGCAGCTTGCGAGGGGAAGCCACAGCTGGCGGATCGTCCCCGAGCTGACTCCCGGCGACGCCGAGCCGCTCGTCGAGAAGAGCTACGGCGACTCCTTCGAGGACACCACCCTCGAGCACGTACTGTCGGGCCTCGGAGTCGGGCGCCTCGTCGTCGTCGGCGCGCAGACCGATGCGTGCATCCGCTCGACACTCCACGGCGCGTTGGTCAGGGGTTACGACGCGACCCTTGTCAGCGACGCCCACACGACGGAGGACCAGACGGCATGGGGGGCGCCGCCGCCGAACCAGGTCATCGCGCACACGAACCTGTACTGGACTTACCAGACGGCGCCGGGGCGAACGGCCGGGACGGTCGAGACCAAGGATGTCGACTTCGGCGGCACGTCCTGAAGCCCGTGCGACGCGGCGCAGCTCGACCCTCTGCTTCCCGGCTCGGCCGCGTGCGCGAGGTCATGAACGGCTACGTCGAGCGTGGCGAAGTGCCCGGAGTCGTGGTGGTTGTCAGCAGGCGCGGGGCAACACAGATCTACGCGATCGGACAGAGGTCGTTCGGCAGCGCCGAACCCATGCGGCGCGACACGATTTTCCGCATCTCCTCGATGACCAAGCCGGTTACGGCCGTCGCGACCATGATCCTCGTCGAGGAGTGCAAGCTGCGGCTCGACGAGCCGGTCGATCGCCTGCTCCCAGAGCTGGCCGAGCGCAAAGTGCTCAACCGTATCGACGGCCCGCTCGACGACACGCAGCCCGCCAACCGGCCGATCACAGTGCGCGACCTGCTCACCTTTCGGATGGGGTTCGGTGTGCTGATGGCGCCGCCCGACACATTCCCGATTCAGAAGGCGGTCGCTGAGCTGCGGCTGGGCCAGGGGCCGCCGGCGCCGTCGATCCCGCCGCCTCCCGACGAATGGATGCGTCGCTTCGGCACGCTGCCGCTCATGTACCAGCCCGGCGAGAGGTGGATGTACAACACAGGCTCCGACGTTCTGGGCGTGCTGATCTCCCGCGCGGCGGGTCAGACCCTGGAGGTATTCATGCGGGAGCGCATCTTCGATCCGCTTGGCATGAGCGACACCGGTTTCAGCGTGCCGCCCGCCGACATCGGCCGGCTCGTCACCACGTCCCGGACCAATCCGTTCACGGGCTCACTCGAGGTCTATGACGAGGCTGAGGGCGGTCAATGGAGCCGCCCCCCGGCATTCCCGTCAGGGTCGGGCGGCCTCGTGTCGACCGTGGAGGACTATTTCGCTTTCGGCCGGATGCTGCTGGACAGGGGCGCATACCGCAATGGGCGAATCCTGTCCAGGGCGTCGGTCGAGGTCATGACCGCCGATCACCTCACGCCGGCGCAGAAATCCCACGGCGGCCTGGTGCCCGGCTTCTTCGAAAACCACGGTTGGGGCTTCGGCGTGTCGGTCGTCACCAGACGCGACGACGTGGCGAAGTCGGTGGGAACGTTCGGGTGGGACGGCGGGCTGGGCACGACGTGGTCATCCGACCCGCGAGAGGAGATGGTCACCATCCTCATGTCGCCTATCGCCTGGAGATCTCCCGACCCCCCGAACATCTGCCTCGATTTCTGGACGTCGGCCTACCAGGCGATCGACGACTGAGGCGCGGCTCTAGCGCCGCGCGGGCGCGGGTGAGTGGAGCGGCGTCAGCGTGTGGGTGAGCCGGTCGCGAACGTGCTCGAACTTCGGTGGCAGCACCAGGCGCTCGCCGAGGTGCGCCGGGTCCTCGTCCACGGCAAAGCCGGGTCCCATCGTCGCGATCTCGAACAGCACCCCACTCGGCTCGCGGAAGTACACGGATCGGAACCAGTAGCGGTCGATGACGGGCGTCGGCTGGGCGCCGCCCGCGATCACGCGATCGCGCCACGCCACCTGCTCGTCGTCGAGCGACGCCCAGGCGACGTGATGCACGGTTCCCGCACCCGGAATTCCGCGCTCTGCCGGCGCGTGGTCGTATACGTAGCGCCCGCCGCGCTTGTCACCGCGGGCCTCCCACGCCATGCTGCCATCGCGTTCGAACTGAAGCGCACCCTCGAGCAGCGGCCTGCTCAACTCCGGTTCGGAGTTGTATGCACGCACCTCCTCGAATCCCTGGATCGCGTGCTCGGCGGGGATGTCGGGGTGCGAGGCGGTCAGCGGGGCGTCGGCGGCACTCACCACCCGCAGCTCGAGCCCCAGACCCTCCGGGTCCGAAAACAGCAAGGATGCGCCCGACCGTATGCCCGACCCGAGCCTGCGCTCCCAGAAGTCGAGGGCCTCTTCAGAGCCGACCCGGAGGACGATGCGATGGATCATGCCCCTGCCCGCGCGACCGGGGCGCGAGCCCGGATATTCGAAGAAGGTCAGGTCGAGACCCGGGCTGCCCTTTTCGTCGCCGTAGAAGAGGTGGTAGACGGTGGGGTCGTCCTGGTTGACGGTCTTCTTGACCAGCCGGAGCCCGAGGACGCCGGCGTAGAAGTCGACGTTCGCCTGCGCGTCGCCGGTGATCGAGCTCACGTGGTGAATGCCTTCGAGTCTCATTCGGGTTCCTCCATGGGTCGTTGCTGAGACAAACCCGGTACGGAGGAGATTCCATTCCCAGGCGTGGATGAAACCCCACCCGCGGCCTACTCAGGCCGCCCAGCGCATCCCCGGCCCTCGCGCACGTCTCATCACGACCCGCTCCGGCGGCAGGAATCGGAACTCGCGCCCGGCTTTGATCACCTGCCACCCGCCCTCATGCACGAGTCGATGGTGGTAGTAGCAGAGGAGGACTTCATTGGCCAGGTTGTTCGGGCCGCCCCGCGACCAGGCAATGATGTGATGCGGGGTCGACCAGCTGGCCGCCCGGTCGCAACCCGGGAACCGG
>Ga0070699_100002684_pt1 | contig 15905 bp, 10 predicted proteins | sample KBSK1503metaG_FD_65473 | JGI IMG/M metagenome (GOLD analysis project Ga0070699, IMG submission 65473) | Corn, switchgrass and miscanthus rhizosphere microbial communities from Kellogg Biological Station, Michigan, USA - KBS K1-50-3 metaG | ecosystem: Host-associated > Plants > Roots >...
ACTGGTGAGCGAATAATGGTGCGGAAGAGGCTGGCGGGTTAGATGTTCCCCGCATCAGGCGGCACGGACGAGGCCACCGAGGCCGCCGAGGTCACCCCGCCCGCCGGAGCCGCCGAGGCCGCCGCGGCCGCTGAAGCCGTCAGCCCGGGTCGGCGCGCTGGATTCTGTGGCCGCAGGGCCCTGGTTGTCGCGCTGACCGCCGTCGCGGCGATCGCGGTGATCGCCACGGGCATCGTCATGGGGCTCGGCCGCCATCCCGGCCACCCGGCCGCCCGCCTGGCGGCCCCGGCGGCTTCGCGGCCCGCGTCCTCCTCCACCACCCCGTCGTCCACGCCACCGTCCAGCCCGTCCGCGGCCGCCTCGGCGAGCAGCGGATCGAGCGCGCTCCCGGCCGGGTACTACCGCTTCACCAACGCGACCGGTTTCTCGATCGGCGTCCCGCGCGACTGGCGGGTCTCGCACGACGGCCACTACGTGTATATCCGGGACCCCGCGAACAGCGGCATATTCCTGCCGATCGACCAGTCCGATCAGCCCAGGCCGAATCCGCTCGCGGACTGGCGGCAGCAGGCGGCGAATCGCCAGCGCAGCTATCCCGGATATCACCTGATCCTGCTCCGCGAGGTCCGCTATACGCAGGCGGAAAAGGCTGCGGACTGGGAATTCACCTACAACAGGAATGGGGTCATGGTCCGGGTGCTTAACCGGAATATCCTGGCCAACGCGCGGCATGCCTACGCGCTCTACTGGTCCACGCCGGTCAGCGACTGGGACGCCAGCTATCACTTCTTCCAGGTCTTCGCGGCCACCTTCCTGCCCGCGCCCGCCGGCTAGCACACGCCGCGCATACACTAGCCACACGAGAGCCACGCGGCTCACCGTGCCGGGGCCAGCCAGCATCGGCTGGCCGCGGCGGACTTACCTCGGGGAAATAGCCCGAGCGCCGGGGATTGCGAGCGCTAACGGTTTAGGGACGGGCTGACCGTGACACGGGACGAGGGATCCGACCCGGGCAGTACTGTGCAGGACGCAGCTCAGGACACAGCTCAGGTGGCGGATATCCCGGTGGCCGCGGGCAGCGTGCGCTGGGAGCGACCGACCGCGCGGAGCTTCTGGAACTCCCTCGGCGACCCCGAGCGGGATGCGCTGGCGGCGGCCGGGGTGGAGGAATTCTTCCGGGCCGGGGCGGTGCTGTGCCGCGCGGGCGCGGACACCTCCCAGGTGATGATCATCGACTCGGGCTGGGTCAAGGTCAGCGTCAGGGAACCGGGCGGCGCAGAGAAGATCCTGGCCGTGCGCGGCCAGGGGGACGTGGTAGGGGAGCGGGCCGCGCTGACCACTCAGGTCCGGTCGGCCACCGTGACCGCGCTGGACGAGGTCTCGGCGATGGTTGTTCCAGCCGAACGGTTCGCGGAATTCCTGCGCAGCCACCCGCGGGCCGCCGAGATGCTGCAACGCCAGGTGACCGAGCGCCGGGAAGAGGACCGGGCGCGGCTGTTCCCCGGCGAGCGGGCCGGCGCCGAGCGGCGGCTGGCCTGGCTGCTGCTCGACCTGGCTCAGCGCCGGGGTGGCTACCAGCACACCACCGCGGCCATGTTCACCTTGCCGATGTCCCAGCAAGAACTCGCGGACTGGGCCGGGACGAGCGCGGACGCGGTCGGCCGGTTCCTGCGGTCCTGGCGGGACCGCAGGATCATCGCCCGCGGCGAGCGGTCCCGCCGGCTGACCGTCATCGACCTGGATGGTCTGGCCGCGCTGTGCGACGTGGCGCCGCCGGACACCCGCGCCGACCGGGCACCGAATGGATCCAGGGTCGCCGCGGCGCAGGCGGCGACGCTGCCTCGTCCCGAGGCACAGTGGCAGCAGGACTGGCACGAGCCGCTGAACTGCTCCATCGTGTTCACCGACGTGGCCGGGTTCTCCGATCCGGTGCGCAACGACGCCGACCGCGACGTGGTACGCGCGGCGATGTACGAGATCCTCCGTACCTGTTTCGACGCGGCGGGGGTGCCGTGGGCGGCCTGCTACCGCGAGGACCGCGGCGACGGCGCCGTCATCGTGGTGCCGCCGATGATCTCCACCTACCGCCTGGTCGACCCGCTAATGGCCGAACTGGCGGGTCGGCTGCGCCAGTACAACCGCCGCGCCAGCGAGGTGGTGCGGATCCAGCTGCGGATCGCGCTGCACGTCGGACCGGTCGGGAGGGACCCCGAGGGGCTCACCGGGCAGGCCGTGATCGCCGCCGCGCGCATCGTGGACGCCCCGGTGATCAAGGCCAGGCTGGCCGCCGAGCATGCGGACCTGATCTTCGCGGCGTCGGACTACGTCTACGACCAGGTGGTACGGAACTGCGGCGGCCGGGTGGACCCGGTCGCCTTCGAGCACATGGAGTGCCAGGTCAAGGAGACGCGCGTGTCAGCCTGGGCGCACCTGGCCGGACGCGTGGCCCCGCCGCCCGGCCTGGACTTGGTGCCCCCGCCCGCGCCGGCCACCGCTCCGGGCCCGCTGCCGGTGGCCGCGCCGCTGGGCAACCTGCCGCCCGAGGTACGCGGCCGGGAGGGGCTGATCGGGGAGCTGCGCCGGGCGCTGCGTTCCTACCCGCGGCGGGCCAGCCGCGCGTTCGTGATCGCGGGCATGGGTGGCCTGGGCAAGTCCACCGTCGCGCTGGCCGCGGCCCGGATGGCCAGGGAGCGCGGCTACCGGGTCTGGTGGGTCCGGGCCGCGGATTCGGCCCTGCTGACCAGCGGGATGCTCGAGGTGCTGCGTGAGCTCGGCGCGCCGGAATCGGTGACCGCGCCGGTGCGGGAGGGCGCGCGGACCGCACCGCAGCGGGCGTGGGAGTTCCTGAACCGCGACCACGGCGCGGGCCGCCGGTGGCTGCTGGTATTCGACGGCGCCGACAACCCCGCGGTGGTGGCGGGCGCCGACGCGGATACGCCGGCCGACGGCACCGGGTGGCTGCGGGCCGACCCGGCCGGGATGGTGATCGTCACCACCCGGGTCAGGGATCCGCAGGTCTGGGGCACCCGGGTGACGCTGCGCGAGCTCAAGCCGCTGGATGACGAGGTCGGCGCGGAGGTGCTGCGGGACCTGGCCCCCGAGGTGGCCGACCCCGGCGGGCACGAGGCGCGCGAGCTGTCCCGCCGCCTGGGCGGGCTGCCGCTGGCGCTGCACCTGGCCGGGGCCTACCTGGGGTCGCCGTTCGCCCACTGGTCTACCTTCGCCAGCTACCGGCAGGCGCTGGACGGCGTCGAGCTGCCCGCGGCGCTGATGGACATCGAGGAGCAGGGCGCGGACATCCACTCCACGGTGCAGCGCACCTGGGACCTGTCGCTGGACGCACTCGCGGCCGAGGGCCGCCCGCAGGCCCGCCCGCTGCTGCTCGTGCTGTCCTGCTTCGCGCCGGCCACCCCGATCCCGGCCTGGCTGCTCCAGCTGCCGCCGCTAGCCGACCTGCTCGCCGGTCCCGGCCATGCGGGTCAGGACAACGGGGCCGAACGGCGCGGGCTCCGCGCCGGGCTGCAGGGCCTCTCGCGCACCGGGCTGATCGACATCTCGGCTACCGGCAGCCCGGCCGGCGCGTATGCCGTCACCGTGCACCCGGTCGTCGCCGACGCGAACCGCATCCGGCTCGCGGCCAGCGCCGATGCCGAGCGGAGGGCCGTACAGGAGACCGTGGTTGCGTTGTTCGAGGCGGCCGCGGCCGGGCTCGACCCGGTCCGGCCGGGGGACTGGCCGACCTGGCGGCGGCTGCGGGCGCACATGAACGCCGCCATCGACCTGCTCGCCGACGACCTGGATCCCGTGGTGCTGGCCCGGCTGCTGTCGGTCAGCGCGGTCGGCACCGAGGCACTGCTCGGCGCCGGGCGGCTGGCCGCGGCCGGCAAGCTCGCCCAGGCCAGCGCGGCGGCCGCGGCCTTCCTGCCCCCCGCGGATCCGGCTGCGCTGACCGCCCGCGGCTACCTGGCACGGACCCTGGTCCGCCGGGGCCGCAGCGGCGAGGCCGAGGCGATCTACCGCGAGCTGCTCGCCGAGCGGCGCCGGGTCCAGGGTGAGGATCACCTCGACACGCTGGCCACCCGGCACGACCTGGCCGCCGCCCTGGGCGCGCAGGGCCGGTTCGCCGAGGCCGAGCAGCTGTACCGGCGGCTGCTTGCCGACGATGACCGGCTGCGCGGCCCCGACCACAGGGAAACGCTGGCGGCCCGGCACAACCTGGCCCGGATGATCGGCCTGCAGGGCCGCTATGCCGAAGCGGAGGAGCTGAGCCGTCAGGTCCTCGACGTGCAGCGCCGGGTGCTCGGCCCGGACCATCCCGACGTCCTGGCCAGCCGCCAGCATCTGGCCCGGCTGGCCGGGAAGGCCGGGCGCTACGCCGAGGCCGAGGCGATGTACCGCCGGGTGCTGGCCGACCGGCGCCGGGTCCTGGGCGAGGACCACCCGGACACCCTGGCCACCCGGCACCGGCTGGCCCGGATCGTCGGCCAGCGGGGCCGGTACGGCGAGGCGGAGGAGCTGTGCCACCAGGTCCTGAAGGACCGGCACAGGCTGCTCGGCGAGGACCACCCCGACAACCTGTCCACCCGGCACCGGCTGGCCAAGATGATCGGCCTGCAGGGCCGCTACGCCGACGCGGAGCCGATGTTCCGCCGGGTGCTGGCCGACCGGCGCCGGGTCCTGGGCGAGGACCACCCCGACACCTTGTCCACCGAGCACCGGCTCGGCTGGCTCATCGGCAGGCAGGGGCGTTACACCGAGGCGATCGACATCGTCAACCAGGTCCTCGGCGGGCGCAGGAACGTCCTCGGCGACGACCACCCCGATACGCTGGCCGCCCGCGAGACCCTGGCCTGGCTCACCGGGCTGCGGGGTAAGCCCGCCGAAGCCGAGGAACTCGCCCGCGAGGTGCTGGCCGAGCGGCGCCGCGCGCTCGGCGAGGACCACCCCGACACCCTCACCACGCGCGGCACCCTGGCCTGGACGGCCGAGTTGCAACGCCGCTACGCCGACGCCGAGCAGCAGTACCGCGGCCTGCTCGCCGACCGGGAGCGCGTCCTGGGCCCCAGCCACCCCGACACCCTCATCGCCCGCCAGGACGTGGCCCGGATGCTGGGCATGCAGCGCCGCTACGCCGAGGCCGAGCAGCTCAGCCGGGAGGTGCTGGCCGACAGGCACCGGCTCCTTGGCCACGACCACCCGGACACCCTCACCTCGCGGGCCACCCTCGCCCGGCTGGCCGCGCGCCAGGGCCGTCGCGCCGAAGCCGAGGGACTCTACCGCCAGGTGGTCGCCGACCGTACCCGCGTCCTGGGCGCCGGCCATCCCGACACCGCGGCCGTGCGCGACGAGTTCGCCCAGCTCACTACCTTCTGAGTCCGCCTCCATCAGGCCGCGACCCCTAAGAACCTCCCGTGCCCATGAGAGTGTCCCCGGGGCCTGATAGGAATGGCCGGGTGACGCGTGAGGGCCCGTTCTGGGATGTGATGGAGGGCCGGGTCGCGCCGCCGCCCGCGGCCACCCTGCTCGGGTGGGAGCTGGTGGCGGTCGATCCCGAGGCCGGCACGATCGAGGTCGCGTTCTCCGCCAGCGAGCAGTTCCTGAACCCCGCCGGGGTGATCCAGGGCGGGTTCCTGGCGGCGATGCTCGACGACACCCTGGGCCCGGCGCTGGTCGCCACGCTGGGCCCGGGCCGGTTCGCGCCCACCACCGACCTGCATGTGCAGTTCCTGCGCCCGGCGCGGCCCGGGCGGCTCACCGGTCGCGGCCGGATCGTCCGCCGCGGCCGGGACGTGGCGTTCCTGGCTGGTGAGCTGCTCGATGACTCGGGTCAGGTCGTGGCGGCCGCCGTGGCGACGGCCCAGATCCGCGCGCTGCCTTCAAGGGACGGGCCGACCGGGCCCGGCCCGGTCGGCGGCTTACCAGCGGCCGCGGTGCACGACCTCGCCGAACGGCCGCCGGTCAGGCTGGCGGACCGGGGCCAGCGGCCGGTCCGCGGGGTAGCCGAGCGAGACGAGCAGCGCCCAGCCGCGGTCTTCGGGGAAGCCGAGCAGCTCGCGGGCGAGCCGCAGGTCGGCGACCCCCGCGTGGCAGCTGCCGATGCCCAGGTCGGCCGCTGCCAGCAGCATGGCCATCGTCGCCTGCCCCAGGTCGAACTGGGCCCGGCCGAACTCGTTGTCGGCCGCGGGGCCGATCACCACGATCGTCGCCGCCGAGCCGGCCACGTGGCCGGCTCCCCGCCAGACCCTGGCCAGCTCGCGCAGCTGCCCGCGGTCGGTGACCACGATGAAGTCCCACGGCTGCCAGTTCTGCGAGGACGGCGCGCGGCGGCCCGCCTCCAGGATCTGGTCCAGGTCCGCCCCCGGGATCGGGCGGTCGGCGAAGGACCGGACGTTACGGCGCGAGGTGATCGCCTCCCAGGTCTGCATGCTGCCCTCCTTTACTCCGCGGGCGCGTACGGCGGGCCGGGAGGCTCGCCCCACCAGCTCCGCAGGAACCCTCCGGCCTGTTCGCAGGCCCCGGCGAGCGGGCCGCCCGGATGGCCGAGCGCCGCGCGGATGAGCTCGCCGATCCTGGCCTCGACGGCCGCCAGGATCTGGTCCGGGGTCGCGTCGGCCGCGGACCGGTAGCCGATCACCGCGCCCGCGTTGCACACGAAGTCGGGCAGTGCCGCGATGCCGCGCTGGCGCAGCACCTCGGCCCCCGCCCTGGTGTACGGGGCGTTCGCGGCGGGTGCGATGACCCGGACGCCCGGCGGCAGCGACCGGGCGGTCTGTACGTCGATCACTCCCGGCCGGGTCCCGGGGACCAGCACATCGGCGTTCACCTGGGTGAAGAGCTGATGCGGTGCCATAACCGGCCGGCCGTAGCGCAGGACGCACGCGTCGCCGTGCGCCTGGCGGAGGGTGAGCAGGCGGTCGACGTCCAGCCCCGAGGGGTCCGCGATGCAGCCGGCCACGGTGGACACCGCGACCACCCGGCCGCCGCGCCGGCTGACCTCGCGTGCCACCCCGCCGCCGACCTTGCCGAAACCCTCGATGGCCACCGAACGGCCGCCCAGACCCTTCGACGCCCCGCCCAGCGCCGTCTCGGCCGCTACCGTGACGCCGAAGCCGGTGAGCAGGTCCTCGAACGGCACGCCCGCCACCACGGCGCGGATGGCCGCGGGCGCGGCCCGGCGCTCGCGCAGCGGTGCGAAATCCTCTTCGGCCGTGCCCATGTCCGGGCCGGTCAGGAACCTGCCCGCGTCGGTCAGCGGCCGGACCTCCGCGCAGAACCGGGCCATCAGGGCGGCCTTGCCCGCGCGGTCCGCCGGATCGCCGCGCAGTCCCGCCTTGGCGCCGCCGACCCGCTCGCCCAGCGCGGCGAACTTGTAGGTCATCGAGCGCGCCAGCACCGCCACCTCGGCCACGCTGACGTCCGGCGCCAGCCGTGTCCCGCCGGCCGACAGCGGCGCCCCGGGCAGGTCGAACACCACGAACCCGGGCACCGAGCCGAGCTCGACGATCTCTGCGCTGCCATCGCGTCCCGTCATGTCACGATCATGACAGTTCGGTCCGCAGCCGGCCGGCCACGATGTCCTGAATGCCTGACCTGGTCCGCGTCATCAGCCCATTTCCGCGGAGACCAGGGGACCGCCTGACCAGCGGCATAGCCAAATCGCCTGCATTCCGTCAGCGTTCAGCTTTAATCTGCTCTGGCGAGGGTAGTCCGTATGCGGGTTGCGGGTCGGAATTCGCTGCCGGGGAGGGCGCAGAGGCATGAGCAGTCGCAGGCCTGGCCGGGAAGATAATTGTCAAAGACGGTGCTTCGCCGTAGTCCGCAGGTCAGCAGGGCCTGAACGTCGCCATCCAGGTCACGATATCGAGCATTAGCCGACGTGGCTGCAGGCATCGCAGGCGCCGAGGGTTAACCGGGCTTCCTGCGGCGCCGGAAAGCATCGAGATGAGCACGTTCCTCAGGGCCTGCCTTTACATTTTCGCCGCGTGCGCCGCGCTCGGGCTGCTGCCCGCCGCCGTCCTCGCCGCGAGAGCACGCCAGCCCGTCATGATCGTCATGTCGCTCCTCGTCGCCGCCTTCGTCATCTTCGTGCTCGTCGCGGCCGCCGGCGAACTACCCGGCCACTGAAGGCCCGCGTCAGCTGGCCCGCCGGTAGGCGCGTACGGCCAGCGGCAGGAACACGATGAAGATCCCGGCCAGCCAGGCCACGCTCTTCCACAGGTTCGCCGCGACCGGGCCGCCGAGAGCCAGCGCGCGCATGGTGTCGACGACGTAGGTCACCGGCTGGTTGTTGGCGAAGGCCTGGAGCCAGCCGGGCATGGTGGAGATCGGCACGAACGCCGAGGACAGGAACGTGATCGGGAACAGCCAGATCAGCCCGAACGCCTGCACCGATTCCTCGTCCCCGATGGCCAGGCCGGTGAAGGCGGCGATGCAGCAGATGGCCACGCCGAACACGATCGCCAGCAGCACCATGGCCACCGCCGGGCCGAAGCCGTTGGTGAACCGGAAGCCGACCGCGTATCCGACTCCGAGGACGATCAGGATCGTGACCGTCATCCGCCCGGTGTCGGCCACTAGCCGGCCGGCCAGCACCGCGGAGCGGGCCATCGGCATCGACCGCAGCCGGTCGATCACGCCCTTCTTCAGCTCGATGGCCAGCGCGATAGCCGTGCCGAACGTGGCGAACGCCGCGGTCTGCGCGATGATCCCCGGCATCAGGAAGTTGACGTAGCCGCCGGGCACGTTCACCGGGATCGCGCCGCCGAAGACATACCGGAACATCAGCACGAACAACACCGGCTGGATCACGGTGAACACCAGGTACGCGGGCACCCGCATCCAGACCAGCAGGTTGCGCCGGGTGATGGTGAGCGTGTCGCTCACCGCCCAGCGGAACCTGACGCCCAGGCCGGGCCCGGCAGGTACGCCAGGCGCGCTGGCCCTCTCGGCTACCGCGGTCATGACGCCGTCCTTTCCATGTCCTTGCCCCGCCGGGCCCCCCGCCGCCCGCGGCGTCGTCCTCCCGGCTCCTCTTCCTCGGCCGCGTGCCCGGTCAGGGCCAGGAAAACGTCGTCGAGCGATGGCCGCCGCAACGCGAGGCCGCGGGTTTCCACCTCCGCGGCGTCCAGGCTGCGCACCACCTCGACCAGCGCGTCCGAGCCACGGCTGCCGACCCGGACGCTGACCATGCCGGTCTCGGGGTCGGCGAACGGCTCGCTCTCGCCGAGCTTCGCGACGGCGGCCGCCGCATCGGCGACCCGGCCGCGGGCCGGCACGGTGAACTCGACGACGTCGCCGCCCACCCGGCCCTTCAGCTCCTCGGAGGTGCCCGCCGCTATGACCAGGCCGTGGTCGATGACCACGATCTCGTTCGCCAGCTCGTCGGCCTCGTCCAGGTACTGCGTGGTCAGCAGCAGCGTGGTCCCGTCGGCGACCAGCGACCGGATGATGTCCCACATCCCCAGCCTCGACCGCGGGTCCAGGCCGGTGGTGGGCTCGTCGAGGAACAGCACCTTCGGCCGGCCGACCAGGCTGGCGGCCAGGTCAAGGCGCCGCTGCATGCCGCCGGAGTAGGTCTTGGCCGCCCGGTCGGCCGCGTCGCTCAGGCCGAACTGCTCCAGCAGCTCGACGGCGCGGCTGCGCGCATGCGGCCAGCTCAGGTGGTACAGCCGCCCGATGATCTCCAGGTTCTCCCGGCCGGTGAGCTCCTCCTGGATGGCGGCCGACTGGCCGGCCAGCCCGATGGACCGGCGGACCGCGGCCGCCTCGCGCACCACGTCATGGCCCTCGACCAGCGCCTGTCCGCCGTCGGGCAGCAGCAACGTGGTCAGGATCCGCACCGCGGTGGTTTTCCCGGCGCCGTTGGGACCGAGCACCCCGAGTACTGTCCCGCGTGGCACCGACAGGTCGATACCGCGCAGCGCGTGCACCTCACCGAACGATTTGGTCAAGCCCTCGACGAGGATCGCGGGCTGTTCGCCGATCCCGTTGACCTGTGACATCCATCCTCCCGTACCGGCCGTAATATCCACTCGCGACCCCGTACCACGAACTTACCGGCAACGCGACGGACCCGGCGAACCGAATACCTCCGCGCGGCGCCGCCGCGGCCCGCATGGTAAGACGAGACAACGCGCGCAAATTCATCGCCGAGTCCGAGAAGGAGCAGACGATGCCTGACGAGACCCGCCACGAATCCGCTGACCTCGAGGACTACCAGGTCCAGGACGCGTCGGACACGCTGGAAGGCAACCTGGGCGACGACCCGCTAGACCGGGGTGTCGCGCCGCCGGAGCGGTGGTCGGGCGCGATCAGGTCGGGCTCGGACGCCGGCGAGCAGGAATCGCTCGACGAGCTGCTCGCCGAGGAGGAGCCTGATATCACCTCCGACCTGGACGACGAGCTGCCCGAAGATCGCGACGACGAGGACGAGGCCGACGAGTACCTAGACGGTCTCCTGCTCGACGACGGCCCGGACCCGCGGGCGGGTCGGCTGGTAGCTGAGGACGAGGGCGCTCACCCTGACGACGAGGAGGATCTGGTCGCCCGCGACGTCGGCATCGACGGCGGGGCCGCCAGCGCGGAGGAAGCCGCGGTCCACGTGGTGGAGGACGACGACACCGACATCCGCTCCGGCGACTGACCGCGGGATCACCCTGGGGAGGGGGTCGCATGCTGCCAGTAGCTGAGCTGCACGTTCACATTGAGGGCACGCTGGAGCCCGAGCTGCTGGTCCAGCTCGCGGCGCGCAACGGGACCTGGATGCCGATCCTGGACGTGGACGAGCTCAGGGCCAAGTACCGCTTCGACAACCTGCGGTCCTTCCTCGGCCTGTACAACGCCAACGTGCGCGTGCTGAAGATCGAGGCGGACTTCTACGACCTGGCCGGCGCCTATCTCGCCCGCGCTGCTGCGGCCGGGGTGCGGCGGGCGGAGATCTTCTTCGACCCGCAGACGCACCTGGCCAACGGCGTGCCGCTGGAGGAGATGTTCGGCGGGCTGACGGCGGCGCTGGCCGACGCCGCCCGGGAGCATGGGATCTCGGCCGACCTGATCCCGTGCTTCGTGCGCGACCTGGGCGCGGACGCCGCCGACGCGATGCTCCGTGCCTGCCTGCCGTTCAGGGACAAGTTCATCGGCATCGGGCTCGACTCCGCCGAGGTCGGCTACCCGCCCGCGCTGTTCACCAAGATCTACCAGCGGGCGGCGGCCGAAGGGCTGCGGCTGGTGGCTCACGCCGGGGAGGAAGGCGGCCCGGACTACGTGCGCGAGGCACTGGACGAGCTGCACGTGGAGCGTGTAGACCACGGAGTGCGCTCGATGGAGGACCCCGAACTGGTAGCCCGCCTGCGCGCCGAGCAGATCCCGCTGACCGTCTGCCCGCTGTCCAACGTGGCGCTGCGGGTGGTCGGCACGCTCGGCGAGCACATGCTGCCGGGCATGCTGGACGCGGGCCTGCTCGCCACCGTCAACAGCGACGATCCGGCCTATTTCGGCGGCTACGTGGACGACAACCTGGCGGCGCTGCGGCGTGCGTTCGGTTACGACGACGCACGGCTCGCCGCGCTGGCCCGGAACTCGTTCGACGCCTGCTTCGCGCCCGAGGCGGACAAGCGGAGGTGGCAGGCCGAGGTCGACAGCTGGCTCGCCGCCGGCGCCGCGGGCTGAAGCCCCGGTGGCCGGCGCGTACCCCAGCGTAATGTCGGTGCCCTGGGCTAGGGTCCGGGCCATGCGACTGCTGCACACCTCGGACTGGCACCTCGGCCGGTCGCTGCACCGCGCGGATCTGCGGGCGGCGCAGTCGGCATTCCTCGATCACCTGGTGAACGTGGCCCGCGCGGAGAAGGTAGACGCGGTCCTGGTCGCCGGAGACGTCTACGACCGCGCGGTGCCGCCGGTGGACGCCGTCGAGCTGTGCGAGGACGCCCTGCTCCGGCTGCACGACACCGGCGCGTGCATCGTGCTGATCAGCGGCAACCACGACTCGGCGCGCCGGCTCGGGTTCGGCAGCGGGCTGCTGGAGAAGGCGGGCGTGCACCTGCGCACCCGGCCCGCCGCGCTGGCCAGGCCGGTCGTCCTCGAGGACGCCCACGGGCCGGTGGCGGTGTACGGGGTACCGTACCTGGAGCCGGACGCCGTGCGCGGCGAGCTGCCCCCAGGCCAGGACGAGATCCCCCGCGGGCACGCCGGAGTGCTCGGGCACGCGGTCGGCTGCATCCGCGCCGACGCCGAGGCCGGCGGGATCCGGCGCCGTGTCGTCATGGCGCACGGCTGGGTCAGCGGGGGAGCGGCCAGCGAATCCGAACGCGACATCACCGTCGGCGGGGTGGGCCAGGTGCCCGCGGACGTGTTCGGCGGCTTCGGCTACGTCGCCCTCGGCCACCTGCACGGCCAGCAGACCCTCGCCCCGCACCTGCGCTACAGCGGCTCGCCGCTGCCGTATTCCTTCTCCGAGGCCGCGCACCGCAAGGGCAGCTGGCTGGTCGACCTGGACGCCGCGGGGACGGCGCGCGTCGAGCAGGTGCCCGCCCCCGTCTACCGGCGGCTCAGCGCGCTACGCGGCCGGCTCGCCGACCTGCTCGGCTCGGCCGCCTACGGCAGGTACGAGGACGACTTCGTGTCCATCGCGCTCACCGACCCGAGCCGCCCCGAGGGGGCCATGGACGCCCTGCGCGCCCGCTTCCCGCATATCCTCGTGCTCGCGTTCGAGCCGGAGGGCCTCGTACCCGACCAGCGCGGCTACCGGGCCAGGACCGCGGGCCGCGACGACCTTTCCGTCGCCGCCGAGTTCGTCAGGCATGTCAGCAACGCGCCGCCTACCGCGGCGGAGGAACAGCTGCTGGCCAGCGCGTTCGCGGCCGTCCGGACGGAAGAGGCGGCAGGCTGATGCGCCCGCACCGGCTGCGAGTGACCGCCTTCGGCGCGTTCGGCGGCACGGTGGAGCTGAGCTTCGAGGACCTGGCCTGCTCCGGGCTGTTCCTGCTGCACGGTGAGACGGGCGCGGGCAAGACCACGCTGCTTGACGCCATCGGGTTCGCCCTGTACGGACGGGTGCCCGGCGAGCGCGGCAAGGCCAGGCGGCTGCGCTCGGATCACGCCGCCCCGGGTACCGCGACCGAGGTCCAGCTCGAGGCAACGCTCGGCGGCCGCCGGATGCGGATCACTCGCAAGCCGGAACAGGAGCGGGCCAAGCTCCGCGGCACCGGTACCACCACCGAGCAGGCCAAAGTGCTGCTCGAGGAGTACGCCGGCGGATCCTGGCGCGCGGTCTCCACCCGGGTGGGCGAGGCGGACACCGAGATCGCCGACCTGATGGGCATGTCCGCCGACCAGTTCTTCCAGGTCGTGCTGCTACCGCAGGGGGAGTTCGCACGGTTCCTGCACGCCGACGCCGCAGACCGGGCCAAGCTGCTGCAGCGGCTGTTCGGCACCGACCGGTTCCACGCGGTCGAGGAGTGGCTCGCCCGCCGCCGCAAGGCCACCGCGGACGAGATCCGTGAGGCCGAGGCTGGGATCTCCGCGCTGCTCGCCCGCGTCGCCCAAGCCGCCGGCGTCCCGGTACCGTCCGAGGATCCGCTGCCGTCCGAGGATCCGCTGCCGTCCGAGGACCCGGTGCCGTCCGAGGACCCGGTGCCGTCCGAGGATCCAGTGCCGTCCGACAGCACCCTGCCACCCGCCGACTGGGCCGCGCGGCTGGCCGAGACCGCCGCGGCCGCGGCCGCCGTGGGCCAGGCTCAGGTCGCCGGGCACCGCCGCGACCTCGACCACGCGCTCAACCTGCTGCGTGACGCCGAACGCCTGGCCGACCGGCAGCGGCGCCGCCAGGACGCCCTGGACACCCGCGGCCGGCTGGCCGCGGCCGAGGCCGGCCTGCCGGCCCGGCGGGCCGAACTGGCCGCCGCCGCCCGGGCGGCCGAGGTGGCCCCCGCCCTGACCGAGGCCGAACGGACCACCCGGGCTCTCGCCCAGGCCCAGGTACGCGAGGAGCAGGCCCGGCGGCAGGCCACCGCGGCGCCCGATGTCACCGCGGCGCCCGATGTCACCGCGGCGCCCGATGTCACCGCGGCGCCCGATGTCACCGCGGCGCCCGATGCCACCGCGGCGCCCGATGCCACCGCGGCCGAGCTGAGGGCAGCCGGCCAGGAACACGTCACGCGGCTCGGCCGGCTGGAGGCGCTGCGCTCGGTGTCCCGGCAGGCAGACGACGAAGACCAGGCGGCCGAGGACGCCCGCGCCGCCGCGGCGGCGCTGGCCGCCCAGGTCGACACCGCCGCCGCCGAGCTCGCGGACTGGCAGCGGCAGCGACCCGGGCTGAGCCGCGAACGCGACCAGGCCGCCGATGCCGGCCAGCGGCTTCCCGCCGTCCAGGCCGAAGCCGACCGGTACGTCCGCGCGGCGGACGACGCGAGCGCCCTCGTCGTCGCCCGAGCCGACAAGAGCCGCCAGGAAGAAGCCTACTTCGCCGCGAAGATGGAGTACCTGGAGCTGTTCGAGGACGCGTCCCGGCTGCGCCGGGCCCGCATCGACGGCATGCGTGCCGAGCTCGCCGCCACCCTGGTGACCGGGGCCCCCTGCCCGGTCTGCGGTTCCTTCGATCATCCGGAGCTGTGCGAGCTGCGCGGCGAGCGGGTGACCCGCGAGCAGGAGGAGGATGCGGACGCGCAGGCCGCCCAGGCCTCGGAGCGGGCCGAGACGATCGGGGCGAGGCTGGGCGCCGCCGACGTCCGCGTCTCCGACCTCACCGCCCGGCTCGAGGGGGACGGGTTCACCGTCGCCCTGGACCTGGTGTCGCTGCAGGCCGAGGCGGCCCGGCTCAAGGCGGGCGCCCGCGAGCGGCGGGCCCGGACAGCGGAGCTGGCGGCCGTGGCCGCCAGGCACGGCGAGCTCCAGGCCGCGCTCGAGGCTCTGGACCAGGCCATCGCCGATGCCGGCAAGCATCTCGCCGAGCTGACCGAACAGCGCGAGGCGGGCCTCCGCCAGGCGGCCGAGGCCGACCTGCGGGCCGGACGGCACCGCGAGTCGCTGCTGGTCCAGCTCGGTGGCCAGCCCGACCTGGACACCGCGATGAGCGCCGCCCGCCAGGCCGCCGACACGCTCATCGCCGCCGCCGACGCGGCCGACACCACCAGGCGGGCGGAGGACGACGCCAGGCGCGCCGGGGACCTGGCCGTCCAGGCCGCGGCCAGGGCCGGCTTCGCCGACCTGGAGGCGGCCCGCGCCGCCCAGCGGGATGCCCCCTGGCGGGCAGCGGCCGACCAGGCCATCCGCGAGCACGAGGCCTCCTCTCGCGCGGTCGCCGAGCTACTCGCCGACCCCGACCTGGATGTGCCGTTGGAACCGCCCGCCGACCTGGCCGGCGCCCAGGCGGCGGTCGCGGAAGCGCGCCGGGTCCACGACGACGCGGTGGCCGCCTACGACCGGGCTCAGCACAAGGCCGAACAGCTCGCCTATCTCGCCCCGCGGCTCGCCGCGCGGCTGGACGAACTGAAGCCGCTGGCCGACCGGGCCGCCGAGGCCAGGCGGCTCGCCGACCTGGCGGCCGGCCTGGGCGCGAACACGCTGCGCATGACGCTGTCCTCGTTCGTGCTCGCCGCCCGTCTGGAGGAGGTGGCGGCCGCGGCCAGCGAGCGGCTGCTCAAGATGACCTCTGGGCGCTACTCGCTGGTCCACACCGATGCCCGCCGCGGCGCGGGCCGGTCCGGCCTCGGCCTGCTCGCCTGCGACGGCTGGACCGGCGTGGACCGCGACACCAGCACGCTCTCCGGCGGCGAGACGTTCCTGGCCAGCCTGGCGCTCGCGCTCGGCCTAGCCGACGTCGTCACCGCCGAGGCGGGCGGCACCAGGATCGAGGCGCTGTTCGTCGACGAGGGCTTCGGCAGCCTGGACGAGGACACCCTGGAAGAGGT
>Ga0070699_100002686_pt1 | contig 15904 bp, 20 predicted proteins | sample KBSK1503metaG_FD_65473 | JGI IMG/M metagenome (GOLD analysis project Ga0070699, IMG submission 65473) | Corn, switchgrass and miscanthus rhizosphere microbial communities from Kellogg Biological Station, Michigan, USA - KBS K1-50-3 metaG | ecosystem: Host-associated > Plants > Roots >...
AGCCTGGCGGCGAGCTTGTCCTCGGCCACCGCCTCGCACTGCCGCCGCCGCCCGCCCTCGTACCACACCGCCCGCCACCGGTCCCCCGCCCGCCGCGCCGGGTACACCGTGATACCCGCCTCCAGCTCGATAACCACACGACCGTCCGGAGGGCACAGGTACAACGTCTGGTCTCGGCCAGCTGGCTCGCTCCGATGCTGTGAATTCCAGGCGGAATGCTGAGTCACGATGTTTTCCGGCTGCGAGCGACGCGTATTGTCCCGGTGATATGCAGCGGCACCGGGTCGTTCGGTGACGTCGGCCGATGCGCTGCCCGCTCGACCTTGCGGCTTCGGCGGGATGGTGCGGTTCTGGGACGAACGTCAGTAGTGAAAGCGATTACCTCGTTTGCCCACCAGCGGTAACAGCGTGGCGAGAGCTTGACGGGTTCGGGGAATCCGGGACGATGGGTGAGCTCGTAGGCTGCCGTGCGGCCCAGGCCGAATAGTTCGCGGATATCGCGGATGCTGATCAGCGTGTCGGTTGCCCAGCGGGTCTGCACCTCGGCTTGGGGCTCGCCAGGTCCGTGCGTTCTCGGTGAATCCACTTTGGACGGCGGGCTCATGAGACGGATCCAGTCGCTGCCGACCCGGACGGCCGGTCTATATGCTCGCTCACTATTCAAGCTCGATTTCCCTGTCGGCCATGGGCGCAGAAGTGTGAGGTGCTCCTATGAGCTCGGATGGATTGAAGCTGATGCCGGGGTCGGTGGCGGCCTGGTAGGCGTGCTCGACGGCGCGCAGGCGGGCGGCGATGCGGGTCTCGCGGGCGGCGATGGCCTGGCGGTTCTGCCGGCCGTAGGAGCCTTCGGGCCAGGTCCGGGCGTGGCGCTGGACCTCGCGGAGATGGGCCTCGCGCTCGTCGGCGTGCCCGGCGATGGCGAAGATGACGGCGTTCGCCGTGGTGGCGTCCAGGATCAAGGTGACCGTCTGGCCCTGGGGGTCGTCACGGGCTGCGGCGATGATCTGGGGGCCGTCGGTCTCGGGCCAGGACGGCGTGGGAGCCGGGGTGCCCTCCCAGGCGCGCTGGCGGAGGTCGGCGAGCATGAGGTCGGCGCGATCGATCTGGTGGCAGGCATGGCCGAAGTTCTCCCCGATGGGGCCCAGGCGCGGGCCGCGGCTGGCGACATAGCGGGTGAGCCGGGCAGCTTGGGCGTGGTCGGGGTGGTTCCCCGAGCGCGCGTGGATCCTTAGCTGGGTCATCAGTTGCAGGCTGATCTCGCCGGTGCGGGCGAACCGGGCCAGGCCGCGTGCGAGCATCGGGTGTTGGGGGCGGGCGGCCATCCAGATGGCCAGCCGCCGGGCGGTGACGTCATCGACGGGACGGTCCTTGGCGTCGGCGTCGGCGGTGCCGGCAGCGATGAGCTGCTCGTACTGGGATAGCTCGAGGTACGGGCTGTCGCCCGGCGGGCTGGCGGATGGTGCCAGCGGGCCCGGGCCGCGTTGCGTCTGCGGCGTGACCGGCTGGCGAGGCGGCGGAGCCTGCCAGCCGTGCTGCTGCGTGTGGGCGCTCAGTCGGCGGCCTCCCGGTCGGGCTGCCCGGCGGTGTGGTCATGGTCGGGGCCGGGGGGCTGGGCGGCCCGTTCGATCGCGTCGGGTCCGGTCACGCCGAGCTCGGCGGCCCAGCCCTGGATTTGCGGCCAGAGCCGGTGGCCCTCGTGCAGGTCGTCTTTGGTCGCCATGTCGACGAGGGTCATCGCGGTGATGGCGGTGTTGCGGTCCAGGGCCTGGCCGGGCAGCCAGGAGACCTCCCAGCAGTTGCGGCCGGGGGCCTGCCGGGCGGTGTGGGCGGTGTGGTCGCTGGTCATGGTGGTGCCGGTGATGGTCAGGGTCATGGTTCGGCTTCCAGGTCGGGTTCGGGCTGGCGGATACGGGTTCGGCCGGTTTCGAGAAGCTCGGCCAAGGACGGGGGCTGGCCGGGCTGCCAGCCGCGGAGCTGGTCGACGACGATCGCGTACTCCGGGCGGCGGGGCGGCCGGTAGTCGTCGGGGAACGGCAGGTCGTACGGTTCGGCCGTTTCGGCCTGGTCTTTGTCCCCGGGCCGGGGGCCCGGGATCTGGGGCGTGGCGTCCGGGCGACGGGGCCCGGCTGGTCTCTGGCGGCGGGGGGTCACTGGCCGGCCTCTCGGTCGGCTGCATGGCCGGGCTGGCCGGGGGACAGGCGGGGGCGGCCGGGTTCGGGCTGGTCGCTGTGAGCAGCCCGGGCGGCTTCAGCTTCCTGCAGGACCTGAGCAGCCAGATGGTCATACTCCTGGGCGCCTTGCAGGCGGGCCTGGCAGGTCAGGCAGGACTGGTCCGGGCAGTCGGCGCAGGTCTCGGCGCGGTCGCGCTTGTACTCGGCGGCCTCGTCCAGGGCGGCCAGGACCGTGCTGATGTCCCGGCCGGCCAGGGCGACGGCACCAGATCCGGGCGCAGAGGAAGGGATCTTGATCAGGTGGGCGCCGGCCGGGTAGTCCTGGGTGCCTTCCCAGATCCGGGCCAGGTCGCCGATGAGGCCGATGGCGCGGCCGGCGTGCTGGTCGTCGCCGCGGAGGTGGCCGTGCTGCTCGAGCGCGTCCAGGATGTCGGCGATGAGGCCGAAGCTGACCCGGCGGTTGCTGGTCATCGGCGGGCCTTCCTGTGACGGCGGTCCCTGGCAGGCGGGGGGATCTCGGGGGCGACCCCGGTTCCGGTGGCGGGTTTCCAGCCCTGGCTGGGCCGGTAACCGGGTTCGTCGAGCTGGTCGTCGTCCAGGGCGGCGGCGGCGCACCAGTTCCCGGCGACGGCTTTCCTGCGGGCGGCGGTGGCGGCGGCGCGTTCGGCCCGGGTGCGTTCGGGGGCGCGCTTGTCCCACCAGGCGTTGTATAGGTCGGCGATGGCGTCGCGCAGCCTGGGCCTGATGGTGCGGGCGTCGCCGCGGACGAGTTCGGAGATGGCTGTTTCGCGGACGCTGAGGGCGCGGGCGATGCGGGCCGAGCCGTGGCCCATGACGTGCAGGGCGCGCAGCCGCAGCCGGGTGCCGCTGGCGTCGACGCGGCCTCGCGGCATGGTGCCGCTGGTCACGGCGAGGACTGCGGCGGTGGTGCCGCGGGTGGGGCGGCGGCGGCCGGCGGCCAGGCCGGAGACGGTGGCCGGGGCCAGGCCTGCGGTGGTGGCGATGGCCTGGTAGGTGCGGCCGTCCTGGTGCAGGCGGCGGACGTGGTCGCGGGCGGCGCCGGGGCCGGCCGGCCGGTGCGGCGGGCCGTCGGGGAGCGGGCCGGGAGCGGCGGGGGCGTGGGTGCTCATCTCAGTGGACCTCGGCTTGGTGGTCGGGCTGGCGGGGATGGGGCTGGCTGGTGCGGCGGGCGGAGTCGAGGGTGCGGGTGATCTCGGCGTCGGGCAGGCCGGCCTGGCGGGCGGCGGCGGCCAGCGGGCTCAGGTCGGCGGCCGGGTCCGTTTCGAGGGCGCGGTTGGCGGCCCAGAACAGGCCGGCGTTGCGGTTGCCCTCGGGCTGGGCGGCGACCCAGCGGGCCAGGTGGCCCGGGTCCCAGCCGGGGGCCTGGCCCGGCCGCGGCTGGGGCAGGCGGGGCTGGCGCTGAGGGTGCAGGAGGGCGGTGGCGGCGGCCCAGTCCAGGGGACCGGCCTGGCCGGTGGTGGCCAGGACCCGGTAGGGATGGCCGCCGACCGCCGACGGCGGGGCCAGGACGTACCCGCCGGCCGACCGGAAGTCCAGGTGATGTCCGGGCAGGTGGCCGCAGTGCTGGGTGGTGCCGGTGAAGTAGGCGTGCAGGCCGCCGCTGGGGGTGCGAACGTAGGTTGCGGCGCCGTCGAGCAGCCCGGCCTGCTGGAGCTGGCGGAAGGCGGGGTAGCCGTTGCCGGCCTGGCCGTGCTGGTCGACGTCCAGAACGTCGGGGCCGGGGGCGCCGGTGGCGATGGCCAGGTTCCGGCCGGGATGGCGGCTGTACCAGGCGGTGATCTGGTCCGGGTCGGTGGTGGCGTCGCGGTAGCCGTGGGTGGTGGCGGGGATCTTCTGGCCGGGCTGGCAGGGGAAGACGGGCCAGCCGCGGGCGGCGTAGGCCAGGGCCCGGCGCAGGGTGGCATCGGTCATGGCGTGCTCCAGGAGGGGGCGGGGATGGGGGCGTGGCCGCAGCCGGTGGTCTCGGTCCTGAGCTGGGCGGCCAGGGCGGGCAGGATGCGGGCCTGGTACTCGGCCTGGGCGGAGACCAGGCCGGGGGTGCGTTCCGGCTGCAGGTACAGCACGGACCACAGGGCTGAGAGGATGTCGATGCCGTACAGGCACAGGTCGTGGGCTTCCCAGCAGGGGGCCAGGGCGGCGGCCAGGTGCCCGTAGCCGGGCCGGTATACCTGGTCCACCCAGCCGCGCAGCCGGGCGAGCGGCTCCTGCCGGGCGTCGGCGGTCAGGGTCCACCAGGCCGGGGGCGGGCCGGGCTGGTAGCCGCCGGGCTCTTGTCCGGCCGGGTCCGGGGTAAGGCGGTCAGTCAGGCCGGCGAGCAGTGCGGTCAGCGTGGCGTGATGGCTGGCCTCGCGGGCGTCGAGCCGGGTGAGCTGCTCACCGTGAGCGGCGAGCTGGTCCACGATCGCGGTGAGCGGGTCGGGGGTCATGACGGGCTCGCTGGGAAGGCGGTGGGGTCGCCGAGGATCAGCCCGGCGGGCACGTGATCAGGGACGGCAGGGGCCCAGGCCCGGGCGGGTTCCCCGGGGGCGTGGCGGCGGGCGCGGCGGTAGGCGGGGTTGCGCCAGGCGCGGGGCAGCCGGGCGACGACCGGGGCGCAGCCGCCGCGGATGACCAGGGCGAACCCGGCGGGCAGCTGGCGGATCATGTCCGGGGTGGCCACATCATGGCGGGTGGCGTGGTCCTGGCCGCGGACCTTCCACTGGGCCTGCCCGCACAGCGTGCTGGCCGCCTGCAGCGTCGTGGTGTCGGTGATGCCGGGCAGGAACACCTTCACCGAGGAGGTGTCGAGGACGACCTGGCGGCCGTGGTCGCCCCAGCGGCCGGTGAGCTGGGCCTCGCCGTGGACGACGGCGATGACCTGGATGCCCTTGCCGCCGGAATCTGACAGCCACGAGGGCAGGGGCACCGGGCAGATCTGGGTCACCTCGTCCAAGCCCATCAGCAGCGGCGGATCCAGACGGCCCGACGACGACGCCTGCCCGATCTGCGCGGCGACATAGTGGATCTCCGAGGCCATCGCCGCGAACAGCGGGGCGACCGGGGCTTCCTCGGAGACGGACTCGGCGATCATGTAGACGGCGCCGGCGTCGTCGAGGAAGGAGGGGATGTCGAAGCCGGTGCCGGGGGCGGGGAGCACGCTGGCGGCCAGGGCGGGGTCGGCCATGAACGAGAGCGCTCGTGACATCACCATTCGCACCGTGGCCGCGGTTTTATGGGCCTCGGAGCGCAGCTCGGCCAGGGTCAGGGCCCACTGGCGGGCGCCGGCCGCGGTCAGGATCTGCTCGGGGACGTCGGGATCGGCGCCGGACACCCAGGCAGCCACCGCGCGCAGGTCGTACCGGGCGAGCGCGGCGGCGTGGAAGTAGCCGCGCAGGTAGTCACTCGCCTTGGCGGACCAGAAGGTGCCGTCCTCGACGCCCTTCTGCGATACGGCGAACGCGAACGCATCCGCGCGGCGGATCGCGGTGGCCGGGTCCTCGCACCCCTCGACCGGGGACCAGCAGAAGGTGGACGGGACGCCGCCGATGCCCTGCGGGTTGAACACGTGCACCGGGCCCCGGCAGGAGCGGACCGCGCTGGTCAGCGCGAAGATGTCCGGCTTGGTGGTGGTGGCGATGACCGGGCCGGGGTAGCGCAGGATGACGTCGGCCAGGAACGCCGACTTATAGGTCCGTGGCGGCGCCATCACGAGAACGTGCTCTTCCAGCGGGATCTGGAGTCGGTGCCGGTAGTGCGCCCGGCCTAGGAGCACCGAGTGGGCGCGCGGGTTCAGGAGGCGCTCGTGCAGCGGGAGGGAGGGGCGGATCTTGCCCGAGCGGCGGAGCGCTGCCAGGCGGCCCCACCGCAGCCACAGGGTGAAGGCGGGAGCGAAGCCCTTGCCGGGGTGCAGCCGCAGGTGCAGGCGGAGCCGCAGGTGGCGCGCGCGGTTGCCGGGCAGGTGGCGGGCGGGCAGGAACGCCCACCGGGCGAACAGGGCCAGGATCACGACGACGGCCAGGACGATGGCGTACCTGAGGATCATCGGGAATCTCCGTTCTGCGCGGCGAGGATGGCCTTGCGCAGGGCGGCGCGGGCGGCGCCGGGGTTGAGGGCGACCTGGGGGGCCAGGGCGGCGCTGATGGCGGCGACGCGAGACAGGGGGATGGAGGCGAGAGGGCCGTGTCGTTCGGCGGCTAGATCCAGGAAGCGGGCGGTCTTGGTAGCCTTCCGCGGGACTGTCCCGCCTCCTCGGCCCGGCGGGGCCGGGCGGGGGGCGCGGCGGCCGGGGGCGACCGGGCATTCCTCCAGCACCCAGGCGCGGAACCCGGACAGGGTGGAGGCGGGGGCCAGGGTCAGGCGCAGCAGCCACAGGGCCAGGCCGCCGAGGATGGCCAGCGGGGTGGCCGTATCGGCCGCCAGCGCCACCGCCAGCTGGCGGTGGCGGGTGATCGCCCATGCGCGGACGACGCCTATGAGGGTGTCGCTGGCCAGCGCGTACGCGACGGGGGGCAGGGCCCAGATGGCCAGGTTGCGCCAGCCCGGCGCCGCGGCGAGGACGTTCATGAAGACGCTGGTGCCGACGGCGGCCAGGTTCAGGGCCCGGGCACGGAGGGCGCGGCGGCCGTGCAAGGCGAGCGCGATGCCCAGGCTGGCGAAGACCAGGGCGGCGGCGTCGGGGATCGCCGCCTCGAGCGCCGCGATGGTGGGCAGGTCGCGGGCGGCTTCGGCCATCCGGTACTGGGCGGTGAAGCTGACCGTGGCGGCCGCCGCGGCCAGGACGCCCAGACCGGCGGCGGCGTTGCGGAGCCACAGGCCGGAGCGGTCGTCCGGCGGGGCGGGCTGGCGGCCGTGGCCGGGCCGTGTGGGGAGCGCCGGGCCGGGCCGGCAGGTCAGGATCAAGACGGGGCCGGGCGCCGGCGGCTGGCCGACTCCGGCGCCGGGGAGCGTGACGAGCGGAAGGGTCATGTCAGATCGGCTTTCGGGGAGGGGAAGCTGGGGGCGGGCATCAGCTGTCGCCCGCTTCGGTCCGGCGGGCTGCTGCTCCCGTCACCCGGCGGGTGATGGCGTCAAGCCGGCTGCAGGCCGGCGAGGCAAGGTCACGGCGGTCGCCCTCGCGGACGCCGACCGCGATGAGGACGAGGAATGCGACCACGCCCAGGAGAAGGACCGGACAGGCGGCGAGAATGATGTAGAAGGCGTTCACTTCACTGCTCCCGATTTAGCCGGAATCGGCCTGCGCGTGGGATATTCGGGCTTTCTGGCTTGCATGTTTGTATTCCACCGGGAATACGGCCCTTTTCCCATGCATGAGTGATGCACTTTCAGTGCAGGAACAATGCAGGAGTAGTGCAGATGCAGTGCAGGAGGCTAAATTAAAGGGGGTGAATTCGGCTTTCCGGGGCGCTGGATAATGGCATCGGCAGCGGCGCGGTGAGCCGGGAGGACGGGCATCTGAAGGCGTGCCGCAGTGACCGCGTGGCATCTGCTCAGGCCCGCGGCCGGGCATGACTATTGCGATCTGGCGCCGGGGCGGAGGAGGGCCCGTGAGCGGCGCCGGCTAGGTGCGTGCGCGGCGGGGGCGGCGTGCTAGGGCGAGACGAGGAACTTCCCGGGAGCATTGAGCTTGCGGGCGTGCCAGCCGGCCTGGAGCTTGCCCCTGCCCGGGGGATGGGCCGGCGTCGCGGCGATTGCGGGTCCTGCTGCGCGAGGCCAGCTACCGCAACTCTCGCCCGGAGCTGAAAATAATCGGACTGGAGCTGATTTCAGCTCTAGATGTTACGGAATGCCTTCGTCTGCTTGCGGCTGGTCTCGGCCTGGTGCGGGGCCGCGAAGTGAACGGCTAGTCTCGGCGCTGGAAGTGGAGCGCGGAGGAACGCGTGTCGGAAGGCGATCCGGAGGACTGGGCTGCGGTTGCCGAGGCTATCAGCGGCCGTGTCCACGAGCTCGGCTGGCGTCAGCGTGAGCTTGCCGAGCGCTCGCACGTGTCCGTGGCCGTCGTGCGGGAACTCCAGCGGCACACGGTCGAGCGCCGCCGTAGCCCCCGCACGCTCGAGGCCTTGTCCGTGGCGCTCGGATGGGAGCCGGAACACCTTGACAGGGTGCTCAAGGGCCACGCGCGGCAGCCCGGAGGGAATACCGCGCCTGACAGTGCCGCCCTGTGGTCTCGCCTTGAGTCCTTCGAATCGCGGCTTGCCGAAATTCTCAGGCTTCTGACCGAACTCAGGTCCGACATCGCCGCGGTGACTGCTCATGTCCGCGACGACTGACAGGCCGGCGCGCGTGCAGGTAATTGAGTTGTGGACTGGCGGCGACGCCGACCTGCTCCGGCAGTCCCTGCGCATGACCAATGAATCATTCGCGGAGTACCTGGGCGTGGCAGTTCGCACCGTGGCTTGCTGGCGCAAGCAGCCCGGCATCATTCCCAGGCCGGCGATACAGGAAACCCTGGATGCGGCGCTGGAGCGCGCGCCGGACCGGGCACGGGCCCAGTTCGCGCTGCTGGCAGAGCGCGGCGAGCGGGCAGATCGCGCGGATTCTCCCGGAATACCAGATCCGGATGCCTGCGTTCCTGGCGCTCCGTCAGCGGCTCAGGCGATTCCCCGTCAGCGGCTCCCGGCTGATGACATCGATGACCTGCTCGCGCATGTCACCGTCACCAGCATCGGCGAGGATGCGATCCAGCAGATCGGGCAGGCCGCCATCTGCCTTGCTGAATCTCATACGCAAGCACCGGCCCGCAAGCTGCTGAGCCAGGTCATGCCTCTCCATCAGCGCGTCCGGTCGCTGCTTGACGGAAGACTGCGGCTCTCACAGCAGCGCGAACTGTACAGGATCGAATCCCTGCTGCTGTCACACGCCTGCCTGCTGCTGGGGGACCTTAACCAGAACGACCTTGCCGAGCGGTACGGCATAGCGGGGCTTGCCTTCGCGCGGGAAGCGGGGTCGGATCAATCTGTGGCCATGACGGTGCTCGCGAAGACATTCCGCTGGCAGAAACGGCTGACAGAGTCAATGGACATGGCGCGCCGGGGGTTCGCGTGCAGCCCGGACGCCCCGATCCGGGTGCAGCTCGCCTGCCAGGAAGCGAACGCCGCGGCGCTCCTGGGCGACGCGGCGCGTGCGCGGGAGGCCCTGGCCAGAGCGGAGCGGGCGGCGGAGTCCGTACCACCAGACTCCGGGCTCTCGGCCTGGTCGTTCCCTGTCACCCGGCAAGCGGTCTTCGCGCAGTCCGTGGCGACGCAGCTAGGCGATGCAGACGCGATGCTGGAGGCTGCGTCAGCCGCCGATGCCGCGTGGTCGGCGGGAGCGCCGAGGGTTTCGGCGACCTGGGCGCAGATACGCGTCGGCGCGGGGATAGCGCATCTGCTGAACGGATCGCCTGACGGTGCTGCGGCGGAAGTAGAGCCCGTACTGGCCCTTCCCCCGGGCATGCGCGTCGCTACCGTGACGGCCTACGCCGAAAGGCTCAGGCGGCGCCTCGAGCATCCCCGGTACGATGGTGTCGCCGGAGTCCGTGAACTGGCTGATCGGCTCGCGCAATTTAATGCGGACGCCCTGTCCGATCCAGAGTCCCAAGAGGACTGAGCCCGTCATGCCGGTACCTGACGAGACACGAGACCGCTGGAGCAGCAGGGCGGAACCGGATTCAGGCAAGGGCGCCATCTACTGGCACATGCTGTTCCGGGACGATCCCGCCGCCCGTGCCACGGCCAGGGCGGCGCAGGCGCGGCTGGCTTCGTTCCGCGATCTCCACATGACCCCCGAGGAGTGGCTGCACGCAACGGCCCTCGTTGCGGGCACGACGGACGATATCTCCAGCGAGGACCTGGAGCTGATGCTCTCCGGGGCGCAACGGCACCTCTACGGCATCCAGCCCATCGACGTCACGATTTCCAGGGTCCTGTATCACCCGGAGGCGATCATGCTGGGCTTCACGCCCGAGGGCGCCCTAGATCCCATCCACCATGCCGTACGGCAGGCCACGCTCGCGGTAACAGGACAAGCGGGCAGCGTCACCGGGCCCGCCGCGCGGTGGACTCCCCACATGACAATCTCCTACAGCACGGGCACACAGCCGATGGCGCCCATCGCCGCTGCGCTGGGGCGCGAGGTCCCGCGATGCGACATAACCGTAAGAGCCGTCAGCCTGGTTATCCAGTGGGGGCCCGAGCGGCTCTGGAACTGGCAGCCGGTAGGCACGGCCAGCCTGGCTGCTGCGTAGGCCGGTCGGCGTGCACTACCCGGGCAGCCTGTAGCGGGTCAGCTGGACTCGCCGGGCACGGAGACGAACGTTCCTCTCCCGTGGATCGTGGTGATCAGCCCGCGCTCGCGGAGTACTTGCATGGCCCGGCGGATGGTGCCGTAGGAGACTTCGTAGTGCTCGGCCAGGTCCCGTTCGGCGCGTAGCCGCGCTCCCGGCTTCAGCTCGCCTGACGTGATCCGCGCGGCGATGTCGCCGGCCACGCGCATGTATGCCAGGTCGGCGTCGCGTCCCCCGGTCGCCTCAAGATCACTCACGAGCAACACGGTAGCTACCCCTGACCTGCATAAATGACTCAGGTAGCTATTATGAAGCTCTAGTAGAGCTATGCAAGAGCACTGTAACCGGGGTACAGTTGCCAGTGCGCGGCGGGGGTAGCGATGCCTTCCGCATCCACTTCCAAGGCCCCCGCCGACGCACAGTCCAAGACGCTCAGGCAGGAGGGTCGCCCAGCACGCGCAGCCGGTTCTGTGAGGGGCGCACCGCAGGGAAGGACGTTCCGGTCATGAGCACGGCAGAGCCGGGCATCCGGCCCGTCACGTTCCGTGCCATGTTCACCGAGGAACTGCGCGCCCGACGACAGCAGATGGGCCTGCTCCAGCGCGAGTTCGCCGAGAAGGCCCACGTCTCGCTGTCATCGGTCAAGCAGTACGAGGCGGGGAGGAAGAAGCCGGGGCGGAAGTTCGCCACCTGGTGCGATGAGTTCTACGGGTGCCCGGGAACGTTCGAGCGGCTTTATGACGGGATGATCGCCGAGTCGTACCCGTCATGGTTCGGTCCGCGGGTCCTGCTGGAGGAAAAGGCGGCATCGATCCATGAATGGGAGATGCGGGGCATACCGGGACTGCTGCAGACCCGCTCCTACGCCAGCGCCGTCATCCGGGCGTGTCGGCCCTATGACACCGCGGAGGAGCTGGAACGCGATGCGGCGGCGCGCATCGAGCGGCAGAACATCCTCACGCGTGATGATCCTCCGAAGCTGTGGGTGGTCTTGGGCGAGGGGGTACTCAGGCAGGCGGTCGGAGGCGTCCGCGTGATGCGCGAGCAGCTCGACCACCTGCTCAGCCTCGCGGATGCGCAGGGGATCGTGCTGCAGGTCCTGCCGTTCGCGGTGAGTGATGCGCCAGGGGTGGACGGGCCTGCGGTCTTGTTCGAGTTCGACGACTCACCCCCGGTCGCCTACCTGGAGGGGTGGGGATCCGGCAGGGTCCTCAAGGACCTCAGGGAGGTGGCGGTCATCGCCACAGCGCTTAGCATGATCAAGGGATGTGCGCTGTCCCCGATCGATTCGGCACAGCTCATGACCAAGATCAGGAGCGAGCTATGAGCGATGAGTCGGTCTCTGGCTGGCGGGTAGCCACCTACACGGGCGGCCAGGGCAACTGCGTAGAGGTGGGCAGGTCTGCCGCCGCGGTCGCCGTGCGCGACACCAACGACAGGGAGGACGGCCCGGTGCTGCGCTTCGCCCCGTCCGTGTGGCAGGCGTTTACCGAGCATCTCAAAGGATAGCCCCTCAGTCGAACCGGCCCCCGACCGGAGAAAGTGCACCATCTCCGGACGGGGGCTTTCGCATGTATGCCGGATGGCTGAGATAACCGGAATAGGTTTACGTGGGGACACCATAAACCGGGCCAGGGACACCTCCGGTTGTCGGGGGGACACTCATCCATTAGTGTCCCCTGCAGCCCTTGGAACGGCACCCTCGTGCCTGACATCGTGGAACTTGCAGGAGGAAAGGTGCTCCAGTGGATGCTGGCTCCCCCGCGGAATCGAAGACGCGGATCAAGAAGTAAGGGATTACGGACAATTCCCTCTTCCGTGCCAGGGCGATTCCGAGGACTCAGCACGGGACTCCGGTCCTGGGTAAGGAATTGCCCGGCTGAAAGCCGGGGCGCATCGGAGACTGGCTGATCTTTCCTGGATAGAGGGGATGGGAGGTAGCCCGCGATGACGGGACAGGCCATGCCGGGCAGCAACACGGTCGGGACGGACATCGGGCCCGCGCCCGGCTCAGCTTGGCAGCCAGCCCGGCCCGGCCTGCCCCGGCCGCTGGCGGCCGGCTGGTTCACGCTGGTGACGCTGCCCACGTCCCCGTTCTGGGCGCGCCGGTACACCCGCACGTTCCTGGACTCGTGCCGCGGGATCGGCGAGGACACGGCCCGCACGGCCGAACTGCTCGTCTCCGAGCTGGTGACCAACGCGGTCCGGTTCGCCGGCGATCCCGCGCGCACGCTGCGGTACTCCGAGCGCGCCAACGCGAGCCTGATCTCCCTGTCACTGCGGCATTTCCGCGAGGCTCTGCTCATCGAGGTCCGCGACACCGACGACACCCCGCCGGCCCTGTCCCGGCCCGGCGACGACGCCGAAAGCGGCCGGGGCCTGGTGCTCGTCAGCGCGCTGAGCAAGGAATGGTCGTACTTCTTCCCGCCGGGCGGCGGCAAGGTCGTCTACTGCGTCATAGAGACAGCATGACCCGCCCCCACGACGTCAGCCAGCTCACCACGGCCGAGCTCGAGACCGCCAGGCGCGAGCTGCGCGCCAGCCTCGGCCTGATCACCCCCGGCTCGCCCGCGCACGTGCCGATCCAGGCGCACATGCAGGCCATCGACGCCGAGCTTGCCGGACGTGCCGGTGGCCAGCAGCGCGGCGAGGGCCAACGTCATGACAGCGGGATGCTTCCCGGCCCGCCTCCTCCCCTCGGCCCGGCGGGCCGGGATCCCGGTGTACACGAGCCCCCCGGCACGCGCGGGACTTGACGCCGAACGGAACCAGGGCAGCTTGCCCGTTACCGCCGGGCGCTCGTGCGCTACCTCAGCCGCTGCCGGGAGGAACAGTCGCAGTACCAGGAGATGCACGGCTGCCTGGCTGACGTGATGGCCGAGAAGCAAGCGCGCAGGCTGACCGACCGAACATGCGGAACCACGCTGGTGGTGCCGCGGATCCGCATGTGAATGAGCGCATCTCGACGGCATCTTGGACGGCAGCCTCCATCCGGGTCATGACCTGCGGCGCAGCGCGGAAACCGGACGTGGCGCGCAGTGATCACCGGGGGTGAACCCCGGCGGCGTCACAGTGGAGGCCGGTTTCACCGGCGGCCATCTGCTCCACCTCGCGGCAGCCGGTTGCGTCCTTGATGCCGGCATGCCTGACCCGCCTTGACGGCATGGGCAGGTCCCCTGATGCGCTGATAGTTCATCCTGAGCAGCCGCGCGACTCGCGGCATGTGAGTGAGTTGGCCTGGTGTGCGGGCAGTGATCTTGACCTGTGCTTACGTCAGATGCACTCCACGCGGCGGAAGCGGATGTCCATTCGACGGCTGCCAGCTGTTATGGAGAATGCTGTCGCTATAGTGGCTTCTTTAGTTATTGGCGCGCTTTCTGTCGTCGGTCGGCTCGCTCTGGGTAGAGCAGCCGCGTCACTGAAGGCTCGCGAACATTAGGACTTTGGCAGCGATAGATGCCGTGATGTAACGTTTCCGGGATGGTCTTCTGCGGCTGTCGGGACGCTGGGTCATTAGCGTTCCTATTGGACTGCTGGATGCCGCGGTTGTGTCCATCTCAGCCGTTGGCCGCTGATGCGCTAGTTGGTATGGGTGACAGTCTAGGTCAGAACAGGGAAGAGTAGGCGCATGCCGAGCGCTCCGAACAACCGCCGGAGTCGGCGATGGTGGCCGCCGATCCTTGCCGGTCTCACGGCTTTTGTGGTGGCTGCGCTGGGCGGTGCTACGAATGTGGCGACGGCATTGCTGCCGGCTAAATGGGCGTGGGCGCATGACCCAGTGATCATGTCGGGCCTGGCCGGCGGTCTACTGGTCCTGTCTGTCGGGCTCGCCGTGCTCGAGAGACAGGATGATCCAGGGCGTTCTGGCGGTGCAGATGACCGCCGGTTGCACGGCGTTGTGACCGGAAGTGCCGTATCCGGTGTGGGTGCTGTCGTGGTAACCGGGTCCGGCCAGGTGTTCATCGGCCAGGGGCCTGCGGCTGACCCGGCACTGTCGGGCTCAGCGGGTGATCGGCCGGGCCGGAGCCGGCAGATGCTGGCCGGGGAGATACCTGCCCGGCCAGTGGCGTTCGTGGAGCGGCAGGTGGGAGCGGACCTGGCGGGCGCGTGGGATGCCGGTGTACGGGTGTGTGTCGTGCAGGCCATCACGGGAGGACCGGGCATGGGAAAGACCCAGGCGGCTGCCGCTTACGCCCGGGACCGGGCGGCTGCGGGGTGGCCGCTAGTGGCGTGGGTGACGGCCGAAACCCAGGATCAACTGCTGACCGACCTCAGCCGCGTCGCGGTCATGGCAGGTGTCGCTGACGACGACGGCGACTCCGCGGTCTCCGCCAGGAACGTGCGGCGTTACCTGGAGACTTTTCCCGGTCCGGCACTGGTCGTTTTTGACAATGCGACTGACGTTGATGGCCTGTCCGCGTTCTTGCCGACCGTGGGTGTGGTTCAGACGGTGATCACGAGCAGAGACCGGGCATTTACCCGGCTCGGTGTGACTATAGACGTCGGCTTGTTCACGCCAGAGCAGTCGGTTGCCTACCTGACGGATCGAACCGGCTTGAATGACATCGACGGAGCTGGCGCAGTCGCTGCCGACCTAGGGCATCTTCCGCTGGCGCTGGCACAAGCTGCCACCGTGATCAGCGATCACGGCTGGGATTACGCGACGTTCCGGCAGCGGATGCGCACGGCGCCTGCGGCTCGGTACCTGACGCGTCACGCCGGTGACCCGTATCCCCAGGGCGCGGTTGAGGCGATCGCACTGGCACTTGCTAGTGCCGGGGATCAGGATGACTCCGGGCTGACACGCATGATCATCGGGCTGCTAGCGGTGCTGTCCGCCGAAGGGGTCAGCCGGCCTATTCTCGCGCGCCTGGCTGACGTCCCGGCAGTGCCGTCCCCTCGGGGGTGGGATGAAGCCCTCGACCGCATCCTGGGACGGCTGATAGGCGGGTCAATCCTGTCCCGTTCCGGGACCGGGCAGGCGTTCAGCATGCACCGCCTGGTCAGCCGGGTCGCGCGGGAACGAGAAGAGGCCGACGGGCGATTGCTGCTGACCATTAATATCGCGGCCGACCTACTGCGAACGCTTCAGATTCCCGAGGAGGAAGGATGGCTGCGCCGCGAGGCCGGGAGCCATCTGGTAAGGCAGATCAATGCGGTTTGGGCGGTGTTTTCCGGACTCGCCTACGCGAGTGACCCTCAATACCGTGACCTCACCAAACGGCTGATATCACAGCGAAACTGGTCGGTTCACCAGCTGACAACTGCAGCAGACCTGTCCCGGGCGATCAGTATGGGCGCCACCGTCCTCGCCGACGCCGAGCGGCTGCTGGGCCCCGACCACCCCCACACCCTGACCTCCCGCGACAACCTGGCCCGAGCCTATTGGTCGGCGGGCAGGCTGCGCGAGGCGATCACCCTCTACGAGCGCAACCTCGCCGACCGCGAGCGGCTGCTGGGCCCCAACCACCCC
>Ga0070699_100002687_pt1 | contig 15901 bp, 14 predicted proteins | sample KBSK1503metaG_FD_65473 | JGI IMG/M metagenome (GOLD analysis project Ga0070699, IMG submission 65473) | Corn, switchgrass and miscanthus rhizosphere microbial communities from Kellogg Biological Station, Michigan, USA - KBS K1-50-3 metaG | ecosystem: Host-associated > Plants > Roots >...
GACTGCAGCAATTACTGCAGGTCTCGGTGCTATTGCATCCGCAGGAGTTGCCGCACGTTCCTGTATTAGTGTTGGCATTAGTCGCTACGGCTTCTAACTCGGCGTCTTCCAGCGCGCTGGTTGGATATTGGGAAGCCCTTATCGCGGTCCCGATTTCAGCTTCCGTTAGGCTAAAACCGTAATTGCTAGCAACTTGAACGATTTCGCCAGGAGTAACAGACTCCCGTAACGCGTTTCGCAAAACGGCGTTTGCTTGTGCTGCCTCTCTCAATGAGTTGAGATTCGGAGTTACTTCGTACATGACCAGAACCTCCAAGAGTAGGTTGGAAACACAGTCAGTTTCTGTCGCGAAAGTTACCGCACTCCACGTTACATGTCAACGAATTTGCAAGCGTTTCCGCCATACAACCTAGCGCTCGCATATCCAGTAAAATAAGGTGATAATCTAAAACTCCCAAAGGTCCACCGGCATGACACAGCCAAGAGTTCTATTAGGACTCGCCAACAAAGCAAGATTCCTTTCCGAAGTCCTTGAGTCGAATCGCATTCCGGATTTCAATCCTGAACCAACTGCCAAAAGCGCGATTCGCATGGATCGATGGCTACAATCAGCTGCGCGAGGCGACGCCGAAGCATTCGTCAGACGTCTAGCCTGGAGCCGGTTAGACGAGACGAGAACCAGAGGCCTCCTGAGTGAGAATCCTAACTTGGATGTCTCTAACCATCCACCCTGGGTCACGACAATTGAATCAGTCATGCGAGCCGCGCGTATTCGCACGATGAATGAGCCTGAGAGGTCAATATCATCCTGTGCGACTCAGGGCCAACCAATAGCCTTCGAGGAGATACTGCTTCCCGCGATCACTGTAGCTCGTGAAGAACTTCTGGCTCGCTTGCATATTACAACACTCGATTTTTCAGAGCCTCCACTTTCAAATATGTCGGAGGCGGCCTATTTGAGGCTGGAACGTAGTCTGCTTGAGCGACTGAGCTACTTAGCTGCTCGAACATTGGGTCGCGAGTTTTCCGAATTTCGACCCACAGGCTTAAACCTTGCTGGAATACTACGTATCGAGGAAGGCAAACCAGAACGCAATTTTTATAACGCCTTTACCCAAAGACTCCTCCAAGATGGATACGAGGAATTCTTTCGACGTTATCCGGTCCTTGCCAAATTGATAGCGAGTGCGATTCATGCGTGGGTTGAGACTTCAGCTCAGTTCATCGAGCGCTTTACGTCAGATCTACCAATCTTGTTGCGGTATTTCTCGGCAAGTTCTGAGGAGCGTCCAGCGATTTCTGACGTGCGTATAGAATCTCTTGAGCCTGATCTTTCAGATCCGCACGATGGTGGTAAGACGGTTGTTTCTTTCTCGCTGAACCTTGGCTTCAAACTCGTTTACAAACCCAAGTCCTTAAGGCTCGAAGCGAGCTATTACGAATTCTTAGGATGGTGTAATTCGAACGGCGTGCCGCTCGACTTCGCGTTAGCACGCGTCTTGGATCGCGGAACATACGGATGGATGGAATTCATTGACAATACTGCCTGCGATGATGAAACCAGCGTCGAACGCTTCTATGTTCGTGCCGGGATGCTGCTTTGTATTTTATACGTCATGGGTGCTACTGACTGCCATTACGAAAACGTGGTAGCGCGTGGAGAGTATCCAGTACTAGTCGACGCGGAAACATTGCTTCATCCGGAGGCCCGGCCGTCGAGCGGAGATGTCGAAAGGGAGAGGTTCGATTCAGTACTTCGAACGGGCATGCTTCCCCAATGGGAGTGTTGGCAAAAGACAGCCGTCCTCCGAGACGCAAGCGCACTAGGCAGCACGGACCCAGAGGGATTACCGTCACCCGTCTGGCATCAGGTCAATACTGATGAAATGTATCTCACTTGGGAATCGCTACCCATCCCCAGTCTGAAGCATCGGCCCTTATATCGTGGCGTACCGGTCTTTAGTGACAACTACGTGGATCAACTCATACTTGGGTTTCGAGGCATGGCTCTTCTCCTCTCAGAAGCTCGCGAAAGGCTTCTCAGCGTTAACGGCCCACTAACAATCTTCAAAGACTTGCCTGTGCGATTTATTTTTCGCCCGACAAATGTTTACTACAGGGTCTTGCGAAGCGCGCTTTCACCTGAATATTTAGAAAATGGGATTGACTTTGGCATAGAACTCGAACAGCTTGCTTACGCCTTCTTAGCTGATGTTTCGCAGCCTGTAGGATGGCAACTTCTATTCCTGGAAATAGAGTCCTTGGAACGGCTTGATATTCCTTACTTCGTAGCCAGTTCTGGCAGCACTGTCTTTTCCCATCCTTCACAAACGCAGGGTGAGGAGATTTTTCGGATCGGTAGTTATGAACAGGCTCTTGAGCGGCTTAAACGGCTGAACACTGAAACCATAGATCGACAGGTCGAGATTATTGCCGGAGCATTTCAAGCAAAACGCATTGTTCTTCACTACACCAGTCAAGTGGACACGTCGATTATCGACAAGGAGCGCGCGAACGAAACAGAAGGAGCTGGGGAGGGGGAAACGACAGAATACCTCGAACGAACCGATTTCATTGACATTGCTCGACAGCTCGCGTCTGAGATTGAGAGCCGTGCGTTCCCCGCGGGAAATAACGGTTTGAATTGGCTAGGTTGGAGTTATCTGCCAGACGGGCAACACATCCAGCTCGATCTATTGGGTCATAGCCTATATGACGGTCGACTTGGAGTGGCCCTGTTTTTTGCGGCTTTGTTTGCGACGACAGGCTTCGCGAAATACCGCCAAACCGTTGAGGAAACACTCTCGATATTCGACGAGTTGCTGGACACACCTAGCTCGACCAGGACGCGCCGATGGGTCCGAAATATGGGCATAGGAGGGGTGGGCGGGTTCGGATCAGTTATTTATCTTCTGGTTAAGTTTTCGCAACTCCTTGCGAAACCTTCCATACTTGAGCAAGCACTACGCTCAGCCAGATTGGTAAGCCGCGAAGATATAGAATTGGACGAACACTTCGATATTATCAATGGCTCGGCAGGGACCTTGCTCGCCTTGCTTGCGCTCTACGACCGCACGGGCGAACGCAAAATTCTCGCAATCGCAGAACACTGTGGACGTGTATTGACCAGCCGGCGAATTCGGATCTCGAAAGGTATTGGGGCGTGGCAATCCCGATCGGCATCGCAACCATTGACAGGTTTCTCACATGGGGCAGCCGGAATTTCATACGCGCTCTTGCGGCTATACGAAGCTACCCGCGGTCAGATTTACCTTGACGTGGCGCAAGAGGCATTAAGCTACGAACGATCGACCTTCTCAGCACTTCAATCGAACTGGCCCGATTATCGCACCTTTGCTTGGAATGATGGGTCTCGTTCTTTTGCGTGCAGTTGGTGTCATGGTGCACCCGGAATCACGCTCGGTCGCCTTGGAAGCTTGCGTGTATCTGATAACGCTGAAATACGACGAGAAATCGATCTGGGATTAAAGAAATCTTTGAGTGCTCTTGAAAATGAACAGCTTTACGTTGACCACATCTGCTGTGGAAATTTCGGTTTGATTGAGGTGCTTCTTGTCGGGAGCCCGATTCTCACAAGACCCTCTCTGCGCTTGAACGCAATTCGACACACAACAAACCTCTGTAAACGCGCACGGCGCGCTGATTCCTTCCGCCTCCTTGGGCAATCAGGAGCCAGTCAAAAGTTTTTTAGTCCCACGTTCTTCCAAGGAATGGCCGGTATCGGCTACACCCTCCTTCGGCTTTCTTGTCCGGGAGTTCTGCCAACAATATTACTTTTGGAATAGCGCAATGGATTGTCCATCGTCGAGTGATCTCTCGTACGTTTGAACTTGGTTCACGAGAAATCTGTTGCAATTGCAATCAAGCGTGCTAAAATCTGCCCACCTCGTATTATCCGGTTTGCGACTTGGACGAGTTCTCATCCGCGCTCGTCTTATTCGTCAAGTGGTTCAAGCAAGAGTGGCAATACGGTATTCGTGGCGGGGAACGCGCGCCGCTATGCCATCTAAATTTTAGCAAACTAGAAAGTTCAAACAGGCTCTCTTTCAGCTTGTCCGTTGGCAATTTCTCAGGGGCCAACAACCAGATGACGCCGGACCGCGCAGGCGTTGGCTTTGCGAAATGGGGAAATGAAACATGAATCACAAAGCGACGGCGACATTTTTCGAAAATGAATTCAACTGCTGGCACGTTCGTTTCGCAAATGGCTCTGTCTCGAACAGTTCCCAAGTAGCTGATTTCGTATTAGCTCCTTACATCCAAATTTCTCTGCGACCGTGGGCTACCGGCGAGGCTACTGCTCCTATTAGCGATGAGCCTAATTTGACAGTAATGACTTCGAGTTAGTGATTAGCTATCTAACGCTTTTTTGGTATCGCGGTATCTCAATATTCCGCACGAAGACTTGTAATAAAAGGAGTCTACCAGTGTCTGACTTTTCGTCGTGTCCAGGTTGTGGCGCAAAAGCGTCCCAAGGTGTTTTTGGTGGATCATTCCGAGTGTTTCAATGCTCGCACTGGTTACGTTACTACTGTTATAAGTGCCCAAGTAGTAACGACGCGCGGAATTGTCCGAAGTGCGGCTCTAAGGATGCCGTCGAGATAGGCAAAGTCAATTAGTGAGGAGATAACCATGTCAACTCAAGATGTCAAAGACAAGATTCAAAACCTATCAGCAGCATACCCAAAGGACTTTCGAGTTATTCGTTCCGCTCAAGAGGTGGATCGGATAGATCTTGCCAATGCCGAGATGCATGGTCCTTTTGACAACGGGTCCTCTCAAGTCGGGTCAACCCTTGAGGATGCCCTTTCGTCTGGTAAGCAGGCCGCTATCCAAGCCGCGGGGAGCGATCAAGTCTTGGTGTTTACACCGAAACGTGGGTCGAGATTGTTTAGATAGAGTGATCGGACGAACCGACTGCAGCGACGGTCACGAACCTAAAGTTGTCGTCGTGTGGGAAGGACTGACTAGCAAATTGGAGGTGACCAATGGCAGAAGAGGCAAGTAGCGCCGACGCTCTCTATGCGGCGGGCGTAATGCTATGGGAGTCGTCCCTGAAGGCTCAGCTTGGCAGCGCGGAAGAGACAAAGACCCGAAAAGAATGCGTCCGTTTATTTGAGGAAGCCTTGGAAGCAGGGCTCGATGCAAGCACAGACATTCAGTGCCGGCTGGCGCTCGGCGTTGTCCTCTTGGACATTTACCGCGAACAATTCTCCGCGTTGTCACAATCAGACTTGGGCCGATTGGCAGGCTTAAACGAAGCGGTGTCGACCTTGGAAGAGGCTCTCGTGTTAGACGCTGACAAGGGAACCAAAGTCTTCATCAATCGAGTCCCACAATCTATGGCTCTTCTGCGGCTGAATGCGATCTGGCAACAACAGGCTTTCAATATAAAGAAGCAACATGGACCTGAGAGAAAAGTGTCTTATCTACAAGAAAGACTCAAATTATTAGACTATTTGGGTGGGGTCAAGCCCCCAGGTGTGTGCATTGGCCTTGCATTCCACTACAGAGACGACGCCCACAACCGACCGCTTACCTTAGAGTGGTTAAAGCATGCGGCGGAGGCGGATACTTACGGAGACATAGATGGCGAAAGTTCGTTCTACAAGATCGCCGAACACAATAAGCATTCAGGCAAAAAGGGAGTTGCTGAAATGTCGACTCCGAAAAAGACTTCGCCGAAGCCTGTACAAAAGCAAAGTAGTGGCGGCTGCTTCATCGCCACAGCCGCTTGTGGCGATCCCCGCGCTTCAGAAGTGATCGTATTGTCGGCGTTCCGTGATGATTTCCTATCACACAGCGAAGTCGGTCGCGGCTTTGTCAGACTCTACTACGCTACATCACCAGCGATTGCCTCAGTGATTTCACGCTCGCATATCCTTAGGGTCGCGACGATGGCGCTGATAGTGAGGCCAGCTGTTCGGCTCTTGAAGATGATCCGACATGCATAATATCAGCAAACATTCTTCACAGGAGAAGTCCTATGACTAATTTCTTCGACGCCCTGGTCCCAGGCGATCCAAATAATTTGTCCCCGCTAAAAGAATACATTCAGTCTAACTCCCCAGAACAGATGGTGGCGGAAATTCGCGGGTCAAAGTTCGACGCGAATTACCTTCCTGACTTGGGAGATCTAGTCAAGGTGCATCTGAAGGACGAAGGTCGGGCCTATGCGAGACTGCTATACGGGGAGGGCATTCGACAACTTGAGGCAGCACCAGAAATGCTAACTCCCGATACGAATCTTTTCTTTGCGAAACGAAATTTCTGTGCCTGCTGCATTCCCGACAAACCCGGCGAAGCGTTCAACGTCATTCTATTAACCCCGACACTGACAAGGGCGGATCCAGCGCTGGTGACGTTGGTAGCTGCGTGCCTCGTTGAGACGGGTCAGTTTGAGGACGCGAGTACGCTTTTTTCGGAGATTGATAAGATCCCCCTTGAAAATCTTCGGCGGAAGCTGGAAGACGCGGGACTCAGCTTCGACGTGGTTGAATCTTCGAAAGCGAAGATTCGCATGCGACTCGCCTCCTTGGGCATCTACGAAGCACGGATTGAAGCGCTCTTGAAAACAGCCCCAGAGCAATTTCTGAATGTGTTTGGCGCTCTTGCAGAAATGAATAATGCCGAAAGCATAGCGGTCCTAACGACAGCCATCCCCTTGCTCGAGCGCGACAACCCGGATTGGGTCGGTACGGCGTATTGCTGTTACGCGCATTGCTTGAAAGAATTTGCAAGACAGTATAAAGAGGCTTTAGCCGCGGCGGAAAGAGGAACACAGCGGGGCTTCAATCTGATCGGCGCCTGGTACTACCACGACGCCGTTGTCAGTTCCCTTAACTTTTTGGATGATCTACCCAGAGCGCTTCAGGCCGTAGATACTGCGATAAACTTCTTCCGGCATGAGGTAGCACCTGGTTACGAGGCGGACCACCTCTCGCGAAAGGCGAATATTCTAAAGCAGCTTGCTTCTCCTCTTTCTCAACAGGAACAGTCTAGGGCAGCAGCCAAGAGCTTTGTCTTAGAAGGGATTCAAGCGATCTGTGCTTCTATTGCTATTACGGAGTACTGGCAAGACCTTGATGAAGAATTAAGTGCGCTGGCTCGCATTGCAGCCAGGGTAGATATCGAAGCGGAAGATCTGAGGTTCCTGCAAGAAATGGGGCCGAAGGTCAGGGCTGTGGTTGATACATATTTCACTCTGACCAAGCTTAGGAGCATGGGCGCTACAGAGAACTTCAACAGATCCGTAGAAGCACGAAAGAACGGTGATCGAGAAGAAGCTGCAAGATTACTGAAGCGCGCGTTTGGTTTAGCTCCAGAAACAACAGAACAAGATCGAGCTTTCAAAACGTTCCTGGCCTACCAGCACGGCGTTAACCTTTTGATGCTCAACAATCTGGCAAACTACCATCAGGGGTCATTACTCTCAACTAGTCAACTCAGCGCAGTCAAGGAAATACGAATTGCCTGGAATGAGTGTCTGAGGCTCTACAAGACAATTGGGGAAAAACAATTGGCGGAGTTCAATACAAGATTTGCGAATCTCACCGAGGCTATCGCGAATATTAGGCGCGACGGCTTGATGCGCGGTTAGGGTTGAGTTGTTGAGTTTTAAGCGGCAGTTCGGTCTCTCGAAGGAGAGTCTTCATGAAAGAAAAGATCAAGAGCATTTTAGGGCATCTTACGAAGCAGGATGGTGTCGGGATCAAGAGTTACAAAGAGAATCCGGACGGTTCATTCGAACTAGAAACAGATCTATCAGAATTTGATCATCGAACTCATCTGAAGTACGAGGCCACCGGCGATAATGAACTATTTCGGATCGAGATCGCTCATATCTTTGGTGTTTTCGACGTGCGGATTCCACCGGCGGATGCCACAGGCCAACTCCTCCGTATGCTCGGTCATAACACAGGTTCGTTTGGCAGCACAACTGCATTTATTGGCGTAAAGCCTGTTGACGACAAATTCTACGCCACTCTTAACAGCTTTCATCACCTCATGACGAGGTGGGACGACGCCGACATAGCGCGTGCGCGTTCGCTGCACCTATTTGATCTAACGATGCGACTAATGGTGAGTGATTCATCGTTGACCATGTTGAAGATGTTGGGAGATGGCTAGCAGGCAAGAGCCATCCTTAATCAGCGATTTTTTATGAAAGGCCAATTATGAGTACTGCTGAGGGGTCCGGGCAACACTACCAACGTGCTGCGGCTGCTATGAAAAATGGTGATGTGGACACAGCCATTGCTGAACTCGATCTTTATCTTTGCTCAGATCCACCCTCAGATTCTTCGATGATAGCTTGGTTCAACCTCAACACGGTTATTGTACAGAAGTTTCAATTTCCTAATCGCGAAGGGGCCAAAATTTCTGATGAGGAATTCCTGTGGCAGCGCCGTGCTGAGAAATGCCTGGAAAACGTCATAGAGATTTATGAAGGCGCGGTATCTCACTCGCCTGAAGCGTCCGCATATCTAGATCTATATAACAAGTCTAAGGATCGACTCGGGCGCACTCGGGGTTTTGGCGAGCTTATTCGGGGTACTGATGGAAAGTCGGCGTTACGAGGCACTGAGGTGTTCTTCAGAGTCACTCTGCCCACTCTGAAATGCTTGGCTAACTACGAGAAAAAGAGGGCTGATGACGAAAGGAGGGTATTCGAGAATAACGCACCCTTAAAAGGCGGTCTCAGGATGCAAGACGTGGCGAGGTATTTTATAGACGGATTAAAGTTTGCCGACGAAAACAACAAGCTGCCCGCAGCTCAGTTCTTAACGAGGGTCGTCGAAAATCTTGACGAGGCGGACCCAACGACCAGGAAGCTGTTGGAGACTGCTCATTTTCGGCTCGCCGCCCTGCAGTCCGACCTCGACAATCCGAGCGCTGCGGTCAGGCACGCTAAATGGGTTCTTAGTAATGCTCCTCCCGGCGACATGGCCCTCCGGATGATGCTGGAAACAATTGTGAAAATGAGCGGCGGTGAGTTAGGAGCTTCGCCGAGACGCTCCAACCTCCAGGCTGCGTCATCCAAATCCTCAAGCGGAGGATGTTTTTCCATGGTGAGTACTGTAAGCCTTGTAGGAACAGTTTTCTTCGTCATTCTATCGAGAGTCCTGTAAGAGCAGGTCGTTAATTCAAGTTACGTGATCGTTGATCTCTAACGGAAGCGGAAAGAAGGAGGGTCCCTATATGTCTAATCAACAAGTCCGAACTCGACTGGAGAAGTTAAAAGCTGAATATCCGAATCAGGTAACCATAATCCGATCTGCTAACGAGGTTGACCCGTTCATGCGGAAGGTTGGTTCGAACATGAAGAACCTCGATATGAAGGGTCCCTTTAATAATGAGGATCCGGAACTTTTCAGCACATTAGAAAACGCTCTGGCTTCGGGTAAAGAAGTGGCCATTCAGGCTGCAGGGTCACAGCAGATTCTGCTCCTTATATTGACTCCCACAAAAGCGGGAGGATGTTTCATCGCTACTGCTGCATACGGATCGCCGATTGCGCCTGACGTGATCATCCTCAGTCACTTTCGGGATGATATTCTGCTTCGATCTACACTTGGGACGACTCTCGTTGATCTCTATTACTCTTTCTCACCGCAGCTGGCAGCTATTGTGGCCCACCACGATTCTCTTCGCCGAGGGGCGAGATTGATTCTAATCCGTCCGATTCTTCAATTGGTGAAAATCTGGAAAAGGCATGAAGCTACTCAATCATCTGCAAACCCGACACAACCCGAGGAGGGCTTGTGAAATACAAGATCGGCGATTTGCAAATCTTCGTAACACCTGACGCGGAAAAGATGATGGAGTTCCACGGGCTACCGGAGACGTTCTTCGAATACCCTGGAACGATCAGAACTCTACTGTTTATCGACTGTGGGCTAATGACAGGAGATGTAGGGAGCGGCGGTCGTGATTATTATCAAGTAGTCGGCAGAATGTATGACTCGGCTGACCCACAAGGTGAGGACGAAAACCACAAAGGCAAGCTTTACGTCAATGTCCATGAAACGGACGGCGTTATGGAATTTGAGACGAACGTCGAGAGATTCGAATGGCATCCGGATGGGTCTTTCGACATTATCAGTCCGAGCGGACAACGAAAGAGAACTGCCGTGGGGCCAAATTTCTCCATGGCCGGCCGAAGCCCTCTGAGGGATACGCTTACGCAAAAGTTCAATCAGGCACTAGGCCTTGATCAGGCTGGCCGAATGCCGGAAGCCAATATTCTCTTCCGTGAGATTCTTGCAGAAGCTGAGGATATTTCGGTCCGATTCATATGTGCCTGGTCAATCTCGAAGGAGTTACTTCTGAGAATCAGAGCTAACGGAAGGTTTCCATCTCGGGGGACGACGCTTTACCAGGAAACCTGCCATCACTTGAAGATCGCGCTCGATTCGTTCGAGAGTGCGGCCGACTACTTAAAAGAAGACGCTGCGGAAGATATGGTTGGTTTCAGGGAAGTACTTAAGGTTTTGGTAGGAAGTTAAATACGAGGAAGTTCATCTGAAACTAATGAAAACGCGGGTTTTCAAGGACCATAGCATTTCATACTAACTAGCTCGTGCAGTTCCTTTACCCGCACACGACTCCTTTAATGTCGAACGAGGCCTCATATGATAACAAAGACGGATATTTTCAACTTGGCGAAATCCTTGGTAGGGAAGTTCGTTCTACCAGCGATCTTGAAATCAACAGTTTATGGAATCCTCGGCGGCGTGTTGTTCTTTTTGGCGGGTTTGGTTGTCTACAATTTCGGTCCGGGATTGCTACTGGTAAATCAGCATATCGTTCTGAGAATGATAGTGGCGATCCTCTTGGTCGCGGTTTACACGTTACTCGGGATCGTCGACGGTTTGATTCTTGGAGGAACTTCTTCGATCCGTCGCAAGCTGCCTGCTGCACAAGAAGGAATTCATACGATGTTGGCACCAGTCACCAGCCGTATCATTGAAAGAATTCCAGTTGGACAAGAAGGCATCGCCTTGGAAAAGTTCACTCTATTGGTGGATACGGGAATTAACAGCGTGGCGTCGGAGTCTCAGCAGCGCTCACGCTTGCTTTCGTTTGCAAGTTTAGCCGCGAGCATGCTCACGCAAAGGGTCTTGCGCATTTGTCGTGCGCTATTCGTTGTCAATTTTATTCGCACTCTCCAAGAACGAGGCGAAACGCACGTTAATGTGCAGTCGGTGGAATGGTTCGCCAGAGAGAGGCTGGTGCAACTCGTGATAGACGATCTTCGCCTGAAACTGTTCACCGTGAGCAAGATTACGTTCGCTTGTGGCGGAGTGCTCCTCTTGATTCCAATCCTCCTTTTGGGACTAAGGGTGGTTCTCTGATCGATTCCTGAGAACAAATCGCGTAACGGGTTGCTCGATGGGAAGATGTCTGCGCAGTGCGGGAAGGATGCCGGCCTTCTTATGTCCTATTGTGAATTGTACGCACAGGTTAAGGAACCCTTTCGTTTGGTGGAAAGATGCGAAACGTGTGGCACGTTGGTTTTGCCGGACGGTCACCCTAGAGCAGATAGTAAGTACTGGTAGCCGAACACGCAATGGAGCAAAACTCGTAACCCAAAAGATCGAATTCAAGTCTCTTCCTGCTAGAATCGCCTCCATCATCGGGAAGCAAAGATGGGGCTAAGATGGTGGCGGTACGTGTTGATACGTAACCAGCCTAAGTGATACCTTGACGACCGCTAGGCTCGTAAATGCTGGTTCGTATCGTTTCGTAAGACTAGGTGATGCCAGTTGCACCGGACTTAAAACCCGTTGTCCGCTCAGAGGAGCGCAGCAGCTTGCGACAAACTTGCGACAAGAACACAGACAAACTGGAAGTAATAGGCCGTAACAGATAGACTAGCTGGCGGCTGCACCCGTAACAAATGTTAATAAATCGTACTACACATAACCTGCTGGAGTGTCCGTGAACGCACTTCGAAAGCGATGTCCCGCCGCACGGAAAGTCCATGTCATGAGCCCTCCGCCCAAGGCTCACGGAACAATGTGATCCACCTCCAACGCATCGCCGTATTTGAAGAACAGTTTGCATTCGGGACATCCGAAAATAATGACCAACTCAACCGGATCAAGCCCTACATCACGCGCTGGGGACTAGACCCGATCTGGTCACAGACATCGTTATCGCCCAATCTCGAGCCCCAGAATTTCAAGCGCGCGAAAGTAGTCGATCCGGCTGAGTCGAAAACAACTGGACTAACGTTGGGAGAGTTTGGCTTTGATCCGACTCTTGACTTTTCGGTTGCGCCGCACGAGGTCGCCTACGACGAGGTGCGCAGGCTCTGGTTTTGCGACATTGAAATCGATCCGGGCGTGGCTTATTTCCCGTTTGTGCGGCTCGCGCTGGCGCGTTACCAGCCGCATTCGGCGGACAACGCGTATCTCTCGCGTGTCGTGCTCGCGGATTTTGCGCAACTCACTCCTGACCGTTCGGCGTGCGTCGCTTTTGGAGAAGCGGGACGAATCAATATCAGGGTCAGCGGTAGGGCTTTTGCGGAATCAACCGAAGGACGCGAGAACCGCGTCACCGCGACCGTGCAGGAGCGCACGAATGTCGACCCCGACCTTGGTTGGATTGATGTCGCGAATCTGTCGGTAAACCTTCGTCGGTAACGTGCCGAAGCCGTGAAACTAAATTTTTGGAGCGGCGCATTATTTCTGCCCGAAAATCGCGAGCCGGGCACCAGTCGTCTACTGATCCAGGAATGGGAGGTTTACACCTCCGATGCTCTGCCGCCGGGAACGGAGGGTACAGCGTCTCGCGAGCGTCTTGTTTATGCGGAGGCGCTGCTGTTGTGAACAGCACTGTAATCGCTCCGCTTGTACTGGGTCCTCGGGAACCGACTGCCTAACGAGAACCTACTCGTGCGACTCTTGACAATACCAGCAATAATGCAAGAGTGGAGCGGTTAGAGGAGACGCACAATGGACAGCGCGCTCGTTATTCATCGGTTGCACTTCGCGTTCACGATTACCTATCACTATCTCTTTCCGCAATTAACGATGGGGCTAGCCCCGCTCATTGTCATCTTCAAATCGCTCGCGCTCTGGAAAGTGGATGAGCGATACAACAAGGCAGCGCGTTTCTGGGCCAAGATATTTGCAATCAACTTTCTCTTCGGTGTCATAACTGGAATTCCTATGGAGTTCCAGTTCGGAACCAACTGGGCTAGGTTCTCTCACTACTCTGGTGGAGTGATAGCCACAGCACTCGCGATGGAGGGCGTCTTCGCCTTCTTCCTGGAATCTTCATTCCTGGGCTTATTCCTGTTCGGAGAAAAGAGGTTTGGGCAGAGAGTTCACTGGCTGGCAGCCTTCATGGTATTTGCCGGCTCATGGATATCAGGCTTCTTCATCATAGTGACCGACGCCTGGATGCAGCATCCTGTGGGCTATGAGATCGCTGCGGACGGCACGGCTCACCTAAATAGCTTCTGGTCGCTATTGTTCAACGAATGGGCGCTGTGGCAGTACCTTCACAACATGGGAGGAGCGGTTATCACAGGCTCGTTCGCTATGGCTGCGACTGGCGCTTACTACCTCCTGTCGGGAAAGCAAGAGGAGTACGGCCGTCTATTTCTAAGAGTAGGAGTAATAGTTGCTGCAATGGCTTCAGTTCTTCAGTTGTTTCCGTCTGGAGATCGGCAGGGCAAACTCGTGACAGCCTATCAGCCGGTCACGCTCGCGGCTATGGAAGGTCTATTTCAAACTGAATCGGGAGCATCAATCGTTCTCATCGGCCAACCTGATACTACCAACCAAAAGCTCGATAATCCGATCTATGTTCCTAAGGCGCTCAGTTTTCTTACACACCGTCACTGGGAAGCGGAAGTGAAAGGTCTGAACGAATTTCCGCGCGACCAGTGGCCTGACAACATCCCGCTACTCTATTACAGCTACCACATCATGGTTGGGTTAGGGACGATCTTCATCCTGGTCATGGTGATGGCGGTCTTATTGCTTTGGAGGAAAAAGTTATTCACTGCGCGATGGATGCTTTGGATTGTGATGTTGAGCTTTCCGTTTCCCTATATCGCCAACACGGCTGGATGGATGACCGCGGAAGTAGGTCGGCAGCCCTGGCTCGTTTACGGCTTGATGAGGACGGAACAAGGCTTTTCTTCTAATGTTTCGGCCGGCAACGGACTATTCACCTTGCTTTGGTTCATGGGCATCTACACCGTGCTTAGCATTCTTTTCATCATCTTGATCTGGCGCGAAGTGGGCCACGGCCCAGAATTCCTGAAGGAAACTGGTCAGGGCGAAGCGCCGGATCTGTTCAAACCGCGTAAGTAAGGAAGAGACTATGGAAACCCTGTGGTTCATCCTTGTGGCGTTGATGTTGACCGCCTATGTGGTGCTGGATGGATTCGATCTCGGCGCGGGAATCATCAATCTGTTTGTCGCGAGGAATCACGATGAACGCCGTGTTGTTCTGCGTGCGATTGGCCCGGTGTGGGACGGCAATGAGGTCTGGCTACTGGCCTCCGGGGGCGCGCTCTTCTTCGCTTTTCCACTGCTTTACGCGTCTAGTTTCAGCGACTTTTACCTGCCATTGATGATGGTGCTGTGGTTACTGATGCCGCGTGGCATTGGAGTCGAGTTGAGATCGCATGTTAGCGATCCGCTATGGTGGTCATTCTTCGACTTCGTGTTTTCGATTTCCAGTCTGCTGCTCGCGATCTTCCTTGGCGCAGCTATCGGCAACGTTGTTCGAGGAGTCCCGCTTAATTCAGATGGCTATTTCTTTGAAGCTCTTTGGACGAACTTCCGAGTCGGTCAGATATATATACCACGCAGGGGAAAAGTCGACATAGTTGACCCGTTGAAATTCAACCAGTTGCTCTTTGACGTCGCGTTGCCGCGCACACTGGTTCCTGGATCCGTCCAATTGGTTACCGAGCCATAAGTGAACAGAGATGATTCATCGTAGCCAATCGAGCTTTGCGCCACGATGTTTCCCGCCGCGTCCTTAACCGTCGACGAACTAACAAGGCCGAGCAGATTGCGATCGCGGTACCCCGCATTGGTTGCATCAAGATTCGTCATCTCCGTTCGGCGCAGGAGCGAGCCTGTTGGTACTGAACCGATGGCTATGGTTTGCGCGGTAGTCTGATCAAGAACAACGTAATCAAATTCATTAATCGCCGTCTCATTCACTCCAGTTGAAAACTGGTAAGTCGGGTCGTAATCGCGAGTAGTGGTCCTGGCCAACGCTGATCCACCTGTATCGAAAATGATGTCGACTTCTTTTGTGAGTCGCGCATTGCGCGCGGCTTGTTGAGCGCCTGAAAACTGACTTGTGGCATTCGAGCCAGTCACACTCCACTCGGTCAGATGCCGGCGCAGCAGCTGCCTTACGCCATTTCCGTCCGGGGGCGAATAGAAGTTCTCGGGTGGTTTGAAGATAACCAAAACCCATCCTTGGGAGATATCGACTTTTACTGTTTCCCAGAAGGGTGGTCATTTGACAAGAGCTCATATGAACAAGCATTCAACCAAGCGACACGCCATGCCCTACATTCCGTTCAAGGCCAACAGTGATCCTGCGAAGTTATCAGGTCCCCTTCGTTTAGCTAAGTCGAGTGCAGCTCTGTATTGCTTCTCAGCTCCGGCGTAATCACCGCGCGCGAAGGCTTCATCTCCGGCAGTGCGGTGGTGATGTATCCGTGTCTCCTCACTGAGGAATGGGCAGGACGCCAAGGAGAGAAGAACAAGAATAGGTAGTGATGTTATGAAGCAAGCGCCTCCTCCGTGAGTGCTAGACTCACGGCAGCTCTGTGACATGGAGACTGAAAGGAGGCGCGATGAACACAATATATATCGGCGTTGACTTTCATGCA
>Ga0070699_100002690_pt1 | contig 15896 bp, 9 predicted proteins | sample KBSK1503metaG_FD_65473 | JGI IMG/M metagenome (GOLD analysis project Ga0070699, IMG submission 65473) | Corn, switchgrass and miscanthus rhizosphere microbial communities from Kellogg Biological Station, Michigan, USA - KBS K1-50-3 metaG | ecosystem: Host-associated > Plants > Roots >...
TACTACGCCCCGCAGCCGCGCGCGGCTATCGAGGTGGTCGATCTGGACGATCCCGACCGACTTGTCGAATACGGACAGACGGGACGCGTACGGCTGACGACGCTCACCAGGGAGTTCTTCATGCCCGGTTTTCTTGAACGGGATGAAGGCGAGCGTGAGGCCCCGTACGAGCGCTACCCCTGGGATGGCGTCAGCGGCGTACGCCCGTATCGAGGGTTCGCGGCGACCACGACGGTCGGTGTGTACTAGTAGCGTGGATCAATTGATATTCGTAGTGGCCGACCTTCAGGTCGGCCTGGCGGCTCACTAACGATGTTGAATCTTCCGGTTCTTCGCTGGGGACAGCCGTACACCAGCCTCGAGGTCGACGAGGTCGTGCACTTCTCGACCGGCGAGCCGATCGCCAAGGTCAGCCGCGCCAACGGCGGGCTGGTGCAACGCGACATGCGGAAGGCGCAGCGTGCGCGCGATAGCCTGCGCGCGATTCCGATCGAGGACCTGATTGCACGCGTCGGCCGTGCCGGCGAGCTGTACATGAACGCCACGCTGCCGATGGGCGACGGGACCCAGTCACCGGACGCCTTCGTGCGCGCGCAGTCGGCGAGCACAGGGTTACCGGAGCGGCTGTGCCGGGCGAACATGAGCAAGAACGCGTTCGTCCTCGGCGAGATGCGGAGCATCCTGACGTCGCTGACGCGCGGGCTCTCCCTCGATGTGCTCACCACGGGGATCGGGGAAGAGCGCGGCGTGCCGATCAGCTATCAGGCGCAGAGCCCGGTGCTCGGCCTGGTCCTCCCATCGAACTCCCCAGGCGTGCACACCCTCTGGCTCCCGATCATCCCGATGCAGATGGGGCTCGTGCTCAAGCCGGGCCCCCAGGAGCCGTGGACGCCGTACCGCATGGCGGCGGCGTTCTTCGAGGCGGGAATTCCGCCCGAGGCGATCTCGATCTATCCGGGCGGCGGCGACGTCGGCGCCGCCGTGGTCGACAGCTGCGGCCGGAGCCTCATCTTCGGCGGCACCGCGACGGTCGATCGTTACCGCGGCGACCCGCGTGTGCAGCCGCACGGTCCAGGCTTCTCGAAGATCCTGCTCGGTGACGACGAAGTCGATCGGTGGGAGTCGTATCTCGACATGATGGTCGAGAGCGTGGCGATCAACAGCGGGCGCGGCTGCATCAATGCCTCGGGGATCTGGGCGAGCCGCCACACGCGGGAGATCGCCGACGCCCTGGCCCGGCGGCTGGCCGAGATTCGTCCGCTGCCGCCCGACCATCCGGACGCGGCGCTGGCGGCGTTCACCGTACCGGGCGTGGCCGACGCCGTGTCACAGGCGATCGACGCCGACCTGCAGGCGCCGGGCGTCACCGACGTCACGGCGAAGTACCGGCCCGGACCGCGCGTGATCCACGACGGCCGCGCCGACTACCTGTTGCCGACGGTCATCCACTGCGACTCTCCCGAGGCGGCCGCTGCGAAGAAGGAGTTCATGTTCCCATTCGCCACCGTCGTCGCGTGTCCGGAATCGACGATGCTCGAGGCGATGGGACCCACCCTCGTGTGCACCGCCATCACCAATAACGAGGCGCTGCGGCATCGGCTCCTCGATGCGGTGCACATCGACCGGCTGAACTTCGGCCCCGTCCCGACGACGAAACTCAACTGGCTGCAGCCGCACGAGGGAAACATCGTCGAGTTCCTGTTCCGCGCGCGCGCGTTTCAAACGGCCCCCGCCAGCGTCTAGCAGCCCGTGGTGCAACTCCATCTGCATTCGAACAGCGATGCATCCCAGCTGGCTGCGTTGCTCCTCCCTCACATATTCCCGATATTCTCGGTCGTCGCGCCTTGCCAGCCGGGCGCCTCGCTGTTCTCGGTGCGACGATGGTGTTGCACCACGGGCTGCTAGAGGCCGGGTCACGTGCGGATCCTCTCTATCACCGCAGGGGCCGCCGGGATGTATTGCGGAAGCTGTTTCCGCGACAACGCGCTTGCGGCGGAATTGCTGGCGCGCGGCCACGACGTGACGCTCCTCCCACTCTACACGCCGACGAGGACCGACGAGCGCAACGTCAGCGCGCGCCGTGTGCACTTCGGCGGCATCAGCGTCTACCTGCAACAGCACTCCTCGCTCTTTCGCAGGACGCCGCGGCTGCTCGATCGGCTTTGGGATGCCCCGAGCGTCATTCGCGCGTTCACCGGCCGCGCGGCGTCGACCGATGCGCGGCTCCTGGGCGGCCTGACCGTGTCGATGCTGCAGGGACGGGACGGCGTGCTGCGGAAAGAGTTCGACAAACTCACCGACTGGATCCTCGACGAGCCGCTGCCCGACGTCATCAACCTGCCAAATTCTCTCCTCATCGGGCTTGCGGCGCCGCTCAGGCACGCTGTGTCGCGCCCGGTGTGCTGCACGCTTCAAGGCGAGGAGCTCTTTCTCAACGGACTCGTCGCACCGTATCGCGACAGGGCGCTCGCAATGATCCGGGAGCAGGTCCACCACGTCGATCGGTTCATCGCCGTGAGCGAATACTGCGCGGCGTTCATGGCGGACTTTCTCGCCATTCCGGCGTCGCGGATCGAGGTGGTGCCGCTCGGCATCCCCGTGCACGGGTACGAGCGGCGGCGGGAAGCGCGCGACGAGTTTCGGGTCGGCTACTTCGCGCGCGTGGCGCCGGAAAAGGGGCTTCACGTGCTGGCCGACGCGTACATACGCCTGCGCCGGCGAACGGGGCGGGCACCTTTCCGCTTCGAAGCAGCCGGTCATCTCGCCTCCAGCAACGCGGCGTACCTGGACGACGTGCGCCGGACGCTCGACCGCGCCGGCTTGAGCGGCGAATTCGCGTACCGAGGTGAGCTCGATCGACCAGGAAAGCTCGCCTTTCTCCGCGACCTCGACCTGCTCTCCGTGCCGGCTACCTACGACGAACCGAAAGGGATGTTCGTGCTCGAGGCAATGGCGAGCGGCGTCCCAGTCGTCCAGCCGCGGCGCGGCGGGTTCACCGAGATCGTCGAGCGGACGGGCGGAGGACTGCTCGTGTCTCCCGACGATGCAGAAGCGCTCGCGGAGGGCATCTACGCGCTCTGGAGCGACCGTGAGCACGCGCGGGTGCTCGGGGATCGCGCGTACGACGGAGTGCGCGCGCATTACACGATCGCGCAATCGGCTGACCGGCTGGTCGATGTTTATCGTTCGATCGCCGCGGACTCGGTGCCCATCGGCGGGGCGGTGGCCTGACGCGATGCTCGACGTTTCCTCCGTCAGCAAGCACTACCCGACGCCGAGAGGCCCGCTGACCGTGCTCTCGGATGTCACGCTGGCGCTGTCGGCCGGCGAGGCGGCTGCCATCACCGGGCCGTCTGGCAGCGGCAAGAGCTCGCTCCTCTATATCCTGGGTGCGCTGGAGCCTCCTTCGGCTGGGAGCGTGACGCTCGGCGGGGTTGACCCGTTCGCCCTCGCGCCGTCCGCGGTCGCCGAATTCCGCAACGCGCAGATCGGTTTCGTGTTCCAGGATCACTGCCTGCTGCCGCAATGCTCCGTGCTCGAGAACGTGCTGGTGCCGACGCTCGTCGGGGTGCCTGAGGATGGCGATCCGTCGCGGTTCGCCCGCGATCTGCTCGACCAGGTCGGGCTCGGCGATCGCCTCGATCACCGGCCGGCGGAGCTCTCTGGTGGTGAGAAGCAACGCGTGGCGATCGCACGTGCGCTCATCCGTCGTCCGCGGCTGCTGCTCTGTGACGAGCCGACGGGCAATCTCGACGAGACGTCTGCGGCCACCGTCGCCGCACTCCTGATCGACCTGCATCAGCGCCAGCAGAACGTGCTGGTGGTCGTGACGCATAGCCCGCGGCTGGCGGCGCGGTTTCCCGTTCGATTCGAGATCGCGGCGACTCGCCTTACTCGCACGTCCTGAACCACGAGCGCGCGACAATTCCCAACCTCCAACGCCCAACTCCCAAGGCGAATCACGATTTCAACCACGAAGGTCACGAAGACCACGAAGAGTGCGTTCGACCGGCCGGCCTGCTGTGCAGGCCGATAGCGCGGTCGGCGAAACCGCGACCACAAGCCGCTCTTCGATCCCCGCGGCTTGTGGTCGCGGCTTCGCCCGACCGCGTGCCGCCTTCGGCGGCCCGGTCGAAGATCGTCTTTGTGACCTTTGTGTCCTTTGTGGTTAAAACCGTGGGTCGTGTCTCTGATGAACCCCTAGCCCAACCCTCGCGCGCTGTAGCACGGTATCGCTCGTCGGACGCCGGGTGATATCGTGGGCCGCGGATGACGGAAGCTGGAGTACGCAGCTGGCCGGTGCCTCGCACGGGCGCACGGTTCTACTACGGATGGGTTGTACTCGCCGTGGCCGCGCTCGCCATGGTGGGCACGCTGCCGGGACGCACGCAGGGGCTCGGTCTCATCACCGAACCGCTCCTCCGCGATCTCGGGATCAGCCGTGTCGCCTATGCCCAGATCAACCTGGCCGCCACGCTGATCGGCGCGCTGTTCTGCTTCGGCGTCGGCCGCCTGATCGACCGTCGCGGCAGTCGGATCGTGTTGACCGGCGTGGCGCTGGCCCTGGGAGTCGTCGTGCTCGTCATGAGCGCCGCAACCGGCGTTGCGGCGACGGCTGCCGGCATCACGCTCACGCGGGGCCTCGGGCAGAGCTCGCTGTCGATCGTCAGCCTCGCCATGGTGGGGAAATGGTTTCGCGCCCGCCTCACGCGGGCGATGGCGGTGTACGCCGTGGTGATGAGCGTCGGTTTCATGATCGCCTTCCCACTGGTCGGAGCGATCGTCGCCGCACGCGGCTGGCGCACCGCATGGGCGGCGGTCGGTCTGTTCCTCGTGGCCGGCCTCGCGCCGCTGGCCTGGGTGCTGGATCGATCCTCTCCCGAAGCGGCGGGCCTCGAGGTCGATGGCGGGCATGTGGGAGCGAAGCCGGAGACGCGCGATGACGACGCCACGCTCGGCGAGGCGCTCCGGTCTCCAGCGTTCTGGGTATTCGCCGTGGCCAGCGCGATGTACGGCCTCGTCGCGTCGGGTATCGCCCTCTTCAACGAGTCAATCCTGGCCGAGCGCGGGTTCGCACCTGGCGTGTATTACACCGCGCTGGCCGTGACGGCGATCACCGGGCTGGCAGGCAACTTTGCCGCCGGCGCATTTGCCGATCGCGGGTCGCTTCGCACCGTGCTCGTGGCGGCGCTCCTGATTCTCGCCGGCGGGCTCGTTGGCCTCGCGCACGTTTCCACCGTCGCCCACGTCATGGTGCAGGCAGTGGCGATGGGGATCGGCGGCGGGTTCGTGATGGTGGTCTTCTTCAGTTTTTGGGGACGAGCGTATGGGCGCTCACAGCTCGGTCGAATCCAGGGCGGTGCACAGGCGATGACGGTCGTGGCGTCGGCCGTCGGTCCCTTGTTCCTGGCGCTCTGCGTCGACGCGACGGGCTCGTACGCGGCCGCGTTCTATGTCACGGCCGCCATCGTCACGGTCCTTGCCGTGGCTGCGGCCGCGGTGCCGATCCCCGCCCGCGCACAGGCCCTCGGCCCACTTCGTCCCGCGACGGCCCGGTAGTCGTATGCACGCATCACGGCTTGTCTACCGCGGCCTGACGCATTACTGGCGCACTAACATCGCGGTGGTTCTTGGCGTGGCCACAGCGGTGGCGGTGCTGGCCGGCGCGCTGCTCGTGGGTGACTCGGTGAGAGGCAGCCTGCGCGATCTCGTCGTGCAGCGCCTTGGGCGCGCGGATCAACTCGTCCTCTCCTCGGGGTTCTTTCGTGAGCAGCTCGCCGGCGACCTGATTGCCGACCCTGCGTTCGCGACGAGCGTCCACGGTATCGTGCCGCTCGTGGTGACTGAAGGTGTCGTCACCGAGCAGGACAGCGGCCGGCGCGCGGGGAAGGTGCAGGTGTACGGTGTCGACAGCCGTTTCTGGACCTTCCACGGCGTGAGCACTGTCGCAGGGCCGGACGATCGCGACGCCTTCATGAGCCCGGCGCTTGCCGCGGAGCTCTTTGGCGGTTCCGGACCCGGTATCGGCCGCACGATCCTCGTGCGCGTACAACGGCCGTCCGACATGCCGCTGGAGTCCCTCCATGGCCGGAAGGACGATCTCGGACGAACGCTCCGTCTGACCGTGCGTCAGATCGTGCCGGCGGCGCAGATGGGTGAGTTCTCCGTCGACCCGCGGCAAGGCGAGGTGCGCGCGGTGTTCGTGCCGTTGTCACGGATGCAGCGGGACCTCGAGATAGACGGGCTCGTCAATGCCGCCCTGATCTCCGCCGTGCCTGGCGCGGAAGCAATTCCGGCGCTCGAGCGGATGGTCAGGCGCGCAGCCAGCCTCGAGGACATCGGACTGAAGGTACGCACACTCGACGCCCGCGGCGTCGTCGAGATCGGGTCCGGCATGGGGCTCCTTGACGACGGGCGCGTGGCGGCGGTGCGGCAAGCGATCTCTTCATCAGGCGCACAGGCGCGGGAGGTGTTCACCTATCTGGCGAACGGCCTGCGAATTGGCGATCGCGACGTCCCGTATTCGCTGGTCACCGCGATGGATCTCCACGCGATTGCGCCGGCGGCCGTCGCGTCGCCTGACAAGGTGCCACCCATCGTGCTGAACCGGTGGGCCGCGACGGAGCTGGGCGCGAATGTCGGCGATCCGGTGGCGATGGAGTACTACGTCTGGGAGGATCCGGGGCAACTCGTCACGCGCAGCGCGGAGTTCCGTGTGGCCGGCATCGTTCCGGTTGATGCCGCCGATCGCGATCTGGCTCCCGTCTATCCTGGTATCAGTGATTCGCTGTCGCTTCGCGACTGGGACCCGCCGTTTCCGCTCGATCTCCGCCGCATCCGCCCGGTCGACGAAGCGTACTGGGAGAAGTATCGGACGACGCCGAAGGCATTCATTCCGCTGGAGGTGGGCCAGCGACTCTGGCGCTCTCGCTACGGGGCGGTCACCTCAGTGCGCGTTGCGCCGCCGCCGGGCGTGTCTCTGCTCGAGACGCGCAGACACCTCGAAGAGCGGCTGCGCGCGAGCATCGATCCGCTGACCATGGGCATCGCCGTTCGCGACGTGCGCGCCCAGGGGCTCGCGGCCTCTCGCGGCGCCACCGATTTTGGCGCCTATTTCGTCTACTTCAGTTTCTTCCTCGTCGTATCGGCGCTGCTTCTCGCCTCACTCTTCTTCAAACTGGGCATCGAGCAACGCGTGCGTGAGGTCGGGCTCCTGCGAGCGGTTGGTTACGGCCCGGCCGCCGTGCGGCGACTGTTCACAGCCGAAGGACTGCTGCTCGCGATTGGCGGCAGTGCGCTCGGCGTGCTCGGCGCGATTAGCTATGCCGCGCTCCTGATGCTGGCCCTGCGCACCTGGTGGGTGGATGCGGTTGGAACGACAGCTCTCACGCTCCACGTCTCGACCAGCTCGCTGGTCGCGGGGGCGATCGGCGGAATCGTCGCGGCCGTGGTCTGCATCTGGTGGACTCTCCGGAGCCTGGCGGACATTTCGGAGCGGAGCCTCCTGGCCGGTGAGCTTGCCTCGGACACGTTGGGCACGAACGTAGGGCAAGGTTTTACGCCCGGCGGTCTCCGCGGCACGACGCAGCTTCGTCCTGCCCTCTGGACGCGACGCATCCTGGTTTCGACGGTACTCACCGCCGCCGGTCTGGGTCTGATCGGCGCCGCATTGGCAGACGCTGTTGACGAGACGGGCGCTTTCTTCGCGGCCGGCTCGCTCCTGCTGGCCGCGTCGCTCTGCTTCGCCAGCGCCCTGCTACGGCGCCGGCCCCGCCGCGCGCTTCATGGACGCGGGTGGCCGGCCCTGTCGCGTCTTGGTCTCCGGAGCTCGACCTATCGGCCCGGACGGAGCGTGCTGTCGATGGCGGTGCTCGCCAGCGCCACGTTCATGCTCGTCTCCGTCGATGCATTCCGGCGCGGCGACGTCACCGATGCCAGCCCCCGCTCTGGCGTGGGCGGGTACTCGCTCATCGTCGAAACACTACTGCCGATCGCCCACGACCCGAACACCGAAGCAGGTCGCCGGGCGCTCAACCTTTTCGATCTCGATGGAGCATCGATCGAGCCGTTCCGGCTGCTGCCTGGCGACGACGCAAGCTGTTTGAATCTGTACGAGCCGACGAGCCCGCGCATTCTCGCGCCGCGCGACAGCTTTCTTGCTGCCGGCCGGTTCACGTTTCAGTCGTCGCTGGCAGCGACCGACGCCGAGCGGGAGAACCCCTGGCAGCTGCTGCATCGCGCCGAAACGGACGGCGCTGTGCCGGTCATCGCCGACGCGAACTCCATGACCTACGTGCTGCACCGTCGGCTCGGCGAAGACATCGTCATCAGCCGTGGGGCCCGCCAGGTCCGCCTGCGCCTGGTCGCGGCGCTGCGGGACAGTATTTTCCAGGGAGAGCTGCTGATGTCGCAGGGCAACTTCCTGAAGCTGTTTCCTGAAGAGGAGGGATATCGCGTGCTCCTCGTCGAAACAGCGCCGGAACGGGTCACGGCGGCGGCGGAAGTGTTCGAACGCGCGCTGACCGATCTCGGCGCCGACGCGACCCCGACGGGGGAGCGGCTTGCCGGCTTCCACAAGGTCGAGAACACCTATCTGTCCACGTTCCAGGCGCTCGGCGGGCTCGGCCTTCTGCTGGGCACGGTCGGCCTGGCCACCGTCCTGCTTCGCAACCTTCTCGAGCGGCGGCGCGAGCTTGCGCTGCTCCGCGCGGTCGGTTACGCGCGCCGGCATTTCCTTATCATGGTGCTTGCGGAAAACGCGGTGCTGCTGGCGGGCGGACTGACGGCCGGCGCGGTGTGTGCCGCGATCGCGATCGCGCCCGGCGTTGCCGAACGGGGCGGACGCCTCCCGGTGACCCTCGGCGCCGCGCTGCTGCTGTTCGCGGTGTTCGTGACCGGGCTCGTCGTGTCGGTGGCGGCGACGAGAGCCGCGACACGCGCGCCGCTCCTCGAGTCGCTGAGGTCTGAATAATGGGAAGGCCATGATGACGAGAATGCGCGCGTGTGCGATCGCCGCCGCGCTTGCCCTGATGCCGTGGCCCTCGGCGAGCCTGACCGGCCAGGAGCCGGCGGTCAGCATGGTGGCGGACGAAGGGGAAGCGGCGAAGTACTGGCCGCGGTGGCGCGGACCGTCCGGGCAGGGGCTCGTGGGTGGCAGCGGGTACCCGGACACCTGGTCGGCCACGCAGAACGTGTTGTGGAAGACCCCCGTGCCCGGCAACGGGAACTCCTCGCCGATCGTCTGGCGCGATCGCATCTTCCTCACGACGGCCACGGAGAATGGGAAGCGGCTGGCGCTGCTCGCGTACCGTCGCGCGGACGGCGTGCGGCTCTGGGAAACCGCTGCCCCGGACGGACGCACCGACTTCGGCGCCCACTACAAGAACGGCTACGCCTCAGCCACGCCCGCCACCGACGGCGAGCGCGTCTACGTTTCCTTCGGCACGCGCGGCTTGTTTGCGTTCGACATGGACGGGAAGGCTGTCTGGCGGCGCGACCTTGGCGCGATGGACGCGTACCACGGAGCGGCCGGCTCACCGCTCCTCTACAAGAACCGCATCATCCTCTACCAGGACCAGTCGTCAGGCTCGTTCATTGCCGCCTTCGACACGCGCACCGGGCAGCAGGTGTGGCGGACGGCGCGCGACGCGTCGGTCGGATGGGGCACGCCGATCGCCGTCCACGTGGCCGATCACGACGAGATCATCGTCAACGGTCAGCAGCGTGTGCTCGCGTACGACCCCGACACCGGCCGCGAGCTCTGGCGCTGCAACGGGAACACGTACGAAGTGATTCCGACGCCGGTGGTCGGCTATGGGATGGTGTTCTGCTCCTCGGGCCGCGCCGGCCCGACACTGGCGATCCGCCCAGGCGGCAAGGGAGACGTGACGCGCACACACCTGGCGTGGGAGAGCCCGCGCGGGTCGCCGTTCGTGCCCTCTCCGATCCTGTTTGGCGCGCAGCTCTACACCATCAACGATATGGCGAGCATTATCACGAGCCTCGATGCCATGACCGGCCGCGTGCTCTGGCAAGGGCGGCTCGGCATGGCGCGTTACGAGGGGTTTTCAGCGTCGCCGGTGGCCGTGGACGGCAAAGTCTTCTTTACCAACGACGAAGGGGAGACGTTCGTGCTGCGCGCCGGACCGAAGTTCGAGCTGCTTCATGTGAACGCGATCGGCGAATCGACGCTCGCCTCCCCGGCGCTCGTGGACGGCCGCTGGTACATGCGAACCGCCCGGAATCTGATCGCGATCGGGCTTAGATAACTCCCAACTCCCAACTCCCAACTTCCAAGAAGTCACGTCCCCGATGCGTCCTGGGAGTTGGGAGTTGGGAGTTGGGAGTTGATTGGCTGGCTCGAGTCTCCTGTTCGGTTTAGAAATCCAACTGCGCACTGACTTTGACGAAACGGCCCACCATCACGATCTGCGGCACGCGAAACGTCCCGTAGGCCGTACTTTCCGTGAGAACCGCGCTCGAATTCAGCACGTTGTAGACGTCGAAATTCACCGCCGTGCGGCGCTCACCGAATCTCAAGATTTTGCCGATGCGCAGGTCAACCTGATTGACGCGGTCTCCGTAAAGGGCGCCCGCTGAGGCGGCGGCCGGTGTCGCAGCCAGCGCATTCGATCGCAACAAATTCACCTGCGCATTCGCGGAGTTCCCCGATAAGGGCCGTCCGAGTGATTGGGCGGCTAACGCTGAAGGCGCGTTGAACGTGGCCTGGACCAGCGGCCCAGGATTGCTCTGGAAGGACCCGCCGACCTGGATGTCCACCTTTGGAATCGTGTAGGAACCCAGGCCCTTCACCTGTGTCAGGAACGGTGAGTTCATGTGGCAATACCCGAACGGCAGGGCGGTGGTGGCGGTGCTGATAAGCTCCGGAAGCTTCGACACGATCTCGCAATTGTCGGTGGTCGTGCGCCCCGTGCTGACGCCGCCCTGGACCGTGAGTCCGCGCACGAGCCGGGCGTTGGCACTCAGGTCGATTCCGTTCCAGTGCTCGATTTGCTTCCCGTAGTTGGACGCCAGGGTCACGAAGTTTTGCGCCGGCACGCTGAACTTCGTCGGAATCACGTTATAGAGCCCGCAGATCTGATTCGCGCCACCGCTGGGCAGCCGGCTATCGGCGGGCGCGGTGATGCAGTACGTGTCGAAGTCGGCCTGCGTCAGCGCCAGGTTGTCCGTCAGCCCGAAGTTGCCGTACCACCGGCGGAAATACCCGACGTCCACCGACACGCGGGGCAGCACCTCGTGCTGCACGCTCGTGGCGAACTCCCAGTCGAAGGGGCGGTTCCCCCATCCGGTGACCGCATTGGGGTCGTAGGTCGTGCTGGGGCTGGCCTTACCGAAGTTCGGGTCGTTCAAGGCGCCGCATTCGCCGTTGGCCACTGCGCTCGTGAGATCGCAGTCGGGGATGAAGTTTCGGTTGCCGTCGCCCCAGGTCCGCGTGGTGCTGTGGACCACTCTGTTATAGGGCGCCTGCGTTCCGTACGTGAAGGCAGGTCCATCCGAGCCGATGAGATATTTGTTCAGGCTGACCTTGACGGCGGTCTTGCCGGTCCCGAACACGTCGTACGCGACGCCCATCCTCGGCGTGATGTCCTTCCAGTTCGAGTTCGGCGTCTTGGGAAGCGTGAAGCTGCGAGTGGGCGCGAACTGTATGGGCCCGTACGTCTCTTCCGGAAAACTACTCTTGAACGCGTCGAATCTCACGCCGCCCGTGACCGTGAGGCGGTCGACCGTCCATCTGTCCTGGGCGTAGATGCCGAGGTCGTGATCCAGGTTCCAGCCATCGTGGTATGGGGTCGCGTACAGCGTGATCAGATTAGGGACGCCATTGTTGAACCGGTAGTACCGGTTCTGCCGCCCGTTCAGGAACAACAGGGCATCGATGTCGCCCTGCCCGTTATTGAACCCGACCTTGAGCGCGTGAGCGCCGGTGATATACGACGCCGCCACCCGATACCGCCAATCGTGCTGCCAGCGATCGGCAAACCCGGCCGGGCGCAGCTTGTAGTTGATCTGACTTGATTGTTCGAGGACGCCGATGACGTCCGGATCTGTCCCGTCGTAGGGGAACCAGCCCCACCGATGGTATTGGTGGAACGCGCCCGCTTCGAGCAGCAGTCGTTGGGTCAACGGCGACGTCCATTCGGTTGTCATCATGTGGTGCGGCCATCCCCAGTGGTTGTCGAAGCCAGGCGACGTGGTCGCGCGGATGGCCGACGGGCACGTGCACATGTGCTCTTTCGCGAAGGAGAACCCGAATTTGTTCTTCTGGGTGGCCTGCCAGGTCAAGCGGACGTTGCCTTCATTCCACATCCCGTCGTTGGAGATCCGATGGTTTGCGTCCTGGTTCAGCGTCCACACGTTCGGATCGTTGTAGGTGGTGTCGAAGAACATTCCGCCTACCCAGTTTTGCGCGATCTGCATGCGATGCGATACGTAGAACCACAGCTTGTCCTTGATGATCGGACCGCCGAATGCCGGATTGAGATCCGCGACTTTCTTGATGGCGTTCGGGGTCGTGAAGCCCCGGCTCTTCAAGTCGTCGTTGAAGTTGCTGCTCTGCATCGACTCGTTCGCGAACGACGCGAACACGAGGCCCCTGAAGGTGTTGCCGCCCTCCTTGGGAATCAGGTTGACCCGCACGCCCCCCTCCGCCGCCTCGGCCGAGACACCGGAGCTGTCAATCGTCACTTCCTGGGTGCTGCCCATATTCGGAACGTAGGGCGTGTTGTTCACGCCAGCCGACAGCATCAGTGAGAGGCCGTTCATCGTGGTTCGCTGGTCGAGTCCCCGGCCGCCGTGCGATGCCAACTGGGAGACGGCATTGCCGCTGCTTCCCCCGACATCCTGCGTGCCTACGCCGTTGAGGGTGAGACCGCCTGAGACGCTGACGCCCGGGAGCAGGACACCCAGGTTCTGGATGAGCCGCCCCGATGGAATGGCGTCTATGACCGCGTGATCCAGCACCTGCTGACGCGTGGTGCTTTGGATGTCGACGATCGGCGTTTCGCCGCTTACCGTGATCGTTTCTTCGACCGCGCCGACCCTCAGATCGGCGTTGACGGTCGCGGTGAACGACCCGCTCAAACCAATGCCTTCGCGCTTGACCGTGCTGAAACCAGGCAGCGCGAATGTCACCGTGTAGGTGCCGGGCCGCAGGTCGACGATCTTGTACAGTCCGGTCCCATCCGTGACGACCGACCGCGTCTTCTCGATCAGAGCGGCACTGGACGCTTCAACCGTCACGCCAGGCAGAACAGCGCCGGACGCGTCCTTGACGATGCCCGCAATTGACCCCTGGGCGTAAGCGGCGGAGGGAATGATGATGATCGAGCCGAGCACGAAGAGGATCCGGAACGCTACACGCATAAGTCCTCCATCGGTACGAGAACCCAGCGGCTCGCGAGCGGAACACCGCTCGTGGTCGCCCCATCGGCGACGCCACACTAGGGTGAAAGGCGCGTATGTGTCAACCGCAGTGAATCGCAGTGAATCGCGTCTTCAAGAGGCGACGACGGTCCGAGTCGATCTCGAATGGACCAAAACGGTGCGATCGATGGCTGCCGCCCTCGTGATCGGCCAGTTCGTCGCAGAGCAACCACCGTCATGGTGGTTGATTCTGGTGGGCGTTTCGGTGTGGGTGGCGTTTGTCTGGTTAGGAGTGCTGCTTGAAGGAGAACGACCCAACTTCCAAGAAACCAACTTCCAAGACGCCTTGGGAGTTGGGAGTTGGATGTTGGGAATTGGAGGTTACGCCGCCGGCCGGTAGTACAGCACCATTCCTGCGCCGACCGACGCCAGCACGAACCCGACGAACAGCATGGGGCTGATCGCGCTCTTGGGCGGATGGATCACCATCGACACCAGCACGTTCACAATCGGTGCACCGCCGAAGACGAGCGGCATCACGTAGATAGGCTGCCCACCGAAGCGGAATGCGTAGATGATGCAGGCGGCGCCCGCGGCGCCGAGAGCGCCGGCGATCGTCGCGGTGATGAGCCCCGTCGAGTTGAAATTCGACAGGCCCCCTTGGGCGCCCAGACTGGCGACGGGAAGGATCACGCCGATCAGGAAGTAGGCGACGCCGACGCAGAGCAGCGCCTTCAACGGATTACCGAGCTGTATCTGCCCCAAGTACAGGAGGACGCCATAGGCGCCCCACGAGAGCACGGCACCCGCGACGAAGAGCATCCATCCCATACGTCTTGGCCTCGCGTGTAGCGTCATGATTGTGTAATGAAGGCGCCGCGCCCCGGACACTCAATATACGACAGCGCGCCGGGAATATGTCAGGCGCGGCCGCGACGTGTCAATCAGGTTCGCTGCGGTATAGTTGACGGATTGTGCCGGAAGGCAGATCGCTGGCGGTCGTCGAGCAAACGGAGGTAGGCAGCTATTTCGTCGCCAACTATCCCCCGTTCTCGGTGTGGAACACCGAGGCCGTGGAGCGTGAGGCGTTGCCGGCGCTCCGCGTTGCCCCCGCAACGGGGGTTCCGCTCGGGATGTACCTCCACATTCCATTCTGCCGAAAACGCTGCCACTTCTGTTATTTCCGTGTCTACACCGACAAGAACGCGGAGGAAGTCGGCGACTATCTCGACGTGCTGGGCCGCGAGTGGGAGCTCGTTGCGCGGATGCCGGCGCTGGCCGGCCGGCCGATCGACTTCGTCTACTTCGGCGGCGGGACGCCCTCGTTTCTCTCGACCAAGCAGCTCGATGGTCTGGTCAAGCGGCTCACGGCGGTCACGCCCTGGGACGATGCCCAGGAGATCACGTTCGAATGCGAGCCCGGGACACTGACCGAGACCAAGCTCGCCGCGATCCGGAACATGGGCGTGACGCGTTTGAGCCTCGGCGTCGAGAACTTCAACGACGAGATCCTGACGCTGAACGGCCGCGCCCACCGCTCGCCCGAGGTCTACCGCTCCTACGAGTACGCCCGGTCGATCGACTTTCCTCAGATCAACATCGACCTGATTGCCGGCATGCTCGGCGAGACCGAGGAGAACTGGCGCGACTGCGTTGAGAAGACGCTGGCCTTGCAGCCGGACAGCGTGACCCTCTACCAGATGGAGCTGCCGTTCAACACGACGATCAGCCGCGACCTGCTGAAAGGGACCGGCCAGTTCGCGCAGACGGTCGCGACCTGGCCTACCAAGCGCCGCTGGGTACACGAGGCGTTTGCGGCCCTGGAGGCGGACGGCTATCACGTCGCCAGTGCCTACACGGCGGTCAAGAACCCGGAACGCACGCGGTTTCTCTACACGGATCGGGTCTGGCAGGGGGCCGACCTCGCGGGGCTCGGCGTCGCGTCGTTCGGCCACGTGAACGGGGTCCACATGCAGAATCTCGACACATGGGAAACCTATAGCGCCGCCATTCGCCGCGACGAGTTGCCGCTCAGTCGCGCGTACAAGCCGACCGATGAAGAGCGGATGATTCGCGAGCTGGTATTGCAGCTCAAGCGAGGGTGGGTCCGACCGGCCTACTTCACCGAGAAGTACGGCGTGAACATTCTCGAACGATTCCAGCCGGCGCTCGCGTCGCTTGCGGCCGACGGCCATCTGGACGTTGCCGACGCGGAAATGGTCCGATTCACTCGCGACGCCCTGTTGCGGGTCGACACGCTGCTCGTGCGCTTCTTCAAGCCCGAGCACGCGGGAATCCGCTACACCTGATCGCCGATGACCGCCCGCTCCGGGTACCGGATCAGACGTCGCGTGCAGTTCTACGAGGTCGATTCGGCCGGCATGGTGCATTTCAGTTGGTACTTCCGGTACATGGAGGAAGCGGAGCACGCCCTGTGGCGGGAGGCCGGGCTGACGATCGCCCCGGTCCACAAGACAGTCGGTTTCCCGCGCGTCTCCGCGGCGTTCGACTAC
>Ga0070699_100002691_pt1 | contig 15880 bp, 20 predicted proteins | sample KBSK1503metaG_FD_65473 | JGI IMG/M metagenome (GOLD analysis project Ga0070699, IMG submission 65473) | Corn, switchgrass and miscanthus rhizosphere microbial communities from Kellogg Biological Station, Michigan, USA - KBS K1-50-3 metaG | ecosystem: Host-associated > Plants > Roots >...
CCGGATATGAGATTGTAGAGGGCGATAGAGAGGTAGGTGTCTGCAGATGTTCCGAGAATCCGCAGACCAAGCAATGCAACTACGAATCCTACGATGCAAACTAGGATTATTCGTTCAGCAGCCCGTAGGCTCTTGGCCCAGGATCTTAGGTCCAGTCCTGCTCTTCCTAGTAGAGACATCTGGAAGGGCCTAGTTGTTCAGTTGTCATAATGTGAATGGCTGAAGCCCTCACTTTTATTAGCACCGCACGGGCGGTCTCGTTCTCCCATGCTCATACTAGGCGGCTCCGCAAGCCAACCGCTCGCGGAGAAAGTGGCAAAGGAACTCGGCCAAGAAGCTGGGAGGTTGGAAATCAAACGTTTTCCGGACGGCGAAAAATATCTCCGAGTTCATGGCGACATCAAGGATCAGGACGTCGTAACGATTCAGTCTCTCTATAGGACACCTGATGAGTACATATTCGAACTTCTTCTGCTGATCGATACGCTCAGAGAGATGAGGGCCCGCTCTATCATCGTCGTAGCCCCGTACCTCGCCTATGCTCGGCAAGACTCACGATTCTATCCTGGGGAAGCAGTCAGCTCCGCATCGGTAGCGAGGCTTCTAGAAGCTGCTGGGACAACATCGTTTCTTACGATTGACTGTCACCTTCACAGGCTGGGAGATGTTGCAAAGGTCTTCAAGATCCCTGCCCGCAACCTTACCGCGATGCATGAACTGGGAAAGTACGCCCGGGATCACTTCAAACCACGCAACCCCATAGTGATTGGGCCTGATGAGGAGGCTGGCCAGTGGGCTGCAGTCGTGGCAAAGGAACTGGATGCTGAGCATACGGCGTTTCGGAAAGTACGGGTTCGAAAAGAGGGCATGACCGCTTCGAGGGTCGAGGTTGACACGGGAGATGTCGAGTTGAAGGGCCGAGACGCAGTCTTCGCTGACGACATCATCAGCACGGGTGGAACTATAGCGGAGGCGGCGAGGGCTTGCAAGAGAAAGGGAGCAAGACGCGTCTTCGTACTCTGCACCCATCCTGTTCTCGCAGACGGGGCGCTAGATCGTATCAAGAAAGCTGGAGCAGTGAAAGTGATCGGCACTGACACGATGCCCAGCCCGATAAGCAAGGTGTCGGTCGCGCCTGTCATCGCTGCCGCGTTGAAGAGCTAAAAGCGGATTTCCACCTGCGATGACGTGGGCATTGTCCACTCTGACGGGGAGAAGAGAATAGTTTGCCGCCGGACCTCGTTGTTACTGGAGCTCTCAACTGGGACGTTAACCTCTTCGTCAAACGTCTTCCCCGACCTGGGGAAGAGGTGGTCGTCGAGAAAGTTGACCGGGTCCCTGGAGGAAAGGGCGGCAATGTTTCGGTTGCAGCATCCAGAATCCTCGGCCAGAGAAAAGTGGCCTTGTTGGCCTGTGTCGGGAAGGATGACATAGGTAAGAAACAGCTGTTGATTCTCAAACAGGATGGCGTGGACACTTCTGCCATCCAGACCTTGATCAAGCTTGAGTCGGGACAGGCGTACATTACAGTTGACGAGAGGGGCAGGAACAATATTGAGACGCATTTCGGGGCGAATGCTGGGCTGAAGCGGGACCACATTATGCTCCCAGAGGTTCAGAATCTTTTCGGTAATTGCCGGATGATGGTCGTTATCGATCCCCCGCGCCACGTTGCCGGGAGAATTCTCTCGGAAGGACGCCGCCTCCGACGATCCGTCCTCTGGCATCCAGGGGTTTTGACAAGATTCGGAATGAAAGAGTTTACCAGCGAAATGGAGGGTTTGGACTATCTTGTCTTGAACGAGCATGAGGCGCTGGCGTTTTCCGGTGCGCGCAGTCTTGCAGAATCTGTCGTTGCATTCAACAAGGTCGCCCCGAAGATGAGGGTTATCGTCACGTTGGGGGGCAAGGGGTTCGCGTTTTATGACAATGGGAAGCAGCTGAAGATGAAAAGCGTCGACCAGGCGAGAATAGGAAGGACGATTGTCAACACGACCGGTTGCGGCGACGCGTTCGTCGGAGCCTTCGCAGCTTACAAGGTCCTGGGCCTTGCTGATATCGAGGCGCTTAAACACGGGAATATGGCAGCAGCCCTAAAGGCTGGTAGGCCTGAGACGAGAGGTAGCCCGACCCGGAAAGAGCTAGAAGAGTTCTACCAGAAATACTCAGCCTGACGCGCTTCCATCTCAACTGCCTGGTTCTGCTGGGTGGCCGGTTCCATTAGGATTCTGTAGAGTTCGCTTTAATTGTCCGACCTCTAACCCTTCCTCCAACGGAGTTTCAACGAATTGACAAGTACTGTCGAGGTCGCGAAGTGGGATCAAGCTGTCGCCTGGCTCCTGAAGAATCAGAATCCAGGGGTTCGATATTGGACGCTCAAGGATGTTCTTGGAAGATCCGAGAGCGATACCGACGTTGTAGCAGCCTTGAATGGGATCGCGTCTTGGGGTCCCGTAGCCGAATACTTGGGAGAACAACACCCGCCGGGTTACTGGGGCGATGGGGAGGATGTGTATTGGCCTAAGTGGAGGGCGACTGTTTGGGCGTTAATGTTGTTGGCTGAGATGGGCGTTCCGGGGTCACATTCTTCGGTTAGGAAAGGCGGCGAGTATTTTCTTCGAGTCATGGACGGACAGGACCGATCTTGGCCTCCACCAAAGTATCCTGATGAGGATTTGCGAGCGTGGCGTTTGGTCTGGGAGCCCTGTGTAACCGGAAACATGGCACGGACACTAGTAGAGCTCGGGTTTGAGAACGATCCCAGAGTACGAGAGATGTTTGAATGGCTTGTGAAACACCAACGTGAGGATGGAGGATGGAACTGCGAGACTGAGAGGCGAGATGGAAGTGGAGCGGTCCGCCATAGTTCGTTCATGTCCACGATAGAGCCCTTGTGGGCGTTTTCTTCCTTGGACCCTCAGAAGTGGCCGCGTGGCGGACGGGAAGCGGTAGAAAGTGGAGTGGAGTTCATGCTTGTGCACCGCCTGTTCAAGAGTGATACGTCCGGCAAGGTGATTCGGCCGGAATGGACGCAACTGCATTTTCCGCTATTCTACTTCTATGACATTCTCCATGGATTGAGAGTCGTGACAGCGCTTGGTTTTGGTCGAGATGAGAGGACAAAGGATGCTCGGGACTTGTTATTGTCGAAACGGTTGCCGGATGGGACTTGGCCGCTGGAGGCAACATATCTTCGCGCGTTGCGGCGGAATTTCGTGAAGGACGCGAAGACGGGACAATGGCATTCGGCGCAGGAGGAAGGCGTTGACCTTTCCAATGTCTACAAGAGCCCTGGAAAAATTGTTGAGGTTCCGAGAATATACTCAAGCCTGGGCGAAGTGGGCAAGCCTAATCCCTGGGTGACCCTAAACGCCCTTAGAGCGCTGAAAGGCCACGACTAAGCAGGTCCCACTGTTGAAGCAGGGCCGTGTGAGAACAGGCGTCTTTCACGAAGGATGAGTAGGCCGGGGCTGGTGGACGCGGATTCTATGCGTCTTCACGAAGGGCGGGGGCGCGAGAAAAAAGACCACCCGCCGGGGATCGAGGGTTTTCTTATTGATCGCGTTGAGAAGCGTAGGAATATGTCGTTGTCGGACCTTTAACGTCTTCATGATGCCTGTCTGCTCTGGGGTTGGACGTTTTTCTACCCAGAGCCAAAACCGGTAGATGACAAACTGCTCTTAAAAATGGCTTAACCGTTACGTCTCATCATAGGATTTGCCAGTACACTTTTCCTCCTCTTCATCTTCCTCACAACGCCCCCAGTAACGACTATCACAGAGACTGGTGTCGGGGTGCAAGGCATCTACACGTACAAGGTTACGAATATTGCAATTCAGGGTGTTCCGTTCTTCTGGGTTTTCACCAGCCTGATTTCATTGTCAGCGGGACTCACTTACAAATCTGCCAAGCATCTCTTCCTCCACGCCAAAGGCAAACACCCTCCTCCACACGGACCAGACCCGAAATAGTCTAGAAACTAGGTCGGGAAAGATCGCACTGCGCCTAGTCTAGCGTTTCATTCACGATTTGGCCTTGGACGGGCTTTTCTGCTCCTTCCATGTCGAACCGCACACGTGGCAGTTATGATACCTAAACTCGTCCGTTTCCCCAGATGAACGAGTACAAGGACCCGTGGTGCCGCAGACTGGACATGTGTGAGTTGTCTGCTCCAACGTCTTGGTCGGTTCCGAGGTTTATCCGACCCTGATTATGTCTTCCTGTGGCTTAGATAGTTGTTGGTAGCCGTTCGCAGTGACCAAGACATCCTGTTCCAGATTACAAGTTCCGAGCTTGCTTGTGACCGAGGGTTCGATCGTGAAGACCATGTCCTTCTGAACCGGTTTCTCGACCTGCTTGCCATACCTGTTCGGCCACCTTGGACCGAGTAGCGGACCAATCTCGTGTGTGCTACGGCCCAAGACGTGTCCTAGAGCATGCTTGTATTCCGGGTAACCTTTCTTGACGATTAACTTTCTGCCAGCACTATCGACCTTGTAACCCAAAGTCCCTGGCTTCAGGGCTGCAAGAGCCGCATCGTTTGCAGCTCTAGCGGTCTCGAACATGCGCTTCACCGAGATAGGAATATTTCCGGGCCCAACAAAATAGACTCGCTGGATGTCACTACAATAGCCTTCATAGTTGACTCCGAAATCGAGTTTCACGAAATCGCCGTTCCGGATGGTGGTGTTGTGATAGCCTATGTGACCCATGGGATCGCCGCCAACGTTCACAGATGGACAACGGTCAAAAGCCCAGGCGGTCGCTAGATCCCTCTGGGCTAGAAGTTTGTGGGCGAACTCGTGCACATACCTGTCCTTCTTGCCGGGTCTGATAGCACTCTCGACCTCGTCATAGATCTTCTCGCACTCGACTATCGCCTTCCTTACCAGTTCGACTTCTTCGGGAACAAGCCTCGCACGCAACGCAATAGCCAAGTCCTCCCCTGACACGAACCGTTTGGAATACCCCTTCAGTGCCCGTTTGAGATATGCTTCCATGCCACTCGTCATACCATCCGCAGCGCCTTCGTCGTAACTCGAGTTGACCGCGATGCTCTTCGGCTTCCTTTTTCCGATTATCTGTTTCAACTTGGGAGCGGCGCCCTCGCTTGCGTATCCAACGACCTCGTCGTAGAACTTGTTCTGCCGGATCGTATCAACCTCCAAGCCTCCCACAACAGCAGTCTTCGTACCATCCTGATCGATGATCGCCGCGGACCTCCAGGTTAGATCACTGAACCTCAGATCCTGAGCTAGTGGATCCTCGTTCCCTTCCCGGGTGAAAGTGATCCAGAGGTCTATTCCCTGTTCCCTCATTGCTTGCTGAATCCACTTCAGCTTCTTCCTGAGAAACTCCATCTTGAGGGGGGCTTTGTCGAGCTTCACAGAGAATGATCTGTACGGGAATTGACTTATGCTTTCTGTTTTTAACGACCTTCGCGCGTCACCGGGAAGGGCTGGCGCTCCAACGCGTAGGAATGCTATCTTAGGGGTCCAATCAAGTTCAACTCAACGCTAAGGCTATTAGTGCTGGACTCTGAAATCGATCCCGATGCAAACAGGGCAATACTCGACCGGCCAGTTCGCCAGGGACGTCGACACGTGCGTCCGGAAATACCCAAACGAATCAGAAGTTCTGAGACAGATCAAACCCCTCCTGGAGAAACTCATCAAGAGCCCAGGATCAGTTCCAGCTGAAGCCTTCACGCCTAGAAAGGACAGGTTCGCGATGAACCTCATCCATATGCCCAGCGACGAATTGTTCTCGGTAATCGGAGGAGTCTGGCATCCAAGCCAAACAACCCCCATCCACGACCACCTAACATGGGCGCTTATCGGAGTCTATGATGGCGAGGAACGGGAAGCACTGTTCCGTCGAACCGATGATGAATCAAACCCAAAGATTGCGAAGGTCGAGAAGGTTAGCGAGAAGATCAACACCAAAGGACACGTTACAGTTCTAGGCCACCGTGGCATCCACAGGGTCGACAATATTTCAGGAAAACCAACAACAAGCATTCACGTCTACGGCCGTGATATCGGCCACGCGGAACGACACAGCTACGACCCTGTTACCGGAGAGATAGGCAGGTTCGTCTCGGGATATTGCAACGTCCTCCGAGACACAGAACGATTCTAGAGGGCAACAGTCCTCCCAACACCTCAATGCCTTCAAATCAACGTCTTATTGCTTCTCAGTCTCATAACTTGACGTTGTGCCTCAAACTCGCCGGGGAACTGTCCGAGCAGAAAATGTTTGAGGGGCCACGGCATCCGCAAGGTTACTCTTTCATATACGATGAATAGTGCCCAGCTGAACGAGAAGACGAATCCCGTTAGCTCTTCACCTTCTCCTAGTCCCTAGAAGACTAGTCTAGCTTCTCGCTTATCTCCATAGCGTCTTTGGTAATGTCCGAGAATTCTAAGAGAGTTTCAATTGTTCTGCTCTTGTAGGGACCCATGTTCCTGACATACTCCAGATAATCTTCCATCTGATCCTTGAATATGCCCACGTTGTCGGCGACGATGACACTACCCTTGTGAAGATTCCTCTCGACAGCTTTGAGATATGCGAGATACTGTGTCTTTTCTGCGTCCAGGAAGACTAGGTCAAAGCTCCCGATGAGCTTGCCCACTGCTGTCCTTCCATCTCCTTCCACCACCCTGATGCTTCCTTCCATGTTGGCCCGCTTGACGTTCTCCTTCGCGATGCGCACATGTTCTGGGTTCTTCTCGACCGAGACTATCTCAACTCCAGGAGGGGAGTTCTTGGCCATCAGTATGGCGGAGTAGCCGTAGAGCACTCCGACCTCTAGAATTCGTTTTGGCCGGGTCTTTTTCACGATTTCTGAGAGAATTCTTCCCTTTACGGGTCCAATGGATGGGATGAACGAGCGTTGTCCAATCGCCTCGATTTCTTTGAGGACGGCGTCCGCGGGGTCCGACTGCTCCTTCATTGCCTAGACTCTCTTATCAATTCGGCAGGCTATACTTAACAAAAACACCAGCACCGAAACTGACTCGTAATCCTTTTCTTCGATAAGATTCATAGACAAAACAGTGGTTTTGAGGGAATGAGCCGCTCGCCTCGGAGGGAATTTAGTGAGAGAGAACGTAGGCGGATTTGGGATGAAGATCGAAAACCTTGGGAGGGAAATGAGGCATCAATCGAAATTCTCAAGAGGAAGATTTGGCGATCATTGTATTTTACCACCGATAGACGACAACAAAAATTCACTGCTTCAGAGATTAGTGCCGCGTCCCTACTTGTTTCGCAGGAGGCTGTGAACCACGGGGCTATCGAACGGGGCTTTGCCTCATTGTACGATGTAGACGAGACCAAGAGGGCCGCAGACGGGCTCCTCGAGAAGTATCAGTCTAACAGACGGGAGTATATTTCCAAACATCAAGACTTAGAGCGGAAGTCTAAGGCTTCTCTATCCGAGTCTCTCCGTCGCGACACACGTGCTTAGGACACATCCGGTGCCTACCTAGTTCTCTAGAGAGACAGTAGCCCCGGTTCAAATCTAGCGAGTCGTACGTGTCCTGGTGGGAAAAGACGGGGGAAACGGCAAGATTGCAGCTGACAATGCTCAAAGGCAAGATTCACAGAGCACGAGTGACAGGCTCGGATCTCAACTATGAGGGAAGCATCGAGATAGACTCCTCTCTAATGGATGCGGCTGGCATTCTCCCCTTCGAGGAAGTCGGCATTTGGAGCATTACGACCGGCGAACGGTTCTCCACCTACGCACTCCCAGCGGACCCACGGAGCGGAATCATCGCGCTCAACGGAGCGGCCGCCCGGAAAGTACAACCAGGGGACGAGATCATCATCACAGCCTTCGTATCTATGAGCGAGAAGGAAGCTGAACAATGGAATCCGAAGATCGTCTTTGTCGATGAGAAAAACCGGTTCAAACCTCTTACCCACGCTCCAAGAGCGCTAGCTCACCCACGAAACTAGCCCACTAAGATCGTCTCGCAAGCCATCGAAAACTCTCGCTCCATCAAACTTGTTTCCGAGCAGAGGCTAGAAACATTGGAATCTTCACCTGCTGCTCTTCTTGGTGCTCGTGCAGCAAGAAGATAACTCGTCAACCTTCACGTCCTCTAACCGGTTCTTTTTCATCATCACGAGAACGTCCCCCATCTTGAACCCAAGCCACAGATCCGCGTGTTCCTTCCGTAACCATTCGTAGCCGTGTTCTTGCAGGTCGGCGATTGCGATTCTTCCTCCAGGCTTGAGTACTCTAGCCATCTCTGCTATCGCAGTCTCTGGATGGGGGCAGTGGTGCAGTACCATGTTGCCAATTACAACATTGACTGATGAATCTGGCAGTTGCATGTGTTCGACGTTTCCTATTCGGAACTCGACCTTCCCCTTTCCCAGTTTTGCAATTGATTCATCGCTCATACCTCTGGAGAAGTCGAGCGCGATGACTTTGCGGGCGATCATAGCGGCCCCTTGAGTCAGAAACCCTGTTCCAGCACCCGCGTCCAGGACGGTGTCGTCGGGACTAATTTGGGCAGCGTTCAAGACGGCGTCCCGAACCTCGTCGCCGTAGAAGCTCTTTCTCATATTATCCCACTGGGGTGAGACTTGATTGAAGTATTCCTTCACCCGACGCGACATGATTGCTAGAATGATGATGTTGGAATCAGTTAAAGAATGCGCGAGCGTATGCCCGATCGCTAAGCTGAGATAGGCTGGATGTTCGCAACATGGTGATTGAAGCCGATTTCTATAGGGTCCGACTTCGGTTCAAGCGCCTATTCGCCGATCCCTCTATCTTCGAGGATCAGAAGAACGCTGCCCAACGACACCTCTTCAAAGGGAATGTTGGCGACAAAACCGCCAGCATCTATCAGATAACAAGCATTATCGCGCCAACGGATGATTCTGGGAAATCCTCTGAAATTGCTGGAACAGCCAGATATGTTCACCGGGGAAGGGTGGTTCGCTCAGAGTACTTCGAAAACGCGAACGTGACACTCGAGTATGCGGATTTTGGCAGCGGCATCTCGCCTGGTAGTCATGAGAGGCTATGGAAGAAACAGAGGTGGGGACGAATGAGCTTCAACCTCGACGAATTTCGCCATGAGCACTTGAGGATCGAAATACCTGATGCTTCCGAGCTCTATCAAATGCTCCGTGCTAGAGCGGACCCGACGACTCTCGTCGATGTCGAGCTTCCCGAGCTTCCCGACAATTTCTTCCGGTCTGCTGTTGGCTACTTGGAAACCCGTTTGAAACAACTTGCCAAGGCGCAACACGAAACGATCGAGGTGTACGTTGCAAGGGACTTGCTTGTTGAGGAGAAAGAGGCCTTGGAGAAGAGACTTACTCGGCCGTCAACGCAGTTTACAATTTACATTCTGTTGTCGAAAGCCGAAGAACTGCCCATGATCTAGCGATGTTGTTCTAGTGCGGAAAGCCTAGACGATTTGCCGATAGGATTCGATGAATTCTGGATCTATTACTCCCGAAATAACTCTCTCGGAACCGTCAGGAAGTATCACGGGCGTGCCTGCGGCGTGATAGGGGAGCTCGAATTTCTCCAGCTTGTCGGGAGCTTCTACTTCGAAGAGCTTGCGGCATGCTCCGTCTTGGTAATGGAAAGCGTAGATTTTCTCGACGCGTCTCTCTCCAAACCCTCCAGCCCTCCCTCCGGCTGCGCGGCCCTCTTCAGGCAGTTGGAGAATGAATACGGAATTTTCTCCTTGTAGTGTCTTTAGGTCTACTGGGTTTTGTGCGACGAGTATTCGTCTTCCTTTTTGGGAGATGAGGTGCGACAGTTCTTCGAGGGGTGTCATGCTGGCCGGAACTCCTTAGTCATGTAGAAATATCTATGCTACACGCGCTCAGAGGAAGCTGATAGTCGCGTCCTTCCTGCCGATCCGGACCAGTTTTTCGATCTCCTTACTGTCCTCCTCGTTGAGGGGAGTATAAAGCCGGTGGTCACCGGTGGAACTCGCGTATCGGCCGGCTATGAGATAAGCGTCCTTATTGGCTTCTTTCAGAACTGTGACACGGTTAAGCGCGTCCTTCGCGGTGTAGAGATAGAGAGGGGTTGGATCGAATTTCTGGACGTCTTTCATGGAAAGCTGCTTTTTTTCAAGGGGCATGGGTTATCGCGGCCGTCTTCGGAACAAGGCTCTGATCTTAGTTAAGCCTTCACGAACAGATTGCCGCATGTCATAGTGCGATTGGTATGGCTTAAAAGCGGTCCAATAACCCGAATCCCGTCTGAGCGAAAAAAATGAAAATGTACATAGTGATACTCGGAGTAATGCTCCTGATAGCAGGAATAGCCGGAGCTGCATACTACGGATTCGTACCACGAACTCGAGTATACGGTGCCATCGGCGTCGCAGTCGTCGGGATCATCATCGTAGCCCTAGGTGTAATGACGAAAACAACGACCGTAGGGGTTACCACGACGGGACAGTTCACATGCGCAAAGTGCGGTGCCAAGTTCGGCTCTGAAGCCGCCTTGAATCAGCATACCAAAGACAAGCACGGAATGTAGTTCGCTCAACCCTTTCTTCACAACATACAAACGCAACATTAGACCTCCGAGTCGTATTCTCGCGAAAGTACCCATTTTCTTAGAGTCTAGTACTCCAGCACTCGCAGAATGCCGGCCGTAAATCTCGGAGAAAAAGTGGTTCGTGAGCTCTAGTATAAGCGTTAGACCTTGAGTTGGCCTGATCTTCGGAGAGATTCAACTTGTCCCTGGGTGTATCGGAACATTATATCCCCGCGCTCTGGCTGGAAGTCCCAAGGAGCGACCAAGACCGTATCTCCCATCTTGATCCAGACGCGGCGCTTCATTTTTCCGCGAATTCGACAAACTCGGGTTACGCCGTCCGCGCATTCGACCAGTACCCTGTCATAGCCGAGGAGGTTTTTGACGGTCCCGTAGAGTTGGCCTGGACCAGGTGTGAGCATCTCGCTGAGGTTGGCCTCGCTGAGGACCTTTCGCTTACCCATACTATCAACATACTAGAGTATGGCGGTAATATTAAAGGTCAAAATGCGGACGCATGGTTTGACGGTCTAGTTTTTCCACTTGACTGAACAGCCGAAGGGTCTTGTCTCTTGAACAGAGGGCTTTTGATTTACGAGGATCGCGTCCAACGCGTTTCTGAGGTCTTTGGTTTTCACTGATTCTGGATTTCGGTTATCGTCGATTCGACCCTTGTACTGGAGTCGGCGCTGCTGATCAAATGCAAAAACGTGTGGCGTGCAGATTGCACCGTATTTCCTGGCGATTTCCTGAGTATCATCTCTCAGGTATGGAAAGTTGAAGCCGCGTTCCTTGGCCCTCTTGATCATGTTCTGGTAGCTGTCTTCTGGATAACCTGTGTCGTCGTTGCTGTTTATCGCCACTAACGTAACCCCCTTCGTCGAGTAGTCCTTCTGGAGTTGGACCATCCGGTCTTCGTAGGCTTGAACGTAAGGACAGTGATTGCAGCTGAAAACGACTACCAACGCTTTGTTTTTTGAAAAACTGTTGAGGGTGTGAGTCTTGCCATCGACTCCTTCCAGCTCAAAATCGACGGCGGATGACCCTAGCGGGAGTCCAACCGAGTCAAGAGTTGTCGGTGACGTAGGCATAGCCCAATTGAGGTGAGGAAGGCCTTAGAAACCTTTCCAACTCCGAATCTCTGGGGGACCGGTTCCTATTGAAGACAAAAGCCTTGGTAGGGGTCTCAGGCTTCAGTTATCCTGGATGGAAAGGAAACTTCTACCCAGAGGGCCTGAAGAGCGAAGAATTCCTCTCCTACTATTCTAAAAAGCTCAACAGTGTGGAAGTCAACAGTTCCTTCTATGCCTCTCCAAGCCTTGCAATGGTAAAATCATGGGCCGGCAAGACTGGCGACAATTTCAGGTTCTCCTTCAAAGCGCCAAGACAGATCACACACATCCTGAAGCTTGGCAAGGGATCAGTTGAAGCGACAGAAAGACTTGGAGTGACTTTGAGATCTCTTGGAGACAAGAATGGACCTATTCTCTTTCAGCTTCCACCCTACTCAAAACAGGACTTGAAACTCCTGGAAGATTTCCTCGCGAACACGTCCAAGATCGGCGAGAGAGTATTCGAATTTAGACACGAATCTTGGCTGAACGATCTGACCTATTCGACCCTTGAGAAACATGATACCAACTTCTGCATTGCGGAGACCGAAGATATGAAACCAGTTTTGAAAGTCACGGGCAAGATACCATACTTCAGGCTGCGAAACGAGTCATACAATGACAAAGTGATTGATGACTGGATCCGGAAGATCAAGGAAACCAGTAAGGGAAGCGAGTCAGTCTACGTCTATCTCCGCCACGATGAAACCGGAGACAATGCCACTCGGGCAATGAAGATTCTAGAATCGTTGTCCTAAGAAAGGAAAGGCGCACGGTCGCCCTGCAGTTGTAAAAACAGATATTGTCTTAGGTAGTTTTTGCTGCGGCTTTCTTGAGCTCGTCGTAGTTCGGTTCCTTGGTCGGGTCGTCGCTGACCCATTTGTAGACAACGACTCCATTGTGATCTAGTATGAAGACGGATCTCTTCGCAACAGTGTAGCCTTTGAGGTTTCCGAAGTTTTCGTGGTAGATATTGTAGAGTTTGACGACTTCTCTGGTGTAGTCAGAGAGGATTGGGAAGTTGAGGTTGTTGTTTTGGGCGAAGGCTTTGTTCGTGAATGGGTCGTTTACGCTTATTCCCACGACCTGTGCGTTGATCTTGTTCAGCTCTTGCATGTTGTCCCGCAAGGTGCACATTTCACGAGTGCATACGCCGGTGAATGCCCCTGGGAAGAATGCGAGTATTGTCGCGCCGTTAGGTTTCAGAAGTTCGTGAAGACTCCGAGGTTTCCGGTCAGTGTCTGGGAGATTGAAGGTTGGAGCTTTTTCGCCCTGGTTAACCATTCTCAGTCGAGTCTGGCAAGTGGTTTCGGATATTTCTAAACCTTACAGCCTTGGGACCGGAAGACCATGTCCGAGTCCTGGAAGAGCGAGAGGGGCTGGTGAGCTCTAAAAAATAAAGTTGGGGAGCCTAGTAGTGTTTTCTAGGCCCACTAATCGTCGTTGCCTTGATCGTCGGAGTCGTCGTTGTCTTTCTTGTCCGCGCATGCGCTAGCATCATCGGTGTCGTGTCCATTCGAGTGAACGGCGTGGGATTTGGTATTGTCGTTGTCGATCTTAGTAGAGTGAGTTGCGTCATGCTGCGGGTTGTGTTTGCCTAGAGCAGCCATGAACCCGTGTGCCTTTCCTAATAGTGATTTGTCTGGTTTGTCTTGTTTGTCGTGTCCCTTTGCAAGATGCTTGCCTTCGTTACTATGGCCAGTGCCCGTTGGGTCAGAAGTGCAGGTTGGTGAGGTTGTTGGGGTTGTGTCGGTTGAACAGTTCGTGGTACAAGTCGAAGCCGGGGTTGTCGTCGTCGTGGTCCCGCCGTTGTTGTTATTGCCGTTTGTGTTGCCGCCGTTGCTGCTTGAAGCTTGTAGGGCTGGACCGTGTAGAAGGAAGGGCACGAGGAAGGCGCCGATTCCTGCGACGATTAGGGCGATAGCGCCCACTTTGCGTTTGGTCGATGAATCCATTTTTTTCCTATCTCCGTTTTCTTGGAGTTGCATGGGGTTGAGTGGGCTGAGTATATGATACAACGAATTGAACACTCAGAAAGGTGTCAAACTACTGCGGCAGCTCCAATTGATCTTTGAGTGTTTGGGAGTGTGAGATTTCGACCTATAGTACTCGGAGAAAGAGATAGAGGATGATAAGGTTGGGAATAGTTACGAGAAGTCCGATTTTTGAGAATTCAACGAATCCGAATCCTGATCCCCGACTCTCAGCCTCCTCAAGCACAATGACGTTGCTGGCCGCGCCGAGGAGACTGATTCCTCCGGCGAGTGTGCTGGCACCAGCTAACGCCATCCACGGTTTGACATCGGCCCCGGTGAAACCTGCGGCTTGCATCGCTTTGATGTAGACTGCAACAAAAGGAACATTGCTCAATAGCTGGCTGAAGAACGCGCTCGCCAAGATTATCGTGACGATTGAGAGCCCGGGTTCCGATTTGCTGAGAACCGGCAAATAGATCATCAGGCTTTGGAGAGCGTTTGATTCCCAGAACGCTTGCATTACGATAAAAAGGGAGATGAAGAAGAGAATAATCCCCCAGTCAACGGATCTGAGAATCTCTCTTCGTCTTCCACTGCCGAGGAATACGATCGTGGCTCCGAGAAGTGAAATGGTTCCAAGGTTGAAATTTCCCTCAACCCCAAACAGGCCAGCGATGCCGACTAGGAAGAAACCTAGCACAACTATTCCCGCAGCCCACCCAGAGAGCTTTGCTAGCTTTCGATCTTTGATGGCTTCTCTAGGATTAACTTGAAGTTGCGCTATTGTCGAGTTTGCGAATTCTTTCCTATAGTACCATCTGAGAATTAGGTACGTCACTCCGAGCCCTGCCAATGTCGGCGGAACAAGATAGTAGAGAAAATCCAGCATGGGGTTTGGAATTCCTGTTGACAGGGCGATCAGAAGGTTCTGCGGATTACCGATGGCGGTCATAGTGCTGCCGATAGTTACTCCTAGGGCGAGGGTGATGAGGAAGACCCCGGGTCTGATACGTAGCTGTTTGGCCACGCTCAACATGATCGGCGTGGCCATTAGAGCCAATGTGTCGTTCACCAGGAACGCTGACATGATGCTTATTCCGACCAGTACTAGTCCGAAGGCTTTCTGAGGAGACCTTGCCACGCGCAGCAGTCTCAGGGTGAGATATTCTAGGAGACCGGAGAGGTCCATTGCTGCGACGACGGAGAACATTCCGAGCAGGAAGAAGATCACGTTGAGATTGATTGATGCGTAAGCGTCTCCTAGCGGGATGGCCCCTGAGAAGATCATTGCGACGGCTCCTGCCATCATGATTGTCCAGACCGGGATGCGAAACCATCGAAGGTTTCGCAGAATTATCAGCGCGTAAACCGCTACGAAGATGGCGATTGGAAGATAGTACAGGGTCAACTTGTACAGAAGCCCAGAGTTCCTTCCAGCTTGGCCATTTGAAAGCAATTACAAGTTAGGGGGCTAATGCAGGCTCTCTCCAGAGCCGCTGAGATTCAGAGAAACTGGGTTCCTTTTAGGCCCGCCTCTGGCCTGCTGTCGTGGCCCTAGAGCTCTTCGAGCATCTTCTGGGACCAGAGGAGCGAAGCCTCCGGTTTCTTTGGAGAGTCCTTGTCCTTTTTCACTTTAGGCCTAGTAGGAGGTTTCTCCGGTCTCGTTGCCTCCGGGATCAGTCCCTTGTTGGGGATAACCGGTTTGGGGCCTGCGGGGTCTTGGCCCTGTCCGATGACAGCGCCTGCTGGATCGCGCAAGATACCGTTCTCGTAGAATGCCTTGTAATGTCCATTGTAATCGTAGATGAACCCGTCATCGTCCATCCAGGCGATGTTGTGGCCATCGAAGTCCACAATTCTATGATCTTTCAATAGTCTGTATCTTGCTGTCCCGTTTTCGTCCCATATTACGTCGATTTCTTCTTCTTCGGCTTCTGGTCCTAGTTCCAAGTTCGTCTCTCCAGACAGTTAGCTCTCAAGCTAAGAAGGTTACCGATGATATTGAGGGCAAAGTAGGGAATTGTGTTCGATGCAACGTTGACTGATTGCGTGCCTTATCGTCGGTCCAATTGGGGTCGAACGTAGATATACTAGTCCGGACCCAGGTCCCCGTTGAACAGGGTTGCCGCGGCAGTCAAGGACTTATCGCATTAAGAAACGCCAGAAGAAGGCGAACAGGTCTAGAAAGCGCACTGGTTCTAGTCGAAAGATAAGCAACCCTTTCAAGAGCAAACTCAAGAGCACACATTAGCCGAGGA
>Ga0070699_100002692_pt1 | contig 15874 bp, 14 predicted proteins | sample KBSK1503metaG_FD_65473 | JGI IMG/M metagenome (GOLD analysis project Ga0070699, IMG submission 65473) | Corn, switchgrass and miscanthus rhizosphere microbial communities from Kellogg Biological Station, Michigan, USA - KBS K1-50-3 metaG | ecosystem: Host-associated > Plants > Roots >...
CCGCGGTCGTCGCGGTCGTCGCCCTCGCGGCCTTCGGCGTGATGAGCTATCGGGGCCATCGGCGCAGCGAGGCCGAGCGCGCCTTCTCGGCTGCCCTCGACACCTTCCACTCCCCGGTGTCGACGGAGCTGCCCGAGGGATTCGAGCCGCCCGCGGGACCGGTCTTCGCGGCGGCGGCCGAGAAGTACCGCAAGGCCGCCGCGGAGTTCGAGGAGGTCGCACGGAAGTACGGATCGCTCGACGCCGGCCGGCGTGCCCGCTATTACGCTGCGCTCTCCCGCCTGGAGCTGGGCGAGTACGACGCCGCCGAGAAGTCACTGAGCGAGATCGCCGCCCGGCGCGACGGGGACGGCCTCGAGTCGTCGCTCGCGCGTCTCGCCCTCGCCGATCTCCACCGCCGCCGCGGCCAGCTGGACAAGGCCATCGAAGGCTACCGCCGCCTGATCGAGGATTCCTCGTTCGTCCTGCCCCGCGATCACGTGCTGCTGGAGCTGGCTTCCACGCTGGAGGCGGCAAAGCGGCCGGCCGAGGCGGAAGCCGCCTACCGCCGCATCGTCGACGAGTTCCCCGGCAGCGTTTACGCGCCGGAGGCCCGCCGGCGGGCCGACTACCTGGCGGGTGGCGCCCCCGCCCAAGGATAGGCATGAAACGTCGCACGGCGTGGATCCTCGTGGCGGGCGTGGCGGCCGTCGCCGTCGGCGCCGCGGCGGTGGGCGGTCTCGCCCTCGCGCTGCGTGGCCGGGGGGCGGGCTGGAGCGCCAACAACTATCTCTACCTCGATCTGCAGGGGGAGATTCCGGACGAGCCGCCGTCCTCGGACCTGGGCACGATCTTCGAGCGACAGCCCCCGTCCCTCCGCACGCTCGTGGAGAGCCTGGAGCGGGGGGCCGACGATCCGCGCGTTTCCGCGGTGGTGCTGCGCGTGAGCATCCTGCCCGAATCGGGCTGGGCCACCGTGCAGGAGCTGCGCGACGCCGTCGGGCGCTTCCGCCGATCGGGCAAACCCGCCTACGCGCACCTCGAGTTCTGCGGCAACAAGGAGTACTACCTCGCCAGCGGCTGCGACAAGATCTACGCGATCCCGAGCGCGCTGATCGAGCTGACGGGACTCCGCTCCGAGGTCTCCTTCTTCAAGGGAACGCTCGACAAGGTCGGCATCCAGGCGCAGTTCGAAGGGGTGGGGAAGTACAAGAACGCCCCCAACCAGTTCACCGAGAGCGGCTTCACGCCGCCGCACCGCGAGCAGATGGACGCGCTGCTCGACAGCCTCTACGGCCAGTTCGTGTCCGCGATCGCGCAGGGCCGCCGCCGAAGCCCGGGGGAGGTCCAGGCCGTCATCGACGCCGGCCCCTACGACGGCCCCTCGGCGCTGCGGGCCGGGCTCGTCGACGAGCTGATCTACCGGGACCAGCTCGACGCTCGTCTCAAGGGTGCGAGCCGGCTGACGCCGGGCCGATACGTGAAGGGCACCCGCGGCATCGGCTTCGACGGCCGCCCGAAGATCGCGCTCGTCTACGTCGTGGGCGACATCATTCCCGGCCGCAGCCAGAGCAGTCCTCTCGGGGGCGGGTTCGCCGGCTCCGACACCGTGGCGGAGGCGCTGAAGGACGCCCGGGAGGACGGCGCCGTCCGCGCGGTCATCCTCCGCGTGGACAGCCCCGGAGGATCGGGCACCGCCTCGGAGGTGATCTGGCGCGAGGTGGCGCTGGCCCGCCAGAAGAAGCCGGTCGTCGTGTCGATGGGCGACACGGCTGCCTCCGGAGGCTACTACGTCGCGATGGGCAGTGACGCGATCGTGGCCGAGCCGGGGACCATCACCGGATCGATCGGCGTGTTCGGCGGCAAGTTCAGCCTGCACGGTCTCTACGACAAGATCGGGATCAGCAAGGAGATCCTGCTCCGCGGCCGGCACGCCGACATGTTCTCGGCGTACCGCCCCTGGAACGACGACGAACGGGCCCGGATGCGGGAGATGATGGAATCGTTCTACCGGGACTTCGTCACCAAGGTCGCCCAGGGCCGGCACAAGACCTACGAGGATGTCGACGCGATCGCGCAGGGCCGCGTGTGGACGGGGGCCGAGGCGCAGCGCCACGGGCTCGTCGACCGGCTCGGCGGGTTCGGGGTCGCCCTCGACATCGCGAAGGAGAAGGCGAAGATCGGCAAGGGGGAAGAGGTGCGCCTCGTGATCCTGCCCGAGCCCAAGAGCCTGATCGAGCAGCTGCTGGAGCGCCAGGACGACGGCGCGCAGACCGCGCTGCCCGCGGACGTGAGGGCCCTCCTGCGGTGGGCCTCGACCTTCCGCGACGGCCAGCCCCTCGCCCGCCTGCCCTTCGACCTGAGGGTTTTCTAGCTCAGCTTCCGTGCTGCTGGTGCAGGCGCTGGAACCAGGCCTGCTTGGTCGCGCGGTAGTCCTGGCCGTGGACCTGCTTGAAGGCCTCGTCCACGCTGCCCGTCTCGCCCATCGCGCGCACCAGGTCGTTCATTCCCCCCATGCCGCGGTTGGCGATGAGGTATTCCGCGAACGATAGGGCATACAGGTAGAACCCCATCACGCCTCCCGCCCGGCCGTCGGCGAACATCGTGAGCTGTTCGGGTGTGAGCCGGGTGGTGACCCGTTCTCCTTCCATGTACTGCGCGAGGCCCTCCTGGATGTCGCGGGGGGCGACGCCGCGCGAGCGGTCGGCCACGAAGGCGTGGGTCAGCTCGTGGAGAAGCGTGTGGTCCATCTCGGGGGTGAGACTCCGCGTGAGCCCCTGTATGGGCACGCGGATGCGGCCGTCGAGGCTGTCGTACACGCCCCCTGACCAGGCGGGGGCGCCGCTGGCGCTGTAGTAGCCCTGGCTCGAGAAGAGGATCACGGGAATCGTGACCTGCGGCTGGTAGTCGAGGGCGGAAGCGAGCGTCGCGTAGTGGCGCTCGAGCGCCCGCAGGATCTCCCGCCCGATGTCCTCGTGCTCCTCGCCGTCGTATCGAACGTGGAAGTGGGACAGGTTACGCTCGGTCATCCCGTGCTCGTCCGACATCCCCTTCGACACGTGGGCGAGCAAGGCCTGTGACTCGGAATCGGGGCGGATCTCGATCGCGGTGCGCAGAGCCTCGGCGGCCTCGGTGTTGCGGTCCTGGCGGATGAGGGCGTAGCCCAGACCGTGCCAGGCGTCGCCATTGCGCGCCTCGCGGGCGATGGCGGCCCGCGCGGCCGCCTCGGCGCCGGCCCAATCGCCGGCTTCCAACAAGACTCTCATCAAACGCACGCACGGCCAGGCCGCTTGGGTCTGCAGTTCCACCGCCCGCCGCAGCAGCGCGGCCGCGTCACGGTAGCGGTTGAGCCGCCGTTCGCCCTCGGCCGCGTTCAGAAGCGTCGCCTCCAGGAGGCGCTGCGCTTCGGTGGGATAGCGTGCGTAGAGGCGCTCGGCCGCCGTCACGTCCGCCACCGTCACGGCCGGCTGGCGATGCGCCAGGTCCTCGAACCTCGCCAGGTCTTCCTCGGGTATGCCGGCCGCGGGGACCTGGACCGCCTCCGGAGAGGGAACGTGCGCGGCCATCGTGGGCGGCGGCAGCTCGGCGGCCGGGGGCAGGCTCGCACGGGCTGCGCGCGACTCGGCCGGCGGCGCCTTCGTGGCCCGAGCGGGCGCGCGCAGGCTGCGCCATCCGGCGACGCCGCAAGCGACGACGAGCACGAGCGCGAGCGCGTTCCACCAGGGCAACGCCGATCGAGTGTCGTCGGAATCGTCGCGGGGGACCTGCACGGGCGCGGTCCGCGGCCGGATCTTGGAGAAGATGACGCCGCAGCGGGGGCAGGCGACGGGCCCGGGGTTCGCCTGGCCGCAACGCGGGCAGTTGGCGCTGCCGGCCGTATCCGCGTTCGTGGGCGTCGTCGGCATCTTCGTCAACGGAAGATGGTAACAGCCCCGGTCGTCGCATAGAATCCGCGCCCGTGACAGGTATCACAGTCGAGGCCACCGCCCCGACGCGGGTCGACCTCGCCGGCGGCACGCTGGACATCTGGCCCCTCTATCTCTTCCACCGCGGCGCCGTGACGGTCAACGTCGCGATCGACCGGAGGGCGTGGTGCCGCGTCGAGACGGGAGTGGACGGTGTCCGGCTCGAGTCCAAGGACACGCTGGCCAAGGCGGAAGGGCGGACCGTGTCCGACGTCCTGGGCGCGGGCAGCCTGTCCCTGCCGGCCTACATCCTCCGCGCGCTGGGCATCGAGTCCGGGCTGAAGGTCGTGACGCACTCCCGCGTCCCGGCCGGCTCGGGGCTCGGCGGCTCTTCCGCGCTGGCGGTGGCGGTGGTGGCCGCGGCCGCCCGCGCCGTGGGCCGCGAGCTCGACGCGGACAGCATGTGGCCGGTGGTGCGCGACGCCGAGGCCCAGAACATGGGCGTGCCCGCGGGCATGCAGGACCACCTCGCCGCGATCCACGGAGGCGTGCTCGGCATCCACCTCGAGCCGGGCACCGTGCGGGCGGAGCGCCTCGCCACCGACCCGGCGCGTGTCGAAGAGTCGCTGCTCCTGGTGGATGCGGGCGTGACCCGCTTCTCGGGGATCAACAACTGGGAGGTCTTCAAGGGACAGATCGACGGGAACGAGACCGTCCGCCGGTCGCTGGGCGAGATCGTGGCCGCCGCCCGCGGCCTGAAAGACGCGCTCGTGGCCCATCGCTATGACGACGTCGTGCCGCTCATGGCCGCGGAGTGGGAGGCGCGCAAGCGCCTCGCGCCCAGCGTCACCAGCCCCGAGATCGACCGCATCGCCGCCGCCGCCCAGTCCGCGGGCGGCGCGGCGAAGGTGTGTGGGGCGGGGGGAGGAGGGATGGTGGCGGTGTGGGCGCCGGCCGACCGCCGGGAGGCGGTGGAGTCCGCCGTGAAATCCGCCGGATTCAAGTCGGTGCCCTTCCGGGTCGATCTGAGGGGCCTGGAAGTCGAGTAGGGTATAATCGAGGTTTGCCGGGAGGGAAGAGGACACGTCCATGGTTCAGGCCACCCAGCTCAAGCGCGGCATGTGCATCAAGCACGACAACGAGCTGTACCGGGTCGTGGAGGCCCAGCACAAGACCCCGGGCAACCTGCGCGGGCTCGTGCAGGCGAAGATCCGCAACCTCAAGAACGGGGCGATCAGCGAGCACCGATTCCGCTCCGTGGACATGGTGGAGCGCGCGATCCTGGACGAGACCGAGATGGAGTTCCTCTACCGGGACGGCGACATGTACCACTTCATGAACAACGAGACCTTCGAGCAGATCGGGCTCTCGAGCGAGGTTCTCGGCGACGCCGTCCCCTACCTGATCCCCAACATCAAGCTCAAGATCGAGATGTACGAGGGCCGCCCGGTCGGCATCGAGCTGCCGCTCACGGTGGAGATGAAGGTGGTGGAGACCGAGCCGTCCATCAAGGGGGGGTCGGTGTCCAACGTGGGCAAGCCGGCGAAGATGGAGACGGGCCTCGTCGTCCAGGTCCCCGCGTTCATCTCGGAAGGCGAGCGGATCCGGATCGACACCGCGAGCGGGGCCTACATCGAGCGCGTGAAGTAGGCCCCCGGAATGCCCCAGACGCCCCACCCGCGCGCCGGCTGGGTGGAGGTCATCACCGGCAGCATGTTCAGCGGGAAGAGCGAAGAGCTCATCCGCCGCATCCGCCGGGCCCAGATCGCCCGCCAGAAGGTCCAGATCTTCAAGCCGCGGGTCGACGACCGCTACGCCGCCGACCACATCGTGAGCCATTCGGAGATGAAGATGCCGTCGCAGGTGGTCCGCTCGGCGCGGGAGATCCTCGACACGCTCGAGAAGGGCACCGAGGTCGTGGGCATCGACGAGGGCCAGTTCTTCGACCTGTCCCTGGTCGAGGTGGTGAACACGCTCGCCGACCGGGGCGTGCGCGTGATCGTGGCGGGCCTGGACCAGGACTACCTGGGACGGCCTTTCGAGCCGATGCCGCAGCTGCTGGCGGTGGCGGAGTACGTCGACAAGACCCTCGCCATCTGCATGCGCTGCGGCGCTCCGGCCAACCGCAGCCAGCGGCTGGTGGGCGCCACGGACCGCGTGGTCGTCGGGGGCTCGGCGCACTACGAGGCCCGCTGCCGGCGCTGCTTTCACCCCGGGATCGAGCGTTCCGAAGAGTAACGGTCGGGGCTCACGAGCGGCCTTCCCGAAGACGGGCGCGCGCCGCACATCATGCTACGAATCAAGGACCTAACCGTCCAGCCCATGGGTCGGCACGGCGCTTGCTCGCTTTCTGCCAGCGATGTCTGCGCCCTCCCACGTGCCGATGGTGCGCTGTCGGCTCGACGGCCCGTTCGACGCCATCGAGGCCCTCAGATACATCCCGCTGGCCGAGTTCGAGCTGTGGCGCTACCTGATGGAGACGCGCCACGGCCGGCACGTCTCGATCGAAGAAGTCTCGATCTGGGTGGCGGAGGAGTCGGGGACCTGGAACTCCGGCTTCGCCGCCGAGGAGCTACAGCCGGTCGTTCGGCTGCGCCTGGAGCGGCCCGGCCCGCACGGCGTGGCCATCCCGATGGAGCGGTTCTTCCCGGCGGAGACGTACCCGCAGGCCCAGGAAGCGCTCCTCAGCCACTTCGAGCAAGAGCCCTGCCGCGTGCTCGCGGCCACGCCCGGCTACTTCGTTCCCCTTCGCACGGGCGGCCGGCGGGAGCGAACGGTCCGCTCCGCGTAGCGCCGCCCGGGCCGGCGCTCCGTCCGTGATCCTCCTCGACGGGGCCCAGGGTGAAGGCGGCGGCCAGATCATCCGCACCGCCCTCGCGCTCTCCGCCGCGACCGGCCAGCCGTTCCACATCACGCGCATCCGCGCCGGGCGGGTCCGGCCGGGCTTGCAGCCGCAGCACCTGGCCGCGGTGCGCGCGGCCGCGATGCTCTGCGGCGCGAGCGTGGGTGGAGCCTTCGACGGCTCGCCGGACGTGCGGTTCGAGCCGGGGCCGGTGCGGCCGGGGGAGTTCCGCTTCGAGATCGCCACTGCCGGGGCCCTCACCCTCCTCCTCCAGACGGTGATCGCGCCGCTGGCGACCGCTTCGGAACCGAGCCGGGTCGAGGTCACGGGAGGCACGCACGTGCCGCGGAGCCCCTCGTTCCACTACCTCGCCCGGCACTGGGCGGCCGTCGTGGAGCGCCTGGGCCTGCACGCGCGGCTCGAGCTGGTGCGGGCGGGTTTCTATCCGCCCGGCGGCGGCGAGGCGCGGGCGGAGGTGCAGCCGTGGAAGCGGCCCCGGCGCCTCGTCCTCGAGAATCGGGGAAAGCTCGTGGCGATCCGGGGCACCGCCGGCGCCGCCCGCCTGCCCGGCGTAGCGGAGCGCATGCGGCGCGCGGCCGAGGAGCGGCTGTGGGAGTCGCGCCGCCTCGAGTCGGCGTGGGACCTGGTGGAAGTGCCGGCGCCGTCGAAGGGCTGTTTCCTGTTGCTGGAGGCCATCTTCGAGCAAGGACGCGGCGCCTTCGGCCTGCTGGGCGAGCGCCGGGTCAGGGCCGAGGCGCTGGGCGACCGCGCCGCCCGGCAGCTGCTGAAGTTCCTCGACTCCGACGAGGGAGCGGTCGATCCGCACCTCGCCGATCAGCTCGTCCTGCCGCTCGCGCTCGCCGGCGGCGGCGGCCGCGTGACGACCCCCGAGGTGACGAGCCATCTCGAGACCGTCGCCGACGTCGTCTCCCGCTTCGGAATCCCCGCGCGGACCTGGGGGCGCCGCGGCGGGGCGGGCGGCGTGGAGGTCGGTCCGGTTGTTGACCGTCCCCAGAGCGCCAGATAGCATAACCGTTGGCGAGCACGGAGGAGGAGGATGCGATGGCGGGCCGCGGCGCTCCTTCTCGTCCTCCTCCTCGGCGCCGCCTGCCTCGCGCGGCCGAAGACGATTCCCGCAGTTCCCGCCCGGAGGCTCCGGGCGGCGAGTCCCGACGAGGTCCTCGCGGCCTATGAGGCGTATGCCAACGGGAACGAGACGCTCAGCGCCTCCGGCGACCTCGAGGTGCGCGACCTGAGAGCGGGGCGCGCCCGCAAGCTCGGCGTACGGCTGGTGGCAAGCCGGGGGGGAAAGCTGTACCTCAAGGGCTCGGTCGCGGTGGTGACGGCCATGGAGGTGGTGGCCGACGGCCAGCGCTTCTGGTTCCAGGTCCCCTCCCGCAAGACCGTGTGGACGGGGCTTTCCGGCGCCGCCCATCGGGCCGAGAGCGAAGACGCCCCCTACTACGCGCTGCGCCCGTCCGACGTCACGTCCGCGCTCCTCCCCGAGCCGCTGGCCCCGGGCCCCGGCGATGCCGTGCTCTTCGAGGCCGACCGAGACACCTTCGGCCTCGCCCTCGCTTCGCGGGGGGCCCGGGAGACGGCGCGGCGGCGCGTGTGGCTCGACCGCGAGACGATGCGCCCCTCCCGACTACGCCGCTACGACGAGCGCGGGGAGCTCGTCTCCGAGGTGCAGATCGGGGACTGGGAGAACGGCTCCGCCCAACGGATCCAGATCGATCGCCCGGCGGAAGGCTACGAGGCCGTCTTCGACCTCGACAACGTGGAGCGGAACGTGCCCGTGCCGGCGCAGGCCTTCGTGCCCCGCACGCCCGCGGGATACAAGGTCGTGGAAGTCAGCGCGATGAGCGAGCGCGGGTTCAGTGCGCGCGAACGGAAAACGGGGGGTCTGGGGGGGACCAAAGAGTCCCCCCCAGCTCAAAGAGCGAGCGCGGATTCATTCCGCGCGAGCAAATGACTGACGATGCCATCCTCAAGACCGAGGATCTTCGCATGGTCTACCACGTCGGGACCGTGGAGGTCTTCGCTCTGCGCGGCGTGGACATCCAGGTCCAGAAGGGCGAGTTCGTCTCCATCGTGGGACCGTCCGGCTGCGGCAAGTCGACGCTGCTTCACCTGCTCGGAGGCCTGGCCCGGCCGACGTACGGGCGGATCTTCGTGGACGGGGACGAGATCTCGGCCGCGGCGGACGGCGACCGGACGCGCATCCGCCGGGAGAAGATCGGCTTCGTCTTCCAGCGCTTCAACCTCCTCCCGACCCTCACCGTGAAGGGCAACCTCGAGATCGCCTGTCAGATCCAGGGCAACGGCCGCCCCTCCCGGGAGCGCGTGGCCGAGGTGCTCGACCGGGTGGGGCTGCCGCACAAGGCGATCATGAAGCCGCTCGACCTGTCGGCGGGCGAGCAGCAGCGCGTCGCGATCGCGCGCGCGCTCATCAACTCGCCCGCGATCGTGCTCGCCGACGAGCCGACCGGCAACCTCGACTCCCTGAACAGCACGATGATCCTCAACCTGTTCCGGGAGCTGAACCAGCGGACCGGCCAGACGATCATGATGATCACCCACAACCACGAGGCGGCGGCGGTCGGCCACCGGATCATCGAGATGAGGGACGGGCGCGTCGTCAGCCACGGCATCGTTCCCCATCTGGTGACGGGGGCGGGGACGTGACCGGCCTCTCGCCGCGCGCCCGTCTGCTGCTGTGGGACTACGGACGCGGCTCGGTGCCCTACGACCTGCTCTGCCTCCTGCTCCTGATCATGGTGTTCGCGGTGCCTCCGGCCTGGTGGGGAGATCCCATGTGGGCGCACCCGTGAGCGTGCTTCCGCTGCTCGTCCTCCTGACCGCCGCGCCCGCGCCCCCTGACGCAAGTCGGGTGCTGCGGTCGCTCGAGAGGGCGGGCCAGGGCCTCAAGACGATGAAGGCCGACTTCGTGGAGACGAAGGTCATCGTCCTCCTGAGCGACAAGCAGGAGACGCGCGGGGACGTGATGCTCCAGGTGCCGGGGCGGCTCCGGTGGAACTACACGTCGCCGCAGCCCAGCGTCATGGTGATCAAGGATGGCGCCTTCGCGCGGTACATTCCCAGGAGCAAACAGGTGTTCCGGGGGGCGGCCAAGGGGGAGGCCGATCTTCTCGTGGGCTTCGGGCCGGGGGCGGCGTCGCTCGGCAAGAAGTACGAGGTCACGCTGGTCGGCCAGGAGGCCGTGGCCGGCGCGCCGGCGTGGGTGCTGGACCTGAAACCGCGCTCGGAGGCGACGTCGGGGCTGTTCGCGGCCATCCGCCTGTGGGTCGACGAGGCCCGCTCGATCCCCGTCCAGACGCGGCTCACCGAGCCCACCGGCGACCACACGACGATCCGCTTCGAGAAGGTGGTCGTCAACGGCGCCCTGTCCGCCGGCGCCTTCGACCTGAAGCTACCCAAGGACGTGGTGGAGGTGAAGTGAAGGTACGAGCCGCCGTCTTCGCGGCGATGCTGCTGCTGGCGGGCCCGCTGCGCGCCCAGGAGCCGCCCCCCGTCGATCCGAGCGACCTCATCAACACGCTGCTCGGCGGCCTGCTCGGGTTCAAGGACATCACCGGCCCCGAGCTGCAGACGGAGGTCGCCGAGGTGGGGGGCGTTCCCTTCCGGAGCGACGTGCCGCTGCGCTACCTGACGCGCGCGGAGCTGTCGCGCTACCTCAAGGAGGTCCTGGACGACGAGTACCCCGCGGCCCAGGCGCGCGCGGACCAGAAGACGCTGGTCGCCTTCGGCCTGCTCGCCCCCGGCACGGACCTGCGCGCGGTGCGGTCGCGCCTGCTCGAGGAGAACGTGGCCGGCTTCTACGACGAGCGCCCCGGCAAGAAGCAGCTTTACGCGGTGAGCGAGGACCGCCGCCTCACGCCCACCAACCAGCTCATCCTGTCGCACGAGCTGCGGCATGCGCTGCAGGACCAGTACGCGAACGTGCACGACGCCCTTCCCGCGAGCGTGGGCGACTTCGACGACCGCCGCATCGCCTACCTCAGCCTCCTCGAGGGCGACGCCACCCTCGTCATGGAGCGCTTCCTGCTCCGCCGGGTGCCGGGCATGGAGGACAGCGACCTGTCCGGCCTCTCCATGCCCACGCCCGCCGTGCCCGGCGCGCCCAAGGTGCTCGCCGACCAGCTCGTGCTGCCCTACATCGTGGGGCGGGACTTCGCGCGCGCGGTGTGGCAGCGGGGCGGCTGGGAGGCGATCAAGGCGGCCTGGTCGCGGCCGCCCGAGTCGAGCGAGCAGGTGCTGCATCCGGAGAAGTTCTTCGCGCGGGAGGCGGCGCAGCGCGTGGACATCGCGTATCAGCCGCCGGGCGGCACGCCGGTGAACGAGGGCGTGCTCGGCGAGATGCTGACGCGGACGCTGCTCGGCGAGGGCTCGGACGCGGCGGCCGCCGGCTGGGGGGGCGACCACTTCAAGGTGTGGGACGTCGGCGGCAAGAGCCTGCTCGTATGGCGCTCGACGTGGGACAGCCCGGCCGACCTCGCGAAGTTCAAGCAGGCGCTTCTGGCCCGGCTCACCGCCGACCGGGCTCCCTCGGGGGAGCGGGGGCCCTTCCGGCTCTTCGCCAGCCCGCCCTGGCGCTTCGCCGCGGGTGAGGTGGCGGGCGGCATCGTGTTCGTCTCGTCCGACGACGATCGCGCGTTCGATGCCGCTCTCGCCGCGCTCGCGCGGCCTTGACAGCGTCAGTAGCCACCCAGATAATGCCCGCGGTTCAACACCCGTAGGACGCCGCTAGGATTGAGGAGGAACTGATGGCCACGTCTGTGCCGCCCCCGCCGACGCCGACCGGTTCGGCCGGACCGACGAACCTCGGCATGGCGCCCAACATCGGGGCCCTGCTCTGCTACGTGCCGTGCTGCATCGGGCTCATCTTTTCAATCGTGGTCGCGATCGTGGAGAAGCAGAGCCGGTACCTACGCTTCCACGCCTTCCAGAGCCTGCTCTTCCACGCGGCGCTCGTCGTGTGCTGGGTCGGCCTCACGATCCTCGGCTTCATCCTCAGCGCCATCCACCTGGGCTTGATCATGATCCCGATCCAGCTCCTCGTCGGCCTCGCGGTGCTCGGCCTGCACGTCCTGCTCATGATCAAGGCCTACAACAACGAGCAGTACGAGCTGCCGACCCTGGGGGCCATGGCGAAGAACTGGGTCTAGGGTAGGGCCGGTCGAGCGAGCGCTTGCTCGACGAGCACGCGCCCGCTTCCTTCCAGGCGGACGACCGAGCCGGGGGCGGCGCCCGGCAGCATGACCTCGTAGAGGCTGCGATCCGCGACGAGCTTCGGGGTGAGATCGCCGCTCCACGTGATGATGGAGCTGGAGGGCACGGAGACCGGCAGCGCCGGCCCGACCGCGAGGGGCAGGGGCTTGCCGGTCACCGAGAGCGCCACCATCCCCCGCCCCTCCAGCGCGAGGAACTCGAGCCCGGCTTCGCCCACGGCCACGTAGCGCGGGTTGAGCTGCTCCTCGCACGCGAGCAGGTGGGCGGGCTCGACGTGGATCACCTCGTTCTCCACCTGCATGAACGTGATCTGGCGGTCCTTGTCGGTCAGGATCACCTTGCCGGTGCCGGTGACGATGACGAGGGCCGCGTGCCCGCCGGGGCGCTTGTCCTTCACCCAGAAGGTCAGGTTGCCGCCGTAGGAGTAGATCGTGCCTTGCTTGATGTAGACCTTCCCGGAGAACTCGACCTCCATGAGGTTGTGGTCGAGGGCGCGGAAGGCCTGGGGCCCCGTCGGGGGGAGGGTCCGGGCCGTGGGCGACTCCTCCGGTGAGGGAGCGGGCGCGGTCGCGGCCGACGCGGAGAGGCGGAAGCGCGCGGTGTCGGTACGCACCCGCTTGGGCGCGCCGTCGGCGAGGAGGCCGTCGCTCACCGGCTGCAGCGGCCGGCCCGGCGCGAGGGTGTCCTCGTTGCGGCGGCGCAACGCCTCGCGCACGTCGCGGGCGTTGAACTCCGCGGTGTCGTCGGCGGTCGGGGAGGAGGCGAGCGCGCCTCCGGGCCGGGACGGCGACGCGGCGGCGATCTTGTCCTCCACCCGGCGCACCATCAGGTTCGCGCCCGCCTGCCGATACTGGTAGATCGCGTCCTGGTACTGGTGGAGCCGCTCGTAGATCGAGCCCAGGTAGAAGTTGATCTTGGGGTTGTCGCGCGTCAGCTCCAGCGCCTTCAGGAACGCCAGCTCGGCCTCCTCGAGCCGGCTCAGCTTGAAGTAGATGAGGCCGAGGTTGTAGAAGAGCGTGTGGGCCTCGGGGCTCTCGGCGGTGAGCTTGCGGTAGACCTCCTCCGCCTTCTCCAGTTTGTCCTGCCGGAAATACACGAGCCCGAGGAGGTTCAGGACGCGCTGATCGCGCGGCCGCAGGAGGTACGCCTCCTCGAGCTCGCGCTCGGCGTCCTCGAATCGCCTCTCCTCGTAGAAGGCCTTGCCCTTGTTGAAGTGCGTGAGGAAGAGCCCCTGGTCGAACGGGGCCCGGGGCGAGCTCTCGCGCATGCGCGCCTATCTTAGTCCAGGGCGCGGATCATCGTGTAGACGATGCCCTCCGAGGGCGGGGTCTGGCCGACGTGGACCACGCCGCTCGCGTCGGTCCACTTGTAGAAGACGCGCGGGCGGGCGGGGGCGACGCGGGCCGGCCGTGACGGCGCGGCCACGGGGCGGCGGGCCGCGCTCGGGCTGCTGGCGCGGATGTTCGCGACGGCCGCGTCGAGCCCGCCGGCGGTCGGCGTGAAGAACGAGGCCGCCTGCACGGGCGGCACGAGGGCGGAGGAGAACCCGGAGAGCAGCGACTGGACCTTGTCCACGTAGCCGCGCGTCTCGCGGAAGGGCGGCACGCCCTTGTAGCGTGCGACCGCGTTCTCTCCGGCGTTGTAGGCGGCGGCGGTCAGGGCCACGTCGCCCTGGAACATGTCGAGGAGCTGGCGCAGGTAGCGCACCCCCCCGAAGATGTTCTGGCGGGGATCGAAGGCGTTGGCCACGCCGAGCCGGCGCGCCGTGTCGGGCATGAGCTGCATGAGCCCCTGCGCGCCCTTCGAAGAGCGGGCGAGGGGATCGAACTCGGACTCGACCTGGATCACCGCCCGCACCAGCTCGGTGCTCACGCCGTGGAGCGAGGCCGCCGCTTCGATGTGCTGGTTGAACTCGCCGTTGTAGTTGGGACGGAGGCGGAACGCGGCCGAGTGGATGAGGGTCCCCTTGCCGATGTAGGTCAGGCGAAAGTCCGCCGCGTCGGGGACGTTCGTGGCTTCGACGGTGCCGTTGGTGTTCCGGCGGGTGTAGATCTGCGCCTCGGCCGAAACGGCCGTCATGCTCATCGTTGCGGCCAGTACACTGGCGCCGGCCATCCCCATCCGGCGGTCACCCCGCCGGCGGCCTGCCCCTGCTCGGGACGCCGCGCGCCGCTCGCCTTGCCGCCGTTCTGCGACTCGACGTTCCACCTGGTCCCACATATTACTCTCCCGGAGGAACTTACACCAGTGAGGGATCCTACGTGGATTTAAGCATCTCCCGTGCCAGCTCTCCGGCCTTCTGGCGAAGGGCATCCACGTCACCGGGGAATACCCCTCCTCCCTGGGCGAAGTCGGGTCGGCCGCCCCCGCGCAACCCAAGGCGCTTCATCAGTTCCGGGGCCGTCAGGCGGTCCTTCAGGGACGGGGAAACCGCGCTGATCACGTGGACCCCTTCGCCCTCGACGGAAGCCGAAAGGATGACGAAAGGCCGCTCGCGGTTCTTGTTCCGGAACTCGTCGATGACCGCGGCGTGCGCCTTCTTGTCCAGCTCGAACCGAGGCGTCCAGACCTGGACGCCCGCGATCTCCTCGAGGTCGGAGGCCGATCCTTCGGTCCCGCCGGTGGCGAGCTTTCGCTTGAGGCGTTCGTTATCCCGCTGCAGGGACTTGATCTGGTCGCGCAGCTTGGCGTACTCGTCCGCGAGGCCGCGCCGGTCGGTCTTGGCCGTCTCCTCCAGCTCCTCGAGGATCCCCTCGTCCTGCTGCGCGCGCTGCAGGGCCGCCTCGCCGGTGATGGCTTCCACCCTCCGCGTGCCGGCGGAGATGCCGCCTTCGTGGGTGAACAGGAACAGGCCGATCTGGCCCGTGTGCTCCACGTGCGTTCCTCCGCAGAACTCCTTCGAGAAGCCGGGGACCTCCACGACCCGCACCTTATCCCCGTACTTGTCTCCGAAGAAGGCCAGCGCCCCGTAGGCCAGCGCGTCCTCGCGGCCCATCACCTTCGTCTGCAGCGCCGCGTCCTTCAAGACGACGTCGTTCACCCGGTTCTCGATGTGGCGCAGCTCCCGTGGGGTCAGGCCCTGGAAGTGGCTGAAGTCGAAGCGCAGCCGGTCGGGGGCCACGAGGCTTCCCGCCTGCTTGACGTGCGTGCCGAGCCGCTCGCGCAGCGCGGCGTGGAGCAGGTGGGTGGCGGTGTGGTGGCGCATCGCTCCCGAGCGCAGGCCTTCGTCGACCTGGATCCGCACGGTCATGCCCGTCTCGAAGCCGCCCGCAGTCACCTTGACGCGGTGAACGTACAGTCCCGGGACCGGGATCAGGCAGTCGGTCACCTCCGCGGTGGAGCCGCCGGAGGAGAGCCACCCGTGATCGCCGACCTGGCCTCCGGACGCGCCGTAGAAGGGCGTGCGGTCGAGGATCACCTCGCCCTCCTCGCCGGCATCGAGCCGCCGGACGAGCTGACCGTCCTTGAGGACGGCCAGCACGCGTCCCTCTTCCAGGACGAGCGACTCGTAGCCTACGAACTCGGTCTTTCCTCTCTCGAGGAGGCCGAGATAGACGGGATCGCCCGTGACCGCGCCCATCTTGCTCGACTGCCGCGCGCGCTCCTGCTGCGCCTGCAGCTCCCGCTCGAATCCCTCCCGGTCCACTCCCAGGCCCTTCTCCCGCGCCAGCTCCTCGGTGAAGTCCAGCGGGAGCCCGTACGTGTCGTAGAGGCGGAATGCCTCGGCGCCGGGGATCCTTCCCGCCCCCGCGTGGCGCGCCGCGACCTGCTCGAAGACCGCGAACGCCTGCTTCAGCGTCGTCCCGAAGCGCTCCTCCTCGGCCCGCACGATCCGGGTGACGATCTCCGCGTGCGTGAGCAGCTCGGGGTACGCGCCGCCCATCCGCCCGACCAC
>Ga0070699_100002693_pt1 | contig 15871 bp, 15 predicted proteins | sample KBSK1503metaG_FD_65473 | JGI IMG/M metagenome (GOLD analysis project Ga0070699, IMG submission 65473) | Corn, switchgrass and miscanthus rhizosphere microbial communities from Kellogg Biological Station, Michigan, USA - KBS K1-50-3 metaG | ecosystem: Host-associated > Plants > Roots >...
CCCCAATGGTTTGATACTCCCATTCAAGTGGTATGTCCACTTTTTCGAGTCTCAATGGTATTAGGCTCTTCTTATTCTTATAAGCAAGGTCCACTTCTCGGCGAACGCTATCGGAATGTATAGACGCGGATGAGATAAACAACAGGAAGAAATCACAATCCATAACAGCTTTTACAATTTCTGAACTCCAAGCTGTTCCGCCTTTAATCCCGCTAACATCAATCCAGACGGTAAATCCTAAATCTCGAAGCTCTTGAGTCAATGTATAGATTATTGAGTGGTCGGCCCGAGCATAGCTAATAAAGAGCTTAGTCACTATGCATCTCCTCCAAAACTCTCCGCCAACAGACTCTCAAACAACCCCTCGACCTGCCTCTCACTTTCCCCCATCCGCCCCCACAGCGACTCGACCCGCGCCCCCACGCCCGCAAATTCATTTGTCAAGGTTGTAAAAACAATAGTTAGCATTTATCCTATCCACCTGGATCTACACAGCTACTTCACAAAGCGAATATTACTTATAAATAATGTATGATACCCGGTATTCGCGTTCGTATCAGCGTAAAAGTTGATTTCCTTCAAGGCATTCAAGTCAATTTCCGTAAAATTGATAAGAGGAAAACTTACGTTTGTTAATTCTTTCCCAGCACTAACAATAGAAGTCGACTTTTTAATGTCTGCACGGTCAACTAGATATAAATCAATGGACTGGTCTGGTGAGTCAAATCGTATCGTAAAATCCAAGGATTTGTATTCAGAAACATTTATTCCTTCATCGAATCGAAAAGCGAGTCCTGCTGATCCATAAGGATCGGTGGACATCGGCAATTCATAAATAAACTTGTATATGGGCTGCTGGTTTAAGACATATAATATCCTAAGATTGGCTTTTCCAGCTTGCTGCTCATCACTACCTTGAAAAGAATAAACTTCTTGAGAAATATTCTCAAGCAACAGATCTTCTGGTGTGTTTGGAGTAAAAATAGGGGTTATGGATGTTAATTTTGCTTCAGCAGTTTGAGTAGTATAAATGGGACCGTAAATATTAATTTTCGCAGTCTCGATTTGTGCCTGAGCATTTGCTTTTGTGCCGAGATATCCCATCACTATTCCTATAATTGTGGTCAGTGTGCCAATAATCACGGTCTGTGTTATTGATCCGGTTTTTTCTGATTCACCTTTTTTGTTCATTCTGTTCCTCCAAAACTCTCACTCAACAATGACTCAAACAACCCCTCGACTTGCCTCTCGCTTTCTGCCATCCTCCCCCGCAGGGACTCAACCCGCGCCACCACGCCCGCAAACTCTTCTTGCTGACTCAGGAGAGGCATCTGCACCATCATGCGGATAATATGCCGCGGCGTGCGGAACTGTCCGCCGCGCCCGTCGAAGATCCCCAACAGGGGGCAAACTGCATGTGACCCAGCATATACTCATACAGGTCGCCCTGCCGAAGGTCCTGATTCTGCTCCGCGATCTTCATCTGGTCGATCAAATTGCATGCCTCGATCAACAACCCCGCCTTATTGATCTTACACTGCGCCCCCTTCATATACTCGCCAAACGACGACTTCTCATCAGCGAGATCGACCAACCCTGGGAACACGACATTCTTCAGACGACTCAACGCCTCTTCGGCTTTCATCTGCGTCCAATACCCCCAACGCATCTCCTTCTTAACCGACGGCTGATGCGTCGTCCCCTTGCGTTTCGCCTGCCTCTCAGCCGCGTTCTCGCGGTCATCCAACCGCTTCAAAAACAACAAATACGAAAACTGCTCAAAGCGTCTAAAAGATGAAAAATTAATGATGCGCAAAACATTCAAATTCTGCATTATGTTGCTGCGTTTTCGTAAACCTGTCGAAAGTACGCAGGATATTTATCCAAGACGACAAATGTCTCTTCGCGTCGTGCTCTTAGCATCGAAACAACAGCACTCTTTTCAGGGGAAATTTCTAGAAAGATGGGGCCTAGTTCAATCGCGATGACCCTATCGGCAAAACCGAGTTCGTAAAGAACAATTGCATGGTGATTTTGCAGTCCGTACTTTAACCTTTTCTGTAAGGATTGCAAGGTTGGAATCAGCAATTCAACATTTTCTATCGGTAATGATGGTAACAATTCTATCAAAGCACCTAAAACAAGAATTCCTTCATAGGCAAGTCCATTCTCGCAAATGTCAACAACATGATCTTCTCGATAATATCTTGGCCTATCTCCAGATCCTAATCTGGCTCCAGATTCACTGAGTTGAGTTAAAAGCACATGAAAGGGTTTGCCTTCAAGCCAGGCAAAAGCCAAATCTTTCATGGATGACGGTATGCTACATTTTCTAAAGCTTTGGTTATGAATATTTCTTTCTATCAAGGGCCACAAGACTTCAAATAATTCAACATCTGTTTTTCCATGATTGATAGCGTCTAAATTGGCATCCACCCAATCTGATATGGCTAAACTGTCGGGGATGCCATACATCGTCTTGCCAAAAATTCTTCTCTTGATGGGATCAGGCATCCTCGTTACAACATTTCGGGCTAAAGTTAAGAATAAGTTCTCAAGTTTTAATTTCTCTTCCTCATCAGCCATGAAATATGCGAGAGTGCCTCTTGCCAACTCGATAACGTCATTTTCACTTGCAACGTCCAATTCAGGATCCCAATAAGCCATCAAGTAGCTTTCTGTTGCGGATAACGTTGTGACTTTTTGTTCTATTTGTCTTCGCAATGTATATTCCGAAAAATGGTTAGCCGAGTATTGTGCAGCTAGTTCTAAAGTCCAAGAATTTATTGCATCTCGACCTGAAAAATAGGTTTGAACAAAATCATCCAGTTCTATGGAAAGGGTTGTATCACCGTAATCGTTATAAAGCGGTCTAAATAAGGCGAGTAATTGGCTGTCACATTTCTCAGAATTTGACGGGTCAAGCAACTCTTTGACTCTATTCCAATTTTCTTTTTGATCATAAATGACTGGATCAGCAAACAAAATACTACCCTCAGTATGCATTCCTGAACGCCCAGAGCGTCCAATTAGATTTTGAAAATCTCTGACAGAGATTTTGTCCCTTCCCTGGTATACACTTGTCACAATCAAATATCGTATCGGCAGATTAACTCCCTGAGCCAACGTGGATGTGCATATCACAAAGTTGATATCCGATTCCTTCATCCCATACTCAACAGCCAATCGTATCCCGTGTGGAATGTTGTTATGATGAGAGAATATCCCAAGCTGAGCAGCCTGTGAATAAATCGATTTTTCTCCTAGGTTAACATCATGAAGATATTTTATTTTTTTAAGCTCAACTGTACTCCTCAATCTATCTGACGGTGGCGACACTGGAAGTCCGTTTCTAAAAACTTTTGTCATCGTTTCACACATGCTATGAACGGTGTCTTTCGTGCCCCTGAATATGGCGATACTTCCTTGTCCTGCCAGCCTTATCCCAAGAAAAAGGGCAATTTCTTTACCATTATCAAAATGGGGAAATACTACCTTTCTCTTGAGATCATATTGTTCAAATATTCTGGGAACAAAATATTCCATCTCATCTATGTCTGAACCCTGAACAAAATAAAGATTTCGCCCCGGATCATCAATTGTGGCAAATCCTATACTTTTGGCTGAAGGAGTTAGTTTGGACCCATCAACTATTTCAACACCATCTCCGATCAACCATTTTCCAATTTGGTCTGCATTACTAATCACAGCAGAAATCAGGATAGTTTGGGTTGTTTCTAATATTTTGGCTTTCAGTGATGTCAACAAGAGTTCATAGGTTATCCCACGAGTGCCATTATCGAACTGATGACCTTCATCGTAAATAATCAATCCTATGTTCTCTGCCAAGCCCGGTTCGTGACGGAGAACATAATTAAATTTTTCTGGCGTCGAAACCAGCACATTTTGACCACGCAAAATTCTTTCAACAGAATAATCTGTTTGGAGTACATCAGATAACTCATCCACATATATTCCTTCCCCTTGGAAAGCATAAAGCAGGCTTTGCCTGATTTCATGGCATAAAGCTCTAAAGGGCGCAATGATGACTGCCAGCGATGTTCGATTTGCTAACAAGGCGCTCCGAATCATGATTTCAGTGGCTCTTGTTTTCCCCGCGCTTGTGGGCATTTGCGCTACTGCCGACTTACCTCGAAAAACCCCTTGTTTGCCGAGTAAATGCTGTGCAGGCCAAAATTCTTTAATAAACGTTTCTTTTCTAATCGCTGATGACCAAGCATTTACGGTCAAGTCTGTATAAGCCGGCAAGCAAAGCCAGGTTGAATTCTCCAATCTCTTTTTGACAATAGCGCCAATTAAATCAGCAAGCAACAATTGTCTAGACGTACCAATTGTGTAGGTAAGCCTTCTGAGATTATTTATCGCCGCCACTATATCTTCATTTCGCGAACCAGATAAACTAAAATCTAAAAATGCGCTGTGTATTGTCCCGATTAATTTAGCATATGGGCCATCTGGAATATCATTGAAATTTGTTGGGAATTTTTTGATCAGTAATAGCCAGTGCAACAAGTACTCCAAACCTAATCCGTCCAAATCGGGGTTTTCGATAACTTGTTCTGCCAAAATATTCGCACTGCCTGGCAAGTTACACAGATAATATGCTACTGCACCCGTAAGGCGAAGATACTGGGTATATTCTTCGTTAAGTTTCGTTTCTGCAAAGGCATCGAAAAAACGAGCCGAAAAAGGAAGGTTGTCCTGTAGTTCTTTCAGGTCTTCTTCCGTAATATTTCCATCGCTGATTCTTGCGGCGATCTCACCTAGATTGCCAATAGTTAAGGGAAAAAGCCTTGTAGGACTAACTGGCACATCGACATGCTGTTCGGCAGATACACTGAAGTCAAACATCTTTGCTTTTGCCTGCGTATTACTTAGGAGTCGTCGAGATGCAGATTCAGGCTTCATCGGCAGCTCTTTGATATAGTTTATGAACCAAATCCATTATTGCGACTCCTCGGACAACAATGAGTTTCAATCTATCATTTCTAGGATGGCCACTAACAATTGCCGTTTCTATCGATGCGCAATCAAATAACTCAATAGCAAATAACGCAGCGGCTCGATATAACTCTCGGTAAGGATTGTCTAGTGGGCTTTGAAATCTGTTGACCCTTTTCGCTGCTTCCCTGTCGTTTATATCCAGGAAACGCTGCCGCGTCGCGTTTAGTGATTCTGCTCTTCGATTAAGATCATTTATAGAGCCATCAACTGCATCTTGCAGCCGCGGGGAAGGCCTTGTTCCCGAAAATTGTGCCTTGGCTTCAAAAATCGCCAACACATTACCACGAGACCATTTGCCATTTTCAACAAAGCGAAATCCTATAATGTCACATCCCTTTGTAGATTCGTTGCGAACCGTTTTATCAATATATCTGGTTCGTGGCACGTGAAAACCGAGAGTATATTCCAGAAAGTCAGCAATTAGTATTTCCCCAAAATCGCCTGCGCGAATACTTGGGCCAGGTGCCTTTTTCTCGTCAGGGAACTTGATCTTTACTAAATAATCAGCATGTGTTTTGAATTCGGTGTTTTCTATTAATTCATCAATTTGATCATCTGAACAATAATGGTTGCGAAAATGCTTCGCCCATGCAGATAACACTGCTTCATCCGGTTGATGCCGAAATTCCCAGACCTCGACAGTTTTCCTATCTGCTGTCGTTAGTCGTTCTCCTGTATCAACCAACCATTTGATATGTTCAGGTTTATCACCCATACCTAGAACCCCACAATCTTCGCCAGCGCATCGTGGTCAGCCACGAACAAAATCCGCCGCGCCTGATTCGAGCGCATGAACACATCGATCAAGCCCATCGTAGTGCGCGTCTTGCCTGGCCCTGTTGCCATGACGATCAAGGCTTTGCGTTTGCCGTTGGCAAAGGCCTCTCCCACGCGGCGAATGGCTTCGTGCTGGTAGGAACGGTCTACGATTTGATTATTGATTTCGATGGAACTTAGCGGCTTCGCATTCTGGCGGATGTATAGCAGATTTTCCAAATCAGCACGCTTGTGTGCAATCCCCACACCCACAAAATGGATTTCAAGTCCGTTGGCTAAAAATCCAAACGGTCTGAACGATTGGTGCTTTTCAATTTCAGTGACGTAATGCGTGAGTTGCGCTTCTGCGAGACGAACATCCACCACCGTCTTCTTGGCTTCGACCACCGCCAACACTTCCCCGTTTTCGCGATACAACGTGTAATCCGAAATCCCATTCCACGGTTCTTTATCATAACCATCTACAGGAATTTCGGTCTTCACCTTGGAATGGTCGGCAAGGAACCAACCCGCCTGCTCTAACTGCGGATCAATCATTTCCTTGCGAGTGGCTTCCTCTGAGATTCGACGGGGCATATCTCCCCTTACTGGTGAATGTTTGGGTACGTTGGGTCAAGGATACAGGAAAAGACCTGTCTACGCAAGCCCTCAAGGACTTTATCTCTTTCCCGAAAAGGTAAAACTCAATGATCTCGGGGGATGTCCATGCTCAGAAATTCAACGTCAAAATCGAGACGCTAACCAAGAGAAATAGCAATTCACCTAAGGAGCCTTTGCCATACCTTGCTTGATGTTGGTTGTTGGTTTCGACACCTGACCCCCTTGTCCCTTGGTCGTGTCATACCTGCCTAGAACCGAACACCTGTCTTGGCAGGCGGTGCCAAAGGGTGCTGGGTTGCGAGGAGGCCGTTGGCCGACGACACTTGCGCCTGCACGCACGATTTGCCCAGCAAATCGAGGTGAGCAATCTCCCATAATGGTCATGGTGCCCGCACTTGGGTATCGCGCCTGTTCAGTGACTGTTATGCGGGGGACAAATCTCGTCCTGCCAGCCCGGTATAAGCGCCTCGATAAAGGCGATCACCGCCGGGTCGGAGGAGGTCAACCCACAACTGAGAGTTAGATCGAATAGGTTGATGAGGTTTGTAATCGAGGCCGGAATTTCTCCGCTCAAGCGGTTGTTCGCTAAATGTAACGTCCATAGACCGACTATGTTGCCCACTTCCGCGGGCAGGGGGCCGCTTAACTGATTGTCATTCAAGACCAGATAATGCAGTTCCGTCAGGTTGCCCAGTTGCGGCGGGATCTCTCCCTTTAAGCGGTTGAAAGACAGCTCCAAGATTTGCAGGTGTACGAGGTTTCCCAGCGCCGCCGGGATAGCCCCGGTCAGCTGGTTATTGTTCAACCAGAGCGCGACGAGCCTTGTCGTCATGCCCCCAAGTTCTGCTGGGATTTTTCCGCTCAAGCGGTTGAACTGCAGATCCAATTGGGTCAGCTCAGTCAGGTTACTCAGTTCTGCTGGGATGGGACCGCTCAGGTTGTTGTACGATAACTGTATGTCCGCAAGATGGACCAGGCTGCCCAACTGCGGCGGAATGGTTCCTCTCAACTGGTTGTGGTCCAGAAATAAAAAGAACAGGTCCGTCAGGTTGCCCAACTGCGCCGGAATCGTACCGCCCAACTGGTTGCTGTTCAGCGTCAGCCATTCCAGCCTAGTCAGGTTCCCCAGTTGTGGCGGGATGGAACCCGTCAGGTTGTTGCCTTCCAGGATCAACTGGATGACATGCCCCTCCCCACAGGTGACTCCAAACCAACTACATGGGGTATCGGTTTCCAGCCAGCCGCTGTGGTCGGCCCAGCCCGCGCCATTTGCGCTGTTGTATAGAGCCACCAACGCCTCACATTCTGTGGCAGGGATCTCGCCCTGGGCAGCGCAGCCGGTGAAGGCTGCCAGGGCCGGTTTCGCCAGAACGACCTGGTTCGGGAGCGCCATGACGATCATCGAGAACACACATACCAAGCGAGGCAGTAAAGACTTTACTTTCATATTCTTCCTCCGTTTGAAAGAATGACAAAAGGCAGGATGCCTCGCATCGGTTCTACGCGCACGGCATCCCATAGGGAACGGCTACACAATAAGCTTACGGCTTTTGCAGGCGCAAATCAAGCCCCCGCTGGTCCCGGAGATGTGCAAAATCTTTGCATACTTGGGAATATATAGCAGATTCTCCAAATCTTCGCGGGTGAAGAATCCAAACACTTTGCGCTTGTGTGCAATCCCCACATTTACAAAATGGACTTCAAGTCCATTGGCTAAAAAGCTGAACGGTCTGAACGATTGGTGCTTTTCAATTTCGGTGACGTAATGGGTAAGTTGTGCTTCCGCCAAACGAACATCGACCAATGTTTTCTTGGCTTCGACCACCGCCAGCACTTCCCCGTTTTCGCGGTACAGGGTGTAATCGGAAATGCCATTCCATGGGTCGGCATCGTACCCATCCACTGAGCGCAAGTGCAAAAGCGTTTCAGGGTCGCGTCAGCGTTCACACCTCAGTTTGCCAGCTTTGAAACCTGCGCCAGGCCGTCAATAAACCAGTCACCGATGCCGTGCATGATCCCAACCATCCAAAGATTGCCTGAGCGCATATAGAGTATGGCAAAGAACAGACCGATGCCAAAGGTTGCCGCAAATATCCAGAGATGGGACGGATTCCCCTGTGACAATGCAAAATGGTAGGCATGCAGTGGACCAAACGTGAATAGCAAATTACTCGTCAATATTCCCGTGAGAGTCCCCCAACGGCGAACAAGTTCAGTTTGAAGCAGGCCGCGATAAACGAACTCCTGATAAAACCCCCAGATCATCCTCGGCAGGAAGATGTAAAGCCCGATCTGCCCCAAATCGGAACGTGTCCAAAACCCCTTGAGGCTCTCTGAAAAAACGGAGGAAAATACGATAATGGCGATCGGTATGACCTGCAGAAAATAGAGCTTCTCTGTTTTCGACCAGTTCTTCCATGAATGGAGCCCCAATTGGGAGAGGCACACTCCCGCGAACCTGGTCACGAGCCAGCCTCCCAGTAACGTCAGGATCGTCACCTGCACCAGTGTCCACCAGGGGCGCTCTGTGAGGGTCAACCAGCGTGCGCCAGCGGCAAGCAGGGGACGCAGGATAAACTCAAGCAGGGCAAAGATGGCCAGCAGTTTTGTGGCTGCTTGTACGGGATAGCCTGGGCCTAATGGTCTGTCAAACAGAAACAGATGGCCGCGCCAGAAAGGGCGGATTTGAGAAGTTTCGGGGTCAATGAAAACTTTTCGCGCCATGTTCACTCGAGTCCCATGTTTATGAATTTACCTGGCATTTGTCCCCTCTGGGTTCCACGTGTTTGGATGCGTTGAGTCAAGGATACAGGAAAAACCACGTCCGTGCAAGACCCCAGAAGAGCACAGGGATATATGAAATCCGTTACAAAGTGTCTCTCAAATTTCCGATTAGGAAACAACTTTATTTCTACAAGGAATCGAATCAATTCCTTATAGGAAATCACTTAATCCCCTCTGCAGTGAATCTAATTTATGGCAGTCCTGGTAGGATTGTAGGAAGTATGGGTAGGACTGTTGGCAACAGCGGCGGGAGTGTAGGCAGGATGGGTGGAAGGGTGGGAAGTATTGGAGGCAGTGTAGGAAGTATAGGCGGCAGCGTGGGCAATATGGGTGGAATTGTAGGGAGGCTGGGCGGCAACGTGGGCAATCCCGGCGTGGGCTGGGTTGTATTGGTCGATGCAGTGGTCGGCGTAGTTTGGACCCGAGGGGTCGCGGTGGCAGTCGGTGTCAACGCAGTGGGTGTGGTTGCGAGAGTGCCGGTGTTTGTCGGTATACCAGTAACCGTCCTTGTGGATGTCTGTGGAAGCAAAGTAGGAGTAGGCGTTACAGACGGTGCGATAATAGTCATGATAGGCACAGGAGAAGAAAGATCAGCTTGCAATGTCGCCATGCGGTCCTGCACACTATACGTAGCGGACACATTGGCAATAATTTCATTGAGAATATTCTCATTAATGGGAGGAATCTTATAGGTTTGCGAATCCTGGCTGTAATCGGCTTGCGAAGCCGCGCGTATGGAAACCGGCAGGCTGCTCTCGCCAGTTGTGCCTGAACCAAATATTTGAAAGACAAAAAATGGGGCAGAAAGTAACACGAACGTCAGGGCGGTGTTTAACCCGCGCCATTGGCCCCTGGTTGAATCTTCAGTTGCTCCCATGGTTATACATCCCGCTTATCGATTGAATTCAAAACCCGCATAAAGACTTCCACCACCTGCGGGTCAAAATGCCGCCCACTTTGAGCGTTCAAATAAGCGACCACCTCTTCGCGCGGCAACGCCTTTCGATAAGGCCGGTCGCTGACCAGCGCGTCCCATACATCCACGATGGCGAATATTCTGGCCGCCAACGGGATTGCCTCGCCACTCAATCCCTGGGGATACCCTGTGCCATCCCACTTCTCATGATGACAAACCGGAATCGCCAGCGCTGGCTGCAAATAATCGATCCCTTTCAACATATCATAAGCATACGAAGGATGTTTGCGAACGAGGCCAGCCTCCTGCTCATTCAGTCGTCCGTTCTTGTGCAGAATTGCGTCAGGGATGCCCATCTTGCCGATATCATGCAACAGAGCGCCTCTGCGGATATTGACCAGCGCCTCACCCTCAATCCCCATCGCTTCCGCCAACCGAACCGTGAGCCTGGTCACCCGCTCCGAGTGGCCTTCCGTCTCTTTATCCCGCAATTCAAGCGCCTTCGCCCAACCTTCCAGCGTGCTATCATAGGCCTTCAGCAAATCCTGCTGAGATTGATTAACGCTCGTCACCATCATATTGAATGATTCGGTCAGGATCGCGATCTCATCATTGGTCCTCATATCCACTTGAACATTCATATCCCCATTAGATACTCGAATGGAAGCCTGTACCAGTTGGGTCAGCGGACGGGTAATCGTGTTCGCTACATTGATGCCCACCAGGATGATCAAAAAGCTGGCGGAGGCAGCCAGCAAAAAGATGCGCCAACGTGAACCGCTGGAGGCCTGCACCACCGCATTCTGACTTAGAGCAATTCCCAGCACACCTAATTCGTAGTTGCCACGCACTTCCCAGGCTCCCAGAATTTCGGTGAAGGGAATGTTCGACACATTCAGTTCGCGGGTTGTGCTGCTGACGTCTTTCAATGAAAGGGTGCGTGCAGCGGTTTCAGAGGTCAAATTTTGAGGAGCTGGAAGGGTGCTGTAAATAGTTTGGCCGGTTCGATCATATAAGGTAATCTGGGCAAACGTCTGAGCGCGGATCTCTGTGGCCAGGGTTGTCAGCCTTTTGCCGACCAGTACAACTCCTGCCAGATCTCCCCGTGAGTCGTACACTGGCCCAGAAACATATAGAAAACTGCCCTGTTCCGTCTTGACCAGGTCGGCAAATTTATTGCCTCGCAGATCGCTTTTTTGAGCGAGAACATTTTGCACGATTTCCAGATCTGCAAACAGGGTCTGGCTGCTGCTGGAAGCATCATATTCCTCCGGGCTGCCACCCTGGCGCTGCCGCAGCGCCAGCACATGGTTCCCGCGTACGTCAATGAAGTCCGCAGCTTCCTGCTGATCGTTCGCAACAATACCCAGAGTCAGAGATCTTAAAGTATTCGGGTCATCTGCAAGAAGCGCATCTGAGACCCCTTGTGTATTGGCTAACAGTCTTTGTGTTTCCAATAATTGCGTTTCATAACTTACGATTAATTCAGAGGATATCTTCCCCGCTTCATAGATTTGTTTGTCGAAACGTTCCTGAAGATTTTCAATGACCAGTTGCGTTGTCAGGTAGGCCACCGCCACCGCCAGGAGCAAAGACAAAATCATATAAGGAATAGTGATCTTGATCCGGATGGGGACGTGTATCCGGTGAGCAGGAATTGGATGCGAGGAAATAGTAGGTAGAGCAGTCATATATTAAACTCACGACGATGATGGAAATGCCGGGTTACGAATTTTCAGAGCGGCCCCTCTACGTTAATGAAAGGGTTCCTGTTCTCCATTTCAGGCATTGACGACATCTTGTTTTCGAAGCAGAGCAGAGTATATGTCAGTGCGTAAATATGGAACTTATCAGCTTGGTTAGGCAATCATATTGCAATAATGTCCTCGAGATATATGCTCCCTTCCAAAATCATCGAATAGGCCGTGGTACGACAAGATCTTCGGTCCCCAATGGAACGAATCATAGTGATTTGATTATTCAAAATCAGCCACCTATATATGGACACCCACTTCCTAGCGCAGATCGCGATACCCCAGATCGATCATCCACTGACACAGGACAGGCCCGCCATATTGATCAGACGTGGGCACTCCTCCAGCCGCGACGGGTAAGCCGTTATAGCCACGAAAATACCCTGCCTCCCCTGTCAGCTGCTCCTCCGCTGCGGCAGAAAGTTCTCTATCCCCGATGGCAATGGCATGAATATGGATCGGCGAGTCCTGATACAGTTCCCCATATTCGCGCAGCCAGGCCGCAAAACCCGCCTCTCGCAGGGCATGGATCAGCGGCTCAATACCATCCCAAAGCACGGTATAAGTACCCCGCCGCAACACGGAAAGGTCCACGGCACCGCCACCCAAATGCGTGCCAAAAGAAGCCGCACCGTTATCATGATAACTGCCTTGAGTAATGGCATGTCCGGTAAGTTCCAACTCGCCGCTGTACAGTTCCTGGGCATGCGCCAGCATCGTCAACGTGCGCTGATTGACGGTCCAGCCGTTTACGTCCACGCGCGTGTAATCATCAGAAGGTTTCAGGCAACCCAATGGCTCCGGCGTGGAGGTTGGCAACGGCGTCTCTGTAGGAGAAGGTATCGGGGATGGAGTTGAGGTAAGAGTCAGTGTAGGTGGGATGAGAGTAGCGGTGTAGGTCGCTGGTAGTGTAGTTGGTTGCAATTGACCCTGGCACCCCACGAGTATCCATGCCAGCAGAATCCATCCAATAATAAACTTAGGCATCATGGAAATTACCCAATCCCTATCAGGAAAATTTTACCCCTCAGCAACGGGAATGGTAAAGTGAAAGGTTGTCCCCTTTTGAACTTCGCTTTCAAACCAGATACGCCCGCCCATCATTTCGACCAAGTTCTTCGTGATATGTAAGCCCAACCCGCTACCAGCGGTTTCACGGACCAGCGGGTCATCGGAACGGAAGTATTTCTGGAATATTCTGGCCTGGTCTTCGATGCTGATACCAATGCCATTATCCTCGACCCAAAAATGGATTACCTGCGGCGCGCCTCCCGGGTCCCATTGATTGGCAGCAATTTCCGCGCCGATCAGAATTACCCCGCCCTCTAGCGTATATTTGTGAGCGTTATTCACTAGGCTGTTCAGAATCTGACTCAGCCGCATCTCATCCGCCCGGGCAAGCGGCAGTTGCTCCGGCAAATGAAGCTCCAGGGTCTGGCCTTTGCTTTCCACCAGCCGTTTCGCGGCGCTCAGGATCTCATTCACGCTCTCGGGGATGTTCACTGGCTTAAAGTCCAGGCGCAGGCGGTTGGCCTCGATCTTGGCGCTATCGTCCAAGTCCGAAACCAGGTTAGACATTCTCTCCACATTGGCGCGAATCGTGCTCAGAAAATTGGCCTGCATCTCATTAACCTCACCCAAAGCACCGGAGGCGAGCAGCTCCGCGTAGCCTTTGATGGAAGTCATCGGGTTTTTCAGCTCATGCGCCACGAATGCCACAAATTCGCTCTTTGCCAGAAGCGAGTCTTCAGTGCGTTCAAGCCACGGTGAATAACTCGTCGGCACGAGCACGCGGCTCTCGATCTCCCCCACTAGGTCCCCATGCTGGGCGCGGGTGATCCGTTTGATCTCCTTCCATTCCTCATCTGCCATGAACTTCGCCCAGGCATCCGTCATCGTGGGCCCATCAGGCCAGGCCAGCAGATACACAAACTCGGTGCGCGCTTCGGTCTGTGCTTCCCACATGCCGAGAATATGAAAGCCGTACATTTTCATGATGCGCATGGCGTGGTCGCGAAAGCGGTCATGAAAGGCGGCCTTATTGTGCTCGAAAATCTCGTAAATGCGTAATTGATGGATCATACCCTCGCCTCATCCACCCGCGATTTTGACCCTATACCCCATCTTCTGCAGGGCCTCGGCGATTCGCTCGCGATGCTCGCCCTGAATCTCGATCTCGCCATCTTTGATCGTCCCGCCACTGCCGCAGAGCTGTTTGAGCTTCTTCGCCAGTTCCTTCATGTCTTCCTCTGAAAGCACCAGCTTCTTGATCAACGTGATGGTACCGCCGCGGCGTCCCTTCGAGTCGCGGTGCAGGTAGACTACCTGCTGATTTGGCGGAAGCGAAGTCACCTTGCGAGCGCTTGCCTCTCGTTGGCGAGTATCACCTTGGTTAGAAGACCAAACAGTTCGAGCTTCAGGCTTTGGCATACATTACCTTCTGGCTACTCCTCCATAACGGAAAGGTTAACCAGGTTCCCTAAAATGCCGATCGGCAGGGCAACAGCCAGGGCAGTCGACACTACTCGTAATAGGCTCCAGGCAAGATCATAAGGGAAGACAGGTGTCAGTTTCACGAGAGAGTCTGAAAAGTTGGTATGAATCCACCACGTCCCTAAAATCGCTGCAAAGGTGGCAATACTCGAAAGCACCATCCGAATCAGGCGCGAACGGAACAAACTGCCAATCGCAAAAGTGAAGGCAATCAGCCCACAGGCAGCTGAGATCAAAAGCCCATGCGGCGGCGTGTTGAGAAAAAGAACATGAAAGATCAGCAAAGCAATGTTCAGCCCAACGGCACCCAGGCCCGTCGCAACAAGGACCCTGGTCAGGGCGGCGGAGGCCTGGAATCGTTCCATGACAACCCGGGTGACAAAAATTCCCAACCCAAAAACCACACCAACAATCAACCCTTGCGTCAAGGAAGTCGTGATACGGTCGGTATCAAGAAAGTCTGGCAGGTTATAGGTCAGGTACACCTGCAATCCAATCCCTAATGCTGCACCCAGCAAAGCCAGAACATAAGCGCCAACGAGACTGACCGGTTCCTGAATCAAGCGTTGAATGGCCCATTCTGTCGACAACCTGAATCGAACGTCCCTTGGAACAAAAGATGGCAAGCGCCCTGTGACCTGTTGAATCAATAACAAGGCAGCAATCTTTCTTTCGTCATCAGAATGATTCAACAGAACCCGTACCGCCGGCACAGACCGCAGATGCCCGATCAACCCAGCGGCTGTATCGCCAAACTCAGAATCTTCCAATGCAAAAACGCCCAGCCGCGTTGCCTGATCTGGATTCAACGGCGAGGAGCCACCCCAGGAACCTTTGGGCTGGGTCAGCGCCCGGAGCCCCTCGAAGATCTCTCGACGGAGAAATGCATTATCCGTTTTGATTCCCGTCTCCAGCAAGGCGGCGCTCATGTTTTCAGGTAACCCTTTTGGGAGAGCAGAGAAATTCGGGTCGCCCACCAGGTGTGTGACAACTCGGCCGGTAATCGCCTCATTATGTTTTCTGAGCAGCTTCGCCGATATCGCGAGTCTTTCACGCGGATCGCGGACTGCCAGCCACCATAGGTCATCATTGTAGGCATAGGTCAGGGACTGCGATAACAGGAACTGGTTATACATACCCATGTTGATCTGTTCACGTCTCGAATCAACCAATGCGAATTTCGATAACCCCAGGTTGTACGTTCCCTCGGTGGCATTCCATTGCACAAAAGCACGCTGGAGTAATTGTTCCACATCTTCATTACGAACCGCCCAAGTGTTATTACTGTTTCGAACAGACAGTGCTCCAGTCTGGATACCAAAAACTCGCCGAAGCACTTGTATGATCTCAGCGCCTGAAGGCGGACGCAAAGCAGGGTCAGCCGCCGTCACACGGCGCAATAGATCTGCCAATACGAATGGCAGGTTCTCATTAAACTCGCGCGGGTCCGGAAGCTCCTGTTGGGAATTGAGTTGCTCCAGGCTCAGTTGCTTTTTTCCATTCCATGGCAATTGGCCTGTGA
>Ga0070699_100002694_pt1 | contig 15869 bp, 14 predicted proteins | sample KBSK1503metaG_FD_65473 | JGI IMG/M metagenome (GOLD analysis project Ga0070699, IMG submission 65473) | Corn, switchgrass and miscanthus rhizosphere microbial communities from Kellogg Biological Station, Michigan, USA - KBS K1-50-3 metaG | ecosystem: Host-associated > Plants > Roots >...
GAGCGATCGCACACGGATCGGGTGCCTTCAGTGAAACGATCGGCACACGGAACAACCCTCATCTCGTTCACGAGTCGATCAGTGATGGGCGAGCACGTCATTTTTTCCGCAGGCTGTTAAGTCTCTGACTCCAATGCGGCTAAATTGGCGGGGTGGACGGGACTCGAACCCGCGACCTCCGACGTGACAGGCCGGCGTTCTAACCAGCTGAACTACCACCCCGCTGTAGGTGGGCTCCCGAAGCCGAAAGCGCGGCGGAGCTGGTGGGCGGTACAGGGTTCGAACCTGTGGCCCTCGGTGTGTAAAACCGATGCTCTACCGCTGAGCTAACCGCCCGCGGGACAAAAAGAAAGTGTAGGTGAGCCAGGCGCGGAGTGTCAACCATTGCCGCGCAGGAACTCCGCGAGCGCGTCGCGCCAGGGCCGCAGCGGGGCCAGGCCGGCGGCGCGCGCCCGGTCGTTCGCGAGCACGGAGTAGGGCGGCCGGCGGGCGGGAGCGCCGAGCTCGCGCGACGCGATCGCCTCCGCCGAAACGCGCATCCCGGCGATCTCCAGAGCGGCCATGGCCAGCTCGTGCCACGAGCAGGAGCCGGAGTTGGTGACGTGGATGAGACCGCGCGCGTCCTGTTCGACGAGGGCGAGGAGCGCCGCCGCCAGGTCGGGCGCGTAGGTGGGCGAGAAGACCTGGTCGGCCACGACGCGTAGCGGCTGACCACCCCGGGCCCGGGCGAGGACGCGCTCGACGAACGAGCCACCCTTGATGCGGTTGCCTCCGGGGCCGAAGACGCCGCTCGTGCGCACGATCAGATGGGGTCCGCCGGCGGCCGCCACCAGGAGGCAGCCGGCCAGCTTCGAGACGCCGTAGGCGTTCAGCGGCCGCGGGCAGTCGTCCTCGGCGTACGGCTCGCGCTTCGCGCCATCGAAGACATAGTCGCTGGAAACGTGGACGAGCACCGCGCCGCGCTCGCGGCAGGCCCGAGCCAGATGCCCAGCTCCCACGGCGTTGACGGCCATCGCCGGCGCAGGGTCCGCCTCGGCGCCGTCGACGTCGTTGAAGGCCGCGGCGTTGATCACGACGTCGGGGCGCACGCGGTCGAGCACGCGCGCGATCGCGGCGGGGTCGCGCACGTCCAGCTCGTCCCGTCCCCCCGACCACGCCGTCCGGGGACCGAGCCGGCTCACGAGGGCGCGGCCGAGCTGGCCCGCGGCCCCGGTGACGGCCACCCTCATTCGTCGATCCGCCGGGCGAGCCGGAAGTCGCGCTCGGTCAGACCGCCGACGTCGTGGCTGGTGAGCGTGAGCGTCACCTGCCGGTACTGGATGAGCATGTCCGGATGATGGTCGAGGGCCTCCGCGGCGGCCGCCACGCGATTGGCGAAGGCCATGCCCTCGGCGAACGACGCGAAGGGATAGGTCTTGCGGATCTGCTCGCCGGATCGCTCCCAACCGCGGAGCTGCGCGATCCGCTCGCGGATCTGCTCCTCGGAGAGCCGGGCCATCAGCGCCCACCCCGAGCGGAGCGCGTCACGGCGTGGAAGGAGTGGGCGTGGGCCGGCGGCGATGGCGCCGCCGGCGGCGCCGGGGCCGCCGTCCGGCGGGGGGCGCGCCCGCGGCGGCTTCGGCCGTACCGGACGCGACGGAAGCAGCCGGAGCCGGGCCGGTGAGCTCGAGGCTTCGCCAGTGGGTCGCCAGCTCGCCGCCCTCCGCGCCGCCGTGGATCTCCAGCCAGCGCAGTGCCTCGTCGAGATAACCCCGGCCGGCCAGCATCTGGCGGACCCGCGCCGAGCGGTGGACTTCGCGCAGCCGCGGCTGGGCGGCGAGGATCAAGCGCAGGCGGTCCAGATCGCGGCGGGCGAAGGGCAGCGCGAGGGATGCCGGCGGCACGGGCAGCTCGGGCTCGGGCTCCACCCCCAGCGACGCCATCTCGGCCGCGACGTCGAGGGGCTCGTCCTCGGGCGTTCCCCGGCGCAGCTCGCGGGCGCCGGCGCCGCGGGGCGGCAGGCCAAGGGGGACGAGCAGGGTCCCGAGCAGCAACGCATGGTCCAGGTCTTCGACGGCCACGCGACCCGACCGGCGCACCTCATCAAGGCGCGTCAGGCTCCCGAGCAGCTCGGTGTTGCCGCGAGCGACCGCCTCGTCGGCCGCGGGGAGGATGTAGGCGAGCAGGCCGAGCTCATGGAGCATCTCGAAGGTCCGGCGCGCGGCGCCCTGGCGCAGGATCTTGTAGAACTCCTCGAGGATCCGCGCGGGGCTGCTCTTGACGATCTCCCCGCGGAGGAAGCGGATCGCCTCCACGGTGTCCGGGTCGATCGAGAAGTCGAGGCGCGCGGCGTGGGCGACGGCCCGGAGCATGCGCACCGGATCCTCGCGAAGGCGGACGCCGGGATCGCCGATCGTGCGGATCGTGCGGCGGTCGAGGTCCTCGAGCCCGCCGACGTAGTCGATCACCGAGAAGGTCGCGATGTCGTAGAAGAGGGCGTTGACCGTGAAGTCCCGGCGGAACGCGTCCTCCTCCGGAGTGCCGAAGGTGTTGTCGCGGCGGATGAGCGTGTCCCCTTCGTCGGCCTCGGCCTGGCGGCGGAAGGTCGACACCTCGACCACCTTCCGCCCGAACCGCACGTGGCAGAGCCGGAAGCGCCGCCCGATGATGAAGCAGTTGCGGAAGAGTCGCTTCACCTGCTGGGGATGCGCCGACGTGCCGATGTCGAAGTCCTTGGGCCGCCGGCCGAGGAGCAGGTCCCGCACCCCGCCCCCGACCAGATACGCCACGAACCCATGGTTCTTCAGGCGATAGAGCACCTTGAGGGCATCGGGATCGATGTCCTTGCGGGAGACGGTGTGCGCGGGCCGCGGGAGGATACGGGGAGACATTGCACCGGGGCCAGCGCTGGCTCGGCCCCGGCGCGATTATACACGGCGAGCGGGGCTCGGCTCAGGCGGGCAGCGGCTTCGCGAGCGCGAGCATGCGCTGCGCCGACTCCGCGGTCACCGGCGGTGCATAGAAGTAGCCCTGCGCGTAGTCGCACCCGAGGTGCCGCAGGACCTCCCGCTGCGGTGCCGTCTCCACGCCCTCGGCGATGACGCGCAGCCCCAGGTTGTGCCCGAGCTGGATGATGGTGCGGACGATCTCCGCGCTCTCCCGCCGACGCCCGAGCTCGGCGACGAAGGAGCGGTCGATCTTCAGGGCGTCCACGGGCAGGCGGTGCAGGTGGCTGAGGCACGAGCGTCCGGTGCCGAAGTCGTCGATGCTCACCGCCAGGTCGAGGCCGCGCAAGCGCGCGAGCGTCGCGCCCGCCGCGTCCACGTCCTCCAGAAGGACGCCCTCCGTCACCTCGATGCACATCCGGTGCGCGTCCACTCCGGTCTCGCGAAGCGTGAGCGCCACCCTCTCCACGAGGTCGCGCTGCGAGAGCCCCTTGCCCGCCAGGTTGACGTTGACCCCGAAGGGCAGCTCCCAGGCGGGGTGGCGCCACTCGCGAGCCTGCCGGCACGCCTCGCGCAGCATCCAGTGGTCGAGCTCGAGGATGAGGCCGCTCTCCTCGGCGGCGGGGATGAACTCCGCCGGCGTGAGCAGCCCGCGGCTCGGGTGCTGCCATCGCGCGAGCGCTTCGAAGCCGGCCACGCTGCCGGTGGCGACGGACACGATGGGCTGGTAGCGGACGCGGAATTCATCGGAGGCGACGGCCTGCCGCAGCTGCATCTCCAGGGCGAGCTGGGCCACTTCCCGCACGTGCATGCCCTCGTCGAAGACCTCGTAGCGGGCTCGGCCGAGGGCCTTGGCCCGATCGAGAGCCGTATCGGCGTCCCGCAGGAGATCCTCCGCCCGGGCGTGGGCCGGGGTCCCGAGCGCCACCCCGATGCTGACGGTCGCCACCACCTTGTGTCCGTCGACGGTCATCGGCTCGGCCAGGTCCCGCTGGATGCGGCGCGCCAATCGCGCCGGGTCCTCCACCGCGTCCACTCCACCGACGAGGATGGCGAAGCCGTCCTCGCCGAAGCGGGCCAGCGTGTCGCGGGTGGCGACGCAGCGCCCCAGCCGCCGCGCGATCTCGCAGAGGACCACGTCGCCCGCGAAGTGTCCGAGGCCGGCGTTGATGGCCTTGAAACGGTCGATGTCGATGAGGAGCACGGCCACCCGGCCCTCGCCACGAGCCACGAGCGCGAGCCGGCGCTGCAGCCGCTCGAGGAACACCGCGCGGTTCGCCAGCCCCGTGAGCGGATCGTGGCGGACGACGTGGAGGAGACGCTCCTCCGCCCGCCGCTGGTCCGAGATGTCGAGCGCGACGCCGATCGTGCCCGTGACGGCACCGGCCGCGTCGCGCAGGGGCTCGACGTGGGCGGCGAAGGCGCGCCCGTTCCACTCCACCTCGAAGTGCACGGCCTCGCCCATGAGGGCCCGGCGGTGGGCGGCGATGGGCAGGAACTCGGCGTCGTCGGTCGAGAAGTACTCGAAGAGGCTGCGGCAGGTCTGCTCACGGGGCCGGAGATCGAGACCCTCGAGGCCCGCGCCCAGGCAGGACGTGAAGCGCAGGTCGGTGTCCGTCGACCACACGATCGCGGGCATCCTCTCGGTGAGCAGGCGCAGGTGGGCCTCGCGGCGGCGCTCCTCGCGCCTGATGCCGTCGGATCGAGCGTCCTCGCGCGGATCGTAGCCGGAAAGGGAGAGCGTCGACTTCATGCGGCACCTCCCGTGGGTTGGTGGCCGGGCCGCTCTCGCGACCGGGCCTTCCTCGAACCTAGGAGACCGGGAGCCACCCGTCAGTGCGCGCGCTCACCTGTGCGTGTGGTCACGCACAGGATGTCATTTCAGGCGGCGGACGAGCACCCTTCGACCGTCGCTCTGCGCACGGAATCGGGCTCCTTCGGGAAACAGGTCCGGAATGCGGAAGGCGGGCAGCGGCCGCGTGGGATCGCGCACGAAGGCGTCGCCATCCGGGCGCAGCGCGCCGATGAAGAGCAGCTCGCGCCACTTCAGCTCGGGAATCGAGAAGCCATCCGGTGGCGCGAGCTGGACGTCCGCGAAAGGCTCCTGCTGATCATCACGGGGCGCCGGAGTCAATCCGGCGCCCCTCTCAAGCTGGGGGGTCCTCCGGCCCCCCCAGACCCCCCCTTATCGGAGGCCGAAGGACGCGTGCTCTGCTTCATCTTGCGGGCCATGTGCTCCAGCAGCCGCACCTCCTTGGGCGTGAGATCGGCGCGCTGGAAGAGCGCCCGCCATTCCTCGAAGCGGCCTTCGGTGTTGACGGCGGGCAACGCCTCGATCGCCCGCAGCCCTTGCCGGAGCAGGGCGAGCATCGCTTCCTTTTCGGCGTGGCTCGACCGCCGCGGAGACGGGGTGCCGGGCCGGCGGGCGCGGAAGACCTCGTAGGCGGCGACCATGACCGCGTGCGACAGGTTCAGCGACGGCTGGCCGGCGTCGGCGGGGATGAGCACCCGCCGGCCGCATCGGGCCACCTCGGCGTCGGCGAGTCCGGTGGTCTCGGGTCCGAACACGAGGGCGGCCACCTCTTCCGAGCCCAGCGCCGCGACCTGCGCCGCCATCTCGCGCACGTCGAGGACCGGCGCGCCCGCGGGCCGCCGCCCCGAGAGCGCGGCGACGTAGCCGGCCCCGGCCACGGCGGAAGCGAGGTCGGGGGCCACTCGGGCCTGCTCGAGCACGTCGTGGGCGCCCCGGGCCGTGCGCCAGCACTCCACCGTTCGCCAGTCCCCGGGATCGACGATGACGAGGCCGTGCAGGCCGGCGTTTCGCACCGCCCTCGCCGCCGCCCCTACGTTGGCGGGCGACTCGGGGCGGACCAGAACCACCTCGACCCGGGCCAAGCTAGGAGGTGCCCTCCCGGACCGGAGGAATGAAGTGGATGTAGGCGTTCAGCCAGCGGATCTCCTCGTCCTTCTCGGAGAGGTCGATCTGCAGGAGGTCGCGCTGGGACACCATGCCCACGAGGCGGTCTCCTTCCACCACCGGCAGGTGGCGACAGCCCGCCTGCTTCATCATCCGCAGGCCGTCCTCGTGGGAATCGGCGACGCGGGCCACCACGAGATCGCGGGTCATCACGTCGCGCACCCGCGTCTGGTCGAGGTCGCGGCCGGCGGCCACCACCCGGCCCATGATGTCGCGCTCGGAGACGATGCCGGCCAGGCGATCGCCGTCCAGCACGGCCACTGCGCCCACGCGGCGCTCGGTCATGTAACGAGAGGCGTCGCGCACGCTGAGGCCGGAATCGACGTGGTACGTCTCCCGGCCCGCGACGACGGAACCGACCGTCTTTTTCTTCATGGCTCTTCCCCCTCCGCGCCGCCGAGCCGCTGCCGGTGGAACCGGCGCGGGCCGAGATGGCTGCGCAGATACTCCAGGAGGTGCGATCGCACACGCTCCCGGTCGTGGTCGGAGAGATCGACGAACTCGAGGCCGACCCCCGACGGGAGCGACTTCGAGACCAGAGGGGCGCCCGGCGGGTGCCACCACGCGACGCGGCAGCCGGCCTGCACCGGGATCACGTTGCCCGGCAGCAGGAAGCGGATGCCCACCTTCTCCCCGGGAGGCAGCGCGTCGGGCCTCTCCACGAAAACCCCCGACAGCCCGAGGTCGATGATGAACAGGTCCTCGCCGCGGCCGTCGGCCCGGGTGAGCGTCGCCTTGCGGATCAGGGGAATGCGGATCCTGCGCAGGACGGGATCGGGCGGGGCGTCATCCGCGGAAGCCACGGCCTTCTGCATCTCCCGAACCGGCAAAGACACGCTAGCACCGCTGGTGGAGAGAGTCAACGAACCGGGCCCGCCTTCCGCCCGCGGGCGGGCCGTCGTCGTTGACACCCCACGAAGCACTGTGCTTGAATCCGCTGGTCTTTCGCCGTCCGGCGATTCCGTCGCCTCCCGAGGGTGCGGTTTGACTGACTCCTTCAAGGACGCGACGCACCCCACGCTGATCGTCACCGGGCCCCCGCGCGACGGCACCCTGATCACCTTCGAGAGCCCCGGCGCGGAGAAGGTCCTGGGCGCCAGCCCCGATGCCCACCTGCGCCTCGAAGCAGACAACGTCGATGCCATCCATGCTCGGGTGCGGTGGGACGCCGCGCGCGGCATGCTCCTCACCGACGTCGGCAGCGCCGCCGGGACGTACGTGAACGGCGAGCGGGTCGGCGCCGGGCACGTCCTGCAGGATGGCGACCGGGTGAGCCTCGGCCCGCCGGGCTCGAGGGCGAGCGTGAAGCTGCTCGTGCGACTCCCCCGCGATCTCGGCGCCGCGGCCGCGCCCGCCGCGTCGACCGAGGCACCGCCGATCGTCCTCGAGGACGTGGCGGTGACGCCGTACGTCGCGCCCGCCCCGGCCCCCGTCGCGCCCGCCGCGGCCCCCGCCGCCCCCGCCCCCGCGCCGCCGCCGGCGGCGGTGCCCCTGGTGACGGCGCCCTCGACGAGTCCGACTTCCGGGGAGGCGCCGGCCGATGCGGCCGCGAGCGCGCCGGCTCCGGCTCGGCCGCTTCCCCTCGTGCCTCCGCCGGGCGGCGAGCGCAAGCGGCCGGTGGCCGACTACTCCAGCGACACTCCCTCGATCGTCACCGACCGCGTCCGCGAGCCGGGGCCGCGCGAGGCCGCTCCGCCCAGGGCGCGGCCAGGAATGTCGCTTCCCCGTGTGCCTGCCGTTCCCCGCGCGGTCCTCGTCGCCCTGGCCACGCTCGTCGTGGCCGGCCTCGCCTACCTCGCCTACGGCCGTCTCCGCCCGGTGCCCCCCGTCATCAAGAGCGTTCTGCCGCCGCGCGTGGAGCCGGGTCAGACGGTGGCCATCGACGGGACGGGCCTGGGCACCAGCGCCGAGGCCATCACCGTCCGCTTCGGCGACCAGGCCGGCCAGGTCACCTCGGCCTCCGACACCCAGATCTCGGTGACGGTCCCCGCGGCGCTGGCGGCGAAGGAAGGCGTCGAGATCCCCGTCAGCGTCGAGACGCGGTCGGGTCGATCGAACGCGCTCTTCCTGCGCGTCCGCCGCGTGCCCCACCCGAACCGGCTGGAGCCGGAGGTGGCGCTGCCGGGCCAGGAGGTGACGATCGTCGGCGACAACCTCGACGGCACGCCGCTGCGCGTGGAGGTGGCCGGCGAGACGGCCCAGGTGCGCTCCGCCCAGGCCGACGCCGTGCACCTCGTCGTGCCCTCGATCCCGGTGACCGAGGGACGCGCCGTGCCGGTGACGCTGCGCGTGGGATCGCAGGCGGGCCGGCCGCTCACGCTTCTCCTCGGCCGCCTGCCCCTCGTGATCGAGCTGGTCCCCTCCGCCGGCCAGCCCGGCGAGGCCGTGGACGTGCGTGGCCGCGGCTTCGACCCCGATCCGGCCGACAACGTTCTCCTCTTCGGGGACGAACCGGCCCTCGTGCTGTCCGCCTCGGCGAACGAGCTGAGGGCGGTGGCCCCTGCGGGGACGTCGACCAGCAGCCAGACGCTCGTGCCGGTGGTGGTCAAGGCGCACAGCGGCACCTCTTCCGGCGCCGTCCAGTTCACGCTCGTGCGGCCATCGACGTCGACCTTCGTCCCCCGCTTCTTCGCCGCCCCCGTCTCGTCCGCGACCGACCAGGCGCTGGTGTCGACCCTGCTCGGTCCCGTCCTCCTCCTCTCCGGCCGCGAGACCGCCTCTTCCGTCGGTGAGCGCGCCGTGCGCGTGGCCGCGGCCCTCAACGCCGCCTTCGACGCCGCCGCCTCGCGGCCGGTCACCCTGGAGGCACGGGACTCGCCTCCGTCGGTGGCGGTGGCCGGAGGCGGCGTCATCGTCACCGCCACTGCCGACGATGCCGCCGGCTACGGCCGCGGTCCCGACGCGGGGATGAAGGGCCAGCGCACGACGCCGCGCGCCCTGGCCGGCTTCTGGGCCGCCCTCCTGCAGGACCAGCTCGCTCTGTTCGTCCAGCACCAGCGACCGAGCCGCGTGCTGGAGCTGTCGCCGCGCGGCAAGGCCCTCGTCGACCTCTACGCGGAGGCCGAGCGCCGGGTCGGGGCCGCCAACGGCGTGCCGGCCGCGCTCGTCAACCCTCCCTCCCCCGCGCAGACGCGCGCGTTCCGCGAGATGGCGTTGATGCTGCCCGCCGGCCCGTCTTCCGCCGCGGCGGCGGTGACCGGTCGCTGGGAAGGTATGATGGAAGAGACGGGCAGCGGGGAGCGGCCGATCAAGCTGCGCCTGCGGCTGGAGGGCGGGCGGCTGGCCGGTTCCCTCGGGACCCAGGCCGGGGCCGTCGCCATGGAGGTGCCCTTGGAGTCCGTCACCTACGAGAAGGGCGTGCTGAGCTTCGTGCTCACCAGCGGAGGCTCGCCGCGGCTCTTCCGGGGGACCCTCCAGGGCTCCGCGATCAGCGGAACGATACATCGGAGCGCCACCGACAAGGAGACGATCGGGCGCTTCTCTCTGCGCTACGCCGAGTGATGGCGCGGCGAGCTCCCATCCCGTTCCGGAGCCGGGTCCGCACGGGCCGCGTCCGCTCGGGCCGGGTCCGCTCGGGCCTGGAAGAGCTTCTGGCCCGTCCCGGCCGCCTGCGGGGGCTGCGGGTCGGCCTCATCGCCAACCCCACCACCGTCACCCCCGACCTCGTCCACGCCTCGCTCGTCCTGAAGCAGTCCCGCGCCTTCCGGCTGACCGCCCTCTTCGGGCCCGAGCACGGGATCCGGGCCGACGCGCAGGACCTGGTGGAGGTGGAGGACAGCCGCGATCCGGCCACGGGCCTGCCCGTCTTCAGCCTGTACGGCAAGACGCGCATCCCCACCGCCGAGATGCTGAGCGGAGTGGACGCCCTCGTCTTCGACGTGCAGGACGTGGGCGCGCGCTACTATACTTTCATATACACGATGCTGCATGCCCTGCAGGCGTGTGCCCGCCACCGCCGGCGCCTGGTCGTGCTCGATCGCCCCAACCCGCTGGGCGGGACGGCCCTGGAGGGCAACGTGCTCGAGCCGGAGTACCTGTCCTTCGTCGGCCTGCATCCGCTGCCGCCGCGGCACGGGATGACCGTGGGCGAGCTGGCGCTGCTCTTCCGCGAGGAGCTCGGCCTCGATGCCGACCTGCACGTCGTGCGCATGCGAGGCTGGCGCAGGGAGATGGCGTTCGAGGACACCGGGCTGCCATGGGTGATGCCCTCGCCCAACATGCCGACCGTCGACACCGCCTGGGTGTATCCCGGCGGATGCGTGGTGGAGGGGACCAACCTCTCGGAGGGACGCGGCACCACGCGGCCGTTCGAGCTGGTCGGCGCGCCGTGGCTCGATCCGTGGCGCCTGGCCCGCGACCTCGAGAAGGAGCGCCTGCCCGGCGTGCGGTTCCGACCCACCTACTTCACGCCTACCTTCCAGAAGCACGCCGGGCGCCCCTGCGGGGGCTTGCAGCTCCACGTGACCGACCGCCGGCGCTTCGCGTCGTACCTGACCTACCTGCTGCTCATCTTCCACGCCCGCCGGCAGGACCCGGCCCGCTTCGCGTGGCGCGACCCGCCGTACGAGTACGAGCACGTCAAGCGGCCGATCGACATCCTTTACGGCAGCGACGAGTTCCGCCGCTCCGTCGAGCAGGGGGTCTCGCCGCGGCGGCTCGCCCGCGGTTGGAAGGCGGGGTTGGAGCGCTTCCGCCGCCGCCGCGCCCGATACCTGCTCTACTGAGTGAACTGGGGGGTGCTCGCGGAGTGAATCCCGCTTCGCTCGCAGCTTGTGGCTAGCTGCTTGTGACCTCTGAGGCGACCGTGGCGGGGGCTTCGCGGGCCGGCCGGGGAGCCCTCCGGCGAGTGGTGGTGAGCAGGACCGCGCCCATGATGAGCACCGCGCCCGCCACCAGCCCCGCCGACACGGGCTCACCGAGGAACAGGCTCCCGAGCAGCACCGCCACCACCGGGTTCACGTAGGCGTAGGTCCCCACGGTGCTCGCGGGGAGCTCGTTCAGGCAGAAGGCGAACGCCGTGAAGCCGACGAGCGAGCCGAACACGGCGAGGTAGAGGAGCGCCCACCACGCGTGCGGCGAGGCGCTGGCGAATCGGTCCAGGTCTTCCCGCATGAGCCGTGACTCGGCCGCGAGCACGAGGGCCCCCGCGATCATCTCCACCGCGGCCGCGGAGAAGAGCGGGAGCCGGCGCGGCACCGACTGCGAGTAGAGCGAACCGAGGCTCCAGGCGATGCTCGCCACCATGAGCAGGGCCACCGCCGGCCAGTGTCCCGCTTCCATCCCGCCTCCGGGGCGCGCCACGAGCCCGACCCCCACCATCCCCACCATCACGCCCAGCCACACCCGCAGCGTCCAGGGCTGGCCGTGCGGGCGCAAGCCATCGAAGAAGGTGAGCCAGGTCGGCACCATGGCGACGATGAGGGCGGTGATCCCGCTGGTGATGCGCTGCTCGGCCCACATCACCATGGCGTTGCCGAAGGCAAGGAGCAGGACGCCGATGAGGGCGTAGTCCGCGAGCTGGCGCCGCGTCGGCCGGCCGTTCTCACGGTCCACGAAGAGGGCGATGACCGCCATGACGAGGCCGGCGGCGCCGAACCGCGCGGCGGCGGCGGCGAAGGGCGGCATGTCCCGCACGGCGATCCGGATGGCCATGTAGGTCGAGCCCCAGACCACGTAGACGACGAAGAGGGCGAGCCAGGGAAGCAGGCGGCGGTGACGCGGTGACATGGTCCCTCGAATCAGGCCCTCAGCCGGCGACGAGCGGTGGCTCCACCGGCCCGAGGGCGCCCTTTTCCATCACGGTCTCCAGCACGAACGCGGTGCGCGACGACTGCAGCGCCCGCGTGGCCTTCAGGTCGTCGAGGATGGCGCTGACGTCCTCGATGCGGCGGCACAGCACCTGGGCCACGAAGCAGTCCTCGCCGCTCACACGATACACGGACCGGACGAGCGGGTTGGCGGCCAGGCGCCGCAGGATCTCCTTCTCGCGGGCGGCCGGCGCGGTGCCGTCGAGGGCGAGGCGCAGCTGCGCCCGCACCTCCAGCCCCAGGGCGAGAGGATCCACGTCGGCGCGGTAGCCGCGGATGACCCCCCGGCGCTCGAGGTCGCGGATCCGCTCCGTGATCGCCTGGCGGGAGAGCCCCAGCTCCTTGGCGAGGGCCGCCGCCGACCGGCGGCCGTCCCGCGAGAGCGCGAGCACGAGCCGGCGATCCACTTCGTCGAGGCGGGGGCGCATCACGCAAGAGATTCTCCCCTTCTTATGGACATACGTCAATTGACAGGACGCAGTTCCTTGACATCGGCGGTGCGACCGGGGGCTCCCAACTGCCGTTACCGGTCATGCCGGTTACAACGCTACCATGCTCGCTTTAACCTGTCTACTTGTGTTTGGCAGTTATGTGGAGATACACTGGCCATCGTTATGGGAGCGACGGCCGGGTTCGTCTTCGACCTGAGCGGGGGGCGCCTTTGCCTCGATCTCGCCAACACCGTGAGCGATCGGCTCAAAATGCCGAAGGAGCGCCTTCAGCGCTACGCGGACCTCGTGGCGTGGGCGAGACAGAGCGGCCTCCTCGATCGGGCGGGGGCCCAGGAGCTGCTTCGTGAGGCCTCCCGCCGCCCCACCGAGTCGGAGGCGGCGCTCGAGCGGGCCCGCGCGCTGCGGGAGACGCTCTTCAAGCTGTTCACGGCCGCCGCGGCCGGCGAGCGCCCGCCCACGGAAGCAGTGGAGGCCCTCAACGCCGCCCTGTCCGCGGCGCTCTCGCACCGCCGTCTCGTGCGAAGCCGCGGAGGCAGCTTCCGCTGGGACTGGGACCTGCCCTCCGGCGCGCTCGAGGCGATGCTGTGGCCCGTCGTGCACTCCGCGGCGGAGCTGCTCGCCTCGGACGAGCTCTCGGACTTGCGGGAGTGCGCCGCGGACTCCTGCGCGTGGCTCTTCCTCGACCACAGCCGCAACCACAGCCGCCGCTGGTGCGACATGAAGGTCTGCGGGAACCGGACCAAGGCCCGCCGCCATTACGAGCGGGCCAGACTGGGGGGTCGGGGGGGCGCGGAGTACCCCCCCGCTTAGGAGGGAGCGCGGATTCACTCCGTGCGAGCGAAGGAAGCCGCAAAACCCTCTTGACGGCCTCGCGCCCGCGGAGGAAGAATCAGCTTCTCTAGGCTGTCTTCCGACGCCGCGCCCCGCGCGCGGCCTGAGAGCGAGGTCGGCATGGCCCATCCCCCCGAGAACGACGAGAACGAGGGCGGCCGGGGCGTCTCCCGGCGTACCTTCCTGAAGACGGCCGGCGTCGGCGCGGCCGCGAGCAGCCTGGCCGGCGTGGCGATCCCGGCGGCGGGCGCCACGGTGCTGGGGCCGGGCGCGGTACCCCTGACGCTGAAGGTCAACGGCGCGGCCCGCACGGTGAACGTCGAGCCCCGGGTGACGCTGCTGCGGGCGCTGCGGAACCACCTCGACCTCACCGGCGCGAAGGAGATCTGCGACCGCGGCGCCTGCGGAGGCTGCACGGTCCTGCTCGACGGCGAGCCCATCGCGTCCTGCCTGATGCTGGCCGCCGACGCGGAGGGCCACGAGATCACGACCGTCGAGGGGCTCGGCACTCCCGACGCGATGAGCCCGGTGCAGGCGGCCTTCGTCGAGGCCGACGCGCTGCAGTGCGGCTTCTGCACCCCCGGCTTCGTGGTGGCCTCCACCGCCCTCCTGCGCAAGAACGCGAACCCGTCGCCGGAGGACGTGAAGGACGGCCTCGCCGGCAACATCTGTCGGTGCGGCACGTACTCGCGCGTGTTCGAGGCGGTGCAGAAGGCGGCCAAGGCGCCGGCGCGCCCGGCCGGGAAGAGGGGATAGCGCCATGGCTCAAGAGCAGAAGCCCCCCGAAGTCCCGACCGTCACCTACACGGTCAAGGCCGGCCACGCGAGCAACCCGCAGACGATGGAGGTCCACGCCGCGGAGGGCGACCTCAAGCCGTGGGACCTGGACTCCAAGCTGCGGGTCGTGAAGGGGCGCCAACCGCGTCTCGACGGTCGCTTCAAGGTCACCGGCCGCGCGAAGTACACCTACGACATCAGCCTGCCCGGCATGCTGTGGGGAAAGATGGTGCGCTCCGCGGTGCCCGCGGGCCAGATCCTCAAGATCGACACGTCGAAGGCCGAGGCGCTGCCCGGCGTGAAGGCGGTGTGGACGAGCGAGGCCCGCTCCGTGCGCTTCGCGGGCCAGGACGTCGCGGCGGTGGCCGCCGTCTCGCCCGAAGTGGCGGACGACGCGGCCCGCCTCATCGAGGTCACGTACGACGAGGCCCCGTTCGTCACCGACCTCGAGAAGGCGATGGCGGACGACGCGCCCCTCGTCTACGAGCCGGACAAGATCCCCGGCCCGAAGGACGTCCCGCACAAGGGCAACGTCGTCGGGCCGAAGCCGCCCGGCCGCGGTGGCAGCCGCGGCGACATCGAGAAGGGCTTCGCCGACGCGGCGGTCACGATCCAGCAAACCTACTCCGTCCCCACCCACACCCATTCCCCGCTCGAGACCCACGGGGTCATCGCGAAGTGGGACGGCGATCAGCTCACGGTGTGGGCCTCGACCCAGGGCGTCTTCACCGTGCGCGACGGCATGGCGGAGGCGCTCGGCATCGACCGCAAGAACGTGAACGTGATCACCGAGCACATGGGCGGCGGCTTCGGCAGCAAGCTCGCGCCTTCCGCCTCGGGCACCGCCTTCGCCGTCGTCGCCTGCAAGCTGGCCAAGCAGGCGGCCGCGCCGGTGAAGCTGATGCTCGACCGGCACGAGGAGCACCTCTGCACCGGCAACGCGCCGAGCGCCCTCATGACGGTGAAGATCGGGGCGGCGCGCGACGGCACGTTCACCGCCCTTCATTACCGCTCCTTCGGATCCGCGGGAATCGCCGGCGGCGCCGGTACCGGCGGTCCGGCGGGAGCGCTGCACGGCAAGAATCCCAACCTGAAGATCGAGGAGCACGACGTCTTCACCAACGCCGGCCCCGCGGCGCCCCTGCGCGCGCCCGGCCACCCCCAGGGCGCGTTCGCGCTCGAGTCGGCGGTCGACGAGATGGCCGACCGGCTGGGGCTGGACCCCCTCGAGGTGCGGAAGAAGAACGAGGCCTCGCCCGTGCGGCTCATCCAGTACGACGTCGGGGCCAAGGCGATCGGCTGGGAGCGGCGCAACAAGAAGCCCGGAGAGGGAGCCGGACCGCGCAAGCGCGGGATCGGGATGGCCAACGGCAACTGGTACGTCATCGCCCGCGGGAGCGGTGTCGGCGCCGAGGTCAGGATCCACCGCGACGGAAGCGTCGAGTACTTCTCGGGCGCCCAGGACATCGGCACCGGCTTCCGGACCGCGATGGCCATGGTGGTGGCCGAGGAGCTCGGCCTCCGGCCGACCGACATCAAGCCCAACGTCGGCGACAGCCGCTGGCCGGAGGGCCCGGGCTCGGGAGGAAGCAACACCACCAACTCCGTCGCGCCCGCGGTGCGGCTCGCCGCGCACGACGCGCGGATGAAGCTGTTCGCGGTGGCGGCTCCGGGGCTCGGCGCCAAGGCCGAAGACCTCGACGCCGCCGACGGCAAGATCTTCGTGGCCGCCAGCCCCGGCAAGAGCGTCGCGTTCAAGCAGGCGGCGGCGAAGATGAGCGGCGAGGTGATCTCCGCGGTCGCGCAGAGGAAGAAGCAGTTCGAGACCTACCGCCAGGACCTCGCCGGCTGCCAGTTCGCCGAGGTCGAGGTGGACACGCAGACAGGACAGGTCCGGGTGGTGAAGATCGTGGCCGTCAACGACTGCGGCTTCCCCATCAACATGCTCACGACCGAAAGCCAGATCATCGGCGCGATGATCCAGGGCGTATCGTGGGCGCTGTTCGAGAACCGCGTGCTCGACCGCAACGTGGGGACGATGGTGAACCCCAACCTCGAGTCGTACAAGGTCCTTTTGTCGAAGGACATGTTCGAGGCGGTG
>Ga0070699_100002696_pt1 | contig 15857 bp, 14 predicted proteins | sample KBSK1503metaG_FD_65473 | JGI IMG/M metagenome (GOLD analysis project Ga0070699, IMG submission 65473) | Corn, switchgrass and miscanthus rhizosphere microbial communities from Kellogg Biological Station, Michigan, USA - KBS K1-50-3 metaG | ecosystem: Host-associated > Plants > Roots >...
GCTCATTCTGGGCAGGGTGATTCCGTGCTGGCCATAGGCATAACGGATCAGGCCGGAGCAATCGAACCCGGTGGTGTCGCTCCCGCCCCAGCGGTACGGCGTTCCCATCACCGAGAGCGCGGTGGCCACGATCTCCGCCGCGGGGGCGTTGGAGCGGCGCGCCGCGGTAGCCAGTCGGATCGCCTCTTCATCGGACGGGTTGGCGGATGGAATCGGGGTGCCCGCCGCGGGCGAGGCCGGCACGTCGCGCCCGAACCGGGTGCCGACCCGGAGCCCCAGCGAAAAGCCGGAGAGCTGCACCTTGCTCCGCCAGCCGTAGAGCGCCTCGGCCTGGAGCCCGAGACCCGCGAACGTCACCAGCTCCGCCCCGACCCCGCCCCAGGCGCCGATGCCGGGCTCTTCCCCGCCCCCGGTCGGCCCGCGACCCGCACCGACCGCCGCACCGGCGATGAGGTAGGGCTGGGCCGGCGCGGTCGCGCGCACGATCAGGTCCGCGCCCGCGCCGTACCAGTGCGCCTTGCTGGTATCCGACTGCTTGACGTATTGCGCGTGGTAAACCAGCCGAATCGCGCCGCGGCCGAATCCGCCCACGCCGAGGCGATACTCCATCACGTAGGGCGACTTGAACCAGCGCGCCGCGCCGACGGTGATGGTCTGCGCGGATGCCGCGGCCGGGAGGATTAGACCGAGAAGGGCGAGGAGACCGCTTTTGCCGCGGCGATCTCTCATGGCGTGATCTTATGGGGCATGCCGTCCTTGATGCTGATCAGGTAGGCCGATTCGGGCCGGCAATCGCGGAACAGCTCCGCCCGGAACGTGCTGTCGTCCACGCGGGTCGGCAGCGAGGCGGTGAAGAGCAGCGGCACCTTGATGCGCACAGTGTCCCGCCGGATCTCGACGCTGCGCTCGAAGCAGGGTGCGCCGGCCGAGTCGGCGGCTCGGCGCCCTTCCGCGAGCCACACCGTGGCGCCGCCGGCGAACGTCAGCACCAGCGAATCCGCCACCGCTGGCGGGGCCTGCGCCACTTCGGGCGCGGCGCCTGGCGCGGGCTCGCCTCGCGCGCCGCAGGCGGCAACCACCAGCGAGCATATCGAGAGGAGCAGCGCGGCTCGGCGCGTCATTGGAGCTTTTCGGGAGGGTGGGTTTCGAGCGCCATGATCGGAGTACCGTCGGCTTCCAGCGCCAGCGCGTCCTGCAGCTTGCGGGACCGCCGGAGCACCCGGAGCCAGACGACTGCGCCCGCGATGGCGAAGACGCCGCCGAACACGACGGTGATCCAGAAGGTAGTCATCGGATTAGTGGCGCCGGCGCCCACTTTCGCGCCCAGCGTCGCCCCCGCAAACGAAGCTGCCCACGCCACCAGCGGCGTGAGCAGCCATCCCAGAAACCGGAGCACCCAGCGCACCACGATGACCGCCTAGCGGCGCGGAACGCCGAACGAGCTGATTCCCGCGTAGAGCGCGAGCGCCGGCAACACGGCCACCGCAAAGCTCCCCAGATTCCACCCGGCGTGGGGAACGCCGAGCAGCTTGCCCAAAGCGAGACACACCAGCGCGAGCACGACGGTGCCGAATACCAGCGCGGCCGGGCTCGCTGAGCCGGTCTTGGCCGCCTGGTGGGCCTGAATCCACGCCCCCATCCAGGTGATGTAGGTGGCGACCATCCACCAGATCGGGTGGTACCACCAGTTGGACCCTCCGCCGATTTCCAGCCAGCGATTGCTGTAGAGCCCGATCGGCTGGAACAGCGCGATGTCGAACACCATGAACGGAATCACCGACGCGAACCCGATGCCGGCCGCCCCGGCGATGCCTTCGATGGTGCGCGCGCGGGTTGTTTGTCCCGGTATCACGATGTACGCCGCGATGCCCGCCAGCAGGATGATTCCGCAGACGACGATCTCAGCGATGCCCTCGAGCCGTATTTGCAGGAACGAGAACAGGGCGACCAGCACCACGGCGATCATGCCGAGCTTGAATCCGGCCCGGAGAACGGTGGGCAGATCGGTCCGGTCGCGAGTGGCCTCCATTTGCAGCGCCGACGTCATGGCAGCTCCAGGGCGTGCGGGTACGCAGTAAAGTAGCCCGGGGCCATGGGGCGGGCCAAGACCGGACGCGTCACCGCGCCCATGCGAAGAGCACCGCCATATCGGTGATGGCCCAGGCGGCCAATGCGCGGTGCATGCCGGTCTGGTGCGCCGCAGGGTCCATTTCGCTTCGGCGGCGCCACCACGGCAGCAGCACCGCGGCCCACGCCGCCGCCGCGCTGGCAAGCGCGGCCCAGCGAAGCAGGCCCGGTGCACCCGTCACCCAGCCGCTGCCGGCCCCGGCCAGCGCGAAGCCGGCAAAGGACAACACCGTCATCGCGAGCGACAACGCCAGGCTGCGGTCGCGGCCCAGCATCACCGCCAAGGTGCGGTCTCCGCGCCGCCGGTCTTCATCGAGCTGATAGAGCTGGGTCAGCGGGTAGAGCGCGCCGAACAACAGGGCGAAGGAAATCAGGACGATCCTTCCAGGCCCGGCCACTTCGCGTCCGGTGAGCGCCCAGCCGGCGTACGGCGTGAGCAGCCCGAAGCCCGCCATGTTGACCAGCCAGTCGACGCCGGGCACCGCCTTGAGCCGGACCGGCGGCACCGAATACAGCACCGAGAGCATCGCGCAGAGCGCATAGGCGTATCCGAAGCCGGGGGGTAACCACCATGCGATGATCAGCCCGATCACCATCAGCCCGAATCCGAACACGCCGAGCCCCTGTGGTGGCGGTGGCGGGCGACGCAGGTAGGCGACGTCTCCTTCGTCTCGATCGAATGCGGAATTGAGCGCGAGGGTACCGCCGTTGAGACACACCACGAAGGCGAACGTCCCCGCCACGAGGCGCCACCCGCCCTGCCCCGCGAGCAGACCGGCCAGCCCGATGCTGAGCGCGCTTCCGGTGAGAAGGTGCACGGTGAGAATCGGCCACTCTGCGGGGCGGAGGTGCAGCAGGTAGTCGAATCCCTTGCCCAGCAGCCGATAGCCGAGCGCCCGCCGATCGGTCATGCCTCGGATTCCAGCTGCACCGGCGAGGTCACTTCGGTGAGTGCTCCCCCGAGGGTGCGAACCATCAGGCGCCCCTCGGGCGTGATCCCTTCGGCCACACCGGGAGTGGGGAGTGCGACGGTCTTACCCCGCAGCCAGTCTCGGTCGGCGAAGGCGCGCAGCTCGGCGGGATTGAGCGGTGAGGCGGCCCGGGCAGAACGCGCCACCGCCTGCGCCACCGGCGTGGCCAGCTCGGCGGGATCCATGGGGACACCGGCATCGGCCAGACTCACCGCGGACCAGGCGAGCGACGCCGGAATCTCGTTGCGTACGTTGAGGCCCACGCCGATCACCATCCACCCCAGCGATTCACCCTGCCAGCGCGCCTCCACCAGGATCCCGCCCAGCTTGCGCTCCATCAGGTAGAGGTCGTTGGGCCACTTGAGCGAGACGTGGTGCGGCGGGGGGAGCAGCTTGTCGATCAGCACGGCGAGCGCGAGACCTACCCGGAGACCGATGACTTCGACGGCTGCGCCGCCATCGGGGCGGCAGACCACGCTGAGCCAGAGGCCGCCCTTCCCGGACATCCACTCGCGGCCCCGGGTCCCCCGGCCCCTGGTCTGAATCCGGGTTGCCACCGCCGTGCCGTGGGCCGCCCGCGCGATGGCAAGGGCGTGTGCCTCATCCTGGGTGCTCCCCAGCTCGTCGTGCCACTCGATCGGAGCGACGGTCACTTGCCCAGCCATCCAAACCACACCAGGCATACCACTCCCAGCACCGCGCAGTAGGGAGCGAACAGATGAAATTTCTTGTGGCGGAGCATGCCGACCAGCAGCCGGATCGCGTAGAGTCCCGACACCGCCGCGGCGATGAAGGCGCACAGGAGGCCGGCGGAGAAGACATCGGCGCCGGGGGGAATGTGCCGAGCCTCCAGCACCCCCGAGCCGGCGATCACCACGATCGACATCAGAAAGGAGAACTCCGCCGCCACCTCCGCCTCGAGGCCGCTCCACAGCGCCGCCGCGATGGTGGCGCCGGATCGGGAGATGGCCGGAATGATCGCCACCGCCTGGGCGACACCGATCAGCAGCGCTTGGAGAAGCGTCACCCGTTTCCCGGTGGCGCGGTTTAGCGCGAACGGCGTGCTCCAGAGGAGCACCGCAGTCACCAGGAACTGCCAGCCCAGCGCCGGCATCGAGTGAAAGGTGCGGTCGAAGTAGTCCTTGAGCAGGACGCCGGCCAGCGCCGCCGGAACCGACGCGAGCAACAGCAGCCCGGCGTAGCGCCACGACTCCGGCTTCCGCGCGATCAGGCCGCGCAGCAGCTCCGCAATACGGATCCGGTAGGCCACCACCACCGAGAGCAGCGTGGCCAGGTGGACCACCACCTCGAAGAACACGCCGGGCGGCTGGAACCCGACCAGCCGTTCCGCCAGCACCAGGTGGCCGGAGCTCGAGATCGGAAGGAATTCGGTGAGGCCCTGCACCAGTCCAAGAATCAGTCCCTGCCACCAGGAAAGCGTCATCCAGCCACTTCCCGGTAGAGCGACTCGTACATCGGCACGATGCGGTTGGAGTCGAAGAGCCGAGCCCGCGCGATGGCCGCCACCGACATCGCCGAGTGGCGCACCGGATCACGCAACAGCTCCACCGCACGGCGCCCCATCGCTTCCACCGACCCGGGCGGCTCGAGAATCCCGCTCACGCCGTCTTCCACCACTTCGGGCAATCCGCCGGCGCGCGATCCCACGACCGGTGCACCGCAGGCCATCGCTTCGAGCGCGGCCAGGCCGAACGATTCACTCTGGGTGGGCAGCACGAACAGATCGGTTTTCTGGAGCAGCTCGGCTACCGTATCCAGCCGGCCGAGGAACCGCACATCGGCCGAGACGCTCAGCTCGCGGGCTTCCTTCTCGGCGTCGTCGCGCTCGGGGCCGTCGCCGATCATGAGCAAAGTAGCCGGCAGCGCTCGGCGGATCCGCGCGAAGACCCGGACCACATCCTTGACCCGTTTCACTTCCCGGAAGTTGGAGATGTGGGTGATCAGCTTGTGGTCCGGGGGACAGAGCCCGTCGTGTTCCCGCGTCTCCGCCGGGGTGTACTCGCTCAGGTTCACGAAGTTGGGAATCACCCCGATGCGGCACTGGCCGCAGCCGAAGGTGCGGATCGTCTCGTCCCGGAGGAACGCCGAGACCGCGGTGACCGCGTCGGAGCGCTCGATGGAAAACTTGGTGATGGCGTGGAAGCCTTCCTCCTGCCCCACCAGGGTGATGTCGGTGCCGTGCAGCGTGGTGATGATCTTGAGCTTGCGCTCGGGGCCGAGCATCTCGCGCGCCAGCCAGGCCGTGGTGGCGTGGGGGATCGCGTAGTGCACGTGCAGCACGTCGAGCCCGACCCGCAGGGCCACCTCGTGCTGCTTGGACGCGAGCGCCAGCGTATAGGGGAAGTGCTCGAACAGCGGATACCGGCCGGTGCTGGTGTCCACCTCGTGGAAATAGACGCGCTCGGTGTACCCACGGAGCCGGAACGGCATCGCGTAGGTGATGAAATGCACTTCATGCCCCCGCCGGGCCAGATCGAGGCCGAGCTCGGTGGCCAGGGCGCCGGAGCCGCCGTAGGTGGGGTAGCAGGTGATTCCGATTTTCATGATGCTCCTTTGTCGCGGACGGACAGTGGGGACGGTGGGGACGGTGAGGACAGGTCCTTCCTACCGACGCTCCGACTCTCCACCGTCCTCACTGTCCGTCTGTCCTCACTGTCCGCCTGACCTCACCGTCCGTCCGTCCTCACTGTCCGTCGTCCGGCCCATTCCTTCGCTATTTCCGCCGCGATCTCGTCGGGCGGCCGCGTCGCATCCAGCGTCAGCACCGGCCCGCGGATCTGGTGGCGGAACCAGGTCTCCTGGCGCTTGGCGTACTGCCGAGTGCTGGTGGCGACCGCGCCGGCCACCGTGTCGCGCGCTCGCTTGCCGTGGAGGTACTGCACCGCCTCACGCAGGCCCACGCCGTCGAGACCATGGGCGTCGCCCGGGTGCCCTTCGCTCAGCACCGCGGCCACTTCTTCGATCAGACCCCGGCGTACCATCTCTTCGGCCCGCACCTTGATCCGCTGATGCAGCACCGGCCGCGGCGCGGTGAGCCGCACGTACCACGGGGCGACGGTGCCCTCACCCCGGGCGCGCAGGTGCCAGCTGGAGAGCGCGTGGCCGGTCAGCAGCGCGATCTCGATGGACCGGGTGGCCCGTTGCCTCCCGCCCCCCGCGAATCCGGGATCGAGCCGCGCGGCCCAGCGGACCAGATCGCCGGCGGCGAGCCCGCCCACCCAGTGCTCCAGCTCGCGGCGGCGCTCAGGGTCGAGGGGCGGCTCCACGAAGAGCCCGTCCACCAGCGCGCGAATGTAGAGCCCGGTGCCCCCGACGATGACAGGCAGCCGGCGCCTCGCACGCACCTCGGCGATCCACACCGCCGCTTCGCGGGCGTAGCGCCCCGCGCTGTAGCGCTCCCCCGGATCGGCCACATCCACGCCGTGATGCGGCACCCGCTGTCGCTCCCGCCGGGTCGGCTTGGCGGTGCCCACATCGAGCCGCCGGTACACCTGGCGCGAGTCGGCCGAAATCACCTCGATCGGCAGGTGGGCCGACAGCGCCATCGCCACCGCCGTCTTTCCGATTGCCGTCGGGCCCACCAGGACCGGGATGCTAGCGTCGCCCAAACCGGCGCTCCAGCTCCTCGCGGGGGAGTTGCACGATGGTGCTGCGTCCGTGTACGTCGTGAGGCGCCAGTTTGGTTTCGAACAGCCGGAAGAGCAGCGCCCGCATCTCGTCTTCGGACAGCGGCATCCCGCCCTTGACCGCCGCGCGGCAGGCGTAGGTGGCGGCAAAGCGCTCGAGCCGGTTGGCCCACCCGCCGAAGCGCCCGCGGGCCAGGTCCGCCATGAGCTCGTGGAAACAGGCAATCGCATCGAAGCGCCGGTGCGGCGCCGGAACCGCGTGGAGCACCACCGACCGGCCGCCGAACGGCTCGACCTGGTACCCTACGGCCTCGATGGTTTCGCGGTGTCGCTCCAGCGCGTCCAGCTCTTCGTCGGTCAGCTCCAGTGTCTCGGGAAGCAGCAGTCGCTGGCTCGCGGCGCCACCGCCGCTCAGCTGCGCCATGACCTCCTCGAAGAGGACCCGCTCGTGGGCGGAGTGCTGGTCGACCATCACCAGCGCGTCAGGGCCCTCGAAGATGATGTATGTATTGAAAAGCTGGCTTACAGGAGCGGAGAAACGTCCGCCTGACCGCCCGTCCGACTGCCCGCCCATCTCTCCCGTCGTCCCGTCTTCCCGTCCTCCCGCCGCGTCAAAGAACGACGCCGGCAATCCCACGCTCCCCGCAGGCATCGGCCGCCAGTCTCCCACCGGCACCGCCGCCTCGAGCCCGCCCAGCGCGTGGCGAATCGCTTCCTCCACGATGCGCTCAACCGCGATGCGGTCCCTGAAGCGCACCTCGAGCTTGGCCGGATGGACGTTGACGTCCACCTCAGCGGGATCCATCTCCAGCCGGAGCAGCATGCTGGGACGATCGCCGGGGTGAATCGCCGAGCGGTAGCCGGCTTCGCCGGCGCGCACCAGGAACGGGTCGCGGAAGGGCCGGCCGTTGACGAAGAGCTGCGCCCGCCGACCGGTCGGTGCCGCGTCTCCAGGGCGCTGGGCAAAGCCGACCACCCTGAGTGGGCCCGAGGCGTAAACCACCGGGATAAGGGTGCCGGCCAGATGCTGGCCCCACACCCCGGCCAGACGGGAGGGGTCGTCCTGGTCGGGCGGGACCTGGAGCCGGGTGTCGCCGTCCACCACCAGCTCGAACCCTACCGCCGCGTGAGCCAGCGCGAGCGTGGTCAGCGCCTCGGTGGCCGCGCGGGTTTCGCTGGGCACCGAGCGCAGGAATTTCCGGCGCGCCGGCGTATTGAAGAACAGTGCCCGCACGGTCACCGTGGTGCCGCGCTGCCGCACCGCCGGCGCCACGTCGTCCACCCGCCCGCCGGTGACGGAGATTTCGCTGGCCTCGCCGCCATCGGAGGTGAGCAGAGTGAATCGGGACACCGACGCGATCGCCGGCAGGGCCTCGCCGCGGAAGCCGAAGGTGCGCACCCCGACGAGGTCGGCTGCGCTCACGATCTTGCTGGTGGCGTGACGGTCGAGCGAGAGCACGGCATCGTCGCGACTCATGCCGGAGCCGTCGTCGCTCACCGCAATGAGGGTCTTGCCGCCCTGCTCCAGCTCCACCCGCACGTGGCGGGCGCCGGCGTCGATGGCGTTCTCGACCAGCTCCTTGACCACCGAAGCGGGACGCTCGACGACCTCGCCGGCCGCTATCTGATTCGCGACGGCGTCGGGGAGTATGGCAATGCGGCGCGTGGCGGTAGGAGCCATCGCCCTCAATCTAACGCGGGGATCGGTGCGAGGATGTCGGAAGGAACCCAGCCCAGTGCGCCGTCGGACGTCTCCACCAGCCACCACGCGCCGAGCCGACGGGACAGGTGCACCACGTTGAATGCCGGTATGGTCCCGCGCTCGGGGGCGAGGCCGTGGGGTGAGGTGCGCAGGCTCGACCCGCCGACCAGCACCGCGCGCGGCACCGAGCGTTCCCGGGAGCGCACCAACCCCGCCACCGCGGACCCGGCCGAGAGCAAGAGCACGACAATCCAGAGCAGCTTGCGGCGTCCGAGCACGATGAACAGCAGCGCGCCGATCCAGAACAGAATCAGGCTCACGCCGAGCAGCTCCTCGGCGGTGACCGGCCAGCGGCTTCCCGCGCGGCGGAGCTGCTCGTGCTCGCGCGCGAGGCTATTCCAGAGCCCTTCGACGTGGCGGCTGCGCGGTGCCAGCTCCCGCGCGGCAAGCAGCGCCGCCATCGCGTAGGCATCGCGACCCGCCATGTATTCGGCCGCGGCCAGATCGTAGAGCCGCACGGCCGCCGGCATCCGCCCCGCTTCCTTCCGGAAGCCAAGGGCCGCGGCGGCATATTCTCCCCGGAGGTAGAGGTCCACCGGCGATTGGGCCCGGAGCGGCGCAAGGGCAGCCAGCATGAGGACGAGTACGGGCAAGACACCAACCAGGCGCCCGACCCGCCGCGGAATCCGGTCGAGCAGCGTCTCGATCGCGCGGGAGAGCTCCGGGGTGGTCCGTCCGGTGCCGTGCACTCCGAACCGCTCGGCTTCGAGGGTCGAGTGCAGGGCGATGAGCCGCTCGGCCGCCTCCCGTTCCACGCCGGCGGTACGGAGCGCCGCGACCAGCACGCGGGGAGCGGCGCTTCCCGCGGTCCCCGCCAGGCCCGCCACCAACCGCTCCAGCCGCTCGGCGGGGTCGGTGGTGACGGCGGTTGTCCGGGGCCGCCTGGAACGACCTCGCAGCCAGGCGATGATCAGCATGGCCAGGAGCGGCCCCGCGATGAGGCCCGCAAGCAGCCGTGGATCGAGCCGCATGAGACGCTCGGCCGGCGAGAGCACCCGTCCGGTTTCGATGGGAATCGCAGTCGTGCGCTCTCCGACCGGCGCGGCTTCCAGCACCGGCACCAGAATCCCCGGAGCGCGAGCGACCCGGTACCCCGATCCGCCCGGATCGAAGTAGGGATACTCGATCGACGGCAACGAGAGACTGCCGGCCGAATCGGGCACCACGGCCAGCCGGAACCGCTTGGTCCCGCCCAGCCGTTGTCCCAGCGCGCGAACCGCCCCCTCGGTGCCCTCTTCGTACACTCGAGCATCGGGCGGCCAGGCCACCTTGGGTGAGGGCCAGAGCGGCAGATTGCCCGCACCACTCACCAGGACATCCACCTGCAGCACCGCTCCCGCGCGCGCGGAGCTTTGGGCCAGCCGGTACGCCACGGAAAGATCGCGAGCCACCGGCCCATCGAACCCGGGGGGCCGCCCGGCGGCGGGCAGCGGCCGCACCGTGAGGCCGGTGGCGGAGCTCTCCACGCTCTGGCGCCGGTCTTCTCCGGCGGAAGCGCGGCCGCCGGGCTGGACCCAGCTGAGCCGCGCCGGTGGAATCCGGACCGGACCCGGATTGAGCGGGTAGACCGTTTGAAAGCCGACGAACAGATCGTAGGTCTCTCCATCGAGGACACGGCTGGCCACCGCGCCGGGCACCGAGGCGCGCGGGGTGGACCAGACGCCGGGAAGCGACGGCGGCGAGAGCGAGGGCGGCTGCCGCAGCCGGAGCCGGAGCCCCCGCGGGAGCCAGGCCGCGGTGAGCACGTTGACCTGGTCTCCCGCGTAGACCTGCTCGCCCGAGGTCACCACGAACACCGATGGACCGCCATATCGTGGCGACGGCACCCGGGGAATGAGCGCGAGCATGTCGCTCTCCAGCCGCGGCGAGCTGCCCGACGAGGCATTCACCACGTAAACCGAGACCGCGGGCGAAAACGCCGCGGCGTCTCCCTGTTCCACCCGCATCGCGCCGATTTCCCAGGTGCCGACCTGCTCGGCGCGCAGCTCGAGCTCGAGAGTGAAGGCGCGGGTGGCTTCGCGGGCGATGACCACGTCGGTCCGCTCTCGCCGCTCCACCAGGGCGAAGCCGTCGAAGCTGGGCAGCTCCACCCGGAACGCCGCGGTCGAACGGCCGATGGCCTTGAGGGTGAAGACGACCTGCTCTCCGACGGCGACGCGCTCCCGGTCCACCGTCGCGCTCACGTCGAGCGTCGGTGCCTGGACCAGGAGCAGTGCCAGCGCCGCCAGCATCACCAGTCCTTGCTCGCGGCGCTCTGCACCACGCGCCGGCGCCGCGCCTGATCGGCGCGGACATCACGCTCGGTGCGGTCCACCGAATTCAGGATCTGCTCCGCTTCGGCCTGGGACAGCGTGCTGCTGCCGGTCGGCCTGGGGGTCGGTGGAGTCGCGCGCTGCTGGGTCGGCGGGGGAGTGGCGCCGCCGCCCCCGCTCGGCGGAGGTGTGGGCTGCTGGACCAGCTCGAGGTTCCACTTGGTGTCGCGGGAGCCCGGTGACAGGAGCAGCGCTTCGCGGAGGTGCTGGGCCGCCTCGTCCTGGAGCGCGGCGCGCTTGGCCGTGTCGGCCCGCGACTCGAGCAACGCCACCAGCCCGAGGTTGTACAGCGCGCGAAACCGGAGGTCGGGATCGAGCGAGCGGGAGGCCTGGGTCAGCCATTGGCGCGCCGCGGCAAACTGCCGCTCCGCCAGCGCCGCCGTGCCGGCGTTGAAGAGCGCGGTATCCTGCCCCGGCCGGCGGGCCGCATCGAGGGAGAACGCTCTGGCGGCCGCCGCGGTATCGCCCCGGCGGAGCAACCGGTCTCCCGTCGAGGGACGCTGCGCCAGCGCGGGCCCGGCGAGCGTCGCCAGCGCGAGCACCGCCAGCGCGGGTCCCTTCCGGAGCAGCGCCTGGGCGACCACCAGCCCGATCGCCGCGAGCGCGAACCACCAGGCTCGCGGCGTGAGGTCGTCGCGCCGCTGCTCCCGAAACGCGCGGCGCTCGAGCCCGGCCAGCACGGTGTGCACCGCCCCGGCCTGGTCGGCCGCGTCGGACGGAACCAGGATGCCGCCCGCGGCATCGCTGATGGCGCGCAGGACGTCGTCGCGGCGGGCGGTGCGCGCGACCCGCCCCTCGGCGTCGGTTTTGTAGCCGAGCAGGGCGCCACGCTCATCGCGCAGCGGAATCCGCGACCAGGTGCTGTCTCCCTCTGCCACCAGCACCAGCGTCACCCCGGCCGAGCGAATGGCCCGCGCGGCGGCCACGGCGTCGTCGAGCGAGCCGTGGGTTTCACCGTCGGTGAAGATCACCAGCGCCCGGGCTCCGCCTTCCGCCGCAGCGGCAAGCAGGTCGCGGCCCTGGGTCAGCACTCCGGCGAGGTCGGTGCCTCCCTCGCTGGCCACGTCGGGATCGAGGGCGTCGAGCTGCAGGGAGACGGCGCCGTCGTCGAGGGTGAGCGGTGTCATGATGTAGCTGCGCCCGGCGAAGGCGAGCAGCGCCACGCGGTCTCCCCGGGCGTCCTGGACCAGCCGGCGCGCCTCGCGGACCGCGCGCTCCAGCCGGTTCGGCCGGGTGTCCTCGGCGAGCATCGAGCGGCTGATGTCGATCCCGAGGGCGAGGTTGAGCGAACGTCCTTCCATCTGGGTGTCGCTCTTGCCCCAGCGCGGGCCGGCAGCGCCGACGCCGGCCACCAGGCAGGCCGCGCCCAGCAGCCATGGACCGGTGCGGCCCGATCGCGGCGACGCGCGTTCCGGCGACCAGAGCATGGTGGCCCGGATCCGGGAGCGGCGGGCGCGTGCGGCCAGCATGCCCGCGATCAGCGCCAGTACCGGCGCCAGCGCGAGCAGCAGGATCGAGTCGATGCTCATGGCGCGCGCACCACGACCGTGGACCCCAGCAGAAGCGCCACCGCCATCATGCCGAGTCCGGCCAGCAGGAACGGCGCCGGCACTTCGTCCGCGGCCCGATACCGCCGGGCATCGACCCGGGTGCGCTCGAGCTGGTCGATCTGCTGGAAGATCCGGCTCAGTGAGGCGTTGTCGGTGGCCCGGAAATACCGTCCCCCGGTCTTGGCGGCGATTTCCTTGAGCAGCACCTCGTCGATCTCCACCGGGAGCATCTCGTAGCGGAACCCGGAGAGTCCCCGTCCGGTGGGGATACGCGCCTCGCCATGAGTGCCCACCGCCACGGTGTAGACCTTCACACCATACGCCGCGGCGACATCGGCGGCGGTGCGCGGATCGATCGCACCGCGGTTGTTGACGCCGTCGGTGAGCAGGAGGACGACCTTGGATCGAACCGCGATCCGCCGCAGCCGGTTCACCGAGGTCGCGAGGCCGCTGCCGATCGCGGTGCCGTCCTCGAGCGTCCCCACGGTGAGGGCGTCCACCGCCTTTTCCAGCACGGCATAGTCCAGCGTCACCGGAATCTGGGTGAGCGCTTCACCAGCGAAGGCGACCAGCCCGATCCGGTCGCCGTCGCGGCCGCGGATGAATCGGATGGCCTGCTGCTTGGCCACCACCAGCCGGTTGGACGGCGCGAAGTCCTCGGCGAGCATGCTGCTGGACACGTCGATGGCGATGACGATCCCGATGCCGTCCTTCCGGACCGTGGACGGGCCGCCGGGAAAGATCGGGCCTGCCGCGGCGACGATCCATCCGGCGATCGCGAGCGCGCGGAGCACCGGCGGGATCCAGGGGATCCAGCCCCGTCCCGCGGCGGCGACCGCCAGCGCACCGTCACCCACCGGCGCGGCGGGCCCCTTGCGGCGCAGAACCAGCAGCAGCACGGGGAGCAGCAGCAGGAGGAGCAGCAACGGGCGCGCGAAGGTCATGCGGCCACCAGGCGGGCCGCGCGCTGACACAGCGCGGCCAGCGCCGCCGGACTCTGCGGCGAGAAGCTGTGGAGCGAGATCTCGTCGAGCAGGCGCTGCAACGCGGCGGTTTCCTCCAGGTCCTGGGAGGTGCGGAGACGCTCCGCCAGCAACCAGGCCCACTCATGCAGCGCGGCGCGATGCTCGCCGTTCCGGGCCCAGCTCGCCAGCACGTCGGGCGGCGTCACCCCCATCTCGGGCAGATGGTGGACGCGGTCGCGGCCCCGGCGCCGCCAGCGCAGCGCAGCGACCGTGAGCACGGCGAGCACCAGGCCCACCAGCACGGCCAGCGGTATCCAGGCACGCGCCTCCAGCGGAAGCGGTGCACTGAGCGGCCGGGGAGCGAGCCGGTCGCGCTGGGCATCGTCGGGAAGCACACTGGCCAGGCGCACCCGGACGGTGCCGGCCGGGAGCGTGTCGGAGCGTCCATCGCGCCGCACAAGCACCGGGCCGGGCATGGTGAGCACGTGCTCGCCGGGATACCAGATCACCAGCGCGTAGCGAACCAGCGCCCCGTCCTGCCCGAGCTGAACCGTGGCGGGCCCGAGCTGTTGTCCGAGCGCGCCCAGCGACCAGGGCTGGGGCCGGACGACGGCGGTCCCGACCTGGCCCACGTTCCGCTCCACCCAGACGGTGTCGCCGATACTGGGGATCGCGGCTTGCGCCAGCAGCAACAGGGCGAGCATCACCGGCGCCTCGCGCCCCGCCGCTTGCTGCGCTTGCCGAACGCCCGCCGAAGCACCACGCCATAGTCCTGGTCCAGCTCCAGGGCGACGTGCTCGACCCCGGCGCTCCGCAGCCGTTCGGCCCGCTGAGTGCGCCGGGCGCGAGCGGTGTTCTCCCAGCGGCGCCGGGCGGCCGCGCTGCCGGTGTTGACCAGCGCACGGCGCCCGTTCTCGGCGTCTTCCATCTCGACCCAGCCGGACTTGGGCGGCGCCACCTCTCGCGGATCGTCCACCGTGATCGCGATGACCTCGTGGCGGATCGCGAGCTCCCGCAGCGCGCGCTCCCAGCCCTCGGCCAGAAAATCCGAGAGGATCACCACGACGCTGCGATGACCCAGCACGTTCGACGCGTAGTGAATGGCCTGGATCAGATTAGTGCCGCGACGCTCCGACGCGAAGGCGAGCAGGTCCCGGATCAGCCGGAGCGCGTGGCGACGGCCCTTGGCGGGTGAGACGACGTGTTCCACCTTGTCGCTGAAGAGCAGCGCGCCGACGCGGTCCTGCTCCCGCGCGCCGGCCAGCGCCAACACGGCCGCCACTTCGACCGATCGCGCGGCCTTGGTGACCGGCGTGCCAACCCGGGTCGAGGCGGACTGGTCCACCATGAGGAGCAACGTCAGCTCCCGCTCTTCGGTGAAGATCTTGACGTGGGGGGACCCGAGCCGGGCCGAGACGTTCCAGTCGATGGCGCGGAAGTCGTCACCCTGTTCGTAGGCGCGGACTTCGGCGAACTCCATCCCCTGCCCGCGAAACACGCTGCGGAACTCGCCCGAGAAGAGCGAGTCCACCACACCGCGCGTGCGAAGTGCGATGCCCTTCACCTGCTTTAGGAGTTCCGCTGGGACTGGAGGCATGGAGCTATGGGCTATGGGCTATTGGCTATGAGCGATGGGCTACTGACTGGCTACTGGACCATTAGCCAATAGCCCATAGCCCATAGCCGTCTTCAGGGAGCCTTCACGGCAGTGAGCAGCTGGGCGATCACCCCGTCCGACGTCACATCCTCCGCCTCGGCTTCGAAGGTGAGCACCAGGCGGTGGCGCAGCACGTCGCCGGCGAGGGCTCGGATGTCTTCCGGCACCACGAAGGTGCGGCCCTGGAGGAAGGCGTAGGCCCGCGCCGCCTGGGCAAACGCAATGGACGCCCGAGGCGAAGCCCCGAACGCGATCAGAGGCGCGAGTGCCGGCAGCCCCACGGTGGCCGGCTCGCGGGTGGCCCGCACCAGGTCAACTATGTAGTCCACCAGGCGCTGATCGAGGTGAGTCTCGGCGATGGCGGCGCGGGCTGCCAGTATGCCTGCCGGATCCAGCACCCGCTTGACCGGGATCGGGGCGCCGCTGCTCATCCGGACCAGCACCTCTCGCTCCTCGAGTCGGGAGGGATACTCCACCCGCACCTTGAAGAGGAAGCGGTCGAGCTGCGCTTCCGGCAGCGGATAGGTGCCTTCCTGCTCGATCGGATTCTGGGTGGCGAGCACCAGGAACGGCTCGGGCAGAGGGTACGTGGTTCCGCCGATGGTGACCTGGTGCTCCTGCATGGCCTCGAGCAGCGCCGACTGCACCTTGGCCGGAGCCCGGTTGATTTCATCGGCCAGCACGACGTGGGCGAAGAGCGGACCTTTCCGGGGGTAGAACTCCTGGGTCTTCGGGTCGAACACCATCGTGCCCACCACGTCGGCCGGGAGCAGGTCGGGCGTGAACTGGATGCGCGAGAAGGTGGCGTGCAGCACTTCGGCGAGGGTCCGCACCGCCAGCGTCTTGGCCAGGCCCGGCACGCCCTC
>Ga0070699_100002697_pt1 | contig 15856 bp, 10 predicted proteins | sample KBSK1503metaG_FD_65473 | JGI IMG/M metagenome (GOLD analysis project Ga0070699, IMG submission 65473) | Corn, switchgrass and miscanthus rhizosphere microbial communities from Kellogg Biological Station, Michigan, USA - KBS K1-50-3 metaG | ecosystem: Host-associated > Plants > Roots >...
GCCCTGCCCGAGGTCAGCAGGAGGTCCGCGGGCCGGAGGTAATCCCCGGTGAGCAGGCTTTCGGGCACGAGCGAATCGTCCGCTTCCAGCAGCGCCCAGTCGGCATCCCGGCGATGGTCCAGGCCGAGTCCGACGGAAAGGACGGGTCGTCCTTCGGCCTCGAGACGCTCGAGGACGGGACCGAGCTGGGGATCGGTGCGATGTTCCTGCCCGTCCGCGTTACGCACCAGCTGGTAGGCCTTCGGCCAGGTCACCGCGATCACGCCCCGGCGCCCGTCGCGGAGCGGGGCGAGCCGTTCCCGGAGCGTCCGGGCCCGCTGGGTCGCGCTCGACGCCGGCGATGACAGTCCCGGTAGCAGGCCGACTCCGTGCCGCAGGCCACGGGCCGCGAGCAGGGCCAGGCGCGCCGACCGTGCGACGCGCGGGCGCAGCGTGACCTCTCGCCGGATCCGCCGGGCGAATCGGCTCGCGGGACCGGGGGCCTTCGCCCGGCTGACGAGGCGCCGTGCCGTCGGTGCCCCGCTCGCCCAGGCCGACGCCGCGGCGGCGAGGTGCGGCGGGCACGCCGCGGAGAGCTCGAGCGTCGGGACGCCGTCACACAGGCGCCGCAGCACCTCGAGCCAGAGGAGCAGCTCGTGGGCGTCCCAGCGGACGAGCATCCGGACCTGGAACCACCAGGTCAGCCCATCGGCGCTGAGCGCCTCCGGCAGGCCCGCCTGCAGGGCCCAGCGGTCGAGGAGCGCGAGGGATGCGTCGATCGCGTCGATGTCGTCGAGCACGGCGGCGAGCACCGGCCGGATCGAGCCCACGTCCGCGCGCTCGTCGTCGGCCGGCGTCCAGACCCGGTCGAGGACGACGAACCTGGTTCCCGCGGACGGCTCCCGGACCTCCGTTCGCCGATCGACGAGGACGATTCGCTCGGTCAACTTCCGGGCGTGATCGGCTGCCTCGGCCCGGCCTCGATCCCCGGTCGTGCCACGCCGGCGGCACGGCCTCGACCCGCCGAGACAAGGTCCTGCGCGTGGCTCCCGCGATCGGCGGCCATGGCCGCCCGTTCCGCGCCATCGGGCGGTCCCTGTGGCCGGATCCGAGTCCCGGTTCGTGCCGCCAGGCCGGTGATCTCGTCGGCGATCCGTGCCCCGGCGTCGCCTGGCGCGAAGTGGCGACGCAGGAACCGCCGCCGTGCCTCATCGGACGGCGGCCGCGGCTGCTGCATGAACGCGCGGACGTCCCCCACGTCGCGCACGGGCTGGGCAACGCCGGCGGGGACGTAGCCGAGCAGGTCGGACCAGGCCTGGCCGACCGCGACCATGTTGGGCGTCGCGGTCAGGACCGCGTCGGTGAGCACGGTCGAGTAGATGCCGAGGTGGGCGTCCGCCGCGCGGAGCAGCCGGTACAGGTCCATGTCGCGCACGATCGACACGGGCGGCGCCGCGAATCCGCCGGCGGTCGCGAGGCCCTCGACGAGCTCGATGTAGTGCTCGCCGCCGCTCTCCTCGGGATGCAGCTTGAACACGAGGTGCACGCCCGGCAGCGGCCCGTCGAAGAGCCGCCCGAGGATCGTCACGCCGTGGAGCTCCTCCCCGACCGAGTGGCGCGCGCCCGAGATCACGAGCATGCGCTCGGCGTCGAGGACGCCGATCTCGCGCCGGACGGCGTCGCGCTCGTCCGGCGTGGCGGGGATGTCGGCGCCTTCCGGTGCGATGCGCGGCGAGCCAGTTGCGATCACGTCGCCGGGCGGGTACCCGCACTCGTTCACGAGCAGGTCGCGCTCCTCCTCGCCGAACACGCACGTGAGCGTGGGCCGCACGAGCTTTGGCGATTCCGGCCGGTAGTAGTCCGGGTTGTTCCGGTAGATGACCCCGTGCTGGATGGCCACGCTCGGGACGCCGCATCGTCGGGCCGCCTCGAGCCACGCCGTACGAGATGCCTCCCAGCCCGTGAGCAGGGACGCCGGCCGCAGTGCGGTCAGGAGCTCCTCGGCGGCGATGAGGTCGCGCCGCTGGTGATCGAACCAGCCGTCCAGGCTGCGCAGGATCCGCGCGAGGATCGGCGCCAGGTCGCCGCCCGCGACCTCGAGCGGCTCGAGCTCCACGTCCCGCAGGCGCGGCTCGAGTGGGTCGGGTTCGGCGAGGGCCCGGCGCAATGCCCGGAATCGGACGGTGAGGAGCTGCATGGGGATCGCCCGCGGGTCGTCGCGGAGCGCCGTCCACGGATCCCCATGGCCCTTGCCGAGGAGCGCGACGGCCGTGGGCCGTCCGCGGCCCTCCAGCGCCGACAGGACCGGCGAAACGTACGGGTCGCCGCGTTGGTCGCCTTCGCCGCCCGCGATGACATGGAACGACTCGCCCCGGACCACCGCCAGGGCATCGACCTTTCGCGCCGCCAGGTCACGCAGGCGCCGCTCCAGCTGGTTGTTGCGGAGCGCGCCGATCAACAGCACGCGGATGGCGAGGCGCCAGGCTCGCACGGCCAGCCTTCGCAGGCGACCGCGCTGCGGCGTCCCGGCGTCGCTCGACGGGCGGCCGGAGCCGAACCGTCGGCTCGTCGTCGTGGGCGGAGTCGCCCGGACCTCGGCCCGCCCGGGCCTGTGGTCGGCGAGCGCGGCGTCGAGGAGCCGAGGACGATCCTCGGGGATCTCGAGCCGGGTGTACGTGCCCGGAGGGGCCAGCGCCTCCAGGACGTGGCGCCAGATGACGAGCTCGTGCAGATCGAGGCGCAGGAAGCCCCGGATGTGGAACCACCAGCTCGCGCCGCCGAGCGCGAGGCGATCGGCGAGGCCGGTCCGCTCGGCCCACTCGTCCAGCGCGGCGAGCGACTCCTCGTAGACGTTGCGACGCTCGATGATCGACCACACGACCGGGCGGACCGGGCGAACGTCGGCCCTGCCACCCGGCGGCGCTGTCCAGGCCGTGTCGAGCACCACGATGTCGACGTCCGGCAGTGGGGCGGGTGCGTCCGCGCCGTGGTTGACGAAGTGGAGCGTTCGACCGCGCATCACCGGTACCCGGGTCATGCCGCCGCCGTCGGGACGAAGCGTTCCACGAAGCGCTCGCTCGCGTGCCCGTCGCAGGCGTCGAGATGACGCCGGATGAACACCTCGTCGGGGACCGCCGGACCCGGTCCGGTCAGCGCGGCGATCACCTCGTCCATGGCGGTGGCGATCGTGCCCGGCCGCTCCGCCTCGAGGTCCATGTACAGGCCCGGGTCGCGCTCGTACGCCGCCAGGTCGGGAAGATGCAGCAGCAGCGGCCGGCGGAGTAGCGCCCACTCGAAGATCGATGACGAATAGTCGGTGATGAGGACGTCGGCCGCGGCGAGCAGGTCGTTCATCTCCGCGGCAGGGTCGGCGACCACGTCGTAGCCGGCTCGCGCCACCAGCCGCGAGTCGAGATTCGGGTGGCTCTTCAGCACCAGGGCGTCGCTCTCGGGCAGCGCCGCGCGGAGGCGCGGTGCGTCGAAGCCCGCGCCGGGGTGCTTGCCTCGGCCACGCCCCCGGAATGTCGGTGCGTGGAGGATGACGCGCCGGCCGCGGAGCGCCGGATGGCTCGCCAGCACCCGCGCCCGCGCGGCTGCGAGCGCCGAGGCGTCGAAGAAGAAATCGGTTCGCGCGGCCCCGAGTGGAAGGACCCGGTCGACCGGGGTCCCGAACGCGCGCGACCAGGGTTCGCGCGCCGCTGCGCCGCTCGTCACGACCACATCGTAGTGACGGTGCAGGAATGTGCGCTCCGGCTCGCCCAGCGGCGTCGCCGTGTCTCGACCGAAGCGCTTGAGCGCGCCGACCGCGTGCCACACCTGGACGACCGTCGTCCGTCGCGGGTGCGGGGCGACGTGCACCGGCAGGTACGCGTTGTCCAGGACGATGAGCCCCGCCGTCCGAAGGTGGTACATGCCGCGCACCACGCGCAGGGCGTAGGCGACCTTGCCTCGGAGGCCGTAGCCGTAGGGCTCGGCCAGAACGACGATCTCCGCGCTTGGCCGCAATCGGCGGATCGCCCGCTCGATGTGCAGCAGGTTGCCGTCGAGCAAGGGAACCCTGGCGGTCGCGAGGACGACGCGTCGGGGGCGCCCCGGCAGCAGCGAGAACGCGGCACCCAGGATGCGCAGGAGGGCGGCGGCGAGCAGGTACTCGAGCCGGTTCATCCGGGATCGGGCCTGCCCATATCCCCGGGCCCGGCGAGCTCGCCCGGTCCGCCGAAATCGTCGCGCCGAACGTCGAGCACCTGGCCCGTGAGTTCCGAGGCCATAAGGCGCAGCGTGGCCCGGGCGACTTCGTCCGGATCGAGCAGCGCGTCCGGCGATTCGTCGGGAAACGCGGCCAGGCGCATCGCGGTCGCGGTGCGCTCCGGGCTGACCGCATTCACCCGAATGCCGTCCGCAGCCCACTCCTCCGCCAGCCCCTGGGCGAGGTTCACGACGGCTGCCTTGCTGGCCGAGTACGCCACGTACCCGGGCCGCCCGACCGTGAACGAGCTGGACGCGAACAGCGTCAACGAGCCCCGATGTGCGGCGAGAAGCGGGTGCGTCGCTCGCGCCACGTTGAGGCTGCCGGTGACGTTCACGTCGATGATCTCGGCCAGCGCAGCCGTCGGCGTCGACATCGCGAGCCCCGTCCGCAGCACACCGGCGGTGCAGACGACGTGATCGATGCGGCCGAGCTCGGCGGCCACCTCCCGGGCCCGTCGCGCGACAGCCTCGTAGTCCCGGATGTCGAGGCCGGTCGAGCGCCCGTCCACGACGACCCGCATCCCCGAGGCGGCCGCGACCCTGGCGATCGCCTGCCCGATGCCGCCCGTGCCGCCAACGACCCAGCCGGCGCTGCCCTCGAGGTCGCTGAGCGCGCCCGCGTCGGCACTGTTGGCGGACAGGGTCCGCATCTGGATCATCCGGTCGGCGATGACCAGGTCGAGCCGGGTCGTGATCTTGATATTGATCTCGTCGCCAGCCACGGCGACCATCCGTGCCTCGGGGACGTAGCGCAGGACGAGCGTGCAGTCGTCGGTCGCGCTGAGGTCGCCCGCGGCCGATGCCGCGGCGTAGGCGCGGCGGAGCACCCCGAGCCGGAACGTCTGGGGCGTCTGCCCGCGCCGGAAGCGTGACCGGTCCGGGATCCTGACCACGCGGTCGGCTTCGATCTCGACGAGCGTGTCCGCGCTCGGGATCACGACGTCGGCGGCGTCGGCGGCGCCTGACCGCACGGGCTCGATGGAGCGGGTGATCACCTCGAGCGGCACGAGCGGCCGGACCGCATCGTGGACGATCACGATGTCGTCGTCAGCCGCATCGCCGAGCGCGGCGAGGCCGCGCCGCGTGCTCTCGTTCCTGGTCGGGCCGCCGGCCACGACCGAGATCGGCACGCCAGGCTCCATGGCGGACACGATCGCCTGCGTCTCTGTCAGCCACTCCGGATTGGCGACCACGACCACTGCGTCGCAGCCGGCGCGCCGCACCGTCCGGAGTGTCCGCAGGAGGATCGGTGCCCCGGCCAGGCGGATGAACTGCTTCGGGAGATCGGGGCCGAAGCGACTACCCGCGCCGCCCGCGAGGACGAGCGCATGGATGCGCGTCACAGGTGTCCGCTGCGTGGTTGGCTGATGCCCTGAAGGATATGGCCGCGAGGGGGAGCGCGCGGCTTCCTACACTCAGCGCTCGATGGGGCAGACAGCGACCGCGCTTCCGCCGGCGCTGCCGCTTGGGAGCCGGGTCCTCCATGTCGGGCCGCACAAGACCGGCACTGCGGCGCTGCAGGGCGCGTTCCACATCGGGCGGCAGGCGGCGCTCGAGCACGGAGTTCGCTACGCGGGCCGAACCCGCCAGGCGATCGAGGCCGCCCACGCCGTCACGGCCCTGCCGTGGCAGGCAAGCGCTGGGCGGACTCCGTCGCAGGACGCGTGGCTGCGACTCCTCGATGAGGTGCGGGGGGCGCAGGAGCCCCGCATCCTCATCAGCAGCGAATCCTTTGCGAACGCGACCGCCGAGCAGGCCCGCCGGATTGCCGATGACCTGGCGCCAGACCGGCTGTACGTCGTGATCACCCTCCGGCCCATCGCGCGCGTCCTGCCCTCGCGCTGGCAGCAGAGCGTCCAGGATGGGATCACCCAGGACTTCGACGCGTGGCTTCGCGGCGTCCTGTCCGCATCGCAATCGGAGGCGTCCGGGTTCTGGCGGGGACAGCGGCACGACCAGCTCGCCGGGCGCTGGGCCGATGTCATCGGTCCGGAGCGAGTCACCTGTGTCGTCGCAGACGACGCCGACCACCGGTTCGTCGTCGACGCGTTCGAGGCACTCCTGGGGATGCCTCCGGACACCCTGTCGATTCCCGGCGACTGGGTGAACCGCTCGTTGACCCTCCCGGAGGTCGAGGCGATCCGGGCGTTCAACCTGGCGTTCGTCGGTGCCGGCCTCGGCAGCGCCCTGGCCAGCCCGCTCCATGGCCGGCTGATCCGGAGCGGTGTCGGCGCCTGGATGAAGTCGCGACCGCCGGCCGAAGGGGAGGCGCGGCTGGCCCTGCCGCCGTGGGCAGGCGATCCCGTCGCCGCGATTGCCGCAGACATCGTCGCCGGGTTGCGCTCGTCCGGGGTTCGACTTGTCGGCGATGTCGACGGGCTCCTCGAGGTCCGGTCCGCGACGCTCGCGGCGGATCGCCCGGTTCCTGCCCCGGTCGCCCTGACCATGACCGACGCGCTGCTGCTCGCGACGGGCCGCAACCCGATGCCCGCCCGAGGCGAGGTCGCGTTGCTCGCGCCCACCGGCCCGGCAGCTTCGCCGTCCGCGGTGCTGCTCGGGCGCACCCCGGAGCCGCCCGGCCTCACCCCGTACACGGCACGTCAGCTCGCCGGTGCCATCGGGGGCCGCGCCTGGAACGCGGCGCTCTCGCTTCGGGATGCCATCTTGCGGACGGGCGAGCCCCCCGGTCCCATGGCAGCGGTCGTCAGTGCCAGGCGACGCTGGTCGGACCTGCCCGCCACCGAGGGCGTCCCCGCGGAGGAGCTTGCCGAGACGGCGCTCGACATCCTCGTCGCGACGCGGTACCTGGACCGGGAGGCCGGCGATGCCCCCGGCCGGCTGCGAAGGACGCGACGCCGACGATGGGTGCAGCCCCCGGACCTCGCGGTGGTCCCAACCCGGGTGATCATCGCCGCGATCGCCCGGCGTGAGCTGCGGTCGGTACGTCGCCGCGCGCGGCCGGCTCGCTCGGCCCGCCGCTGAGGCGTCGATACACTGCCCGAATGCCAGCACGCGCCCGGGTCGCGACCGATCCACCCGCGCCAGGCATGTCGACCGAGGCACTTGGCCGGGGGACCGTCGCCGAGCAGCCGGCACTGCTGCTGCCCGAAGGCACGCGGCTGCTCCACATCGGTCCGCCGAAGACGGGGACCACCACGATCCAGGGCGCATTCCACGAAGCCCGCGAGCGCAGCCTTGCCCAGGGCGTTCGGTATGCCGGCTCGTCACAGCACTCCGCCGTGGCCGTCCTCGCGGGCATCGGCCGTCCGTCGTTCAAGGATGGCGAGGCACCGCCGTCGCGCCGCTACTGGAACGCGCTTCGGAAGGAGGTGCGCGGCGCTCGCGAGCCGCGGGTCGTGATCAGCAGCGAGTTCTTCGCGGACGCGGATCCCGACGCGATCCCGCGCATCGTCGACGAGCTGGGCGGCGGCTTGCAAGTTGTCCTCACGCTCCGGCCGCTCGGCCGCATCCTCCCATCCCAGTGGCAGCAGTACGTGAAGAGTGGCCTGTCACTCTCATACGAGGGCTGGCTGGAGGGCATCCTCAACACGCCGGACAAGACCACGCCACTGTTCTGGCGCCGGCACCGGCACCATGACCTCGCCGCCGCCTGGGCGGCTGTCGTCGGGCCCGAACGCCTGACAGTCATCGTCGTCGATGACCGCGATCACGAGCGGGTGCTGCGCGACTTCGAGCGGCTGACTGGTCTGCGCGCAGGAACGCTCGCCGCGGTCGACGACTTCGTCAATCGATCGATGACCCTGCCCGAAGCGGAGGCCCTGCGCGCGTTCACGATCGCGTTCCGGGCCGAGGGGTTCAGCAATGCGCTGCTCCACAAGGTCATGAACTTCGGGACCGCGGACTACGTCAAGGTCCGGGTGCCGAGCCAGGAGGAGCCCCGCGTCCAGACGCCCCAGTGGGCGCTCGATGGGATCGCGCCGGTGACGCACGAGATCGTCGATGGCCTCCGCGCCGGCGGGTATCGGATCGTCGGCGACCTCGACGCACTCGCGGTGGAAGAGCACAGCCGCCTCGCCGGTGATCGCAATCCGGACGTCGCCATCCCCCCGGAGATCGCCGCCCGGATGGCCGTCGGGATGCTCGTCGTCCAGGGCCTGGAGCGCTCGCCCAGGGCGGCCGACCTCGCCGCCGGAGGCCGCGCGCCGGGCGCGCTCCCGAGCGACGCGCCCGTCCACATCGAGCCGCCGGGAATCGCGCGCCTCCCGACCTCGCGGTTGCTGATCTTCCTTGCCGAACGGGCGTTGCACGCCCTGCGACGGGCACGCCACCGCCTCGCCCGAAACCGGCCTCCCGCGCCTGGTCCGCGCGTTCCCTTCGAGCCCTGACCGAGGCGCCCACACGGGATCGGCGGATCGGTCCGCTATCATTCCGCCCCGCCGACGCGCCCGGCTTGGGTGGCGCGCCCTACCTCACGAACAGGACCACCTCCCCGCATGACGCTCCGAGCCAGACCGGTCGCGCGACGCCGCGGCCGCGCCGGGTGGGACTCCGGCGATCGCCGGAACAGCCTCATCAACGCCGGCTTCTTCCTCGCCATCGGCATCTCCGCCCTGATCCTCGTGGGCTATGCCGCGTGGAGCTGGTACGACGCTCACTTCGGTGCCGCGGCCACGGTCAACGGCCAGGTCATCACCAAGGACGACGTCGTCAATCGCCTCAAGATCGAGGCGTTCCGGCTGGACTACGTCGAGAGCCGGATCAACACCCTCGCGGCGAAAGGCCGGATCTCGCAGTCGGATCAGCAGCAGCAGCTCCAGTTCATCTCCCAGCGCCGCGACCAGCTGACGAGCCTGACCGTCCAGCGCCTGGTCGACAACCTGTTGATGGGCAAGCTCGCCGGCGACGACGGCATCACCGTCAGCGACGAGGAGATCGACAAGGAGATCACCGACGAGTCGACGGTCGGTGAGATGCGCCACGTGTGGATGATCTCGGTGGAGCCGGAGGTCGACCCCAGCACCGGCGAGGTGGGCGACCAGCAGAAGCGCGACGCGCAGACCAAGGCGACCCAGGCACTCGGCCGGCTGCAGCAGGGCCAGAGCTGGGAGGACGTCGCGCGCACGGTGGACCAGACCGGGCTGGCCCCGCAGGCCGGCGACCTGGGCTGGCTCCAGAAGGAGAGCGGCTACGACCAGAAGTTCATGGAAGCAGTCTTCGCCGTCGACGTGAACAAGCCCACGGTCGTGATCGAGGGCGACGACGGCACGTTCCGCATCGGCCGGTATACCGAGTCGGCACCGGCGGAGGTCGACGGCACGTTCCAGCAGCAGCTCGACAACCACGCCATCAGCACGGCCGACTACCGGGCGGCGGCGCGCGGGGACGTGATCCGCAAGAAGCTGTCGGACAAGGTCGTGGCCGACCTCCAGCAGCCGGGCAAGCAGCGCCACGTGCTCGAGATCTATCTCCCCGACAACCCCGGCTCGGGCGCCGGGCCGGAACCGGGCGTGAAGGTCCGCTGGATCGTGTTCTCGCCGAACGACAAGACCGAGGGCGCGGCCAAGGTGCCCGCCGACGATCCGGCGTGGACCAAGGCCAAGGCGGACGCGGATGCGGCATACGCCGCGCTCAAGCTCGACCCGAAGCAGTTCGACGCGATGGCTCGCTCTGACTCCGACGAGGCCTCCGCGAAGTCGTCCGGCGGCAAGCAGCCCTGGATCTACCCGACAACGACGATCGACGGCGCGGTCAAGAACGCGGTGCTCGCCGACGGCCTGACGGACGGCCAGCTGCTCGCGCCCGTGAAGGGCGAGATCGGCTGGTACGTGATCCAGTTCATGCGGCCCGAGGGCGACGGCGACGACGCCTTCCTGACGGCCCTCAAGGACAAGCTGACGACCGACGCGCTCTTCGAGCAGGCCGCCAGGGACAACAGCGAGGGCAAGGAGGCGAAGGCCGGCGGCGACCTCGGCTGGATCATGCCCGGCCAGCTGAGCGACGACCTCGACAAGGCGATTCTGGACGCCGAGATCGGCAAGACGACCGACGTCGTCACCGTGCAGAGCGATGGCAACTACCTGTTCCGCGTCCTGGCCGAGGAGACGAAGACGCCGACCGCGGACCAGGTCAAGATCATCAAGGACAGCGGCTTCTCCTACTGGTACACCAAGCAGAAGGAAGCGGCCAAGATCGACTACCCCACCGGTTCGACGGTCACCGGCTAGCGAGCCATGCTGGACGCCCTCGTCGCCGAGGCACGTGCGCGATGGGGCCTCGACCTGTCGGCGGGCCTCCAGGTCGTCACCGCAGAGGGCCTGATCGCGACCCCGATCGAGCCGTCGCGACCCGTCATCATCGTGCCGCTCGCGCGGCTATCGGCCGGCGATGCCGAGCCCGACGTCGACGCGGCCGTCGCTGTCGCGCCGTCGCCGCTGCCCGGCCGGCACGGCCCGCACGGCCGAGACGCGCTGACCCTCCTGGAGCGCCTGTACCCCGCCGAGTCGGTCGTCGCACGGCTCGGCGCGGCCGGCGCAACGGGCGGATCGTCGACGACGGTCGGGGAGCTCGTGCCGGCTGACCTCGCCGGCCCGTTGTATCTGCCCCCGATCGCGCCCGAGACGGCCGTCGCCGGACCGTGGGCGATGCCGTTCATCAGCAACCGCCTCCGCCAGTCCGACGGCTGTCCCTGGGATCGCGAGCAGACCCACGCCTCGCTCCGCAAGCACCTCCTCGAGGAGGCCTACGAGGTCTACGACGCGCTCGAGCGCGGGGCCACCCCGGCCCTCGCCGAGGAGCTCGGCGACCTCCTGCTCCAGGTCGTCCTGCACGCCCAGCTCGCGGCCGAGGAAGGCGTGTTCGACCTGGCCGACGTGCAGGCCGCGATCGGGCGCAAGATCGTGCGTCGGCACCCGCACGTGTTCGGCGATGCGGTCGCGCGGACCGCTGCGGACGTCAATCGGCAGTGGGAGCGGATCAAGGCCGACGAGCGCGCCGCCGACGTGGCCCCCGATGCTGCGCGAAGCGCCCTGGACGGGATCAGCGCCTCGATGCCCGCGCTCGCGGCGAGCCAGGAGATGCAGGAGCGCGCGGCGGCGCTGGGCTACGACTGGCCGGACGTCGAGGGCGTGCTCGACAAGGTCGCCGAGGAGCTCGGCGAACTTGCCAATGCGGCGAACCAGCAGGATCGCCAGGATGAGTTCGGCGACCTGCTCCTCGTCGTCGTCAACGTCGCGCGCCGGCTCGGCATCGAGTCGGAGGCCGCGTTGCGGGCGGCGAACGAGAAGTTCCGCCGCCGCTTCCGGCGCGTCGAGCGCATGGTCGCCGAGCGTGGGGTCGCGATGCGCGACCTCGACTTCCGGGGGCTGGACGAGCTGTGGGATGCTGCCAAGGCCGAGGAGCGCGCCGCGCTCGCGGTAGCCGTGGCGGCCAGTGCGGAGGGCGTGCGATGAGCTTCGGCAACCGGCCCCCGAGCGTCCGTGCCGACGGTCGTCGCCCCGGCGACCTCCGCCCGGTGAGCATGACCCTCGCCGTCCAGAAGTGGGCGGAGGGGTCGTGCCGGATCCGGGCCGGCGACACCGAGGTGCTGTGCGCGGCAACGATCGGCGATCGCGTCCCGCCCCACCTTCGCGGCAAGGGCACGGGCTGGGTCACCGCGGAGTACTCGATGCTGCCACGCGCGACCGCGGAGCGCTCCGACCGAGAGTCGGTGAAGGGCCGCCTGGGTGGCCGGACGCACGAGATCCAGCGCCTGATCGGGCGCTCGCTGCGCGGCGTCGTCGACCTGGCCAAGCTCGGCGAACGAACCGTGACGATCGACTGCGACGTGCTGCAGGCGGATGGCGGGACGCGCTGCGCCTCGATCACCGGCGGTTACGTCGCGCTCGCGGTCGCGCTCATGGGCGCGGGACTCGAGCGGACGCTCGTCGGCAAGGTCGCGGCGGTCTCGGTTGGCGTGGTCCAGGGGATCGTCATGCTCGACCTCGACTACTCGGAGGACTCGACGGCCGAGGTCGACATGAACGTGGTCGGGACGGACGCCGGCACCTACATCGAGCTCCAGGGCACCGCCGAGGGCCTGCCGTTCGATCGGAACCGGGTCACCAGCCTGCTCGATCTGGCGGACTCCGGCCTGGCGCGCCTGTTCGAGGCGCAGGTGGCGGCGATCGCCTCGGTGCGCCGCTGAGCCGCAGAGCGACGGACACCCGGCAGCTCGTCGTCGCCACGCGCTCGGCGCACAAGCTGCGCGAGCTGCGCCAGCTCCTCGATCTCGGCCACACGCGGCTGGTCTCGCTCGACGAGCTCGGCGTCACCGGCGAGCCGGTCGAGGACGGCCTGACATTCGAGACGAACGCCCGGATCAAGGCGCGCTTCGCGGCGCGAGCGACCGGCCTGCCGGCCCTCGCCGACGACTCGGGCATCGAGGTCGAGGCGCTCGGCGGCCTGCCCGGCGTCCGCACCCGGCGCTATGCGGGCCCGAACGCGACGGACGACGACAACAACGCCAAGCTGCTGCGGGAGCTCGCGGACGTGCCGGTGACGCGGCGCGGTGCTCGCTACGTGTGCGTGCTCGCCCTCGCCCTGCCCGATCCGCGCGGGCCGGCCGGACTGGACATCCGGACCCGCCGCGGGACGACGCGGGGGCGGATCGCGTTCGAGCCGCGCGGGAGCGGCGGCTTCGGCTACGACCCGCTGTTCGAGCCGGCACGGGAGCGCGCCGGGGGGCGCACGTTCGGCCAGTACGGCCCGACCGAGAAGGACGCCATCTCGCACCGAGGGCGCGCGGCGCGGCGCATGTCACGCCTGCTCAGGGAGCTGGGCTTCCGGGAAAGGTGACGCCGGGCGGTTCCATCAGCCTGCCAGCTCCCGCCCGGCGCCGCGTCGATGACGCCGCGGCCGCGGGACGGGTTCCCGACCGCGGGACGGGTGCCCCGGCCGGGCACGATCCAGCTCCAGGTCCGTACGGTATCCTCGAACGCTCCTGCCCAGCGCCCGACCACCCAGCCGGAGCTATGTCCATCACCATCTCTGCGCCCGAGGCGCCGGACGAGATCGTCGCGCTGCCGAGGCCCGTCCCGGCCGGCACCCGCGTCCTGCATATCGGGCCGCCAAAGACCGGGACGACGGCCGTCCAGGCGGCGATGCACGAGGCCCGGGCCGCCCTGCTCGACCAGGGCGTCAGGTATCTCGGCCGGCAGCGGCACTCCGGCGACGCCGTTCGGTCGGTCCTCGGCCGGCCGTCGCCGCGACTGGGCGGCAAGGTCCCGCCAGGGTCGTACTGGCAAGGTATCGTCGGCGAGGCGCGCGACGCAGCCGAGCCGCGGCTCATCTTCAGCAGCGAGTTCCTGGCCGGCGCCGACGAGGCCGCCGTGGAGCGGGTCGTTGCCTCGTTCGATCCCGGGTCCGTCCACGTCGTCGCGACGTTCCGGCCCCTCGCCAGGCTGCTCCCGTCGCAGTGGCAGCAGGACGTCCGCCGCGGGGCGGTGGAGCCGTTTCCGACCTGGCTCGAGAAGGTGCTCGGGCCCGATCCCGGGGCAGCGCCCTACTTCTGGCGGAGCCATCGCTTCGACGCCGTGGTCGAGCGCTGGGTGCGCGTCGTGGGTCCCGACCGCTTCACCATCATCGCGCTGGATGCGCGGGACCGGGGCTTCATGCTGCGCTCGTTCGAGGCGCTGCTGGCGCTGCGACCGGGCACGCTCGTCGAGCGCCCGAGCCTGTCGAACCGATCCCTGACGCACCCGGAAGCCGAGGCGATCCGGGCACTGAACGTCGCGTTCCGAGCCGCCGGCCTGGGCTGGGTGGATCAGGCGCAGCTCGTCCACCTCGGCGCGGCGCGGGAGCTGTGGCGCAGGGCGACGCCGCCGGGCGAGCCTATGGTGATCGCACCCGCCTGGGCGATCGCGCGAGCAGCGGCGATCGACTCGGAGATGCTCCAGCGCGTCGAGGCACTCGGCGTCGAGATCATGGGCCGAGCCGCCGCCGATCCCCTCGACGGGGTGCATGACCCCGAGGCCCTCGACGCCGGCGCCAGCGAACCGGTGACGATCACGCCCGAGGTCGCCGCGGCCATGACGATGGGCGTCCTCGGCGCGTCCGGCCTCGTCAACCGATTGAACGATCGCGGCGAGCGCTTCTGGCCCGCGTTCCGCTGGCAGCTGCACGTCTTTCGGGTGGTCGCCGTTGGCACCGTGCGCGGGTTCCTGGATCGCGGTCGCGAGGCCATCACGCGACGCCTGCCGGGGACGACACCCAGCGACGAGCCTCTCGTGGAGTCCTCGGTCGAGGACGAATAGCGCGTACACGCCTCCTCGGGGCCGCATCCCGCGCCCGGGTATGATCGCCCTCCCGCGAATGCGGCTCGACGGGGCGTAGCGCAGCCTGGTAGCGCACATGCTTTGGGAGCATGAGGTCGTCGGTTCGAATCCGACCGCCCCGACCATCCTCCGCGAGGCCATCGGGCCCGCCCGCATCGTTGGCGCCTGCGCGCGTTCGCTCACGCACGTTGAGGTGCGCTCGCGAACCGTGCTCGGCGCCGCCTTGCGGTCGAACCCGCTGGCCTTGCGGACCGTTCTCGCCGAGCCCGACTCAGCTGGCCTCGCGGACCGTTCTCGCCGAGCCCGACTCAGCTGGCCTCGCGGACCGTTCTCGCTGAACCCGGGGTTTGCTGTCCTAGCGGACGGTGACTGGCACCAGCTGCACGCTGTTGTTGCCCATGCCGCCGTAGTTCCAGGACGCTTCGAGCGGCTGGACATGCCCGTCGGCGTCCGTGGCACGACAGGAGAGCTCGTGCTCACCTGGCTCGGCGTTCCACTCGAACGACCAGCCACGCCATGCCCAGTCGCCGATCGGCGTATCGAGGGCCGCGTCCGACCAGGAGCCATCCACGCCCACCTCGACCCGCCGGAGGGGCGCTTTGCCGCCCCAGGCGCGGCCGCGGACCGACACCCGCCCCCGCTCGACGAGGCGGCGTCGGGTGAAGAAGTCGGGGATGCCCGGCGGCGACATCAGTGCTCGAACCTGGATGCGGGTGACCGGGATTCCAGGGTCGTCGGCGTCCGTCTTGAAGCGATACGTCCGGGCCTGCTGGTAGCCCTCGAAGAGCGCAGAGACGGCCTCGACCCGGCGCAGCCACTTGACGCTGGCCATGCCGTACCAGCCGGGCACCAGCAGCCGGACCGGAAAGCCGTGCTGCGGCTGGAGTGGCTGCCCGTTCATTTCGTCGACGAGCAGGACCTCCGGCCGGCGTGCCTCGGCGATGGACAGGCTGCGCTGGTAGGCCTGCTCGACCCCGCCCTGGACGCCGCGATCGTCGCCGGTGAAGACGAGCTCCGCGGCGTCGGGGCGCAGGCCGGCCTCGTCGAGCAGCGGTCCGAGCGGCGTGCCGGTCCACTCGGCCGTCCCGATCGCCTCGAGCAGCCACGGGTTGCTGAGCGGCCGCGGCTGCAATCGCGCGCGGCCGTTGCCGGCGCACTCGAGCGTGACCGGGACCGTGCGCCGCGGCCGCGAGCGGAGGTCGTCCAGGGACAGCTCGACCGGGCGATGGACGAGCCCGTCCAGCCGCAGTCGCCAGCTCGTCGCGTCGACCGCCGGAATGTCGAAGTGGACGAGGAGGTAGTGCAGGCCCGTCGGCGTGATGTCGTAGCGCAGCGCCTCGAGCGGCATGCCCCGGTTG
>Ga0070699_100002701_pt1 | contig 15833 bp, 12 predicted proteins | sample KBSK1503metaG_FD_65473 | JGI IMG/M metagenome (GOLD analysis project Ga0070699, IMG submission 65473) | Corn, switchgrass and miscanthus rhizosphere microbial communities from Kellogg Biological Station, Michigan, USA - KBS K1-50-3 metaG | ecosystem: Host-associated > Plants > Roots >...
AGCAGGTGCCAGGCGATGGCCTCGCCCTCGCGGTCTTCATCGGTGGCGAGCAGGAGTTCGTCGGCGTCCTTGAGCAGGCTCTTGAGCTTGGAGACCTGCTGGCGCTTGTCGCTGTGCACGACGAACAGCGGCTCGAAGTTGTCGTCCACGTTGACGCCCAGCCTGGCCCACGGCTCGCCCCGGTACTTGGCCGGGATCTCGGCCGCGCTGTCCGGCATGTCCCTGATGTGGCCGACGCTGGACTCGACCACGTAGCCCCGGCCAAGGTACCCGGCGATGGTCCTGGCCTTGGACGGGGACTCGACGATGACCAGCTTGGTACCGTGGCCGTCCGCGGGCGCGGCCTTACCCCGTGCGGCCGTGGTGCTCTTGCCCCTGGTGGCCTTGGCGGTCGTTGCCGCCTTCGTCTTCGCCGTGTCTGTCCTTGCTGGCACGCTCTTCCCGTCCTCGTATCCGCGTCGTGACCGTCCTCACGGTACCCGTGGTCACACGCCGCCCCACAGCTGCAACCACCGGGCCGGTTCGGTGTGTTCCCTCGCGCTCGCCGGAATACACGGCAGATTTACTACCGCAGGTTGAATCACCGGTGAACTCAAGCACAATAGGACCGATGGCCGAGTACGCCTACCTCGTCGTGTACCTGCCACGTGGAACGTCCCGAGATGCTCGTGACGCCGCGCGGAGGATCCTGACCGACCACGCCGAGTACGGGGACTGGGAACTGTCCAGGCTCTCGCTCAACGCCGACGGCAGCAGGAAGGCTACCCTCCGAAGGCGAATCATACGCCCAGTCCGCACATTCTGAGCTGCTACCCGTAAGGGGAGCTCGTCGGCGGAGGGGCGGAGCCCTGAATACGGAGCCCTGGACCTTCTCTATACGTGCTCGTGCGCGGCTTCCCCTCGGAAGGGGACTAAGGGGAAGCCGCGCACGGTGTCGCTCTGCCGTCCTAGGGTGGCAGGCGGGTCTTACTCAGGCCTCGCCGTTCCGGCGACGGCGGGCGACGGCGACGGCACCCGCGCCGACGCCGATGCTGCCGAGGGCCGCGACGCCGAGCAGGAGCAGGTCGGCACCGGTGGTCGGCAGGCCGCTAGGCGACGTGCCGGTGCTCACCGTGGTGGTGGTGCCGCCCGGGTGGTTGCCGGGCGGGCCGGTGGGCGGGGTGTTCGGCGAGCAGTTGGTCGTGCAGCCGTGCGGCGGGGTGCAGTTGCCCTGGCACGGGTGACAGCCGTTGCCCATGCAGTGGCAGCCGTTGCCCTGGCAGGGGTGGCACTGCGGGCCGTGGCACGGGTGGCAGTCGTTGCCCATGCAGTGGCAGCCGTTGCCCTGGCAGGGGTGGCACTGCGGGCCCTGGCACTCGTGGCACTGCGGGCCCTGGCAGCCGTGCTGGTGGCAGTCGTTGCCGATGCAGGAGGTCGAACCGCCCTTGCAGTCGGCGTTGGCGAAGCCGCCCGCCGCGACCGCGTTGCCGCAGACGTTCACCGGCAGGCTGACCGGCGCGGTGATTGTGTTGCCCGAGCCCACCGGGATGTTGAAGTTGCCGGTGACGTTGCCGTTGTGGCTGTGACCGCCTACCCCGGAGATGGTCGAGTCGGCCCCGCCCACGCAGCCGGCGTTGGAGAAGCCGAGCAGCGCCAGCGAGATACCGCACAGGTTGACCGGCGCGCTGATCGGCGTGGTGACCGTGTTACCCGAGGCAATCGGGATGTTGAAGTTACCGGTCGTGTTGCCGTTGTGGCTGTCGTTGCCGACATTGGAAATGGTCGAACTGGACCCGCCCTTGCAACCCGAGTTCGAGAAACCGCCAACCGCGCCCGAGACGCCGCACACATTCACCGGCGCGCTGACCGGCGCGGTGATCGTGTTGCCCGAACCGAGCGAGATGTTGCGGTTGCCGGTCGTGTTGCCGTTGTGGCTGTCGTCCCCGACATTGGAAATGGTCGAGCTCGACCCGCCCTCACAGCCGGCGTTCGAGAAACCGGCCACCGCGAGCGAGATCCCGCACAGGTTGACCGGCGCGCTGATCGGCGCCGTGATCGAGTTGCCGGACAGGATCGAGATGTTGCCGTTCCCGGTCACATTGCCGTTACCCGAGGCATAGGCCACGCCGGCGCCGGGCAGCGCGAACGTGGCGGCGACAAGCGCCGCGCCGGCCGTAGCCGACACCCACCTGACCTTCTTCATATCGCTACTCCAAATCCCGCCTTGCGGTCGCGCGCTCGGCGCCCGGCGATTTTCAGCGCGGATGCACCAGCCAGCAAGGCGCCGACGGCGAGGGCCGCAAAGGAATCACTGCTCATACCCGACGTGCTCGCCGCGGACAGCGCGGTCCCCGGCATGGGTATGCCGCCCCCCGTCACACCGTTCAGGGCAGGCATGTTGGCCAGACCGGCCAGCGACGGCAGGTCCGCGAGGCCCGGCAGGGCCCCTAGTCCGGCCAGCTGGGATGCGGCCGGGACGTTCGTGTCGCCCGCGCCGTCGGCGCCGGGCTGGTTATCGAAGGTGCTGCCCGCGCCCGCCCCGGTGATCCCGCGAGGGGCGGGGGCGGTCGCCAGCGGGGCCAGGCCGGACATCTGCTGGAGCCCGGCTAGCGGGCCGCCCGCGAAGGATCCGGTCCCGGACGGCCCGTTCGCGCCGAGTACGGAGGTGACGGGGGCCACGGCGCGCTGGATCACGCTCGCGGCACCGCCGGCTGCCGGCCCGCCGGAGACGGGCCGCGGCTCCGTGACGCCGGCCAGCGCGCCGCTGACGCAGCCCGCGGTGGAGTCGCCGAGCACGGCGGCCGCGCTGCCGCAGCCGCTGGCCGGGGGACGGCCCTGGCCGCCGCTGGCCGAGGACGTGCTCGCGCTACCCCGGCCCGTTCGGGCGGGGGCGGGCGCGGGAAGGACGGCGTTGCCGACCTGGCAGGCGGCACCGACCACGCCGAGCAGCGCTCCGGGGTCGTCGCAGGCACCGGCCGGCGCGACGAGCTGGCCGAGGCTGTGCCCCGGACCAGCACCGAAGCTAGCGCTGCCGCTCGCGGCGAGGGCGACGCCGGACAGGCCGCAGGCGGCGGCCGCGAAGCCGGCCGCGAGCAGGGCCGTCTTCGCTGTCCACTGTGCCCATGGACGCATGGGTACTCCTTGGTCGGACAACGATGTGAGGGTTGCCGTACGCAGGGTGACGGTGAGCTGCCATCCCGAGTACAGGGCGTAACCTTAACATCACAAGGAGTACTCACGGCGCGCAAAACGCGGATTTGAGCAACGCGCCGGAAATTGAGTCCAGGCCGTTATGGCGCCGACCAGAGTTTAGGTGCTAACAGCGGTCGAGGAACCCGTCCAGGACGCGGGTACCGAAACGCAGCCCGTCGACAGGAACGCGTTCGTCGATACCGTGAAACATTCCGGAAAAGTCCAGATCTGACGGCAGTCGCAATGGGGTGAACCCGAAGCAGCGCATGCCCAGCTGGCTGAACGACTTGGCGTCCGTGCCCGCCGACAGGCAGTAGGGAATCACCCGCGCGTCCGGGTCTTCTGCGAGAAGCGCGCTGGTCATCGCGTCGTACAGGTCACCGTCAGGGGTGGTCTCCAGCGCGATGTCGTGGTGGATGAACTCCCGGGTGACGCCCGGGCCGAGCACCCGGTCGAGTTCGGCGAGGAACTCCTCCTCGTAACCCGGAAGGAAGCGGCCGTCTACTTCCGCGGTCGCGGTCTGCGGCACGACATTCACTTTGTACCCGGCCTGCAAAACTGTCGGATTTACCGTGTTGTGCAGCGTTGCGCCGATAATGCGAGAGACAGAACCTATTTTGCTGAGCAATTGACCCGGGTCGTTCGGGGCAAATTCGGTGCCAAGTGCCTGAGATGCACCTTCCAGGAAAGCCTGGACGGACGGGATGAGACGGGTCGGCCACTCGTGCCGGCCCAGCCGGCCGATCGCCTCGGCCAGTTCGGTCACCGCGTTGTCCGGGTTTACCATCGAGCCGTGGCCGGCCGTGCCGCGCGCGGTCAGCCGCAGCCAGGCCATCCCCTTCTCCGCGGTCTGCAGCAGGTAGAGGCGCTGGCCGCCGAGGGTCAGGCTGAAGCCGCCGACCTCGCCGACCGCCTCGGTGACGCCCTCGAACAGCTCCGGGTGCTTGTCCACCAGGAAGCGGGCGCCCCAGGTGCCGCCGGCCTCCTCGTCGGCGGTGAAGGTGAGCACGACGTCGCGAGCCGGCTTCCGCTGCTCGCGCAGGCGCTGGCGGACGACCGCCAGCATCATCGCGTCCATGTCCTTCATGTCGATCGCGCCGCGGCCCCAGACGCAGTCTCCGGCGATCTCGCCGGAGAAGGGGTCGTATTGCCAGTCTTCGGCGTTGGCGGGGACGACGTCGAGGTGGCCGTGGACGAGGAGGGCGGGTCTGTCGGGGTTTTCGCCTTCGATCCTGGCGACCACGCTGGTGCGCTTGGGGTGCGATTCCAGGACCGTCGGCTCCAGGCCGGCCTCGGAGAGCTTGGCGGCGACGTAGTCGGCGGCCTGGCGCTCCCCCGGGCCGGAGTGGTCCCCCGGGTTGGAGGTGTCGATCCTGATCAGGTCGCGGCAGATGTCGCCGACCTCGTCCTGCGCGGTCACTGGGTTCGCTGTCACCTTCCTATCGTTGCACTGGGGAGTGGCTGGGGTGCGGCGGGGCGGAGTGGCGGGGCTGATGTGGCGGCGCACTCGGGTTGACGGTGCTAGGAGCACGGGGATGCCGGGGTGCAGCGGGCGGATGCGTGCGCTGGCGCCGCGCTTCAAGCCGGGCCGGGGTGAGTGCGGAGATTTACCGGGCCTGGGCACTCGCCTGAGGGCGTTCGGTTTGCTAAGGTAACTCAGCCGATGCGTACCCCGCGCATCGCGAGTCCGGGTGGCGGAATAGGCAGACGCGCTAGCTTGAGGTGCTAGTGCCCGTAAAGGGCATGGGGGTTCAAGTCCCCCCTCGGACACGACCCATTTCCCCATATTGTTCGCTTTCCGATGCGAATGTCTCCGGGCTGATCGTCACGTCGGCCCGGAGTTTGTCTTGTCCGGGCAGGTAAGTGACCTTGAGGCCGAGCTGTTCGTAGATGGCTGCCTTCACCGCTGGCTCGGCGTCGTGGATGACGTCGCGTAGGTCGCCGAGGCCGGTGATGAGGGCGCGGATGTCGTCTTCGGTGAGCTGGCGGGCAGGCTTGTGGCGGTCCCGGCTGGCGGCGCGGGCGAGCATGGCAGCGCGCTCGGCCTGGACCTGGCGGGTCCACTCGGCGACGGCCTTCGGGTCGGCTCCGGCGTCGAGGGCGGCCTGGTAGCGGGCGAGCCGGGCATCGCAGCCGGCGATGAGGGCCTCGGTGTCCTGGCCGGGCGGGGTGAGCGCAGTGGGAGGTGGGTCCTGGGCGGCTTGCATCTCGCGGATGGTCTGCTCGAGCCGGTGCGGGGCGAAGATGACCAGCAGCCATCGGTCGATGACGGGCAGCACGTCGGCCTCGCGAAGGTAGACGTTGCCGGGGTGGCGGACGTGGCTGGCCAGGGCGTATTCCCTGGGGTAGCGGCACCGGTAGTAAGCAGCCTGGTTGCTGTACTGGCCTTGCATCCGGCGCCCGCAGTACCCGCAGTACAGCCGCCCGCGCAGAACGTAGGGGTGCGCGACCCGCTGGTGCGCTTCGCGGCTGCCGCGGCGGGCTCGCCCGGCATCGGCCATGATGGCCTGCGCGGCCTGGAAGTCTTCGGCCGTGATCAGCGGCTCGTGGGCGATGATGTCGGACCAGACCCAGCGGCTGGCCTGGTTCCAGCGCATCCGGGTCTCATAGCCGGCGGCGACGTCGTCGACGTCCAGGAGGATCTCGTCCTTGCGCTGCTTGTTCCAGACCTGCCGGCCGGTGTAGCGGGGGTTGGTCACGATGACGCGGACGGCGGACTTGGACCAGCCTTCCCCGGTGCGGTGCGGGTTGCGGGCCCGGTCGTGCTGGGACGGGGAGGGGATTGCGTCGCGGGTGAGGCCCTCGGCGATGGCGAACAGGCCGCGTCCGGCGAGGTACTCGGCGAAGATCCGCCGGACCACGCAGGCGGTGCTGGGGTCGGGTTCCAGCTTGTGCAGGCGCTTGCCGTCGGCGGCCTTGGCCGGGTTGGGGTGCGGCCCGGCGTCGATGAGCCGGTAGCCGTAGGGCGGCCGACCGCCGAGGAACCGGCCCTCCAGCGCGGCCTGGGCGGCCATGGCGGCGCGGACCCGCAGCTTGATCCGGTTCCGCTCGCCCTTGGACAGGCCGCCGAACACCGACATGATCAGGTCGTGGGCCTCGGAGTCCGGGTCGACTGGCCCGCCGACCTCCGGGACCCACAGCTCGACGCCGTAGTGGGTGAACACGGGCATTACCAGGCTGTACTGGTTGCCGTAGAACGCCCGCTGCGGCTCGCCGATCACTACGGCGTCAAAGCCCCGGTCCGGGTTGGCCAGGTCGGCGAGCAGCTGCGCGGCCCGCGGGCGGCGCTTCCACGGCAGTGACCTGGACTGCCCGACATCGAAGTACTCCGAGACGATGATCCCGCCGGCCGGCTCGATCAGGGCGCGGCTGCGAGATTTCTGCCAGTTGTAGGACGCCTCGGGGTCCTGGTTGTCCTCGGTCGAGACCCGGCCTTTGAACGCGAACTTCTTCACCGGGCTGGCTGCTCTCGGGCCGGGGACTGGCAGGGCCGCGCTCATCCGGGCTCACCGCCGCGAGGCTGCCCGGCAGCGGGCCGGCCGCCGGGCTGCTTGCCGCGCGGCCGGCGGTCCCGGGCGGATGGCCAGGCGACAGAGCCGCTCAGCAGCATGCTGCCAGCAGGACCGGACGTGAGACTGCCCAGCAGGGCATAGTCCCAGGGTGCCAAGACCGAGACGCCGGTATCGGCCAGCACAAGCACGACACGCCGCAGCGCGAGCTGCTGCAGGATCCCGGTGCCGTTGGCAGGCGGGCGGCGCGGCAGCAGGCGCCATAGGCCGGCCGTGACGAGTGCCTGGGCCGTGCGGGCGGGGCCGGACAGCGCAGCCAGCAGGGCCTGGCCCTGCGGCCGGAGGTGCCACGGGCAGTCAGCGCGGCAGTTCTCGTCGAAATACTCGACGCTCACCTGACCGCCGTAGGCGGCTATGAGCGCGCGGCACAGGGCTAGCTGCCGGCGCCGGTCTGCCTGGCTGTCCCCGCTGCCGACAGCGTGGGCGGTCCGGCCGTAGAACGCCACCGCCGCTGCCGGGATCCGGGTGGCCGGGCTAGCGGTGTTCAGGTCGTCTGCTGGTAGAACAGCTGGGTCATCCGCGGGTCGGCGAACTCGGCGTGGCCGGCCGCGGGAGTGGGTTCCCGTCATCTGTTTCCTTCCTGTGCGGCTGCTCATCTGCTGTGGGGCCGTACCAGAAAGTGGTCGGCCGGGAGCGGGCCGGCACGCAGCGCGCCGGGTCCACCGTGCTACCTGGACTCGGCGGTCGGCTTCAAGTGCGTCAGCCCCCGGCGGGATCTGCCTTCTCCCGGGCGCGCAGCAGCATGGTCAGGACGGCCCGGGCCGCGCCCGGGGTCAGCTGCGGCTCGACCGGGCTGAAGGTAACCTCGATCGGCTCGCCCTCGCTCGTCTCCACAGCGGCCGCATCCCGCGCGGCACGGGCGGCCCGCAGCAGTTCCCCGGTCATGCCGGCCGACGGCTGCCGGGCACCGCGCGTGACAGCGCCGGCACCTTGCCGGTCGGCGTCTGGCTGGCGCGGCCGGACTTGACATCCCACGCCAAGTGGAGCGCTGATCGTCGACACTGCACGCCGCCCTTGGGCGGCGGCCCTGCCCGGCCTGCGTCCTGCCGGGGCGTGCGAGGCCATCCCATCAGCAACCCAGGAGATGAATGATCATGACAGACAGTCCCCCCGGCCCGTGGGCCGACCAGATACCACCCGCCTGCGAGATGCCGGGCATGCCGGACGGCGCCGATGGTGAGGAGGACGTCAGCGTCCTGACGCTGACTGGGCAAATCCCGTCGCAGGACGGTGAATGGCTGCTCATCACGTCGCTGGACCACCAGCCCGGGGCCGGGTTCCTCGCCCGCCACCTGCGCCGGGACGAGCTGCACGCGTATGGCGGTGACGTGCTGGTCCGGCTGCTCCCCGATGCCTGGAGGCCGGGACTGCCGCAGATCTGCGCGCAGGTGTGGGTGGTCCTGGGCGGCCGCCTGATCCTGGCCGGGAACTGGGACCGGCAGGATCTGGGCCGGTGGCCCGAGCAGATCCGGCCGGCCGTCGCGTTCACGATGGGCATGGTCACCGAGCTGGAAGAAAACGGCGCTGACCTGGGGGCCCGCCACCGGGTCCGGCTGGATGACCCGGACACGGCCACGGTCGGCGTGCCAGTGGGCATCACCTCGGGCCGGGCAGCTCCCGGCCAGCCAGGGGCCTGATGCCGACACGCCCGCGATCGCGGGGGCAGGCACTCGGGGCCGCTTGCCCCCGCTGCCGTTGTCCGGGGTATCCTGCCGACCGGTAGCGGGGTCGGCGGCCCAGCTGCCATTTCGCCAGGTATCTAGAACTGCGGTCGCGGCGAGGTCCGGGCAGCCGTACGCGCACAGGCTGCTGGCTTGCAGCCACCCGGCCGATGCCGTGGCGGCCGTGATCGCCAGCCGGCTTGCCCTCACGCGGCTTGGCCAATCCCGTCAAAACGTGCAGGCGCTGGCGGGAACCCAGAGTGAGGACCCTTGAGTTCGCGCGAACCGCCGGGCAAGGAGGGGTTGCGGAAGATCAGCACGTCCTCGTGCACGATCAGGTGCCAGGGGTGGCCTTGGCGGCGGGCGCGGCGGAGGTTGTCGAGCTGGAAGAACGACGGCCGGGCGATGAGCCGGCCGCCGCGCAGCCCGGCGAGCAGGGCGACGCACCGGGCGACCGGGACCAGGCCCGCGCGGGCGCCGGTTGCGATGATGGCGGCGGGCAGGTCGACCAGCTCGCCGTGCTGCCGCCAGGGCCGGGCGGTGACCACGGCGAGCCCGCCGGGGCGCAGCAGCACGGTGCAGCCGGCCAGGATCGCGGTGAACCCGGCGAGGAGCTCGTCCAGCCCCTGGTGGGCGAGGTTGGCCGGGTCCTGGCCGTAGCGGTTGTCGTACTTGCGGACCCCGCCGGCTTCGCCGTGCCGCTGCTCGGCCTTGACCTGGCCGTGGACGCTGGGGCCGTAGGGCGGCGAGGTGACGACCAGCGCGGCCCGCCCCGCCGTGCCCGGCGGGAGCAGCCCCGGCAGCAGCCGGGCGTCACCGCGGATCACCTCGGCGGTCCCGGCCGCGCCCTGGCGGCGGGCGTGGGCGACGTTGGCGGCGGCGAGGCCGACCCAGCGGTCCTCGTACTCGATGCCGAGGCCGTCGCGGCCGAGGTGCACTGCCTCGACCAGGGTGGTGCCGATGCCGCACATCGGGTCCGCGACCAGGTCCCCGGGCTCGGTATACCGGGTGATCGCGGTGGCGGCGATGGCGGGCAGCATCTTGGCCGGGTGCGCGGTCGACTCGGGCAGGTACCGGCCGCGCCGCTGGGTGCGGGCATCGCGCTGGGCGGTCGGCCATACCGACAGGCGCAGGTCCGGGCCGGCGGTGGGGCGGAGACGCGGGGCGGTCTCGGGGCGGGCGGTTGTCACGGGCGGGCTCCTCCTCCGGGCTTGGTGAACACCAGAAGGTCGTCGTGGACGGGGCTGCCGCTGGGCGCGGCTGCGGCGGGGTCGGGGGCGGCGGGGGCGAGGCGGTCGCCGTCGATGCCGGCGCGGACTAGGACGATGTGCTGGGCGTAGACCAGCCCTGCGGCGCGGGCGGCGGCGACGATGCTCCCGGCGGCGCCGGCGGTCCTGCCGCTGGGCGCGGCGGGGCCGGTGATGACCGCCAGCACCCCGCCGGGGCGCAGCACCCGCTGGCAGGCGGCGAACAGCGGCCCGGGGTCCTGCTCCTCGTCCGCGTCCCGGGGCTGCGAGCCGCAGCAGCCGGGACCGCACCAGCCGGCGACGGCCAGCCCGGCCGTCCCGGCGGCGGGGTCTCCCGGCGGTGGCAGCGCCGCCGGGACGCCGGGCCGCTGCCGTGCCGGGGCAGGGCCGGGGGCGAGGGTGAGGACGGGCCGGCCGGCGCCTGCCGCGGCCTCGGCGACCGTCGGCGAGCCGTCGGCGGCGGCGACCAGGTCGCCGGGAAGGGAGAACGCGTCGATGACGCGGCGGGCGGCTGCGGCGGTGACCGGGCCGCCGCACGGCTCGCCGTCCCGGATGTGGTGGGCGGGCAGGCCGGGCCAGATACTCAGCGGCACGCCGGGACCCGTCCCGCCGGCCGCGCGGCTCCCGGCCGCAGTGGTGTCCGGGACCGGGCCGGCCGGCTGGCCGTCCCCGGCGCGGTCGAAGGGCTGTGTCATGGCGGCTGGTCCCGCGTGCCGCCGCTTTCTGCGCTGACATTACATAAATCGGGATTCCGGGGCCTTTTTTCACCCGCCCGCCGCAAAAATATCCGGGCGGCGTGAATTACCAGGGAAATCTCGCCGGAAAATATCTCCGGGACTTTGCGGGCACGGGCGCGGCCCTTTACCACAGGCCGTGTACCTGGCTTGTAACTGCGATGTACCTGGCCGGGGCGGTGCAGGTCAGCGCCTTGATGTACCTGGCCGGCAGCGGCGGGCGGGCCGCGCCGGGCGGGCCGGAGGCGGGCGGGCGTAGGTACATGCCAGGTACACGGCAGGTACAAGCCAGGTGCACGGCGGGCCGGCGCGAGGTACATCGCAGGTCCATGCCAGGTCAATCGGGGGTGGCTGGATGGGGCTTCGTCCTCGTCCGCCTCGCTCACCTGGAGCTTTCGCATGGATGACCACTCCGCCTCGCCGGAGCCCTTCGACGCCGCCGAGGTCGCGTTCCGGCTGCTGTGTGCCGGCCCGCAGCCGCTGGCGCTGCACGCCTCCAAGGTCGCGGCCGGCCTGCCGGACCGGCCGGTGCCGCTAGATGAGCTGCGGGTGCTGCTGCTGCACCCCTCGACCAGCGCCCGCGCCCGCAACCAGGTCTGGGCCGAGCTAGTCCGCCGCGCCCGCGCCGGAGACCCGGCCTGGACGGTCGGCCTGGCCGGCATCGCCATGCCGGGCCTGCGCCGCGCGGCCGGCAGCCTGGCCGCCGCCTACCGCGGCGACCCCGCTGACCTGCAAGCCGAGGTCCTGACCGGGTTCCTGACCGCAGTGCGCGCCCTGGACCCCGACGACCTGGAGTCGGTTCCGCTGGCGTCCCGGCTGTGCTGGGCGGCCTGGCGGGCCGGGCAGCAGCACGCCTACGCCGACGCCGACTGGTCCGCCCGCCGCCGCGACCTGGCCGGGTGGCGCGACGGCCCGGACCTGCCCTGGGGGCACCCGGACTTCGTGCTCGCCGCCGCCGTCCGCCAGGGGATCCTCACCCGCGACCAGGCCGCGCTGATCGGCCGGAACCGGCTCGAAGGCATCCCGCTGTCGCAGATCGCCGCCGAGACCGGGATCAGCCATTCCGCCCTGTGCAACCGGCGGAAAAGGGCTGAGAAAGCCATCGCCGAGGCCATCAAGAGCGGATTCCTCGCGGACTTATTTCGTCGGCCGCGTGAAAAAAGGGGCCGGAAACCGGATTTCTGTTGGTGCGGGGGTTCCCCGCCCCGGGCGCCATTTCCGGGGCGGGCGGCCCGCCCGGCGGGGCGCCGCCGTAGCGCTGACAGCCGCCCCTTTCCCCTTCCCGAAGGAGGTCATCCCGCGCCCGCCGCGCGGGCCGCCCTCGCGCTCCGCACCCGTCCTGGTTCCCGCAGGAGGCACCTGCCCATGAAGCTCACCCACCGGCCGCCGGCCTGGCTCCGGCGCGTCCCCCGGCCGCCCGGCGGCCAGCGCCTGCTCGCGGTCCCGCTCATCGCGTCGCCGCCGCTGGCGGCGGACTCGATCAGCCAGGTGCTGCACAACACCACGCTGTGGATCGTCGGGATCCTGGCCGGCCTGGCCACCTTGTTCCTGACCCTGGGCGGGGTCCGCTACCTGATGGCCAACGGCGACCCGGCCGAGGTCGAGAAGGCCAAGACCGCGCTGAAGTCCGCGGCGATCGGCTACGCCCTGGCGATCCTCGCCCCGGTCATCGTGACCGTCCTGAAGTCCCTGGTCGGCGGATGATGCTGCTGCCCCGCGTCTCCGGCCTCGCCCGGTCCCGCCGCGGGCCGGGCCGCGGCCGCGCCGCCGTCCTCGCGGGCGCCGTCGTCCTCGCCGTCCTGGCCGTGGCCGCGGTCGCCGCGCGCCCAGCGCCGGCCGCCGCGCCGGCCCGCCCGGCGGCAACTGTCACGGCTAGCGCCGTCGTGGCGGCAGGTACCGTCCCAGCCGCGCCGCAGCCGGCGTCCCGGCCCGCGACGCCGGCGGCCGAGGCGGTGTCGCTGCCGGGGACGGGCGGGTGCGGGCTGCTCGACTTCGGCTGCTACGTCAGCAACGCGATTACGAGCTGGTTCGCCGGGCTGGTCAAGTCCGCGGTCAACCCGCTGCTGTCCCTGATCGGGCAGACCGCCCTGTCGACCCCGCAGCCGGACTCCATCCCGGCCGTGCGGACCCTATGGTCGACCGGGCTCGGGATCGCCGACGCCTGCTACGCGCTGCTGGTGCTCATCGGCGGGATCATCGTGATGAGCCACGAGACCCTGCAGACCTCCTACTCGGCCAAGGAGATCGCCCCCAGGATCGTGCTCGGGTTCATCGCCGCGAACCTGTCGATGGTCTTGATGACCCGCGCGGTCGAACTCGCCAACGGCCTGTCCGCCGCCTTCACCGCCGGCGGGGTGGACCCGCAGACCGCCGCCACCTCGCTGATGACCACGCTGGGCAACGCGGTCTCCAACGGCGGGATCTTCCTGATCCTGCTCGCCGCAGCCGGGGTCGTCCTCGCCCTGGTCCTGGCCCTGGTCTACGTCATCCGGCTGATGGCGGTGGTCTTGCTGGCCGGTGCCGCGCCGGTCCTGCTCGCCCTGTACGCCCTGCCGCAGACTGCCTGGGCCGCCCGCTGGTGGTGGCGGGCGCTCACCGCAGCCCTCGCCATCCAGGTCGCCCAGGGCCTGGTCATGACCGCCGCCGTGCAGGTGTTCCTCTCTCCCGGCTGGCTGCCCGGCCACATCAGCAGCGCCCTGGGACAGACCCTGATCACCTTGTGCCTGCTGTACATCCTGATGCGGATCCCGTTCTGGATCGCGCGCCCGGTCTTGTCCCCGTTCGGCGGATCCCCGCTGCGCCGCGCCGCCCGGTTCGCCGTCACCGCCGCCGTCTTGTCCCGCATCGCCCCGCTGCTGCGCCCCGGCTCGCCCCCCAAGGGCGGCAAGACCGGCAAGGGCAGCGGGAGCGGCAAGAGCGGCTCGTCCGGCAGCAAGCCGAAAGGAAGCACCCCGTGAGCTATGAAGTCCCCGGCTCCGTGCCCATCCCCTCCGATGTCGAGCGCCCGGACAAGATCCTGGCCGCGCTGACCGCCCGCCAGGTCGCGATCGCCGCGGTCGCCGCGGTGATCATCTGGGCGGGCTTCCAGGCCGCCCGGCACGTGATGCCGCTGCCCGCGTTCGCCGCGCTCGCCTCCCCGGTCGGCCTGATCGCCACCGCTCTGGTCATCGGGGAGCGGGACGGGCTGCCGCTGGACCGGCTGCTGGCCGCCGCGTGGCGGCAGCGGCGCGCCCCGCGCCGCCTGGTCACCGCCCCCGAGGGCATCCCCGCTCCGCCCGCCTGGACGGCCGCGCCCGGCCCGCCGGCCCCGCCCCCGGCGGTGCTCGCGCCGCTGTGGCGGCACGTCGCGCCCGACGGGGTGATCGGCCTGGGCAGCGCCGGCGCCGCCGCCGTGGCGGCGGTGTCGACGGTCAACTTCGCGCTGCGCAGCCCGGACGAGCAGGACGCTCTCGCCGCCGCCTACGGCCGGTGGCTGAACAGCCTGACCGGCCCGGTGCAGATCCTCATCCGGGCCGGGCGCGCCGACCTGTCCGCCGCCGTGGCGGCGCTGCGCGAGGCCGCCCCGGGTCTCCCGCACCCGGCGCTAGAGCAGGCCGCGCTGGAGCACGCGCAGTTCCTCGACGGCCTGGCCGCCGAGCGGGACGTCCTCACCCGGCAGGCGCTGCTGATCCTCCGCGAGCCCGGCCACGGGACCGGCCGTCCCGGCGGCGGCACCGCCGCCGGGCGCGCCCTCCAGCGGGCCGGGGAGGCCGCCCGGCTGCTGGCCGGCGCCGGCCTCCAGGTCCAGGTGCTGGACGGCGGGCAGGTCACCGCCCTGCTCGCCGCCTGCGCCGACCCCGCCGCACCTCCCCGGCCGGCCGGGCGGACGGCCCTGCCGGGCCGGCCGGTCACCAGCGCGGGCAGGCCCGCATGAGGCCCCGGACGCGCCGCGCCGCCGCGCCGGGCGGGCCGGACGCCGGGCCGGACATGCCCGGTCCGGCGTCGGCCGAGGTCGCCGCCCGGCACGTGCGCACCGGGGACGACTGGTCCGCCACCCTGGCCGTCACCGGCTACCCGGCCGAGGTCAGCGCCGGCTGGCTGGAGCCGCTGCTGGCCTACCCGGGCCGCGTCGATGTCACCTTGCACATCGAGCCGATCCCGGTCGCGGTCGCCGCCGCCCGGTTGCGCCGCCAGCGCGCCCGCCTGGAATCCGGCCGCCGCGCCGGCATCGACCGCGGGCAGCTGGATGACCCGGACACCGAGGCCGCCGCCGACGACGCCCGCGACCTGGCCTACCGGCTGGCCCGGGGTGAGGGCAAGCTGTTCCGCCTCGGCCTGTACCTGACCGTCCACGCCGGCAGCGAGGAAGAACTCGCCGCCGAGGTCCAGGCGGTCCGGGCGCTGGCCGCCTCCCTGCTGCTGGTCACCGTCCCGGCCACCTTCCGCTCCTTGCAGGGCTGGGCCACGACGCTGCCGGCCGGCAGCGACCAGCTGCTGTTGCGCCGCACCATGGACACCGCCGCGCTCGCCGCGTCCTTCCCGTTCACCTCCCCCGACCTGCCCCGCGACCCCGCCGCGCCGGACGCGCTGCCCGGCGTGCTGTACGGGGTCAACACCGCCGGCCCGGGGCTGGTGGCCTGGGACCGGTGGGCGGCCGACAACCACAACTCCGTCACCCTCGCCGCCTCCGGCGCCGGCAAGTCCTACCTGGCCAAGCTGGAGATCCTCCGCAGCCTGTACGAGGGGACCGAGTGCTGGGTGATCGACCCCGAGGACGAGTACGCGCGGCTGTCCGCTGCGGTGGGCGGCGCGTACGTCCACCTGGGCGCGCCGGGCGTGCACCTGAACCCGTTCGACCTGCCCGCCGCCGGGCGGGCCAGGCCCGACACGCTCACCCGCCGCGCCCTGTTCCTCCACACCGTCGTCGCGGTGCTGTGCGGCGGCGAGCCGTCCCCGGCCGAGCGGGCGGCGCTGGACAAGGCGATCATGACCGCCTACCAGCAGGCCGGGATCACCTCCGACCCCCGGACCTGGGCGCGGCCCGCCCCTTTGCTGCCCGCCCTCGCGACCGCGCTGCGCGCCGCGAAGACGCCGGCCGCCACCGCGCTGGCCGACCGGCTCGTCCCGTTCACCGAGGGCAGCCACTCCGGCCTGTTCGCCGCCCCGACCACCACCCGCCCCGACGGGCACCTGGTCGTCTTCAGCCTCCGCGACGTCCCCGACGAGCTGCGCCCGGCCGCGACGTTGCTCGCCCTGGATACCACCTGGCGGGCGGTCTCCGACCCCGCCCGGCGCAGGCGGCGGCTGATCACCGTGGACGAGGCGTGGCTGCTGATGCGCGACCCCGAAGGCGCCAAGTTCCTGTTCCGGCTCGCCAAGTCCGCCCGCAAGGCGTGGGCCGGGCTGGCGGCGGTCACCCAGGACGCCGAGGACGTGCTGTCCACCGACCTGGGCCGGGCCGTGATCGCGAAC
>Ga0070699_100002702_pt1 | contig 15824 bp, 15 predicted proteins | sample KBSK1503metaG_FD_65473 | JGI IMG/M metagenome (GOLD analysis project Ga0070699, IMG submission 65473) | Corn, switchgrass and miscanthus rhizosphere microbial communities from Kellogg Biological Station, Michigan, USA - KBS K1-50-3 metaG | ecosystem: Host-associated > Plants > Roots >...
GAAATGTCGTGAACGGCAATGTCCCCGCGATGCTCGACGCCGGCCTTCTGGATATCGAGCGGTGCTTTCCGGTCGTAGTCGAAACGACGGAGCACATTGGCTTCCTGGGTGAATAAGGGTGAAGGGGCGATGAGCAGAATAGCAGCAAGTAGCATTCGCATGGGCAGTTCCTGACAGGTATCAGGATAGACTCCCACAGGACAAGCAAGTTAGCACGGTGACCTGAAGAAGCCGACCGCTACACCGGCGATCCTTTTTGACTGGGTGGAATAACGTTCTTTGGCGCAACCATGGCAAATGCACATAAAGTTCCCGGCATGTTCAGCCCGCGGCCGCAAATTCCATTTGCCTCTGAAGGTGGGTTCGGGGGAGAATGTGCCCGCACGTGGGCCCGGTCGAAGCTGCCCGCCTGGCACTGCCGCTTTTGGTAAAGCCATGGATGCATCGTCTCACGATGTTCTTCTCGTAGGTGGCGGAGGTGCAGGGCTGCGTGCCGCGATCGCCGCAGCCGAGGTCAATCCCAAGCTCCGCATCGCGGTCATTTCCAAGGTGTACCCCATGCGCAGCCACACGGTTTCGGCTGAAGGTGGGGCGGCCGGAGTAATCAAGCCGGACGACAGCCTGGATGAGCACGCCTACGACACCATCTCCGGAGGCGACTGGCTGTGCGACCAAGATGCGGTTGAGGCTTTCGCGAAAGAGGCTCCGCAAGAATTATTGCAGTTAGAACGCTGGGGCTGTCCCTGGAGCCGGGAGCCGGACGGGCACATTGCGGTGCGCGCCTTTGGCGGAATGAAAAAGAGGCGTACCTGGTTCGCTGCCGACAAAACCGGCTTCCACATGCTGCACACGCTGTTTCAGACCACCCTGAAATACGAGCCAATCACTCGCTACGACGAATGGTTTGTCACCAAGCTGCTGGTGGATGACGGGCGTGTGCAGGGCGTGGTGGCCATCGAGTTGATGTCAGGGAAGATTCAGGCGATCACCGCCAAGGCGGTCATTCTATGTACCGGTGGCTGCGGCCGCGTTTTCCCCTTCACCACCAACGCCAACATCAAGAATGGCGACGGCATGGCGCTGGCTTATCGCGCCGGGGCCCCGCTGAAGGACATGGAATTCGTGCAATACCATCCTACCGGCCTTCCTTTTACCGGGATTCTCATCACTGAGGCAGCGCGCTCCGAGGGCGGTTACATGCTGAACAAGGACGGCTACCGCTACCTGCAGGATTACAATTTGGGCAAGCCGCAGCCCAAGCCGGTGCTGCGCTCGATGGAGCTGGGACCCCGCGATCGCCTATCGCAAGCGTTCGTGAAGGAAGATCAGAAGGGACGCACCACTCAGACCCCTTACGGGTCCATAGTCCATCTCGATTTGCGGCATCTGGGCGAGAAGCTCATTAACGCCAAGCTGCCTTTCGTGCGCGAGCTCTGCCTGAAATACCAGAACATTGATCCCGTCAAGGAGCTGATCCCGGTTCGGCCGGTGGTGCACTACATGATGGGTGGAGTGAGCACAGACATCAACGGGGCTACACCGTTTGCTGGCCTGTATGCCGCAGGGGAAGTGGCATGCGTGAGTATCAACGGAGCGAACCGCCTGGGTTCGAACTCTTTGCCTGAGTGCCTTGTGTTCGGCGCACGCGCGGGCAAGGCGGCCGCCTTGTTTGCCGCCGAGCAGAACGCGCCCGATGGAAACGTCCTGGCGCAAGCAAGTGATGAACAGAGGAGATTGGAAACGCAATTCCTCCGCAAGACGGGTGGTCGGGAGCGCATCTCGACCATCCGCGAGGAGATGCAGGCGACGGTCGAGAAAAGCGCGGGAATCTATCGCGAGGGATCGTCACTGACGGAAGCGACCAACAAGCTGCGGAAGTTGCAGGAGCGCTACCACGACATCAATCTGGACGACCGCAGCCGCACCTTCAACACCGAGCTGGAGGCAGCGCTGGAACTGGGGTTCATGCTGGATGTGGCGGAATCGATTGTGCAGTCCGCCCTGCATCGGACAGAGTCGCGTGGCGCACACCAGCGCACTGATTTTCCGGCGAGGGACGACAATAAATTCCTTGCCCATTCTCTCATCTACCGGAACGCGGACGGCTCATCGCGAGTGGAGTATGTGCCCGTGAAGATCACGCGCTGGGCCCCGGGAGAGCGAGTGTACGGCGAGCAGCCACAAGAGAAACATGAGCAAACGCAAGGAATATCAGCAGAGCGAGCCAGTTGAAGATGGCGGACAAAATCATCCTTGAGATCACGCGTTACTCTCCGGAGCAGGACGTTGAGCCTCGCTTCGAGAGCTACGAGGTGCCCGTCTACAAGGAATGGGTCGTACTCGATGCCCTGAACTACATCAAGGATAAAGTGGATGGCTCGCTGACCTACCGCTGGTCGTGCCGCATGGGCATTTGCGGCAGTTGCGGAATGATGGTAAACGGCGAGCCCAAGTTGACGTGTGCCACATTTCTGTCCGCCTACGCGCGCAACGGAAACAAAGTCCGCGTGGAGCCCTTGCGCTATTTCCCCGTGGTGCGGGACCTGGTCACGGAGCTGAGTGATTTCCTCGTCAAGCTGAGAAATGTGAAGCCGTGGCTCATCCGCAAAGACGAGCCACCACTCAGCCAGGGCGAATTTCTGCAGACCCCGGAGCAACTGGACCGCTACAAGCAGTTCAGCATGTGCATCAACTGCACACTCTGCTACGCGGCCTGTCCAGTGGTCGGGCTGGACCCGGTGTTTGTGGGCCCGGCGGCCATTGCGCTGGCGCAGCGCTATAACATGGATTCCCGTGATCAGGGTGCGGACGAGCGCATGGCGGTGCTCGCTCATCCGGAAGGAATCTGGGGATGCACCTTCGTAGGAGAATGCACCCGGGTCTGTCCCAAGCATGTGGACCCGGCCGGTGCAATCCAGCAATACAAGCTGATGGCCGTACTCGATTGGGTGAAGTCTTTTATCATGCCGAGAGGTCACACGAGTAAGGATGTCCGCAGTGAACCGAGAAACGATTAAGACGACCGCGGTCTATACGGAATTCCATCCGCGATGGTATCGGGAACGGGTGTCGGTGTACTGGTGGCTGGGACAGTGGCAGTATTTGAAGTTCATTCTGCGCGAGCTGAGCAGTGTGCCCGTCGCCATCTTCGTGGTCATCACCCTGTTCCAACTGCGCGCCTTACTTAGTGGTCCCGCGGCCTACGCGCGCTTCGAGCATTGGTTGCGGACGCCCGGGGCGATCGTGCTCAATGTGATCAGCTTCTTTTTCGTTCTGCTTCACACCATCACGTGGTTCAATCTGGCGCCGCGGGCAATCGCGATACGAATGCGTGGGAAACGACTGCCTGATTTACTGGTTGCCGCACCAAACTACGCGCTGTGGCTGGTCGTATCGGTTGTGGTGGCCTGGTTCATTTTGAGGTGACCGTTTTGAGGTAACGATGAAGAGACAGTCCAACGAGGCTTTCTTCTGGATGCTGTTCAGTGCCGGAGGCGTAGTAGCGGCGCTTCTCATTCCCGGGCACCTTTTTCTGTTTGGTGTGGCGTTTCCCTTGGGCTGGATCCAGCCCCCCACCTACGAACACCTCCTGGCCCTGGTGCGTCTGCCGGTGACGCGGATCTATTTATTTGTGCTGTGCTCGCTTCCGCTGTTCCATTGGGCACACCGCTTCCGCTACACACTCTACGACGGGCTGCAGGTGAAGCATTTGAACGAAGTGATCTTTTCTCTGTGTTATGGCGGAGCCGTGGTGGGAACGGTGGTGGCAGGATATCTGCTATGGAACATCGCCTGACCAACAACGCAGGGGACGGTTGGAGCCGGGTCATGCTCTGTCCCTTGTCCTTAATGATTGACTCTTAGGTTTGGAGGGCCCTGTGGAACACAAGTTGAAGACGATTTCGAAGAACGGCATTGCCGAGGCGATTTCCAAAGCCGAGTTGTACCGGTACTTGAACGAACCGGAAGAGGCCGAATCGATTTGTCACGACATTCTGGCGGTCGAACCGGAACACCAAATGGCGCTACGCCTGCTCGGGCTGGCCATCACGGACCAATTTAACGGGCAATCGACAGACCGCTATGCAGATGCGGGCAGCATGTTTCAGCGTCTTGCGGATCCCTACGAGCGCCTCTACTACACCGGCCTTCTCTCTGAGAGGCGCGCCAAAGCCCAGATGCGGGCCGGCCGCCCGCCAAGGATGCTGGCGGGGCTCTTCAAGGAGGCCATGCGCTATTTCGAGGAGGCGGAGAAGATGCGTCCACCTGGGAACGACGACGCGATGCTGCGCTGGAATCGCTGCCTGCGGCTGCTCGAAACCCTGCCCCCTGTCGAAGGGGAGGAGCCAGAAGTGACTTTTGAGGACCACGATAGCCCGCCCATGCACACCCTTCGACGCGCCAGGCCAGCTAGGTAAGAAGACCAACGAACCGTTGTTACCCCAAGGTCGTGAGGCAGGCAGGCTGCTTACCTGCTAGCATTCTGCCTAGAGCTTCTGACGGGACCATGTGGCGGTGATGAGCATCTCCAAAAGAAAGTTTCTGGTTCGATTATTGATCGGCCTCCTGATGGTGTACGCGTCATTGACGGCGTTCATCTGGTGGGCAATGCGTAAGCCTCCGGAGACTTTCGGGCGAGTTATGACCAAGATGCCAGGCCCAGTGGTATTCCTGCTTTTTCCTTTCGAAACCCTCTGGACCCATGCACGCGCTGGGCATCTGCAGCTGGGCGATGTAGCCCCGGACTTTTCCCTCATGAAACAAGACAAGAGCGGGAAGGTTCAGCTCTCCTCCTTGACTGCTCAGCAGCCGGTCGTGCTGGTATTTGGCAGCTACACCTGACCTCCGTTCCGGCGGGAGGTTCCCGCTCTCAACAAGCTTTACGAGGAATATGGGAATCAGGTGGCTTTCCTGGTGGTCTACATTCTGGAAGCACATCCCAGCGACGTCTGGCAGATGCAGAGCAACATAAAAGAGAAGATTGTCTTCGCCAGCCCGAAAGATTACGAAGAGCGCACTTTTGTGGCCGGAACTTGCGTGCGCAAACTGGGTATCAAGTTTCCCGCTGTGATTGACGGTTTCGACAACACGACCGAGAAAGCCTACACGGGCTGGCCCGATCGCATTTACTTGATCGACGCGAGCGGCCGCATCGCCTACAAGAGCAGGCCGGGGCCGTTCGGGTTTAAGCCTGCGGAGCTGAGGGCGGCGCTGGTGCGGACGATGGGAAGTCAGAGCGCGAACCAGCTAGGTTTGCTTTGGCCTGGTGACCGCTCCCTCCGACGCTGACGACACGAACGCTGCGTACTTGGCAAACACGCCGCCGGGGTAACGCGGCTGCGGTGGCTTCCACTCCGTCAGGCGCTGGCGCAAGGCAGCGTCGCTCACCTCAATTTCCACTACCCGCTGGTTAACGTCAATATGAATAGTATCGCCTTCGCGCACGGCGGCGATCGGACCGCCGAGCGCGGCTTCTGGCGACACGTGTCCCATCATCAAGCCGCGGGTGGCGCCGCTGAAGCGTCCGTCGGTCAGCAGGGCGACGGATTCACCCAGACCTTCGCCCACGATGGCCGCAGTTACACCCAGCATCTCGCGCATGCCGGGACCGCCCTTGGGACCTTCATTGCGGATCACGACCACATCACCTGGCCTAATGCGCTTGGTAGTAACGGCAGTCATCGCATCTTCCTCGGATTCGAATACGCGCGCTGGCCCACGATGACTCGGGCGTTCGTGGCCGCTGATCTTGGCCACACAGCCTTCGGGCGCAAGATTACCGTGCAGGATTACAAGCCCCCCAGTCTTTTTCAGCGGGTGGTCGAGCGGAGCAATGACCTGCTGCCCAGGAGTTTCTGCGGCGGCATTGGCTTCCTCGGCGAAGGTTCGGCCCGTGACGGTAAGGGTGGAGCCATCAGCACATTTCGCGTCGAGCAGACGTTTGGCGATGACTGGAATGCCGCCGGCTTTGTCCACGTCCGCCGCCACGAAGCGCCCCGAGGGTTTCAGGTCGGCCAACAACGGAGTTCGCTCGCTGACTTTCTGGAAGTCGTCAATGGATAGGGGCACTCCCGACTCACGCGCGATCGCCAGCAGGTGCAATACAGCATTTGTCGAACCGCCAGTGCATGCGACGCCCGCGATGGCATTGTGAAAGGCTGGGCGAGTAAGGATCTCCTTGGGACGGGTGCCGTTGCTTAGAAGATTCAGCGCGACCTCGCCGCAGCGGAAGGCGACTTCGTCCTTGCGTGGGTCCATGGCGGGTACGCCATTGAAACCCATGGGTGAAAGTCCGATCAGCTCCATCACGGTGGACATTGTGTTCGCCGTGTACTGGCCGCCGCACGCGCCTGAGCCGGGGCAGGCGACGTTCTCCAATTCATGCAGCTCCGCGTCGGTCATTTTTCCAGCGGCGTTGGCGCCCACGGCTTCGAATACGTCTTGAATTGTCACGTCTTTTCCGCGATAGCTGCCGGCCGCAATGGTCCCGCCGTAAAGCACGAGCCCGGGAATATTCAGCCGCGCTAGCGCCATGGCCGCCGCTGGGATCGTCTTGTCGCAACCCACCACGCACACGACGGCGTCAAACATCTGGCCGCGGCAAACCAGTTCAATGGAGTCGGCAATCACCTCGCGGCTCACCAGCGAGGCGCGCATGCCCTCGGTGCCCATAGTCTCGCCATCGCTGATGGCGATGGTGTTGAACTCCATCGGAGTGCCCCCGGCGGCACGAATGCCCTCTTTGACCTTGGCCGAAAGGCGCCGCAGGTGAAAGTTGCAGGGCATGGTTTCGATCCAGGTGTTGGCGACGCCGATGAGCGGCTTGCTAAGATCGGCGTCGGAGAATCCGATGGCTTTAAACATGGCGCGCGCCGGGGCCCGATCGCGCCCGTCGGTGATGCCACGGCTGCGGTGTTTTAGATCCATGCAGGGAGAGATTATGACAGAGTGTGAGGCATACCAGGAGTTTGTTCTGCAGACTCTGCGCACTCCGCGGCATTCCTCAGCGTACTCTGCGTTTAAGCCTTTAAGCGCAGAGAGCGGCTCAGATCACACGGAGGACGCGGAGAAATGATCTAGGCCATCGCGGCGCGCGCAGAATCGCCCGTGCTCGCCGAAGCCGGCGGATGCGGCACTGCGGCCCAGGCGGCGGTAAGATCCATAATCTCTTTCGATGGTGCGCCGGCGCGAACGTCCACTACATCCACAACCGCGTGCCAATCGCGATACAGTTGGCCGATTTGTTTCGGATTGACGTCGAGCAGCAGCGTGACCCGGTGCTTCTGCTCAGCGGGTTCGGCCTGGACGTAAGGCAAATCGATCCCGCGCCGCGAAACTGCATTCAGGATGCGCATCAACGTGCCTTGCGTATTGCGATAGCGAACGTGAAAGACATGCATGACCATCTCCCTGGTAGCGCTGGCGTCTCGCCGGCTGTCGGGAGGGCATCTTGCCCTCCGCGTCGGGGCGGACCGCCCGCGAGGCAGCCGCCGGGACGGCGGCGCTACATTTCATTCCTCTTCCAGCAACATCTCCGACAGCGCCGCGCCTGCGGGCACCATGGGGAAGACGTTGGCCTCCGGATGAGTGTCAAAGACAAGCAGCTCTGGCTCGGGCGACTGCAGGAAACGCTCCAAAACATCTGCCGTTGCCGCTGCAATCGGAAATTCCCGCATGGCGTCTTCGCCCAGGTGCTGTCCGCGAATCTTGTAGGCCTTCGCGATCTCGACGAAATCCGGGTTGTCGCTCAGGTCGGTTTCAGCATAGTTGCGCTGGTAAAAGAGCTGCTGCCACTGCCGCACCATGCCGAGATACTTGTTGTCCACGATGACCATCTTGATGGGCAGGCCGAGGCGGCGCACCGTGGCCAACTCCTGGATGTTCATCTGGAAGCCGCCATCGCCCGAGACGCAGAGCACGGTGGTATCTGGCTTGGCCAGTTGGACTCCAATGGCCCCTGGCAAAGCGAAACCCATTGCGCCCAGTCCGCCAGAGGTGATGAATCCACGCGGGCAAGACGAGCGGTAACGCTGCGCTGCCCACATCTGGTGCTGGCCGACGTCGGCCAGGATCACGCTGTTCTTCGGCAGTCGGCTGAAGAGCTCGTCCAGAAAACGAATCGTCGGCTGCGCCAGGCCTCTGGGGTCAAGTTCGGCGCGTTCCGGTCCGCAAGCGACCGCGCGCCAGCCACCCCAGTCGGGCAAAGAGACATGACGCAGCGCGCTGTGACAGGCCGGAATCGTTTCGGCCAGGTCGCCGATGACAGGCAGTTCACATGGACGAACACGGTCAAGCTGCGCGGGATCAATTTCGAAGTGCACGATGCGGGCGTGCGGCGCAAAACGAGAGGGATCGCCAGTCACGCGATCATCCAGCCGTGCGCCGAATACCAGGAGCAGGTCTGTCTCGTGCAGCGCCATATTCGCGGCCCGAGTGCCGTGCATCCCGACCATGCCGAGGTAGTATGGCGCCTCGGGCGGAACAGCTCCCAGCCCATGCACGGTCGCGAATGTCGGAATCTGAAGATGATCGAGCAAGCAGCGCAACTCAGAGACTGCGCCGGAAAGTTTGACGCCGGCACCGACCAACGTCACCGGCTTCTTGGCCTGCTCCAGCAGTGCGATCAGCGTTTCGCCGAAGGTCGATTCGCCGTGAACATCGGCGGGCTTGGGATGTGGAATAAATTTCAAGGGCCCCGCAAATTCGATCTTTGCCTTGAGAATGTCCGTGGGAATATCCAGCATGACCGGACCTGGGCGGCCGCTGCGCGCCCAGTGAAATCCCTCTGCAATGACGGCGGGAATTTCTTCGATGGTGCGAACCAGCCGGCTCCATTTCGTCAGCGACAAAGTCAGGCCGAAAACGTCGGTTTCCTGGAAGGCGTCCGTGCCGATCAGAGGGCTGCGCACCTGTCCCGTGATGCAGACCAAAGGAACCGAATCCATCTTGGCGTCGGCGATGCCCGTGACCAAGTTGGTTGCGCCTGGGCCGCTGGTGGCCATAGCCACGCCCACCTTGCCCGTAACGCGCGCATATCCCTCAGCGGCAAACACAGCGCCCTGCTCGTGCCGGGTGAGGATGTGCCGGACCCCGCTGCCATCAAGCGCGTCATAGAGCGGCATGATGGCGCCGCCGGGATATCCGAAGACCAAATCCACCCCCTCGGCCCGCAGGCACTGCAGAACGATGTCGGCTCCTCTAAGCATTCACGACCTGCGCCTGGGGCTTCTGCGCGGCCCCGGGCTTCTGCACATCCTTTTGCAGCCACGACATCATGCCGCGCAACTTGGCGCCCACTGCTTCGATCGGGTGCTGCTTCTCTTTCTCGCGCAAAGCGGCGAAATTGCGTCCGCCGTTCTTGTTCTCCTCGACCCACTCCTTGGCAAAAGAGCCATCCTGAACTCGCGCCAGAATTTCTTTCATGGCAGCGCGCGTTGTCTCCCCCACGACCTTTTCACCACGGGTGAGGTCACCGTACTCGGCAGTGTTGGAAATGGAGTAGCGCATACGGCCCAGCCCACCCTCGTAGATCAGGTCGACAATCAGCTTCATCTCGTGCAGGCACTCGAAATAGGCGACCTCGGGCTGATAGCCGGCCTCGACCAGAGTTTCGAATCCTTTCTTGATCAGCGACGTCAACCCGCCGCAGAGCACCGCCTGTTCGCCGAAAAGATCACTCTCGGTTTCTTCCTTGAAGGTGGTTTGCAGAACCCCGGCGCGGGTCGAACCGATGCCGTGCGCGTAGCACAACGCGTATTCGTGGGCGCGGCCACTGGCGTCCTGGTGCACGGCGATAAGCGATGGAACACCGCGGCCTTCCGCATATACGCGGCGCAGCAGGTGACCTGGACTTTTGGGCGCAATCATCACTACATCAACGTCTTTCGGCGGGATGATCGTCTTAAAGTGAATGCTGAAGCCATGGGAGACCCCGAGAATCTTGCCGGGATGGAGAAATGGCTTGATTGCCGACTCGTACACCTGGGCCTGGGTCTCGTCTGGCGTGAGGATCTGGATCCAGTCGGCGAGCTTCGCGGCTTCGGCGGGCGGCACGACCGCCATCCCGTCAGCCTTCGCTTGCTGCGCGCTAGACCGCTCGGGATCGAGCCCCACAATCACCTGGTAGCCGCTATCGCGCAGGTTCTGGGCCTGGGCATGGCCCTGGCTTCCGTAACCGAGGATGGCGATGGTTTTGCCCTTGAGGGCGGCGGGGTTGGCGTCATGCGCATAGAAAACGGTGGCCACGGCTGTCTCCTATATGGAGCAGGGGACCTAAGTCCCCTGTTCACTTTGGCTTATCTCACGTAAAGGACAGTGACCGGGGAGCCTCTTGATCGGAGAAACCGACCGGTCGGTCAATTAGGCAATCCTAGCGAGAGCCGCCACACGCTGTCAAGGTCAAAATCGGGCTCGGGGTTGGCATTCCCGTTTCGGACTGTATATGCTGTCCGCCGATGACTCGTGAGACCGCGGTCGACTCCCGCCAGGAGATCTTGCGCACTGCCGCTCGCCTCTTCCAGCAGCAGGGCTACGACGCCACGTCCATGAACGACGTGGCCGCTGCACTCAAGCTGAGCAAGGGTGGCCTCTACCACCATTTCCAGAGCAAAGACGAGATCCTGTTCGATTTGATGGATCATGCCATGGAAATCACCCAGGAACGGGTGATCAACCCGGTGCGTGACATCGCCGACCCGGAAGAACGCTTGCGCATGCTGATCCGCCTGCATATTGAAGTCGTCCTCAGCGTGCGCGACCGCGAGATCACGGTGATGCTGCACGAAAACCATCCGTTGTCGCCTTCGCTGCGACGCCGCATCAACACACGCAAGAAGGACTATGTACATTTCGTGGAGAACCTGATCGCCGAGGTGCAGCGTGCGCGGCAGTCCAAGGGAACAATCAGCCCACGGGCAGCGGCCTTCGCTCTGCTGGGCATGATCAACTGGATTTACCAGTGGTACAGGCCGGAGGGTACTCTGCAGGAGGAAGACCTGGTACGCCAGTACACGGAGATTTTCTTTGCGGGAGCGTTGCAATGAGGTTTGTTTCTTGCCGTCATCCTGAGGAGAGCGTGCGCTCTCCAAAGGATCTGGTGTGAAGTGTCAAGCCCGATGGTTGAGTGGCGGTACGCTCTAGATCCTTCGCCTGAAGGCTGCTCAGGATGACCTGGGGCATGGGGCAACAGCATGATGCAGCAACTACACTTTCGAGATTTCTGAATTAGAGAAGCTGCGCGAGCAAATTCGTTCCTTGAGTTTCTGCGCGTCCCCGCCATGAGCGCGGGTGTTTACATGCTGCGGGCTGTACGTACCGATCCGCAAAGCCCGCACAAGAAGATGAAGTGTTCGCGAAAGCGGCGCTCTTAGCCCGCCCACAAAGATCACGCTGCGGTGTTCAACGCCTGTTCTTCAGAGCCCACCTGCATCCGCACCCGGCCCCGCACCATGTAAAACTGGTCTGCGGCAGCGGCTAGGAAAACTGGGAAACGTGTGGAGAGATGCTCTTCTTTTGAAGCGCGGTAGTCGCAGTGTTGGTATCTGAACGGTTTCTGCCGCGAGCGTCGAATATCCTTACGTTCCCGCCGTTTCTTTTCCTGGAATCCAGTAGACTTCTTCCTTCAGCGCCTCTTTGGGGAAGCCGCGCCGCTTGAGGATGCCCTTACCGTGTTCGATCATTTCGGGATGGCCGCAGAGATATCCGACCGCGTTGGTCCCATTCAGCCCCCACATATCAGCATACTTGCGGATAAGTTCATCCACCCGGCCGACTTCACCCGTCCATTTTTCATCGTCCCACGGACGACTGATGGTGGGCACGAACTTCAGCCACGGCGCCTCCTGCGCAAACTTCTGTAACTCGTCGTGGTATCCGAATTCCCACGAGCGGCTAGCGCCATTGAGCAGGAACAGCTTCTGCTCCCCGGCAAACTTGCCTTCTTTCCAATCTTTATAAAGGGTGCGGACATAGCTCACGAACGGTGCGATTCCGGTGACGGTGCAGACCAGCAGGTGATTGGTGCGCCCGCTCTTGGTATCGAGCGTGAAGCGTCCTTTGGGCACTTTGCGCATGAGCAATTCGTCGCCCAGTTGCAACGTGTAGAGCAGCGGGGTCAGCTCGCCGTGCGGCACGAGTTCGAAGAAGAACTCGATCTCGCTCTCGTACGGCGAAGAGACGATGGAGTAGGGCCGCTCCGAGCGCTTTTCCGGACCTTGTACTCCCAGAGTTGCATATTGTCCGGGAGCGAACTTGAATTCGCCGCCAGCCTGGATACGGATCATCCACAGGTCGGGAGCGAAATCCAGGCGCTTGGTAATCTTGGCATGATAAAACTTCTCATCGGCAGTGCTCATAGTGCCTCACCCGCGAAGAGCCGAGCATATAAGGTGCCCTAGTTTATAGGATTAAGGCAAGTCGTCTAACGCTTTTCGGCATCGGACTTCCCCCGAACCGCCGCCGGGCGCCCGTCCTCATGCTGCCCCGCACTCTGTACCCTTAGCTTGTCCAACTCGTCCTGCAATTTTTGCCAGGCTTTCGCGTTCTTCTTGGTGGCAATCGGGGCGTTCATGTCGGAATAGAACTGGAGCACGTTTTGCCGAAGAGCGGGCGGCAACGGATTGGGACTCTTGTTCGAGAGGTCGTCCACGAGCTGAGCATAAGTCTTGTCGGTCAGGGCATATTCTCCGGCACGTGTGTCGCGTCCGGTATCGAAGTCGCGGTTGGGCAGCTCAAGCTTTCCGCTACGCACCTCCCCAAGAAGACGGGCATACTCTTCAACCGTCTGATCCACGCTCTTGATGTACATGTCTTCCGTGCGCTGGTCGGGGATTTTGAAGTTCACGGCCTTGAAGGGACCGACCTTCGGTACCAATTTCAGAAAGAATGCGAGGATCCGTGTTCCCAGGCCTGGCCTGCGATACACTGTCCCCCACTCTTTTTGGTAGTTTTTGCGGGAAAGGTAATAAAGAAATTCCTTTTTGTTAAAATTCGGTGTGTCTTTCACGATCGTGTCACGCCGTGAAAGCAGGGCCACTCGCGTCATCTCCGGAACGATCTTGCTTACCGCCCGCCGGTAGGTGCCGATGGCCAAATCCACGTCTCCGAAGACGTCCTCCAGTTTCAGGCCGTAGGTTTCGAAAAATGCGCGTTCCAGCAGAGGTTTGGAGACTTCGAATCCGATAAAGTCGTGATAGCGGTCCGACGTGAAGCGGTTCTTCGCCACTTGTACCATGTCGAAGCCGAACTCAGTCCGAATGTGGGCTTTGGGATCGTCCGCGTAAGTCACCGCGTCACCATGTTTTTTTCGCAGCTTGGGAAATTCCAGCGCAACCACACGGTTGATGGTGGGGTGACCGCTATTGTCGGAAGCGTAGTGAGATAGCGCGCCGAGGGCGAAAGCGTACTCGTTGAGATCCGAGGAATCACGGAAAAGCGCCTCCACAAAATCACCGCTACGAACGTAGTGCACCAGATCGCTGAAATATTTGTTGCCGAAGGGATAGTACCCCATGTCTTGGAGCATGCATCCGCCGTACGCATAAGCATGTGCGTTGCGCAAATCTTCGTCCGTCGCTCCGGGGAAGCGCTTGAGCAGCAGAGGTTGAATCTGGTCTTTCCACAGCAGGTCCACGATTTCTTCGTGAGTAAGCACGGAATAACCGCTACCCAAACCCGAAAAAAAGAAGACAAACAATAACAGCGCAGTTGCTCGCTGCAGGATGTCTCTGGTGGACGGCATAACCAGACTAAGATGCATTCAGGACTACAAACGGCAGAGATTATTCGCCACTAAACGGTGAAAGGGCAGCTGATCAAACTCCTGCCGCTTGGCTTTCGGCCCGTGCCAGCGTTCTGACAGTCAGATCTGAACGGTCGCGCAGTTTCCGCACAGAGATCTTAACGGCTTCTGCGTCGGCAGTGTTACCCTGCTGGTCCGCAAGCGCCATCACGCGCGCGGCGTTCTCGGCCAGGGCGTGGGCCACCTCCTGCAGAGCCAGGAGCGAGTCCGCGTGCAGTTTCCAGAGCGAGGCCGAGTTTTCGGCCCGCTTGAGTTCTTCGAGTTCGGTGGTCATGCGCGCGATTACGGCCACGATGCGCAACAGTACGCGAGCCACACCAGCACGAAGACTCTTCTCCTCAAGATAGTCGGCACAATAAGCGTCCGCTTCGGCGGCGGTTAGCGTGAGATTGAAAAAGCGCATGGGAACAACTTGGCGGAATTTGGGATCGGCCACGCGCACGAATACTCGGATGGATTCCTCGACCCTACGGAGCCTGGTCTCTTCCGTGGAGATTTGCTGGGGCGTAACCGCAGAGCGCATCGCCTGCAGGTCAAGCACGGGTCGCCGAGGTCGAGGGGGAGCTGGCTTTGCAACCGGAGCACGGCTCACCTTAGAGGCAACAGGAAGCAATGCAGAGTGCGCTATCCGTCGTAGGGGTGGGCGGTGTTCCAGAGCCTTCTTGAGCTTGGAAACGCGGCGGAACTTATCCAAGGCAGCGCTGTAGTCAATCTTCAACAGCTCGCTCTCTTCCATCGCCGCGATGTGCTCAACGGTGACGTCCACGCCCTCCACATTGCCCAGTATGCTGCCGCCCTGCTCGTGCAGTGCTTCCGCGAAGCGCCTGATCTCGGCTGTAGCCACGTGAAACAGCTCGTCGAACTTCTTGCCGAAAGCGGCATTGTAAGGAGCGATGGTGGCCAGCACCCCAGGATGGTAAAAGGAGAGGTCGAGAGACTGTTTCAGCTCCCGGACCCGGACAATGATGTCAGAATCGAGGAGCGCATTGAGGTCGGGGAAGCCCTGCGCCTCTTCCTGTAGCGGATCGAAACGCCACAGGAGTTGCACGTGTTCCTCGGGAAGCGACGGGACATCGGTGTCGGCCAGTATTTCAATCAGCGCGATCTCGAACGGCGACAGGGGAAGGGAACCGTCGAGCCCATAGCCGCGGCGCTCCCACTGGCCCGGAACGCGCGGATGGCGGTAAAGAAAGGTCGCCACCAAATCGGTTTTGTCGCGATTTACATCGCCGGGGTCTTTCCTGCGGGTAAAGTAGCGCAGCATGGCCTCGGAGATTTCCGGGTCGGTATCGCTGGTAAACGCCCGGCGCAGCATGGCCGGGGTGATGGCCAAGTCGAGCACGCGCAGCCAGCGCCGCATCCTGGCCAGGATCTCCTGCACATCGCCGTCAGCCTGCTGAAGTGAGATTGCCTCCAGCCCGAGCGGGACGGGAACCTCTCCTTCGATGGAATCCTGCAGGAGCTTTTCATAGAAGCCCTGCACGGTCGCCAGAATGGCAAGCTCCCACTTCGGATCCTCGACCACGCTCAGCTCCTGTGCCCTCGCCAGCGAACCGGGTAGAGGTAGTAAAAACTAAGCTGGGTTCATGCACAAGCTTCTCTTGGAGAGCGGGTCACTAAAGTAACAAGGGGGGCCGAGCTCATCACTAGTCGAATACTACGGTCTTGTTTCCGTAGAGCAGGATGCGGTTCTCGATGTGCCAGCGTACGGCGCGGGAGAGCACGACTTTCTCCAAATCGCGCCCCTTCTGCAGCAGGTCGTCCACGGAGTCGCGGTGTGAGATGCGCACCACGTCCTGCTCGATGATCGGGCCGTCGTCCAGAACTTCAGTGACGTAATGGCTGGTTGCACCGATCAGCTTGACCCCGCGTGCGAAGGCCTGGTGGTACGGTTTAGCGCCGACAAAGGCAGGCAGGAATGAATGGTGGATATTGATAATGCGTTGCGGATATTCGTTTACGAACTCGTTGGAGAGAATCTGCATGTAACGCGCCAGCACGAGGAAATCGGGCTGGTGTTGCTTGA
>Ga0070699_100002703_pt1 | contig 15817 bp, 13 predicted proteins | sample KBSK1503metaG_FD_65473 | JGI IMG/M metagenome (GOLD analysis project Ga0070699, IMG submission 65473) | Corn, switchgrass and miscanthus rhizosphere microbial communities from Kellogg Biological Station, Michigan, USA - KBS K1-50-3 metaG | ecosystem: Host-associated > Plants > Roots >...
AGCCAATGTCCCATTTGAAACCTTATGGCAGCAGTCTGTTAATCAAACAGAACACGTTGGAACTTTTTGGCTTTCAATTGCAAAACAGATTAGAGAAGAATTACCAAAAAGGCCGAAATAAGATTGATTCAAAATTCCTAACCTTTATATGAGTTGGAAACCTTCAGCAATTCCACCTGTCTATCCTATGGCTGCCTTTCAGATTAAGGGAAATGGGCGCATACAAAGGAATAGGTTACCATAGTGCATATTACACTGCTCATTGGGCATGTGGATTAATATTAATTGCATGGGCTACTCTTCCTACAAAATTCTTATCATTGGATTCCAAAATATTCAATTCACCCTCTGAGCTTCTGATGCGAACACTGTATTTCGTTTTTGTTGAGAGTATTAAGAATAGTAACCCAGCAATGCCCATCACCAGGCCAACTGCCATATTCTGTGAGTAAGTCTGCATATCCGACATAGCGACTGAAGCTGACCAAGCTGCTTCAATCAACATAAAAAACACGGACAGAAATAATTTTGGTTCGTACGTATGCAGACGAACTGAATGAATATTTGATATATCGTAGGTTTTTTGGCTGATCATCGCGCTGAGATCAGTGATTGCTACATGCCATCCTTTAGCAGAGTAACTTCGCCATTATCCTTTACTTCTATTTTCTTTTGTACTGCAATTGATGAAATTTGATGATTGAAATGTGAACTTGTTAAAGTCATAATTGGCCTCGCCTATGTGTTTCGCATTATATGAGATTGAAGATGGATTGGATGCAATTTAAGATTGGATTCTAATCAATATTAAGTGCACGTTAATTAGGGCAATCCCCATTAAATAAATTTGTTATCCCCTGAATATACAAGTACAAGCGCCGTTGCGGGCGTGGTAACACTTGTGCCCCGACTCTGAGATGCGTATAAGAGAAGAGAGAGCGACATTGCCCACAGGATTTCACAGGTTTGATAAATCTTAGCCTAGGCAAAAAATAGAAAAAACGCAGACAACTTGGTTGTCACGTTTTTACATGTCATTGTAAAGCGATCTTTTCCAGGAAAGCGTACGCGGACAGGTAGGTAAAACGTGTGTATAATTATGAAGAAATTTCGTAAGGGGATATACTTTCTATCAAATCCGGTTTGTAGAAATGATCCATGAAAATCGCGATCGTACATGATTGGCTGGTAACTTATGCGGGCTCTGAACGCGTGATCGAGCAAATGCTGCAAGTTATTCCGGATGCAGATCTGTTCTGTTTGTTCGATATCCTGCCTGAAGAGGAACGCGTATTCTTGAGAGGGAAAAAAGTCGGCACGTCTTTCCTGCAAAAATTACCTTTCAAAGCAACTCTATACCGCAATTTTTTACCGCTTATGCCACTGGCAGTGGAGCAGTTCGATCTATCTGCCTATGATGTCATCATCTCGAACTGTCATGCCACTAGCAAAGGAGTCATTACGGGGCCGGAACAATTGCATATCAGTTATATCCATACGCCCATCCGCTATGCGTGGGATATGCAAAATGAATATCTGCAAGCCAGCCAGCCTGACAGAATGACAAACTTGGGAATGCGCCTGATGCTTCACTATATCCGTTTATGGGACCTGTCCGCTTCAAGCAGACCGGATGTGATCCTTGCGAACTCATCTTTTATCGCCAGAAGGATACAGAAAATCTATAGACGCGAATCAGAAGTTTTGTATCCGCCTGTGGATGTTGAGCTCTTTTCCTATCAGGATAACAAGAGCGATTATTATTTAACGGCTTCACGGCTGGTCCCATATAAGCGGATCGACCTGATCATGGAAGCCTTCCGCGGCATGCCAGACAAAAAACTGACTGTCATCGGCGATGGACCCGATGCACAAAAGATCAAAAAATTGGCGGCTGGGAATATCCAATGGCTGGGATATCAGAGCACGGAAGTATTAAGAAAATATATGCAAAATGCGCGTGCCTTTATTTTCGCCGCCAAAGAGGATTTTGGAATTACTCCGCTGGAGGCCCAGGCATGTGGTACACCTGTCATTGCATTCCGAGCAGGAGGAGTTGCAGAAACCATACGCGGATTGGATCATCCCGCGCCCAGCGGAGTCTTCTTTTTGGAACAGACCAGTCGCTCCATTCAGGAAGCGGTCAAATTATTTGAATCTGGTTCCGAAAAAATCAAACCCCAAGCCTGCCGGAAGAATGCGGAGCGATTTTCAAACCTGCGCTTCAAACAGGAATTTAGTGACCATCTTCACAACAAATGGGCTGATTTTCAAAAAAGGAATCTACTTTAAGTTGCCAAGCACAATCTATATTAATGGTAGGTTCTTAACCCAACCCAGCACAGGCGTGCAAAGATATGCGCGCGAAATTGTGGCGCATTTTGACTCTTTGCTTGAAAACAACTCATTTGCGCATGAAGTTTGCATACGGTGCCTGGTGCCACGCGGAACTGCTCGTAATACTTCCTGGAAAAACATAACTATGGAAGAGGTGGGAGTCAATCGCGGCAATCTTTGGGAGCAAATTGATCTGCCGCTCCATTTGAAAGGTGGGTTTTTATTCTCTCCAGCCAATACAGGACCTTTTCTCTATCAAAACCAGGCTGTTACATTCCATGATGCATCTATCTTTGCGATACCACATGCATATTCATTCTTGTTTAGGCTCAAATACAAGCTGATCTTTAGGAGCCTTTCGCGACTCGCAAAAGTTATTTTCACTGATTCAGAATTCTCACAGACCGAACTTTCTAGATACCTTAAACAACCATCCGAAAAATTCAAGGTCGTACATCTGGCAGGCGATCATATTGACCGTATTCAACCCGATACACACATCTTGAGCAAGCACAATTTATCGAAAGACAAATATGTTTTTATGGTAGGCAGTCAGAGCCCGCATAAAAACCTCGCCACTGTACGGAATGCAGTAGAATTAATAAAGAGCGATATCAAAGTTGTGTTCGCAGGTGGACAGTACCAAAAGGTATTCGCCAAAGAAATCGTTCGCGGTACTACAAAAAACATCATTGTATTGGGATACATTACCGACGAGGAATTGAAGGCGCTGTATCTAAATGCGTTGGGCTATATTTTTCCATCCTATTATGAAGGTTTTGGATTGCCGATATTAGAAGCCATGCATTGCGGATGTCCGGTTCTTTGCGCCCGGGCGGCCTCACTGCCGGAAGTAGCGGGGGAAGCGGCCTTATTTTTCGATCCTATGAAGGCGAGTGATATTGCACAAACGATCGATAATATTTTTTTAGATCAGCAATTAAGAAACGACTTAATCCAAAAAGGATATCGCCGCGCAAAAGAATTTGGCTGGCAAACTACGGCACACACGACAATTGATACCTTGCTGAGCGGCATAAAACTCACAGATGAAAACAGAACTGATTTATCGGAATCAAGATTTTTATTCCCGTAGCTCCCACTCGCTTACTTTTCGGCATCGGCGGCTGATCATGTCCGCATTTCTGCTGTTCAGTGATTCTCTAGCTATTTCCGGCTCCATTCTTATTTCAATTGCTCTTTGGAAACAAGTTCGAGCTGATTTACAGGTGGATGCCCATTTAACCGTGATCCTCCCAGCCATTATATTTTTTACTTTCATATATCATTTAATGGCTCTTTATCCAGCAATAGGGATCGGTCCTGTGGAGGAATTGAAAAGATTGACCATTAGTACATCCTTCGTAATGTTTGCACTAATTACGGCAAGTTTTTTCCTAAGAAGTACGACAATTTTTTCAAGGGCAACGCTAATGATCTCGTGGCTGATTATCATGATAAGCAGCCCACTTTCAAGGAAAATTATTCGACGGCTTGCAGTTAAACTTGGCCTTTGGGGAATCCCTACAATGATTGTAGGAGATAAGAGTAGCGTGATTCTTTTCCAGAAACACCTCAGCCGGCATCCATTAAGCGGATTTTGGCCTGTCCTTTGCATTGCAGGACATATCCAGGATATTTTTCCAAGGAAAAACAAAAAAACACAACTTTTTTCTCCTATCCAAACTGTGATCATCGCTGAAGGTCAGGGAAAATTTGATTCGGTCAGACACCTGGTTACGCAAAGAAAATATCGGTTTAAACATATTATTGTGCTCTTCAATGAAGCAAAAACTGGCCCGATCTGGTTCACGCCGATCAGCATGGTGGAGCATATGGGACTGGAAGTTGTTCACAATCTTCTTAATTCCACGCAAAAAATCAGCAAACGCATCATGGAGGTCACGCTGATCATCCTGAGCACTCCTTTTCTTATTGTTCTGTTTGCTATCGTCGCACTCATCATAAAAATTAGTAGCCCCGGGCCAGTGCTTTATAAACACAGGCGAATTGGACTCGATGGAAAAGAAATATGGATATGGAAATTCCGTACCATGGCTTATAATGCGGATATTGTGCTGAAGGAGCGCCTGAAAAAGAATCCTGCCCTTCAACTGGAATGGGAGAAAAGTTTCAAACTCAAGGAAGACCCACGAATAACCAAAATTGGAAGAGTCCTGCGGCACACCAGTTTAGATGAATTTCCTCAAATATGGAATGTCGTGAAAGGAGAAATGAGCCTGATTGGTCCTCGTCCCATTGTGAAGGAGGAAATTCCGCTTTATGGAGATGATTTTGAGATTTACAAGCAGGTACTCCCAGGTATTACAGGTCTTTGGCAAATCTCCGGGCGCAATGACCTTCCCTATAATGATCGCGTCACACTAGACGTTTACTACATCCAGAACTGGTCGATTTGGCTCGATATCCACATTTTGCTACATACTTTGCTGGCTACACTACGGGCACGCGGGGCTTATTGAAATACAATAACCAGAAGGAATGGAAAGATGTTAATTAAAATAGTATGGCCGGAAGATCTCGGTCTGTTATCTACATTCTTCATTGCGAATAATGTGGATAGGATAACCTGTTCATTTACGCCATTTACATTGTCTATCGAAACTGCCCGCTGGATTGCCTGCGAACCACATAAGGATAAATTTTATCTGGGCTTGATCGAGAATAAGCCTGTCGGCTTTTCGATGCTTCGGGGATGGGACGAAGGTTTTTCCATCCCCAGTTTTGGGATATTTATTGATTATCGCAAACACGGACTGGGATTAGGGAAAGAAATGCTCGATTTGACTATTGAAGCAGCAAAGAATCTCGCTTGCGAAAAAGTTAGACTTAGTGTTTATACCAGTAATCCATCAGCCTGCAAGCTTTACTTGAGCAAGGGGTTCAAAGAAATCGAACGTTCCCCTGTGATGCACAATGGTGTTCCAGATCAGAAGATCATCATGATAAAGGATCTGACATAATGAACAGACGCACAATACCGGTGGCCGCACCCGTCTTCGCAGGTAACGAAAAAAAATATGTGAATGATTGTCTGGATAGTACCTGGATTTCTTCGGCGGGTATGTATATTCATGCATTTGAGGAGAAATTTGCAGATTTTTGTGAGGTCAAACATGCCATCAGTGTGATGAACGGAACGGTGGCTCTGCATTTATCAATGCTGGTTTTGGGAATTGGACCGGGAGACGAAGTTATTATCCCCACGTTTACGTATGTGGCAACGGCAAATTGCGTTACCTACGTGGGTGCAATCCCTGTTTTTGTTGACAGTGAACCGCAGACATGGAACATCGATGCAGGTAAAATCGAGCAGGCCATCACACCGCATACGAAAGCAATTATTGTTGTTCATATTTATGGACACCCGGCTAATATGGATCCAATCATGGATATTGCCCACCGGCATAACCTGTATGTGATAGAGGATGCCGCAGAGGCACATGGTGCACAGGTTAATGAAAGGCCTGTTGGGTCTATAGGTCACATCGCCACATTCAGCTTCTTTGGGAACAAAATCCTTACTGCTGGCGAAGGTGGAATGATCGTAACCAACAATACTGAGATGGCTCAAAAAATGCGCCAACTTAAGGGCCAAGGTGTGGATCCGGACCGACGATATTGGTTTCCCGTTGTTGGCTACAACTATCGTATGACAAATATCCAGGCTGCCATCGGATTGGCCCAACTCGAAAAAGTGGATTGGCACCTAGCACAGCGCCGCCGAATCGCTCAGACATATTATGAATCTCTCAGAGGAGTCGATGGTATTACTTTACAACCCGAATTGCCGGGATATGTGAATAGCTATTGGATGACCAGCCTCCTGCTGGACGAGAAACTGCCGAAGCGGGATTGGGTCATGCTGCAACTGGCGAAATATGGGATTGAAACGCGTCCTTTCTTCTACCCCATGCACGTCCTTCCAATGTATGAGCATCTCAGTCAGGGACAGAATTTTCCTATAGCCAATCGAGTTTCTGCACAAGGCATGAGTCTACCCTCCTCCGCAAATTTGACCGAAGATGACATTTGGTATGTTTGCGAAAGCCTTGTGAAGGTGTTATGCAGTCCATCTGGAAACCATCCATCTTAAGAGGAATGAAGGTATTATGAAAAATTATTTACGGGAAATTTGGGCCACGCGCTATTTCTGGTCGCATCTTGCAAGGGCCGAATTAAAATACAAGTTCCGCAGGTCGCGGCTGGGATTGTTGTGGACTATGATTAACCCGTTGATACTGATGTTGATGATCACTATTATCTTCGGCAATCTTTTTGGTATCCCCATGCAGGATTTTGCGCCGTATGTGTTTTCGGGTCTGATCGTGTGGGAATTTGTGTTAGGCTCGGCTCTTGGAGGATGCAATTCACTGCTTATGTCTGAGGCATATATCAAACAGTTCAGACACCCTCTGGTAATTTATCCACTTAAGACCACGCTGGTTCAGGTAGCCACTTTTTTGATAGCTATTCAGGCAATGTTTTTATGGTTATTGGTCACAGACCCGACCAACTTGTGGCTCGGCATTATCACACTTCCGATCACCGCCTTCTGCCTTTTTTTACTTGGATGGCCAATCGCTATTCTCACTTCCTCTATCAACCTGAAGTACCGCGATTTTGCGCAGGTGTTGGGACTGGTCATGCAACTCTTATGGTATATATCACCCGTGTTCTTCCAGCCAGAGATGTTTAAGTCAAAGGAGTTAGTCGCTTTATTGGAGTACAACCCCATCACCCACATCTTGAATTTGGTGCGCGCGCCCTTGCTGAACGGTTCATTCCCTTCTGCCGTTGATTTCGGTTATGTGTTTGGGCTGATCGCAGTGTTGTCCCTGCTGGCGATCTGGCGCATGAACCGCGTGGAAAAGACTCTGGTCTATTACTTTTAAACCTATGACCCATTGTTATATTCATATCAAGGATGCTACTCTCCTATATCCATCCAGCCCCTATAACGCGCTGACGTTGAAAGAGGAGGTCTTTAAACGCCTCAGCCTCGGGAAGCCGTCCCGCCTGGTATATGATATTCAGGCGCTCAAACAAGTTAATCTTGAGATCAAGGAAGGGGAACGGGTGGGCATTATCGGGCGCAATGGAGCCGGGAAGAGTACTCTTTTAAAGGCCATTGCAGGCGTATATCCACTGCAAACGGGCGCGATCGAAACACAGGGGAAGATACGCGCCATGTTTGATCTAAGTCTGGGCTTTGAGTTCGAAGCGACCGGACGGGAAAATATCATGTACCGCGGATTACTGTTGGGCGAGTCCCCCAAGAATATTCGGGAGAAGGAACAGCAGATCATCGAGTTTGCAGAGTTGGGCGATTTTATAGACTTTCCGATCAAGACCTATTCAGCCGGTATGCTGGTGAGGCTGGCTTTTGCCATTTCCACGACGGTCAGCGGAGAGATCCTGCTCCTTGACGAGATCCTTGGTGCGGGGGATGCCGCCTTTCAGGCGAAAGCCCGCAAGCGTATGGAGGAGATGATCAGCCAGGCAAAGATCATTGTACTGGTTTCGCATGATATGTCATCCATACGCCGGATCTGTACGCGTGCCATTTATCTGCAAAATGGACAGGTGATCGCCGACGGACCTGCAGATGAGGTCGCCCAAAAATATTTGGTTTCGGTTGGCGCGGGAGGCGGGAATTAATGAAGAAAATAGCCGTGATGTTACCCATCGGGTACCGAGGTGGTAGTTTACGCGCTGCAAAAAATATTTCCAAGAGCATTGCATTCCAAGCTCGCAAACATGGTGATGATATACAGGTTATTTTCTCATATGTGAAAGACGGAAAATATAACTTGGAAACTGAATTTAATGATCTGCGTGAATATGGCATTATCTTGCGGGAGACCACATGGCAAGTTTATCCGAAGGAAGTCTTGCAGGCAGTAATTAATCTAATTGACATAAGCATAACACATCTTGAATTTCCGAATTACTGCCTGCCCTCAGATGGCGCCAATGATTTTTATGATTGTGATTTATGGCTGATTATCAGTGACAGGCTCCCAGCCCCTCTTTTTCCACTAAGAAGATATGCTTGCATCATTTATGACTATATTCAACGATTTGTGCCAGAAATATTTGGTGATAGTAATGAGATTTGGGATATCCAAGTATCAAATTGGTTTAGCTTGGTTCGCAATGCAGCACAAATCTTTGTTACTACCCCATCCACTCATGCCGATGTGATTTCGTACGCAGGTGTACAAGCAAGCCGAATTCACCTGCTTGAATTGGATTTCGAGCCTATCAATCCAGATATTATTGAGACCCCTGCTCTTCACATTCCGGAAAATTACTTTATCTGGACAACCAATGCATCCTTTCACAAAAATCATATCAACGCGCTAGATGCATTAGAAATCTACCTTCAGGAACTAGGTGGCACGTTAAACATCATTATTACTGGGGACAGTTCAGAATACTTTGACATTGAGAATAAATTTGATAGCCGAGACCCTATGCTGCTTGTTCCTCAAATCGACTATGTAAGGAAAAAACTATCAAAAAATTCGAACCTAGGGAAACGAATTCGAGCATTGGGCAACCTTTCAGATAAAATGTATGCTTATGTTCTAAAAAAGGCAAAATTCCTATGGCATCCCGTTATCTATGATAACGGAACATTTAGCGCGGTGGAAGCGGCTTATCTGGGGATACCCACTCTTTCTGGACGTTATCCAGCCATGGAATATATTGATCAAAGATTTGAACTCAATTTGCGTTTTTTTAACCCACGAAACCCTAAGGATATGGCAGAAACATTGTTGAAGATGGAAAAGGATGCAACGACAATCCCATTACCAAGTCGTGAAATTTTGTTAGAACGAGATTGGAAATCCAATTCCTCTGCTTTTTACCAGGCAATTATAGAGCTTCTGTGGTGAGAAAACCTATGGAGACTCCAAAAAGCAAACGTATCCTTTGGCTTCTCAACCATACTACCCTGCGCGATAGCGAAATACCTATGCTCATTCGACTAGGGTTTGAAGTTTATATTCCAAAGATTGTCCCTTCTGATGAAGCCAATCGGAGCGCCTCTGTTAGCCACGAATACGATAATTCACTCTCCATTCCGCCTGGTTTACTTAAGCTCCTGAATCAGTTTGACTTTTATACCAGGCCCTGGCCCAGGTCATTGGCGACAAAAATTAATAAATACTTTGGGATAACCATCGCCGCAATTTTTCCGAAAATGGTTAATGCTGTATGTGGTGCTTTTGAAGGTGACATCTTTTTGCGCGCTTTTGGCTTGGCACAAACTGAAACCTATGCTAATGTGTTTAGGAAAAATTACTCGAAAAAGACTTGTGAAAGAATAAAAAATGGAGACCGAATCTGGCTAGCAACCAATATTGCCACTGTCATAGATAATGAACCAAGCTGGCTCCAGCATAAATCCATTTACTTACCAGTGGGATTGCCTGCGAATATTTATCAGCATGGAGACAAATGGCGCGGAGAGCAGGCAAAAATTCTTTTTGTCTGCCCGCGTATCAACTCAAGCTCTTACTACAATCAAATTTACCGAAATTTCAAAAGGCTGTTCGGAGATATACCTCATGTGATTGCCGGAGCACAACCCGAAGAAGTATGGGACGACCCTAATGTGACTGGGTATGTGAAACAGGAGGAATTTGTAGAAATTTTCAAGTCCTGCAAGGTAATGTATTACCACTCCCAGGAAGAGCGTCACTTGCACTACCACCCCATTGAAGCCATGATATATGGCATGCCTGTTATTTTTATGTCTGGTGGGGTGCTTGAATTCCTCGCAAAGAAGCAATTACCCGGTTGTTGCGATACCCTTGAAAAAGCACGAATCAAGGTTCAACGAATCTTGTCTGGGGACAAAGATTTTATTAACGAAGTAACTATGAGCCAAAAAATAATACTGAAGGAATTCGAGACACAGCATGTTGAAGATCGCTGGCACGAGAACTTTATTCCGCTTATCCGAATCTATGACGAAGAAAAAAAAACTGTGAGCACGGAGCAAAGTTCACGGGACTTAAAGCACATCGGTATCTGGATGCATGAAACCAACCCGAACGGATTCACTGGCGAAGGAATTTCTCGTTTGCTGGCAATGGTTGTACGCGGAGCACAAGAACACTCTGACTTGCAAATTCATATCGCGGCTGTTTCATGGGTTAAACAGGCGATCATAGATTATATGGAGGATTTGGGTGTAGACACTCAGCACCTCGCTTTTGTATTTGTGGATGAAAAGCCACCTCTCATTTTTCAGCTTTATAATTGGTGGAGTACTCGAAACCCTCGTCCTCGACGACAATGGATTATTTTTAACAAACTACGAGGATTTTTGCGGGAATTCCGCGCTGAACTGGGCACACGGTTTATCACATTAAGAACAGGGGGATGGCTGTTTGCCATTATCATACTCGCTTTCATCACATTACCGCTTATCGTGATTCTCGGCATCATACTCCTTGTTTTGCGTGCTATCAAGGAATTGCTTGACCGTCTGATTTTTCTTTTACGTATTAACCGATTAACATCATCCATTATGGGCGGCCTGAATTGGGTAAAAGAAACTTTATTTAGTCTCGCATCAAGAGCATACGGCCGTTTGGTTCACGCTGAGCTGATGTTGCTTGCTAAAAAAGTCGGGGGGGATAAAAAATTTGCGGCCTGGTTCTTTGCTTATCCTAACAACAAATTTCTAAGTTATTTCAGTTCACCCAAAATTATAGCTGTCCCGGATATCGTATACATGGATTTTCCAAGCAAATATTCTCGAGAAGCAAAGGATTTGATAGAAGTCCAGTCCTTTTTCATCAAACAAACTGTAAATAATGCGGATGCAGTGATCACATTTTCAGAGTATGTTCGGCAGAACCATGTGATCAAGCCAGGCTATCAACGAGAAGAAAATGTTACTGTCGTCCGTCACGCTCCGATTGAAACACGTTCTTTGATCTCACCCCGCCTCGGGGTAGATGATGACGAATTGCGCCTGCTCGCCCGCCGGGTCATCAAAAACTATTTACGAAAACAAACTCAAAACCGCAGTGACAAGGATGCCATCTATTTGCGTTCGTTAAATCTTGGAGAAATAGACTACCTGTTTGTATCCTCTCAAAGTCGTTTACATAAAAATCACCTCAACTTATTGAAAGCATATCGCTTCTTATTAAGGGAGAGATACATCAACCTCAAGCTCGTTTTTACCGGTGAGTTTTCAGATGAAATGGATGAGTACATCACAGAGGAAAGATTACATCTTGATGTCCTTTCCATGCATTACATGCCGCCGGTAGTTCACGCCTCCTTCTATACCTGCGCCAAACTTACTGTTGTTCCAACCCTTTTCGAGGGTGGTTTTCCGTTCGTGTTCTCGGAGTCGCTGTCGGTTAATACACCGGTTGTCTTAAGCGATATCCCAGCCGTGCGTGAAGTTTTTTCTGAAGAAGAACGTAAACTATTTTGCTTTGATCCATACAACATACAGGAGATGGCCCATAAAATCAAATGGGCATTGGAAAATCGCTCCTCTCTGTTGGATGCCCAAGCTAAAACCTTCGAGCAAATGAAAATGCGTACCTGGAAAGATGTTGCAGAAGAATACATTCGCATATTTATTGAGACGAAAAAGAGAAAAGACAAAAATGAATCCCCACATCCTCTTTGATCACAACTCATTAAATAGATATTTATTATGTTTTGTCCATATACCCAAAACTGCTGGCTCATCATTTACGGATGTGTTAATCACAGTAATTGGACAAGACAAGTTTCGAACTTTATTTCCAGATATACTAAGTGGTTTCAAAGAGGCCGATTTTGACATTAATACCTACAATGGCATCAGCGGTCATTTCCCCTATGAGATAAGAAAATTGATTTCAAAACCCGCACTGTTTCTAACGTTTCTACGTGATCCACTATCAAGATCGTTATCACATTTTAATCAATTTCAACGCATGAACTTGGATGATCCTTTGATTCAAAGAAGTGAAAATTATCATTACTATGAACAGGTGGGACAAATGACCTTTGAAGATTTTATTGAACATCCTTTCTTTGGAGAACAAATATCCAATTTGGAAACACGCATGTTGGGACTTCTCATTGATCACCCCATCCATCAACTTAAGGAAGTGATGCCTATAAACAAAGCAGAAGATCGTTTTTTTAGTCTGGAATTAGCCAAAGAGCGATTAGAACAGTTTACCTTTATTGGCATACAGGAAAAATTTCAAGAATCATTAGACATTTTTTCTTATCAATTTGGTACACGACCTATCAAAAATCCACCGGAATTAAATATATCGTCAAATAAAATCCAACTCACAACTCTGTCAGAACAGGTAATAGAGAAGCTGGGCCAACTGAACAAATTGGATGTCGAATTATATGAGTTTGGGCAAATGCTCTTTACGAAAAGATATAGCGAAATGATATCAACGTTAAACAGAGAATATCAACAAGCTGATCATAATTCCCTGTATGAAATGCTATCTATCGAGTTTTATAAGAAAAATAAGATCAGAGAAATCCCCTATCGATATGAATTCGAGGAAGTATATCAACGCTCAGGCTGGTATCCTCTTGAACGAGTGAATGGAGAAATGTGGATATGGAGTGGCCCGGAAACTACATCAACGGTGGATTTGCCATTCGACCATACTGATAATCTACAAGTTCGATTTCAAGTTACACATTTTATCGAGTTTGACATACTGGAAAGTCTGGAGCTTCGCATCGACGACCAACGCATACACCTGATTCATACTATAGAGAATGGAATTCATCTCTTCACCGGCATTATTCCAGCCAGCCCGGAAAGAACGCATTTTCCTAGGCGGCTCAGCTTCTATGTCAATCGGACGGTCTACCCGTCCGGCATGACCGCTGAATCTCCCGACGCGCGCCTGTTGGGCATAGCCCTGAGCTGGATCGAGATCACACCCGCAGAATGATAAAAAGAGATCACGCGTTTATCACGATCTTTCTCACTCTGGGTGCGTTGGAATTCTTTATTGCCGCGTCGTTGATCTTCTCTCTTGAACCAGATCCTACAAACGCGATCTTTTTGGGATATTCCGCCGCAAGGTGGGCTGTCGCCCTCATCGCCATCGGCTGCAGCATAACATCCCTCTACCTTGCTCGCCGCATCCATCAAAGCGGGTTGCCCAACAGGATGGAAACCATTCTGACCCGGCACTTCTCATCATGGCGCTCGGCCTCCATCGCCTTGTTCCTGGTCGGCATCATCGTCCTCCTCAGCCCGCCGAGTCATCTGGGAGAATATGCGGAATATTTCGTACGCGTGCGCCCACTGTTGATCGTCATCACCACCCTGCCGTTTCAATTTTTTGTTCCCACAATATTTAAAGTAGATTTCCAACCTGAAACGGATATTGTCAAACCATCCCTGATCGCCCTCTCCATATTTGCCGTTCTTGTGGGATTCATCGCTCTTACCAGGCTGGGGGTTGATCCCGATACCCATTTCTGGAATGTGGCAGGCGTGCCTCTTACCACTCTGCAGCTTACGAACGTTTTCCTGATTACGTTATTATCCTTTCAGGTCATCAATAAAATTTCCACGTCTACTAAAATATCACCCATCATTATGGACGCTTGTATTGCCCTGTTGATCTATATAATAGGGGTGTGGATATGGTCACAAACGCCCATGCTCAAACACTTCAACGCCCTCCGCCCGGCGCCGCCCGCCTTCCAATATTTCCCGTATAGCGATGCGCGCATCCACGACCTTGGTGCACTCTCTATCCTGGAGGGATACGGTATTTTTTTTGGTCAATATACTGATAAGCCCATGTACATGATACTAATTGCCATGCTCCATCGAGTGGCAGGCTATGACTATAACAAGCTTAGCCTGTTCCATCTTTATTGCATGGGTCTTATTCTTCCGTGCCTGTTTTGGCTTGGTAAACAATTCTCCAGTAGACATTTCGGAATCGCCATTGCACTGGTCATCTTGATACGCCAACGCAACGCCATCCTGCTCGCCCATATACTGGCGGGGACGAACCCGAGGCTGCTGCTCACGGAAGTTCCCGTCATGCTGGGCTTGGTGGTTTTGTGCATTGTTGTTTTTTCATGGATAAAGGAAAACAGGACCAAGGATGGCACATGGCCCTACCCGCTTCTGGCGGGAGGCATTCTGGGCGCGCTATCCTTGCTGCGCCTTAACCCGATTGGACTATTACCTGTCCTCGTGCCTGTCAGCGCGCTTGCAATTCGAAAAACAGGCACAAATTGGAGGAGTCCGACTTTAATTTTCGTACTTGGTTTTCTTTTGGTGCTTACGCCGTGGCTGCTGACTGGTCAGGATGCAAGTGGCAAGCCTTATCTATTGATCAAAATCCTTGATGTAATTAACATCCGGTACGTTCCTGGCTTTCCATCTTTTGAGCAGAACGATCAAGCGTATTTAATCGCAACTACAAAGCTCGCATCCATCTCACGTTCATATATAAACAGGTCAAGCCAATATATAGACTCGACAAGTTTTCCCGGATTTGCGATTAACCACTCCATACACAATATGGTCGCCGCGTTTTTGGCGTTACCTGATTCTCTTCATCAAAATGATCAAACCCTGAAAAATTTGGTCGTAAGACCTTATTTTGACGAAAAGCAAACAACGACCTGGCGTGGTGAACTTCAAGCAGGTCAAATCCCATTCCTCCTGATCAATTTGTTTTTGCTCTCGCTAGGTTTAGGGTGGAGCTGGAGTCGTTGGAAATGGGCGGGGATCTTTCCAGTAGGCATTTTTGTCGGCTATATTATTACCCTAGGGTTGGCACGAAGCTCAGGCTCACGGTATATCGTCCCCATCGATTGGATACTCTTCTTTTATTACATACTGGGAATGGTTGCCTTATTGGAAAAATTTACAAATGTCTTTGAAACTATCCAAAGCGCTACATCCATGTCGCGAGGCATCAATCCGATGAAATTCATGCCCGTATTCACAATTTTAATGCTGCTTTTGCTAGGCACGCTTATTCCAATCGTCCAAATACCTGTTATTACTCAAAATTTTCCAGTCTGTGAGAACCAGGTTAATGACCTTGTCAATCCACAGATCGATATGCTTAGAGGCAAAGTTCTCTATCCGTATTTTATGGATAAAATTTTCTACTTTACATTTCTCACCTGTAATCAAAGTGTCGAGATAGCGCTCAAAGACTTTGATTCGTCTCTTGAAAATGGGCAAACGATTATGATCGGTTTTTCGAAGGAAATAGCCAACCAGCCAAATGCGATCTTCCTTGAAGAGAACCGCGTCATTCAACAGATCTGGGCGAATGAATAAGCAGAAATTTTTGAACAGATGATATTACAATGATAGCGTTATTCTCCACAATACCTGCTGTATTGATCTTTAAGATGATCATGCTAACTGACATGAGCAATGCGCCAGCAGCGGTTATTCCCC
>Ga0070699_100002704_pt1 | contig 15808 bp, 18 predicted proteins | sample KBSK1503metaG_FD_65473 | JGI IMG/M metagenome (GOLD analysis project Ga0070699, IMG submission 65473) | Corn, switchgrass and miscanthus rhizosphere microbial communities from Kellogg Biological Station, Michigan, USA - KBS K1-50-3 metaG | ecosystem: Host-associated > Plants > Roots >...
GGAGCGGCGCCGAAGGCCCGATCGACTCGATCTATCTGGACGACCCGGACCAGAACTCGATCGAGGTCTCGACGTACCCGGCGCCCAGTCAGGACAGGCTATGAGCGACCTCGATCGGATTGTGCGCGAGCTCGTGATCGCCAACCGGATCCTCGCCAACGAGGACGTCGTCGACCCATATTATGGGAGATCTACAGCACGCCTGCCGCGGAGGAAATGGAAGATTAAGGGGGCTATGCCCCGTTCAGAAACAGCGGATGCCCGAGCATCCCGCGGTCAGTTCAGCGAGGCGAGACGGACCAAGTCAGCGCCTGCATCCTCCGGCGTCACCCATCGTTCGAACACCACCCCACACGGACACGCCATCCGGAGCAGATAGCCATTCCACGCTGGCGTGGTGGCTTCGGCAGTCCGTCTGACTGAGCCCCTGCCTTTCACCGTAGCGCCTTCAGCACTGTCCGTAGCCTGTCCTTCGCCAAAACCTCGTCCGACTCGTTCAAGCAACCCGAGGTCCTTCCACGGATCCAAGACTACGAGCCTCGTGGAGAAGGGCTACCGGACAACGGGACAACGGGCATCCTCAGACCATCGACCGGGCACGGTTAGACGAGATTCGGGGTGGAGGACGGGAAGCGAAAGGCAGGAGTGGGGCTGGGCGTGCGCGTTCGGTGGTAGACCGGCGGTGCTGGACTACGCCGCTCGGCGGACATAGCGGTGATGCAGGCCACCGACTTCGGGAATCGGGACGATCGCGCCGCGCGCCGGCGGCTCGATCGGCCGTCCGTTGGGTGCGTCCTTGTCGAGCGAGAGGTGAGTGCGAGCCCGGTGGTAGTACGAGAAGTAGCGAGCCAGAATGCGCCGCAGGTGCTGTTCGCCGAGGACGAGAACATGATTCAAACACTCGCGCCGGATCGAGCCGATAAGCCGCTCCGCGAAAGGATTCTGCCACGGGCTGTGCGGCGCCGTGAGGACTTCGTCGATCCGCATGCCCTTCACTCGGTGCCGGAACTGCTTACCGTAGACTTGGTCACGGTCGCGCAGGAGGTAGGACGGCGCGGTGTCATCCGGAAAGGCGTCGACGATCTGCTGGGCCGTCCAGTGGGCGGTGGGATGCGCTGTCACGTTGAAGTGTACGACGCGCCGGCGATGGTGAGCGAGCACGATAAGGACGAAGAGTACCCGCAAACCCACGGTGGGGACAGTGAAGAAATCGATGGAGACTAGGTCCCGGACATGGTTGGCGAGGAACGTCCGCCACGTCTGGGACGGCGGTGTGCGCCGCTTCGAGAGCAGCCGGGAGACCGTACGCTCGGCCACCTCGATTCCCAGCTTTTGCAGTTCGCCATGGATTCGAGGCGCGCCCCAGAGAGGATTGGCCTGAGCCATTCGTGCGACGAGAGCCCTGAATTGGCGGCTTACGCGCGGGCGTCCCGCTGCAGGGCGAGCGGAGACTCTGGCCCAGTACTCGCGGAAGCGACGGCGCTGCCACCGCAGGACCGTGTTGGGTGACACGATGACGAGAGCTTGCCTCCAGCCGGCCCACACCTTGGACAACGCGACCCAGAACAGCCGATCGCTGCTGAGCAACTTCGGCCGGTTCACCATCTTCTTGTAGACGGCGAGCTGGTGGCGCAAAGCAAGGTTCTCCAGGGCGACCTGACGGTGGCCACCACAGAGCATCGGGAGGAGTCGAAGCAGGTGGAGCAGGAGAGTGACCATTGAGCCGAGATCTTCTCCGTATCAGCGCCGACAGATCAATCACTTGGCGACGGACGGAGTTTTGGCGAAGGACAACGTGCTGAATCGGCTGTCCGAGCACTACTCCATGCCCGCGCCGTGCATCGTGGACACGGCGCGGGGCAGGACGGCGCCGCTCACCGCCGCGCTGGCCATCGTCGAGGGGCTGACCGAACACGTGGGATCGGCGGCCATCAACTCGACGTAGACGGCTCACGGGTAGCTGCTGTCGCAAACGCGGCGCAGTGACTCACACAGTTCGAACATGCGCGGATCGCGTACGAGCGTCGTTCGCACGATGAAGTTGCGGCCGTTCAGCGCGATATAGCGGCGGCCCCGCAGCTGGAACCAGCACGGGTTGTTGCGGTCGCAGAACACCCCCGAGAGGCCGTGCGTCTGCAGCCTGTCGTACAGCGCCGGGAGATCGAACACTGTACCGTCGAGCACCACGTCGCCCTTGATGCGGTTGTTCAGCTCAGGCCCCCACCGGCTGAAGGGTGCCTCGGTGTCGAGGTAATGGTCCTGCAGCTCCAGCGCGAAGGGCAGACCGTCGCCCGCTAATGCCGTGCGCCGTAGTAGCGAGTGGCGCACCATCTATCTCCGCAAGAAGGCCCAGGGCAAAACGGCCAAGCAAGCGCTGGTCGTTGTCGCCGTCAAGCTGCTTCATGCGGTGTACGCCATGCTCAAACACCGGCAACCCTTCAACCCCTCACGTCTGCTCGTCGCGCCGGCGATGATTCACACTTGACATCTCATGGGATGTCTCCGTTAGGCTGGCTCGCGGGAGTCTAGCAGACATAGCGTGCTTTACGACCAATGCCGCGCACAAAAGCTTGGAGATGTGGACCCTCGGTCGTTAGAGTTGGGTGAATCGTGCCGACCGGGCCGCTCTTTTTGGTGCTAGAAAGGAGCTAAGTCTGCGGGCTGTGCGGCGGTATCTGTTTATCATTTCGCGTCGTGAGCCAGAGCAGACGTACCAGACCATGAAGCAGAGTTTCGCCGGTCACGCGGATATTGAAGTAGTCGTTGACCGCCGAAGCCGCGAACGACGTTGGCAGATAATTCCGATTGAAGTCAATCGCCGCGCGAGGGAACGGCGGACAGCGGACATCGACGCCCTCCTCCAGCAGGTCAGGTGGGTGGTCGTCGCACAGAGAACGGACGACGCGTGAGCTGGGCATCGCCGCAGCGGTTACGTCGTCGAGACGGCGGTACGCTGATGGTTCGCTGAGCCGGTACGGTGCTGGTGCGCGTGCCGTCGTTCGGCTGACTCCGCCCGCCACCGAGGTTTCTCGGCCACAGATCACTCGCCACCGCCTGCTCCGGCGTCGCCTTGTCGAAGGGTGGCGAGGGCATCAGATCGAGTCCGGTGCCCGCATGCCTCGATAAGTTGTCGCGCCGTCCATTCTGCAGTCGGATGCTCTGTGACATTGAAATGCACCAGCCGCCGCCGACCGTGGCTGAGCACGACGAGCACGAACAGCACTCGAACTTCGCAGTCGGCACCGTGAAGAAATCCAAGGCGATCAGGTCCTTAGCGGGGTTTGTCGGAAACGCGCGCCATGCCTGCGACGTGGTCTCCGGTGCCGGACCATATACTTCGAAACTGTCGCCTGCGAGACCGTCAGGTCTAGCTGCAGCAACTCGCCGTGGATGCGGGCGGAGCAGGTGATTGATCCCATGAGAACGGCTGCCGAGAAAGGCGGACGACGGCGTGCGACCCGAGGCGGTCACCGTCCACCAGCCATCCATTCGCGCACGCAGAGCAGCGCATGATGTCGTCTTCGATCGTCGATGATCGCGGGGTCTGGGACGAAGTGACAATCATTCTTCGCTAGGCAAGACTCTATCGATTCGCGTAGTTCGTCGGATCGTGATGAATGAATTCGCAAAGTCCCCAGAGGACAGAGCCTCGCTATTGATCGCGACTGTAGTTGGTAATGTCCCCGCGGTTCCCTCAGCCGTCGCCCCGTGAATGTGCTCCCTTTCGGTCAGACGAAACGCATGCGGCTCGGTGAATGCGTTCTCGCGCTTGTCGACGACCTTTCTCGTGCTATCGGCCTCCTCCGTGTAGAGGCCGTTGGCTGTCCAAGCGACGAAGGCCATTGGATGATTCACGCTAGCCCGCGTCCCTTGCTTGTTCATGACAAACAGCGAATTATCGATGTGCGTGTTGAACACGGGGAATATCGGATTGCCAGACTCATCACTGGCGGAGACTAAGATTAATGTGTCGGTGTCGCCATTTGAGAATGTCTCTCGGGTCACTTGCACCGTCGCACAGATTCCATCCCGACATTGGTTCACGTATGCATCCTCAGTGCGAACCCTTAATCTGACGACTGAGGCGGCGATGGTCGGTTCAACTAGGATACTCATGATTGCCAGGGCAAAGATCAATCGTGGGACCATCGTCATCTCCGTTCTCCGACGGTCAATGGTCAAGAGTGACGCGCAGCGCCTCACGCCCCAGATGATTCGTCAAGAGACCACTACTGATCTTGCTGCTACTTGAAAATGTCGCCGTATCCCCGAGTGGTTCTACGTCGCGCGGCAAGCCCACGGTTGTACGAAATGGCCCTGTGACTCTTAAGAGGGCGAGCGCCCGTCGGCAATCGCTTAGAGTATTGTCTGCATAATCGCCGTGTGCGAACATCGCCTCGGATGCGCGACACCGAGAATTCTCGCACGTTGGACGTTCCATGATGCGTACCGATCAACCTCAGCGGGAGGCGATGTCGATGAAGCGGATGCTTTCGCCCTTTGTCGAACATTCACAGCGAGCAGATGGAATGGCCGATGATGACGCTGCCGTCGCCGGTTACTCCCGAACGGACGACACCTCCATCACTCCCTTCACCATCCGGTCTCGGCGTTTCGGTAGGCGGCTGTTGCTTGGTCTCCATCCAGCCGAGGTGATGGCATTCCTCGACGTGGTCGCCGGCGCGTTAAAGAATGCGCAGACCCGGTACATCGAAATCGGGACAGAGATGCAACTTCTCGAAGCCGATGTTCAGGCTCGCACGATGACGGAGGTCGCGAATCCGCGGCTGGACATGTCTCATGAAACGGCAGTGCAAGCGCAGGACGCCGACGCCGCGGGCCGGCTCGAGGCGCTACGAAGTGCGGCGTTGCACGAGGTCGAGGCTTTGCTCCACGACGCTCAAGCGCGCGCACACGCGGCCATCGAGGCCGCACGCGAGCGCGCCGACGCAATAGTGCGCGAGGCCGAAGCGCTGAAGGCGCAGCAGAACCACGAAGCGGAAGACGTCGTGACCAAGGCAGGGGCCACCGCCGGGTCAGTCGTCATGGCGGCGCGAGATCAGGAAACCGCTATACGGCGGGAGGTTGAATGCCTGGCCGAAAGCCGTCTTCGGTTCTTCGACGATATGCGGGCGACGCTGGACGCGTGTCACGGCTGGCTCGCTACGGTCGATCCTCGCGCGGACGTCGCGTTCCGGCGACCTGAACGAGTCGTCCGAATGTGTCGGCGATCGCGTCGTGTCAGCGTCGGACACTCCTGCAAACAGTGACGGCCTCGCCGTTCAATCACGGCTGCGTTCGTGGCGTCGACGCCCGTAGTGTCCCAACATTCGGCCGAGCTGGCTGGCGCACGCGCCCTGCGGGTGGGCAGCTCGGCGGATGACCGCGGACATCTCACGCCTACGGCTCGTACTAGTGTCCCTCGCGGAGGGATTAACCGCCACCAACCACGTTCTCCGAGCGCAGCTGAAGGGCAGCGCCAGCGCCCGTGAGACTTGACCGAGCAGGGACCTCGCCGAGCTGGCAGACAAGGTGATCTGACGTTACGCGTTGACGCCGCTACTCCGGCGGGCTGATGTCCTGGGATGACACGACGGAATTCGCCGGGGGCGGGTGCTCCGTTTACTGCGCGTACGCCTGCACAGGATATGCGTACTGGACTCCGCTTACATCGGTCGCCACAAGTGAAGTCTCCGCATACGTCCAGCAGCAAATCGTCGTCCCGTTCGCCTGCGTGGTGTTGCTAGGGTCGAGGGTGATGTACACATTAACGGACCGTACGAAGCCCGCACTGTCCAGTACGTTTTCCCATTCCCATTTTGCCGGAGCGTCGAACCAGTTGGTCTGGTGAGTCAGCCCCATCACGGCACTGGTACGCACGACGTTCGGCGGCAAGGCGATATTAGCGACGAATGTTCTAACGCCCAGCGATGCGTTTATAACGATCGGCGACTGCGCCATTGCTGGTGAAGTAAACAGCAACACCGCGATGGAGAACAACGCGATCTTAAGTTTCTCCACCCCCTCAAGCCGAGACATCACCCACCAATGCCCGTTCCGAACCCCACTCATTTGATTCTCCTTTCGGCACTATCGGTGCAGGGCCACGATCAGTGCCGCAAGCGGATGCCAGATCGACGACGACGATTGGCCGAGGTTTTCGGAGCGCTATCGTGTGCTCGGTGCCATATGGACATGACACAGAGTCAGGTTGACATTCCATGCCGAAATGAGCCGGAGTCGGAGCGGCGGGGCCGACGCGGTTATCTCCGCGGTTCGGAAGCTCATTTCTGCTTCACTTCCCGCTGCCAATCTTCGTCCTCGAACCGAGGGGCTCGTGGCCCAGCCCGGCCGAGAACGAGCAGATCATGAGCAAGTCGCTCAGGACTCGGGACGACGTCGGCGCAGCGGAACGTCGGCGCCGCCGGCGCGGCGACACATTCCCGCGTGTAGATATTGAGCACGGTCAAGTTGCGCACCGTCCGCCCACCCGCGAGGGCATCTTGCATGAACTCCATCGCCCAGTGCTCATGGGGCGGCGTGGGGGCTGGGCCCGACGCGGGCGACCGCACTGCGATGGCGTCGCCGACGCCGGCGGCGGAGCGCCAACCCTTCCGTGTGGGCAGATCGCCGGCGCGGTGGGGTGAGCGCGGCGACGGCCGCCCGAATCTTACGTCGCGCCGGCCTGTCGCGTGGGGCCGCCTGGGCGCCCCTCCGCTGGTGCACCGCTATGAACATCCGCGGCCCGGGGACCTGCTGCACTTGGACACAAAGAAGCTGGGTCGGATCGCGGGGCTCGGCCACCGCATCACCGGGCGGGCGGGCAATGTCGATCGCCACCACGGCATCGGTTGGGATCTGCTGCACATCGCCGTCGACGATTACCCTCGGGTCGCATACGTCGAGCTCCGAGCCTATGATCACGGCACCACCGTCGCCGGCTTTCTCCGGCGGGCGCTCCGCTGATTTCGCGACCACGGCGTCCGCATCCGGCGCGTGTTCACCGACAATGGCTCCGGGTACATCTCGCGCAGCTTCCGCGCCACCTGTCAAGGCTTGCATGTTCAGCATCGCCCACTCGGCCATACACGCCGCGCACCAACGGCAAAGCCGAGCGGTTCATCCAGACGGCGCTGCGCGAATGGGCCTACGTTCGCTCGTACTACAGCTCCGCAGAACGTACGCAGCGACTAGGGACCTGGATCGATCACTACAACTGCGTCCGGCCACATGGCCGTCTAGGCGCTACGCGGTTGCCGAGTTCGCTTTCGCGATAGGCCTGCGATGGGTCGAGGCGGACAATGCCCGCGCTTCATCGCCATCGGACGACCGCCGCGTGCGCCACGATCACGTATCAGGTCGCCCGCCGTGCAGGGCGGGCACGCCGCCACCCATGCCAACCGCCTTACGGCACGATTACGATGTCGTTTGGCTTCAGGTAGAGATCCTCCTCCACCGAGTCATTCGTCACACGGTTGTAGTTGAACGGGATTCGGACCCTCTTTTCGCCTTCTTGTCTGAGGACGACGACCCGGGTCCGTGACGCGAACTGGGTGAAGCCTCCGGCCAGCGCTAGGACGTCGAGCACCGACGTCCGGCTCTTTAGCTCGTACCGGGCGGGCTTGAAGACCTCGCCGATGACCGAAACCTTGAAGCTTTTGACATCGTTCACGATCACCGTCACGGCCGGCGACGGCACGTACTCGGCGAGCCTCTGCGCGAGCACGTTGCGCAGCTCGGTCGGGGTCAATCCAGCCGCCATCACATCGTCCAACAGCGGTAGGGAGATCATGCCGTCGGGGCGTACGGGCAGCACCCGGCTCATCGCCTCGTTCTTCCAGACGCTGATCGCCAGAACGTCTTCGGGTCCGATCTTGTAATCTTCGAGACCCGCCGGCGGCTTCAGTTTTTGTGCCGCGGCCGGCGGTTTCGGCGCCTGTTGCGCCGACTGCGCCGACGCGTCGGTGCCGACGACGAGCGCTGTCAGTATTGCGATGAGCGCGAAAACCCGATGCAGCATCATTGCGACCTCCCAATCGGTTGCTCTGGATGGTTCACGGCCTTTGGTGCCCCGTCCCGCCCGCGGTGCGCGAACCCAGCAGTCGACGACGAATCGTCAAGCGGGATCGAATTATAGAACAGACTCGTGCCGGAGGCGTAGACTGGTGGATCGGCTACTCAGAGATCGATCAGCAGATCACCCGATAGGAAATGATGCGTCGGGCACAGGGACTTCAAATTTTCACGCGCGCCGGGCGCTATACCCCCCGGTATATTGGCAAGCCCGAGCGACTGCCGTACCGTCAACAGCCGCCGGTGCGGTTCAATTTCGTCCACGGAGGCTGGATCGTTGTCTGAACGCGAGCGGCGGCAGTCTGATGTTACGGTGCCGTTCCACCGCCCGTCCATCGGCGAGGAGGACATCGCGGAAGTCGCCGACGCGCTCCGGTCCGGCTGGTTGACCACCGGCCCCAAAGTCCGGCAATTTCAGCACGACTTCGCGAAGGCCCTCGGCGCGCGCCACGCCCTCGCGGTCAACTCCGCTACCGCAGCGCTGCATCTCGCTCTCGAAGCGGTGGGGGTCAGCGCGGGGGACGAGGTTGTCATCCCGACGTACACCTTCACCGCGACAGGCGAAGTCGTCACCTACCTCGGCGCACGGCCCGTGCTGGCCGACTGCCGGTCCGATACGCTGAATGTCGATGTAAGTACGATCGAGCGCTGCCTCAGCTCGCGCACCAAGGCCATCGTTCCTGTTCACATCGCCGGTCAAGTGTGCGACATGGAGCCCATTCTCGAGCTCGCACGGGCCCGCGGGCTCGCAGTGATCGAGGACGCCGCGCACGCCTTGCCGGCGACCTACAAAGGTCGCCCGGTCGGGACAATCGGCGATCTGACCGCGTTCAGTTTCTACGCGACGAAGACCATCACGACCGGCGAAGGCGGCATGGTGACGACGGAGCGTGACGACTACGCGGCGCGTGTGAAGCTCATGAGCCTGCATGGCCTCAGCGGCGATGCGTGGAATCGCTACGGGGCGCGGGGACAGTGGTACTACGAGGTCACCGACTTCGGCTTCAAGTACAACATGACGGACGTAGCGGCGGCGCTGGGATTGCGGCAGCTCGTGCGCATGTTGACGTTCCAGCGCCAGCGCGAAGATATCGCCCGTCGTTACAACGACGCCTTCGGTGGGCTCGACACGTGTTTCGTGCCGCGCGATGCCGGCCTAGGGCTGCACGCCTGGCATCTATACATTCTCGAGGTCAACGGAACGGCGCTGCGCATCGACCGTGACGAGGTCATCGAGCGGCTGCGCGGCGGAGGGGTGGGCACGTCGGTGCACTTCATTCCACTGCATCTGCACCCCGCCTACCAACGAGCCTACGGGTATCGCGCGGGACAGTTTCCGATGGCCGAGGCCGCCTTCGCTCGTGCGATTTCGCTTCCGATCTATCCCGCAATGACGGACGCCCACGTCGATCATGTCATCGACGTCGTGCGTACCACGCTGTGTGAGTCGCGCCGTTGACCAGCAAGCGACTTCTGGATCTGTGCGGTGCGATCGTCGGCCTGCTCGTCTCGCTGCCGGTGCTGGTATTCATCGCGATCGCGATAAAGCTCGATTCGAGGGGGCCGGTCTTCTTCACGCAGGTCCGTGTCGGTCGGCAGGGGCGGCCGTTCCGGCTCTACAAGTTTCGCTCGATGGTCGTGGATGCCGACAAACACTCCGCGATCACCGGGAGCGTCGACGCGCGCGTAACCCGGGTTGGCCGGATGCTTCGACCTTTGCGCCTAGACGAGCTGCCGCAACTTCTCAACGTCCTCAAAGGCGAGATGAGCCTCGTGGGCCCGCGGCCGGAGGCGCCGTCGATTGTGAGTCGCTACACCGCGGAGCAGCGCCGGGTCCTCGAGGTGCCACCTGGTCTCACGGGCCTCACGCAGTTGACGCATCTGGACGAGGCGAGCCGGATGCCTCCGGGCGCCGACCCAACGGAGCATTACGTCCAACACGTCCTGATGGGTAAGCTCGAGCAAGACCTCCATTACATCGAATCACGCACGTTCTTGGGTGACGTCGCCATTCTGCTGCGTACGCCCGTGTGCCTCGCGCAGTGCGTGCTCGCGCGACCGCGCCCGGATCGCCTCGTCAAGGCCGCGCGACTCTCAACGGACATCGCGTTTGCCGGAGTCGCAACGTACGCGGCGTTCCTGGCGAGGTACGACGGCAACATTCCGGCCGACGATGTCGCGTTCCTGATTGGGGGACTGCCACTCATACTATCCGCGTACGCATCGGCGTTTCTCCTGCTCGCGACATTCCGCAGCATCTGGCGCTTTGCCAGCGTTGAAGATTTCTGGCACGTCGCCAAAGCGTGCGGCATCGGCGGAATCGTCACCGCCGCCGGGATGCACATCATCTATGGCTGGCCGTATCCCAGGTCGGTTCTCGTGATGTCACCGGCGATCACGCTGCTCTTTCTGGCCACGGCCCGCTTGACGTGCCGGACGCTCGCGACGGCGCTGGGCAACGCCGGAGCGGCGCGCGACCGGCGCCGGGTGGTCATCGTCGGCGCCGGCCGTACCGGCGCGTCTCTCGCACGTGAGATCGTGAGCAATCCGCGGCTGCCCGTCGACCTGGTCGGCTTCGTCGACGACGATCGGCATCTGCAGCGCGCCATGCTCCACAACGCGCCGGTGCTCGGGACGACGTCCGAGCTCGAAGAGCTGACCCGCAAGCATCAGCTGAGCGAGGCCATCATTGCGATACCGCGGCCGACGCTGAGCCAGCTCAGACGCATCCGCGAGGCGTGCACGCGCGCGGGTCTCGTCTTCCGGACGCTGCCGTCGCTCGAACAGCTCGTGAGCGGCGACGGCCACGTGCGGTACTTGCGCAAGGTCGACGTGGACGCGCTGCTGCAGCGCGATGTCCGGCCGCTCGACACCGAGAAGATTGCGAAATTCCTCGAGGGCAAACGGGTGATGGTCACGGGCGCCGGCGGCTCGATCGGATCCGAGCTGTGCCAGCAGGTTGTCCGGCTCGGCGCCGAGTCGCTTGTGATGGTCGAGCGCGCCGAGAATGCTCTGTTTGCGTTGTCGGCGGAGCTGCAGACCATCGGCTCGTCGACGAAGCTGACGGCCGCGCTGGCGGACATCAAGCACATCGTCCGGATGTCCGAGCTGTTCAGCCATTTCCGCCCGCAAGTCGTCTTCCACGCTGCGGCGTACAAGCACGTGCCGATGCTCGAATCCCATCCCACGGAGGCCGTGCTGAACAACGTCATCGGAACGGCCCGGCTGGCGAACCTCGCCACCTCGCATTCCGTCGAGGACTTCGTGTTCATCTCGACGGACAAGGCGGTTCGACCGGGCAATCTGATGGGCGCGACCAAGCGGATCTGCGAGCTGTACCTCATGGCGCTCGAGACCGCGAAGCAGACGCAGCTCGAACCGGCGCCTGTGACGGCCAAGTTTCGCATCGTCAGGTTCGGCAACGTCCTCGGCAGCGCCGGCAGCGCTCTGCCCCTGTTTCAGCGTCAGATCGAAGACGGCGGACCGATCACGATCACGGACCCGGATGTTTCACGCTTCTTCATGACCATCGAGGAAGCGGTCGGGCTCGTCCTGGAATCGACGACGCTGGATACGCAGGGCGCGGTCGCGGTCCTGGACATGGGTGCGCCGGTGAAGATCACCAATCTGGCGGACGATCTCATCACCGCGCTCGGTCTGTCACCGTCCGCCGTGCCGCGACAGTTCATCGGGTTGCGCCCCGGCGAAAAGATGCACGAGGTGCTGTGGGACGAGGTCGACGAGGTACTGCCGTCGGTCCACCCTCGAATCGCCATCGTTCGGCCGAGCAGCAAGCCGCTGAAGGAGATGAATGCGCTCGTGCGTCAACTCGAGCAGCTGGCCGTCGAGGGCCGCGTCGGCCCACTGCTGGCGATGGTGCGCGAGATGATCCCCAGTTACACTGGAAACACGCCGGATGCCGGTCCGACCGTCCAGCACCTAAATGCGGAGCCCGACAAGCCGCTGGCACCGGCGGCGCCCGGCGCCCGGGCCTCTTTCGGGCCGTCGACGGAGTCGCCGCTGGAGCAGGGCGCATGACGACCGCGAGTGTCGCGTGTGTCGGCGCCGGCTACTGGGGACGGAATCTCATCCGTAATTTCAGCGAGCTCGGCGTGCTGCGCACGGTGTGTGACGCCGATGCGACGGCTCGCGCGGCGATTTCGACGCAATTCCCTCACGCCACGTGTACCGGACGTGTCGCGGACGTTGTCGCCGACCGCGACATCCAGGGTGTCGTCATCGCGACGCCCGCCGAGACGCATAACGTGCTCGTCCGCCAGGCGCTCGAAGCCGACAAAGACGTGTTCGTCGAGAAGCCGCTTTGCCTCGACATCCAGGAGGGGCGCGAACTTGTCGACCTGGCCGAGCGTCGCGGCCGTATCCTGATGGTCGGGCACTTGCTGTGGTATCACCCCGCCGTCCTGCGTCTGCGCGAGATGGTACGGTCTGGAGATCTGGGACGGATCCAGTACATCTATTCCAATCGGCTCAACCTCGGCCGTATCCGGCGTGAGGAGAATATCCTGTGGTCCTTCGCGCCGCACGACGTCTCGGTCATCCTTGGATTGCTGAAAGAGATGCCGGAGGACGTCCGGGCGCAGGGCGGGAACTACTTGCATCAGAGGATCGAGGACGTCACGGTCTCGCTCCTGTCGTTTCCGAGCGGTGTCAAGGCGCACATCTTCGTCTCCTGGCTGCACCCGTTCAAGGAGCAAAAGCTGGTCATCGTCGGTGATCGCAAGATGGCCGTCTTCGACGACGTGCAGCCGGAGAACAAGCTCGTCCTCTATCCGCACGTGATCGATTGGAAGGATCAGCTTCCCATTCCGACGCACGGGACTCCGGAATTCGTGAAGGTCGAGAAGGCTGAGCCCCTGCGAGCCGAGTGCGCGCACTTTGTCGAATGCATGGATACTCGCCAGCGACCACGCACGGATGGCCACGAGGCGATTCGCGTACTAACGGTGCTTCACCAGTGCGAGAAGGCGCTGAATGGCGTGAAAACGGTGGACGCGCCACACACGGCCTCGACGAAGCCCGCGGCGCCAGCGAACGCCGTTCGGCCTAAGGACGAGTCCGAGTATTTCGCGCACGAGTCGGCGTTCATCGACGCTGACGTTGTGATCGGACCGGGGACGACGATCTGGCACGTTTCGCATATCATGAAGGGCGCTCGAGTCGGCAAGGACTGCAGGATTGGCCAGAACGTTGTAGTAGGCCGGGACGTGACGATCGGTGACGGGGTGAAGATCCAGAACAACGTCTCCGTGTATGAGGGCGTGACGCTCGAGGACCACGTCTTCTGCGGTCCGTCGATGGTGTTCACGAACGTATACAACCCCCGCAGCGAAATCCGCCGAATGGAAGAGCTGCGCCCCACGCTGGTTCGTCGCGGCGCGACGTTTGGCGCCAACTGCACCGTGGTGTGTGGGGTGACTATCGGTAGCTATGCTTTCATCGGAGCCGGGACCGTCGTGACAAAGGACGTGCCCGATTACGCGCTGATTCTCGGTAATCCCGGCCGTGTGGCCGGCTGGATGTGTTCGTGCGGAAACCGCATCAAGTTCGATGCGGAGGACGAACGGGGGTCGTGCACGGCCTGCGCAATATCGTATCGAAAGTCACGCACGAAGGTGTGGCCGGAATGAAGGTACCTCTACTCGACCTCAAGGCGCAGTACGCGACGATTCGCGAGGAGGTCCGCGCCGCGATCGATCGGGTCTGTGAGTCCCAGCAGTTCATTCTCGGCCCCGAAGTCACCGCCTTCGAGGCGGAAGTGGCCGCGCACTGTGGCGCGAAGTTCGCGGTGGGCATGTCGTCTGGGACCGACGCACTCCTCGCCGCCCTGATGGCGGTGGGCGTCGGCCCGGGTGACGAGGTTGTCACGAGCGCGTATTCATTCTTTGCATCCGCCGGCACCATAGCGCGACTCGGCGCGCGTCCGGTGTTCGTCGACATCGAGCCCCGAACGTTTAATCTCGATCCCATGAGGCTCGCCGAACGCATCACGCCGCGTACAAAGGTGATCATGCCGGTGCATCTCTTCGGGCGCTGCTGCGACATGGAAGCGATCGGGACGATCGCTAAGGCGCATGGCGTGTCGGTGATCGAAGATGCCGCGCAGGCCATCGGGGCCGCTGACGATCGCGGTCGCATCGCGGGCACGATCGGCGCCATCGGGTGTCTCTCGTTCTTCCCGAGCAAGAACCTCGGCGGCTTCGGCGACGGCGGCATGGTACTGACCAATGATCCCGAGCTGGCGGAGCGGCTCAGAATCCTGCGTGTTCACGGTAGCAAGCCGAAGTACCATCACGAAATCATTGGTGGCAATTTCCGGCTGGATGCATTGCAGGCTGCCGTGCTCCGCGTGAAGCTCAAATACCTGGGCGGCTGGACAAAGGCGCGGCGCGAGAACGCCGATCGTTATCGGGCGCTCTTCAAAGAGCATCGCCTGGACGCCATCTCGCTGCCCGACGACCATCCGGGGCATATCTACAACCAGTTCGTGATCCGGACGCGGGACCGCGACCGGCTCCAGCGTTTCCTCGCGGACCAGAGTGTCGGGACGGAGATCTACTACCCCGTGCCGCTCCACATACAGTCTTGCTTCGGTGAGCTTGGATACCGGATCGGCGATATGCCGGGGGCGGAAGCAGCGTCACGGGAAACGTTAGCGCTGCCGATTTATCCGGAACTCACCTTAGATGCGCAGTGCTACGTCATGAGACAAGTTGCGACATTTGATTCGCAGCTCGAAGTTAGTGCCTACCGGCAAGAGCGACTGATGTGATTACGGTTCCGATATGAACGGCGGACCGTCTGTCAGTGTTGTCATTCCCTGCCGTAACGAAGTCCGTCATATCGAGAAGTGCGTTCGCTCGGTGCTTAGGCAACATCCGCCAGAGGGTGGATTCGAAATCATCGTCGCGGATGGACTCTCTGAAGACGGTACGCGCGAAATTCTGGTGCGCCTTGCGAATGAGGACAGGCGCTTGCGTATGATCAACAACCCGCAGCGGATCACCCCCTCAGCAATGAATGCCGGGATCCGCGAAGCGCGCGGGCGGTACGTTGCGATCATGGGAGCACATACCGAATATGCGCCGAGCTATCTGCGCATCTGCGTCGAACTGCTCGAGACGCACCCTGAGGCCTGGTGTACAGGGGGACCCATCATCAGCAGAGGGCAAAGTCCCTTTGGGCAGGCGGTGGCCCTGGCGATGTCACATCCCGCGGGCGTTGGTAACGCAAAGCACCGATTCCCTGAATACGAGGGTTATGCGGAAGGAGCGTGCTTCCCCGTATTCCGCAGAGAGGTGTTCGATACGGTCGGTCTTTACGATGAAAGCCTCGCGCGAAATCAAGACGACGACCTAAACTACCGCATTGCGATTGCCGGCGGAAAGGTCTTCATTTCGCCGCGCGCAGGGTGTGCGTACTTTGTTCGCGACGCGCCTCTAGCATTCTTTCGACAGTATTTCGACTATGGCTACTGGCGAGTGGCGGTCCTGCGAAAACATCGGTTTCCTGCGTCACTGCGTCAGATGATACCGATTGTCTTCTTCGGACTCGTTTTTGTGCTGTTTCCAACGACATTCTGGTTGTCCGGTTGGTGGCGGCTTGTCGGCACTTCGTTGCCACTGGCGTACGCCACAGTACTTGGCGGAGTCGCTGCCCACGTCGCGATGAAAAGCGGGGTGCGAATTGGACTGCTGTTTGGCATCGCCGCGGCGGT